>Ga0207422_1000836_pt1 | contig 80421 bp, 72 predicted proteins | sample MarCyaLeptolynsp_FD_187757 | JGI IMG/M metagenome (GOLD analysis project Ga0207422, IMG submission 187757) | Marine cyanobacterial communities from Panama - species 1 Leptolyngbya sp. (SPAdes) | ecosystem: Environmental > Aquatic > Marine > Unclassified | place: Panama: Panama City | collected...
ACTAGGGACAAATGGTTAAAAAAAGTTAATTCAAACAAAAAAATTTTCGAAAAACTTAAACCAATGACTCAACTCGGATTAATGCCCAGAAACCGGGCAATTAAGATCTATGAACTCGAAATACGAAAGGTGTCTGGGGGCAGAACCGCTCAAAAAGCCACTTAAAGCTAGGTGATTCGCTTGTTTACCGCAGCTTAAATAGTCGCAGGCACACTGACTTTGTTACCAAGATTCGCCAGGTGGCCGAACCCTTGGTTAAGGCGAAAAGGTGCCCCACATCCATGGATTCCATACTCAAAGAAATTGAGGGCTTAACGCCGTTAACGGCCTTCGGAAAAGTTGCCGGGGTCCAAGGTCTTCGGCTTGAAGTGAGCGGCATTGTCGAGCGCTTGCATGTGGGATCCCGTTTGAGGGTCGAGGGCCGCGTTGGCGCGCCGGTCTCCTGCGAGGTTGTTGGGATCGAGGGTAAGAGAGCGATTTGTTTGCCGTTTGGACCGCTCGACGGGATCGGCGTTGGCTGCCCGGCGCATCTTGAGGCCGACGACATGGCTGTTTTCCCGAGCCAGCATTGGTTGGGGCGGGTGGTCAATGCCATGGGCGAGCCGATCGACGGAAAGGGGCCTTTGGTTCAGGGGCTGGCCCGCTATCCGCTGAAAGGCTCACCGCCCGCGGCTCACAGCCGTCAACGGGTTGGCGGCAAGCTTGATCTCGGTGTTCGGGCGCTCAACACCTTCGTGACCTGTTGCCAGGGACAGCGTATGGGCATATTTGCCGGCTCAGGTGTCGGTAAATCCGTGCTGATGTCCATGTTGGCCCGCTATACCGCGTCCGATATCTCCGTGATCGGTTTGATCGGCGAACGTGGCCGCGAAGTTCAAGAATTTATCGAAGATGATTTGGGTCCTGAGGGTATGGCCCGCAGCATTGTTGTGGTCGCAACATCCGATGAGCCGGCTTTGGTGCGGCGGCAAGCGGCCTATCTGACCCTCGCATTGTCCGAGTTTTTCCGCGATCAAGGCGCGCAAGTCTTGTGTTTGATGGATTCCGTCACGCGTTTTGCCATGGCGCAACGGGAAATCGGTCTTTCCGGCGGAGAGCCTCCAACCACCAAGGGTTATCCACCGACAGTCTTCTCTGAATTGCCCAAATTGCTGGAACGGGCAGGTCCCGGGGCCGGTGCCGGAGCGATTACAGGCCTTTTTACGGTTTTGGTCGAAGGCAGCGACTTTGACGAACCCATTGCAGATGCCGTGCGCGGCATTTTGGACGGGCACGTCATTCTCGACAGGGCGATTGCCGAACGAGGACGGTATCCGGCGATTGACGTCCTAAGATCCGTGTCCCGAACAATGCCCAATTGCAACAATGACGCGGAAACTCAGTTGGTTACGCGCGCGCGCAGACTGCTCTCTACTTACGAAGATATGGCGGAACTCATTCGTTTGGGCGCTTATCGCAAGGGTGCGGATCCCGCCGTAGATGAGGCCATTCATTATTATCCGATGATTGACGGGTTTTTATCTCAAGAAAAACAAGACCGGACGACATTGGAAGAATGTTATGGCATACTTGAGCAAATCATTGGATCAAGTGTGCAAGATATCCAAACCGACGCGGCGGAGGCGAATGAATCATGAGCACATTGGAAAGTCTGATGCGCCTACACAATTGGAACGTTGATCAGGCGCGCAGACGTTTATCGGAACTTTATGCTGAGCATCAAAAGCTGGTTCAAGAGGGCGAACAACTGGAAACAGATGTGGCCGCCGAACAGGCCAAGTCCGCCGACATGGAAGAGGGCCATTTTCTCTACCAAAACTATGTGAGTTCTGTTTTGGCAAAACGAGAAAGCCTTGAAGAGTCCATCGGTGCTTTGGAGGAGCAAATCGAGGAGGCCATGGATGTGGCTCGTGCCGCCTTCCGGGAAATGAAGCGGGTGGAGGTTGTTCAAAACCATCAACTTGAGCAGGAGCGCCAAGACGCGCTTCGCAAGACACAAGCCGACCTGGATGAAATTGCCGGTGTCATCTATCAACGGGCGCAACTTAACTAACTTTCGTTATGGCTTCCGACGCAGGCCGCACCGCTTGCACTTGGGCGCGCGCTATGCTCCATAGGGTCGGCAACAGCTGTCTATGGGGAGTTTGCAATGCCCAGTTTTGATATTGTCTCCAAAACCGAAATGGCGGAAGTCGACAATGCCGTCGCCAATGCCATGCGAGAGATTGGCCAAAGATATGACTTCAAAGGGTCCAATTCGACTTTGGAGCTGAAAGATGAGGTCATTACGATCAGTGCGGATGACGATATGAAATTGCGTCAGATGCATGAGCTCCTTCAGGGCCATTTGGCAAAACGCAAAATCGATGCCGGTGTGCTGGATTATCAGACACCGGAGCAAGCGGCCGGCCAGGCAGTTCGCCAAAAAGTGCTGATCAAGCAAGGGATCGACAAAGAACTTGCCAAGAAGATCGTCAAAGAGATCAAAGGTACCAAGATGAAGGTTCAGGTGGCCATTCAAGGCGACGAGTTGAGAGTCACCGGAAAAAAACGTGATGATCTGCAAGCCGTCATTGAGTTCGTCAAAGGCCTGAGCATCGAGCTTCCGCTGCAATACAACAATTTTCGCGACTAGGCTTTACCAGCCACCGCCGCCGCCGCCACCACCTCCGCCGCCGGAGGACCCGCCACCCCCACTGCCGGAGCTTGAGCCGGGTGCGGTCGACGAAGAGGCAATGGTGCTTGACAATGTGCTGCCTAAGCTGGTCGCAAAGCTTCCAGGATTACGGCTGTTCCAGCTTGATCCGCGATACCAGCGCGGCCGGTATCCGGTGTTGCCCGACTCCGTAGCGGCTTTGGCCAAGACGTCTGCGAATTGCTCACTCCATTCATTCTCCACATCAAGCGCCAGCGCATAAGGGAGATATTCCTCGAAAAGTTCGGGCGTTTTGTCCGGCGGGTTGAGCATATTGAGCCGTTCTTTTTCGGCCGTCGACAGATACATCCGGAAGCCTTCGAGTTCGTCCATGACTTTGCGCCCGGTAACCGTCGGCGCTTTCAGAAGGTGATAGAAGAGCACATTCACGCATCCCAAAGCGGCCATGAGGACCGGGAAAATGGGTTGCGGGATGTCTCCGATTAAGGCAATCGAGCCCCCGTTGATCAGGATGAAAGGCAGCATGATGAAGAGGCCAAGCCGTCTCATGATGCGCGATGCAAGGCCTTTGATGGAGCCGGATGAGGTGGGAGAGATGCCGAGCCGCTCGCCGAAGAGATGAACGATAATGACGCTGACGACGACGGAGACCGCCATGGCAATTCCGCCGGTAACAAAGGCCAGTGGAGGCAAGGGAGAGAATATAGCGGAGACAAATCCCGTCAGAACCGAAAGCGCGATACCGATCAAAAACAGAGACAGATTGCTTCGAAAATAAACACCTTCACACTCCGCCTTGAGCGTGGATTTCAGGTTGTTGATGCTGGCTCTGATTTGAGCATGGTTTTTTTGTTTGAGCGCGATGGATGACTGAGCTCCCAGTAAGGAGCTGAAAAGGGCGGACTCGCCTCGGGACATCCGTTCGTGTCTGACGTGATCTGAACGGCGAACTTCATAATGTGTGCCGGCAAGTGATTTGATGATGTTGAAAGCGGTTTTACTGATCGCGCCTTCGGCCGCGTCCAATTCATCAAAGCCCTGTTCGTCAATCTCCACCGCACCTTTGACACCCAGGCTGATCAATGCGGCGGTATAGGTCTTTTGATCGAACCCCATTTGGCGCGTCATGCGCGATGCCCCCGGGGAGAGGCCGGCCGGCGGCTGGTAGCGGGGAATAATCGTCCCCCCTTCGGGATCCCGTCCGTGTCTATCCCAGATGACATAGTAGTAAAGCGTCACCGAGATCAGCCCTAGGAATGCCAAGGCCGTGCCCACATTGTCGCGCATGAAGTTGCCAGCACGCTCCGACGCCGTGGGCTCGGCAACGAACCCCTTCGGAAAGGCGACGGCAATGGTGAAACCCTCTCCGGATCTGAGCGTGCGTGTGGTTTCCATGGAAATGGGACTGGATGCCGGGCTCATCAGCGTCCAATCGTCCCCTTGCGCCCCTTGGCGGCCGGTGTAAGCGTCGTATTTGACGACGCTAGCGCCATCCGGCAAATAGAGCACCGCCCGCGCGCGCTCGATCTCAAAGTCCCAGTGATTGCCGGTCACATTCCAGTAGAGTTCATCAAACTCTTCAAAAAAACCAAGCTGCCGGTTCGTACGGTAAGTGATGGTGTAAGTGTAGGGGCCCGGATCCAGGATGACGTTATCGCGGCCGATGTAAACCCGTTTGCCGTTCCTCTGAGGTTCAATCCGGTAGGGTTCCGTGCGGCCGTCCCGCTGGACATCTAAGATGTCAAACGCCACCCGAATGCGGTTTCCATAGCCATCATTATAGGTTGTGGGAAAATCGCGAAAGATGCCGCGTTTGATGATGTCGCCCTGAGCCACAACGGAGATCGTTTCCGTGACTATCATGGACGCGTCGGGATCAATACGAATTTCACTCAGAAAATAAGTGATCCGTTCGTCGTCGCCACCGACGAGTTGGGCCAGGGCACCACTGCCTGCGGAAACGATCCATGCAATGCAAGTCGCGGCTACAAAGAGTAGACCGTCCCTAACTGATCGCGGCAGGTTCGGACCATACGATTGTTGCCGACAATCCGCGTTGTTTGCCATTTCCATTGTCTCTTATATCGATCGTCTCATTTGACCACTCGATCTCACAGTCGCTATCGAGTTGTATGCTGGTGTGGCAGAATGCTGAAATCACTTCAGAACCAGGCGGCAAATAGATTCTCCCGCTAATTCTGTCTATTGGAAGAGTCCACCCGAAACCTGACAGTTTGATTCCTGTGTATTTCCTGCCGTCGGACTCAACGATGTTACCCCTGAAGCGGTAAGACATTTCATATGTATATGAATCTGGTGCCAGAAATACCGACTCTTCGCCTATGCGAATTCTCTCGCCGACAATTGGGCCGAGCACGCTTCTGTTGTTCAAGATTTGCATTTGGTAGGGCTCTGGCTCGCCATCTTTGGTCACGAACTCCAGAGCAAATTTATTGTCAAATCCCTTGACGGCTTTTCTCAGTGGTGGGTCTGAAATGTCAAAATCAGTTGGAATAACGCCATTCGAGAGTGTATCGATCAGAGTCTTTATTTGCGCTTCGTCTGACAAAATCCACTTAGAGGCATAGAGATCCATCCAGATGCCTCGTTTCACAATTTTTCCAAGCGCGACGACTTCTATCCGATCCCGGATATGAACACTATTGTTGGAATTGATCGTGATGTCTGAATGAAAGTTCCTAATTCTCTCTTCGCTTGGCAATTCGTGTGAAAAGCCAAGTAGAAAAATTGAGGCGGCAAGCAGTTTTGAGAACCGAGAGTGCCTCATTTTCTACTGAAACGACACCTGTGGAACAGCGCGATCGGCTGCGTCCTCAATTTCAAAAAACTCGGCTTTCTGAAAGGAGAATTGATTGGCAACCAAGTTGCTCGGAAAAGACTCAATCATGATGTTGAGATTGCGCACTGTGCCGTTGTAATAGCGCCGCGCTAATTGGATCTGATCTTCGGTTTCGGAGAGGTCATTTTGCAGGCTGATGAAATTTTCATTGGCCTTCAGATCCGGATAGGCCTCGGCGACGGCAAACAACTTGCCGAGGGCGGCGGTCAACATGCCTTCCTTTTGGGCCCGGTCTTCAACACTGCCGGCTCCCATCGCCGCGGTCCGCATTTTCGTCACTTCTTCTAAAGTGTTCTTTTCGTGAGACGCATAGCCTTTCACGGTCTCAACTAAGTTGGGAATGAGATTTGCGCGGCGTTTGAGCTGCGTTTCGATTCCGCTCCATCCTTCTTCGACCAAGTTCTTATTCTTCACAAGCGCATTGTATATGTAGATTCCATAAACAACCGCCAAAATGATCAAGATAAAGATGATGGATCCAAGCGACATGAGGCATACCTCCTAATGTTCTCGTCCAGCCGATCTTAAGAGGTGCCGATCTCGATGGCTATACTAAAGTGTTGTAGGGCAAGTACAGCTCAGGTGCGTTTGAAGAAGCTGCGCAGTGCGTAGATAATACTGATCAACACCAAATAGGCGACATATCTCAAAATGACCGCATTGGCGTCGAGCGCCAAAATGCTTTCCCAAAGATCGTTCACGACGCCGCTGACACTTTCGTCTTCCCAAATCCGGCGCGAGAAAGCAATGGTCACAAACTGATCAATGACGAGAGCAACGAGCGACATCAAAATGACGCTTGAATATCGGCTCATCAGCATAGCTGCACCGAAAGAGATAAGCGTGGCTTGAAGAATGTCGACCGCTCCAAAAGAATTGCGAATGAGCGCTTCGATGTTTTCCATATGATTTGACTCCCCTACTCATGACGCCTCGTTGAGTTTCACAAGAACGGTCACGACCCCAATCACAAGATCATAGAGGAACAGCAGGCCGAGCCAAAGGGCTGTGGGGGAGGTTTCGCCAAAATTTTATGATTGGGCGACTGGTCTATAAGCCATTGTAAAGATTAGAAAAAATCTTATTCTTGCCTAGATTGAGAGTTTTTTGGCAATCGCTTCCAGGTCTTCGCCGGCCGCTGCATCAGGGTGTCGTTTCAAAATCGGCATTTGGTGCCGGATGGCTTCTTTAACTTTTTTGTCCCGTCGGACGGTTCCCATATGCTTGAGCGAGATATCGAGGAACGTCTCACATGCTTGGGCGAGAGACAGAAATGTTTTTTCTCCCTCCGGTTTGCTGTCGGCTTGATTGACGATGATCTGAAAGTCTGCTTGCGGATCGTTCCGTGCGATCACTTTGATATAGGCATAGGCATCCGTCAGCGATGTGGGCTCATCAGTGAGAATAACATATGCGGAGCGGCAAATCTGACTCAATTGAGTCACCGCCGGATCGATTCCAGCGGGTAAATCGATGATGACAATATCGTAAGCTCGCGCCAAAGCGCTGAGCGCTTTGGAAATCATGCGCAATTGTGCCGCGCTGAGAGAGGTCAAGGCTCCAGAGCCGGATTTTCCGGCCAGAATATCGAAACTTCCCGGAGGCGGAGGCGACAATAAAGCTTCTCCTTCGGACCCATAACGGCAGATGGCTTCTTCCAGCTTTGCGTATCCCGCAATGACGCTGCCCAGATCATGTTCGGGCATCAAGCCCAGTTGAACATCTACGTTCGCGAGGCCCAAGTCTCCGTCAAACAACAACACGCGCTTACCTTCTTTTGATAAGGCATGCGCCAGGGTGCTAGAGACAAATGTCTTGCCCACGCCGCCCTTGCCGGACGCGACAGCAATCATGTTGCTGATTTTTGGCGGAGCAAAGGAATAGATGTTTGAGTCTTGTGCGGCTTCGGCGCTCATGGTTTTGCCCTTTTAGGTTCTGTCACTGGAGATTGCGCGTTCGCGCTAAGAATTTGCGGTGGCACAGCAAGAAGCTTTTTTGCCAGAAGTTCCGGCTTTGCGACTTCAAAAGCGCGGCCCAAATAGGGGCTGCTGCTGAGGTTTGCGATCGGAAGCCGCGCCGTGTCGATAGCGGACAGCAATCCGCCAATTCGGCGGCTGGCATCCAGTTTGGAAACAATGACCCGTGTTGCGCCCAGCTTTGAAAACGCTTTGGCATGATCCGCAAGCTCTGCCCCGTCGCCACCGGCCGGCAGGATCAATATGGGTTCTGCTTCGCTCGCCAAAATAAACTTTTGCAAATCGTTTATTTCAGAGGCTGCATAGGGATTCGTGGCCGGCGTATCAATGATAATGGGAGGCAGCTCCTCCGCATTGTGAAAGACCGATTGAATTTTGGCGCGCAGCTCTGCCGGAGTTTCCGCGCTGGACACGGAGATTTGCATCGCTTCGGCCAGGTTTTCGATTTGAGAGACAGCACCCGATCGCACAGTGTCTGTAGTAATCAGCTCAGGCTTTTGTCCATGGAGCACGGACCGTGCGGCGAGTTTGGCCGCTATGGTGGTTTTTCCGCTCCCGGGCGGTCCGATCAGCATAAGGGGACGGCGAGGTGTGTTTGGAATAGGCGCTGTGGCATATCTGAGCTCAACCACACGCGTGAGGGTTTCATCCAAATCTGCATGGGCTAGGGCATTATAGGTATTCAGCAGAGACCGGCCGACCCGCCGATTGAAGCCGTGAAACGTCAATAGCCGTTTGAGTTTTTGAAGCTCGGATGCGCGCAGGTTCGGGTCAAAACGGCCGTTTGAGGTATCGTGAATATCCTCAATCTGTTTTGCCAAATGCGGCGCGATCAATTTGAGTTGCGTTTTGAGCCCCTCTGCATGGGGATTGGCTGTGTTATCTGCAAAGAAGGGAGCTGGCGCTGTATCTTCTTCCTGCTCATCAATCGGTGCCGTGGGCCTTGGTATTTGTTCAATGGCCACGCGGACGTCAACGCCTTCTCCGCGCTTGCCCTCCGTTGACGAGATAATAATAGCCTCGTCACCCAGTTCTGTGCGAACCCGTGCCATGACTTCGGCCATTGTGGCCCCTGTGAATGTCATTATGCGCATAATGCTTGCCTGTTATCCCTGCCTCAGATCTGGCCAAGCGTCTTGAGACGGGCTTGGGCGTGAATTTCGTTTTGCGACATGATGATTGTTTGCGCGCGGAACCGCTCGACAATTGATCGGACGTAGGGACGAATGAGCGGGCTGGTCAGAAGCACAGGGACTTCGCCCGCAACTGCTGCATCTTCAAAACCGGCACGCATGGAGACAATAAAGTCCTGGAGCTTGCTGGGTGCCATGGACAACTGCCGCTCATCACCTTGGCCGATAAGAGCTTCGGCAAAACTCTGCTCCCACTCCGGTGAGAGCGTCAGCAACGGCAAATGCCCTTCTGCATTGATATTGGCATTGCAAATCTGTCTGGCCAGCCGGGCTCTGACATGTTCGGTAATTTGAACCAAATTCTGTGTGAGTCCGACCGCTTCTGCGATGCCTTCCAGAATAGTAGGCAGATCCCGGATTGAAACGCGTTCATTCAACAACATCTGCAGAACCCGTTGGACGCCGGTCATCGATAGTTGTGATGGGACGATATCGTCGACAAGACGCCTATGGTCTTTCGGCAGATCATCCAGCAGCTTGCTGGTTTCCGCATATGACAAGAGCTCTGCCATGTTCTCTTTGAGCAATTCCGTTAAATGCGTGGTGAGAACCGCTGCAGGATCGACAACCGTGTAGCCGCGGAACGAGGCTTCTTCGCGCAAAGATTCTTCGACCCATGTCGCCGGCAAGCCAAAAGTCGGCTCCGTTGTTTGAATGCCGGGAAGTTCGACCGGTGCGCCCCGCGGATCCATGACCAGCAATTGTCCGGTCATCAGTTCCCCTTGGCCGGCCTCCATTTCTTTGACCCGGATCACATAGCCCTGACTCGGCAATTGCATGTTGTCGAGGATGCGAACAGACGGCATCACGAAGCCCATATCGCTCGCAAGTTGGCGGCGCAGAGATTTGATTTGATCCGTCAAACGATGTCCTTGTGCATCGTTGATCAGCGGCAGCAGCCCATAGCCTAATTCAACACGCAGCATGTCCATGGCTAGAGCTGAACTGATGGGCTCTTCCGTTGGTTTTTCGGCTTCGGCTGCCTGCTCTTGGGCTTGAACGACTTGGGCTTCTTCTTGCTTTTTGTGTTCCGTGACCCGCCAAGCAGCGTATCCGGCGCCAGCCGCCATCAAGAAGAACGGGATTTTTGGAATGCCCGGCAGGAAGCCCATCACCAGCATCAGGAACGATGCCATGGCCATGGCTTGCGGATAGCCTGACAACTGACCAAACACGGCCTTGTCTGCAGCGCCGTCGACACCTGCCTTGGAGACCAGCAAGCCTGCGGCGGTAGAAACGATCAACGCGGGAACTTGGCTGACGAGACCATCGCCGACGGTCAGAAGCGTGTAAGCGCTCGCAGCATCGCCGAAGCCCATACCTTTTTGACCGACGCCTATGACGATGCCGCCAACGATGTTGATCACAGTGATCAACAGACCTGCAATGGCGTCACCGCGCACGAATTTCGATGCACCGTCCATCGCGCCAAAAAAGTTGGACTCATCTTCCAAGTTTTTGCGGCGAGTGCGGGCTTCGTCTTCATCAATGAGTCCGGCAGACAAATCCGCATCGATCGCCATTTGTTTGCCGGGCATGGAATCCAGTGTAAAGCGTGCTGCCACTTCTGCAATCCGGCCGGAACCTTTGGTAATGACCACGAAGTTCACCAGTACCAGGATCGAGAAGACAATAATCCCGATCACGTAGTTGCCCTGCATGACAAAGCTGCCGAAGGCTTCAATCACTTGCCCGGCCGCATCTGTGCCTTGGTGTCCTTCGGACAAAATCAGACGTGTGGACGCAATATTCAGCGAAAGACGCAACATTGTCGCGATCAATAAGATTGCCGGGAACGAACTGAATTCGAGGGGTCTCTGAATGAACAAGCTCGTCATCAGGATGAGAACGGCAAAGGTAATGGATATCGCCAATGCAAAATCGAGCATGGCGCTCGGGAGCGGTAGGATCAACAGAATGAGGATCGCGACCACGCCCAATGCCAACGCGACATTTCCTTGGCGCAGGCGCGCGGAAATCTCGTGTAGGCTCAATCCACCTTGGGCAGTGGCTGGTCCGGCGTCACTCATATATCAAGCTCCACTTGCGCTAAAACTTAGAGGCCGGATGTGCGCACTTCTCCGGGCATCGGAACGTTGATCCCGTCATCGGTGTAGAGCTTGAGTTTGTTGCGAAGGGTCCGAATTGAAATGCCTAGAATGTTCGCAGCATGTGTTCTGTTGCCCAGGCAATGGGTGAGTGTTTCCAAAATCAGGTCACGCTCAACTTCTGCGACCGTGCGCCCCACCATCGTGCGCGACGCAGACTGTGCTGCTGCGGCGGCATGGGCAGCGGGCCCCTGTGTGACGTTGATCATGGGCTCGTCGACAGGCGAACCATCGGGTAGGCGGATGGCGGCGTCGGTAATTTCATCGTCCGTTGCGAGCAACACGGCCCGGTGCATTGTGTTTTCCAATTCCCGAACGTTGCCCTTCCAATAATGTCCGCTGATTGTGCCTTTGGCTTTGTCCGACAGTCTTTTGGCTGAGACGCCATTGGCTTGGGCATATTTATCGACGAAATGATTGGCCAGCGACAAGATATCTGCAGGGCGTTCCCGTAAGGCCGGAATACGTAAGTTGACGACGTTGAGGCGATAGAGCAAGTCTTCACGGAATGTGCCGTTGGTGACCGCATCGGTTAAGTCTCGGTTTGACGTTGCAATCACACGAATATTGACTTTGATCGGCTTGCCACCGCCGACTCGATCGATGACACGCTCTTGCAAAGCGCGCAGCAATTTGGCCTGGAGGCGGATATCCATTTCACTGATTTCGTCAAGCAGGAGCGTACCGCCGTCGGCCTCTTCGAACTTCCCGATGCGACGGGCGACAGCGCCCGTAAACGCCCCCTTCTCATGTCCGAAAAGTTCAGACTCCAGCAGATTTTCGGGAATGGCCGCGCAATTGACGGAGATGAAGGGTTTGTCCGAACGTGATGACTTCTTGTGGACATACCGCGCCATCACTTCTTTACCCGTGCCGGATTCTCCTGTGATGAGAATGCTGGCGTCGCTTGCAGCGACCTGGTCGGCAAGATCAATGACCGCTTTCATGGCCGTATCGGCGTAAATCAGTTGATGGCTTTCATCTGCAACAGCTTCAATGACAGCGGCGATCAAGTCTGCATCCGGTGGGAGAGGGATGTATTCTTTCGCGCCGGCTTGAATGGCTGTGACGGCTGCGCGTGCATCTGTGCCGATGCCGCAAGCAACCACGGGGACACAGATGCGTTCTTTTTCGAGATTGTCGATCAGCAGACGAATATCTTGAGCGACGTCGACCATGAGCAAGTCCGCACCATGTCCGGCACGAAGTGTATTGAGCGCCTTGTCCGGGTCATCCACATGGGCAACTTTGGCGCCACGCTCCATCGCCATCTTTGAGGCCGTGGTGATCTGACCGTTTAAGGTTCCAACAATAAGCAAACGCATAGGTCTTGTCCTGTTTTCCTGTTTTTAAGCGACGCGTAACCGGCTTCGCCTTATTCGGTTTGAATAATTTCCGTCATTGTGACGCCAAGCTTGTCTTCCACTAAAACGACTTCGCCACGTGCAACCAGTCGGTTGTTGACGTAAATATCGATGGCCTCGCCGACCTTGCGGTCGAGCTCAATGACAGCTCCTTTGCCCAATCCGAGGAGAGAGCTGACTTCAAGCCGGGTTTTGCCGAGTACAGCGGAGAGCTTGACCGGTACGTCATAAACGGCTTCTAAGTCCGTTGCGGATTTGCGCTCAACCTCGGCAGACGGCTGGTCAGACGCTGCCGGTTCATCTGTGGTGGTCAGCGATTGCGCGGCATCGGCTTCCGCAAATTCTTGCAACTCGACATTGCCTGACTCGGTTTCTTGTTCTATCTCGTCACTCATGTGCCTCTCCCTAAGACGTCGACACGACGTGCTTATTCTTCCGTCAGCAGCATCTGTTTACCGGTGCCGAACTCTGCGAATAGGTCCAACTGGCCGATATCGGCTGCTTCAGATATCAAGCGCCGAGAGACAATCTCGGCAACTCTGTCTTCGATTTGTTGTGTTTGGCGCTCTAGGCCGCCATCGCCCCATTCCACCTTGCAATCGTATGGGGGTAATTCGCCCGCGCCGGTCACGCGGATACGGCCGGCAAAGTTCTGTTGTTCTGCAATGGTTTGAATTTTGTCTGTGACGACATCTTGCAGAGTGTCCGGCACGGCCACAACCAATTGCGAGTCATCAGATAGCTCTGCAAGGCATTCTTCCACCGTCGCCTCAATTTCGGCCGTTGGAAAAGCCGACAGGGCAGAGCCGGCAATCTTTTTGGCGGCCGTTAGTGCGAGATCGAACGCGGCTTTCTTGTTCAGCAAAGCTTGTGTGTTGAGCGCGTCCGTCAGAGCATGCGTGGTCTGCGCAATTTGCGTCAAGGCGTCAGAGGCGATATTGGCTGCGCGAGCGGTCTCACTTTCGCGGCCCTCTTCGAACGCCTGTGCCTTAATTTGTTCAACTTCATCGTGAGAGAACGCATTGATTTCCGTCGGAGATCGCAGGATCTGGCCGCTTGAATCAAACTCAACATCGAATTGATATTTTTGTGCTTCTGCCATTGTGTCTGCTTTAGTAAACTAACTCGTCATCGCCTTTGTTGTCGGCCAACATAATTTCGCCTTTGGCCGCCAGGTCTTTCGCGATGTTCACGATCTCAGCTTGCGCTTCATCGACATCCTTCAAACGGACCGGCCCCATATTTTCCATGTCCTCACGCATGATCTTCGCAGCGCGCTCCGACATGTTGGAGAAGAAGAGATCGCGGATCGTGTCTGAAGCACCCTTCAGGGCAAGCCCCAGTTTATCTTTCTCGATAGAGCGGATGAGCGTCTGCACGCCGCCTGGGTCAAGTTTGTTGAGGTCCTCAAAGACGAACATCAATGCTTTAATGCGTTCGGAAGATTCGCGGTTGCGTTCTTCCAGAGAAGACAAGAAACGGCCTTCGGTCTGGCGATCAAAGTTGTTGAAGATCTCAGCCATTGTCTCATGAGCATCGCGTTTGCTGGTGCGTGCCAGATTGGACATGAACTCGGTCCGCAGCGTCTGCTCGACTTTATCCAGAATATCTTTTTGCACCGGCTCCATGCGCAGCATGCGCATGACGCATTCTAGGGCGAAATCTTCCGGCAGGGCTGCGAGGACGCGGGCGGCATGTTCGGGCCGCACTTTGCCCAATACAACGGCGACTGTTTGGGGATATTCATTCTTGAGATAGTTGGCGAGAACTGTCTCATTCACGTTGGCCAGTTTGTCCCACATGGTCCGGCCGGCCGGGCCGCGGATTTCTTCCATAACGGATGAAACCCGCTCCGGGTCCAAGATCTGTTGAAGAAGACGCTCCGTTGCATCATAGGATCCCATAAGAGATCCGGTTGACGACATCTGGGAGACAAAATCCACGAGCAGTTTTTCAACGACCCCAGAGCTCACCGACCCGAGGTTCGACATGACTTGAGAAATCTCTTTGATTTCTTCTTCATCCATCAGCTGCCAAATATGCGGCCCATACTCATCACCGAGCGACAGCAGCATGACGGCGGCCCGTTCGGGGCCGGTCAGCAACTTAGGGTCATCGATAACTTTTACTTTGCTCACCATGGGGATTGTTCCTAAGCCTCATGAAGCCAGTTGCGGAGGATTGAAAGAGATTCATCCGGGTGCGAGCTGACGAGCTCACCGACTTTCTTGACCGAAGAGTCTTTCACCTTGCCTTGGATTTGCGCGACGTCGATTTGTGCCAAAGCGGATTCCTGGAATTGCGGCGGCGCGACGCCCGGCGCGGTTTGCGCCGCAAGTGCCTCGGGCGATGTTCCCGGCGGCAATGCAAGCGGAGCGCCGTCTTCCCCGGCGGCGGTGCCTGCGGGCAGCGCCATCATGGGCTGTCCTTCCGGGCCTGCAAGAGCCGGGGCGGCTGCCTCGTTTTGTCCGGACGGTGCTGATGCTTTGGTCAAGACTGTTTTCAGAACCATCACCAAAAGTCCGGCAACAACCACCGCTGCCAGAATTTCCCCGATGCGCATATAGTCATCTTTTACCAAACCGAGCAGAGGCGCGTCTGCTTCTTCAATGACCGGCGTTTCAGGTTTCGCAAAGGCAAGGTTTAAAACCTCAATTGTGTCGCCGCGTGCCTCATTGAAGCCGATGGCGGAGCGAACCAGGCTCGTAATGCGATCCATTTCGTCCTGCGTTCGTGGCGTGTATGTTTCTGTGCCGTCGGCAGCTTCGGTGTAACTTCCGTCGACCACGACAGCGACCGATAGTCTTTTGATGCGCCCGGCTTCCTGGGTTTCGGTTTTTGTGGTTCTGGAAATCTCAAAATTGACTTTTTCTTCAAGCCGGTTGTTGGCGGACGCCACATTGGTGTCGCTGGGTTCCGCTTCGGCTTCCGGTAAGCTGTTGGCGACCGAGACGGCACCGTCCGCGCTGCGTTCGGTATCGCTAGATGATTCCTCGATTGTCAGGGTCGATCTGGCGACTTGACTGTCGGGGTCGTAGGTTTCTGATTGCTCAATAATGCGGTTGAAATCAATCTCTGCACTGACTTGAACGCGGACAGCATCTTCTCCGACGATACTGGCCACAATCTCCTTCACTTGACCACGCATGCGTTTCTCAAACGTGGCGGTTCGATCATCCAAAGATTGGCTAAGTTGTGGTCCTTCCTGGTCCTCCGCTAGCGAGGCAAGCAAGCCGCCGGTATCGTCAATCACGGCAACACGGGAGGGATTGAGATTTGGCACTGCCGCCGCCACCAATGTTTGAATGGCTTGGACTTCCCTGCGTCCGAGGTCGCCGCGGCCGTTGATCATGATCGAGGCCGTGGGCTCTTCTTTGTCTTGTGTGAACAAGCTGCGCTCAGGAATCACCAAATGAACGCGCGCTGTGTCGACCACCGATAGCGAGGTGATGGTGCGAGACAGTTCTCCCTCCAGGGCCCGCAGTCGGTTGAGGTCTTGAACAAAGGCCGTGGTGTTCAGCGCATTGCTGGTGTCGAAAATTTCATAACCCACCGTGCCGCCGGACGGTAACCCTTCGCTGGCAAGATCCATTCGCAGTCGCAGAACTTGATCCTTGGGTGCAAAGATCATGGTTCCGTTTCCATCGATTTCATAAGGAACGCCGGCCTGGTCAAGACGCTGCATAATTTGACCGGCCTCCTCGTAGTCGAGACCCGAATAGAGAAGGGTCATCGGCGTAGCGGCCAATTGTGAGATGATCATGATGAGTCCAAGGAGGACACCGGCCGTGACGCCGCCGATTGTGGCAAGTTTCGCCACACCAAGAGTCTTTATGAATTCCACGTGATACTTCCCAGCCAAAATCCCAACACATGGCTGCATCCACTTCATAGTTCTCTGCGACTATGTGGTGAAGTGGTGACGGATTAGTGGGTAGAAATTTCCTAACCGACGCGCAACCCAACTTACATCGGCAGATTTTGCCCACCGTTGGTATAGAAAAAGCTAACGGAATTGGAAAAGTTCAAAAAAAATTAGATCCGAACTGAAAAGCAATTCGTAAGCGGCCCAACAAAAAAGGCCGGCAAAAAAAGGCCGGCCCGTTACGAAATTTAATCTTTCGGAAAGCTTTTAAGAATCGTGCACGCGATATTGCTGAATGCGTGTCGTGCGCAGCCCGGCAAGACCATGTTTGTCGATCGCTTTTTGCCAGGTGAGGAATTCCTCAAGTGTCAGGCGGTATCTCTCGCATGCGTCCTCAATGGAGATAAGTCCCCCGCGGACGGCTGCAACCACTTCAGCTTTGCGCCGAATAACCCATCGTTTGGTATTTGTCGGGGGTAAATCAGCAAGGGTAAGAGGGCTTCCATCAGGCCCTATCACGTAATTTACCCGGCTACCTTCTTCCGCCACCATTTTATACGTACTCCATACTCAACGTCAGGGGAAACTATAGCGCAGCGCTTTTAAAAAACCGTTGAAACACACGGTAAACCAAGGCTATTTAGTTTCATGTTTGGTTAACTTGCGCTGGCCAGTTTCCCCTAAAACGTTGATAAGAAGAGCTTCAAATTAGATCCGTTGATTATCTCTTGATACGGATCAGTTCCTCGAGCATTTCATCAGCTGTGGTGATAATTTTTGTCGAAGCTGAATAGGCTCGTTGGGTGGTGATCAGACCGGTAAACTCCTTAGCCAGGTCTACCGTTGACGCCTCAAGCGACCCGGCTGCGATCAAGCCTGAACCACCTGTTCCAGCAACTTTCAAGTTGAATGGACCTGAGTCATTGGTCACCTGATAGGCATTCCCCGAAAGACCAAGAAGACCGTTCGGGTTGACGAATGTTGCAACCGGAATCTGATAGATTTGACGCTGAATGCCATTGTCGAACAGGGCAATCAGAAATCCGTTCTCATCCACTTGAACGCCGCTGAGGTTGCCGAACACGGCACCGTTAACCTGGGTTGAGATCAAATCATAGGGGCTGGCAAATTGCGTGAATCCACCGGCGCTTCCGGCGGCACCGCCGAGATCGAGAGTGATCGACTGAGCGTCAATACCTGCAGCCGTGGCCCATGCGAATTGACCGGCACCCGGTGTTGCACTGGATGCTAAGAAGTCCAGCGTTGTTGGGAAGGTGGTTGCGCCTGCATCCAACTGACCATTGGCGGTAAAGACGAATGTACCTGTCGCCACCTGACCGTCTACGAGACCAGCACCTGTTTGAATGTCCGTGGCGGGTGTGACGTGCATCTCCGCATGCCACTCGTTCGGAACAGAGCTCTTCAACATAGAGATGGTCAAAGTACGGAAGCCACCTTTACTGTCAAAGATCTGGATCGATTGCTGGAAGTCCGGTGTCACGTTTCCGGATGCCATATTGGTGCCCGAAACAGCGGGTGCATAAGTGGCTTCAGCCGGTGAAACGGTTTGCGTCGACAACAGGTTGGCATTGATCTTCATCGTTGTTGATGCTTCTGCCGTGCCGCCAAGCTGATCGATATTGATCGGCTCCAGGGCTGTCAAATCACTTGGGTTTGCATTGACCGAGCCGTCTGCGGCAACGGGCCAACCTTGAATGTAATAACCTGCTGAGTTTCTCAAGAATCCTTGATCGTCGGCGGTGAAAGCGCCTGCACGTGTAAAGGCAATGCTGTCGACACCCGGAACATTTGACGGTGCGGACGAAACCACAAAGAAACCGTCACCTGAGACGGCCAGGTCCGTCGACGAGTTGGTGCTTTGCAGAAGACCTTGCTCATCAATAAGTGACCTTGCAATCGCGCGCACACCACCGGCGGAATAGGAACCGGTTGCGCCTTGCTTTGTCACCATTGTCGCAAAGTCGGCGGTGTTCTTCTTGTAACCAACTGTGTTCACGTTGGCGATGTTGTCTGAAATAACCGCCAACGCTGTTGAGTTTGATGACAGACCGGCAACACCGGCGATCATCGCGCTATTAATACTCATAATTAGCTCTCCTCTTAAATCCCGGGATCTTGTCCCGTTCTATGTTTTTCATTCTGTTTTTGAGGACTAGCTTCTGCAGGTCACTTTTCTCATGCGGACCGCTACAATTACGATCCGCACGAACGCCTTGATTCTTTAAGGCGTCGGTTCATTGATGCTCAGCACATTCAAAAGACTGTGCCCGATATCGCCGACCATCAGCAGAACTTCTTCGCCGGTGAAGTCAACGCCGGTGACTCTTCCAGTGACGCTTTGATTCACGTTGATGGCTTCACCGTCGATATCGGAGGCCGAGATGCTTAATGTATATGAGCCTTCCGGCAACGGGTTGCCGGAATTGTCATTACCGTCCCATGCAAATGTGTGTTTGCCGGGGGTAAGCTCACCTTGTGTGGAGTAGACGACTTTACCCGTCGCATCCTCGACAACAATACTTGTTTGCTGAGCACTGCCGCCTAAGTCGTAATGCCATACGGCAGACCCGTCTTTGAGATCTGTTGTGTCGCCGGCAATCGTGATGTCTTTGCCAAGATAGCTGACGGACGAACCGGCATTCGCTTGTGCCGTTAGGCTGATCAGCGCTTCCAAATTGTCGTTCGTCTGAATGACCTGTTCCACGGATGCAAACTCGACAAGCTGCGAGGTGAATTCATTGGTGTCCAACGGCTCAAGTGGATCCTGATTCTGCAGTTGCGTGGTCAGAAGCGTGAGGAACGTGTCAAAGTCAGCTGCCAAGCCGGTCGTGGCGTTTTGAGCGGCTGAGCTTTGCCCTGTGATTGCACTAAGTTCCGTCATTTGAATTCACTTTCTCTGGTGTTAAACCTGAATGTTAATGCCTTGGGTGGCAGCCAATCGGAATCCATAAGCCTCCATCGGAATGTCGGCCGGAATCGTTAGGTCTGCGCCATTGTCTTTTTCATCGGCTTGGTAAGCGTTCTGAAGGGCATTATTCTGTTTGCCGTTTTGACCGGCTGTGTCCGTGTTTCCGTCGCGGAGGGAGAAGCTCAGCGAGTCCGAATCCACATCGATTCCAAGATTCTGTAATGCCCGTTCCAATTGGCGGGCGTCTCGCTGCAGAAGGTCCAAAGTTTCAGCGCGTTCTACAAACAGATGCGCCTGAACGGGTTTCTGCGACTTCATGTCCATCTGCACTTCAATACGGCCCATTTCAGGTGGGTCGATCCGGATTTCAAAACGCGTGACGCCGTCTTGGACTTGGCGGGCGATATGCAATGCCAGATCGTTGGGCGCAATCACGGGGGATTGCCCCGGTGCGAAGCGCAGATTGAGCGTCGTTTGCGGCAAATTGTTGTGGACACGTTCTTGAAGTCCGGCCGTTGTCAGAAGTTCCGGAGCACCGTCTACGTCCATAGGTAGGGCGATTTCCAACGGCACGTCGTTACGGACGGGCTGCACGGGCGTGTCAATGGAGACCTGGTGCGTGCCAGCGTTTGTCGATGCAGTGCTGTTTTGGGTTTGACTATTTGATGTCTGGCTCGACTGCGTACCATTTGTCTTAGCGGTCTTTGCTGCATTTGGGTTGGTTTGCGGTTTTAGGCCGTCAATTGCGGCATTGGCCGGCCGTTCTGTATGGGTCGCGTCGGGAGATCGAACTTGTTGCTGAGCGACCGCGGGCTCGGGTGTGTTCGTGATCTGAGGCGTGGCAGTCGGTGCTGTCTGAGCTCCCGCTACGGGCGCCGGTGCCGCAGCCGCTTGGTTGCCGTTGGGTTTGATGTTTGTTGCTTGCTCTGCGCCCGTGACCTTATGTGACGGGGCTTCAGTCGAAGCCGGTTTCGTCTGGTTCGGCGTCTTGGCCGGCGACACCGCAGCGACGGCCGCGCTTGCGGCGGCGTTATCTGCCGGAGCCGATGTCTGCAACGGGTTTCCTTCCGGCGTGACCGGTGTGGCCGGGTTTTGCGGCGTGACCGCGTTTTGCGGCGTTGCCTGGATTGGTGTCTCAGCCTGTCGCGTCTCGGCTATGGTTGCCGGTGGTGATTGGTTCAGCGTGCCCGCAAGCCCGGGGAGTTTGCTTTCCGCGTTGAGGGCACCATCTGTTTTGGCGACCCCGGCCGGCAGGGAGTCGCCGGCTTCGTTCTGACCCAGCGGCGTTTCGCCCTTCGCCGAAGCTGTGCTTGCCAATGTCTGCGCTTGTACAATTGGGTTGTCCGCTATTTGCGGGTTTGCGCCTGATGCTTGGCTGGAGGCGGCCGTCGGGGCAGAAGTGACTTGGGACTCGGTTTGCGCTGCTGGTGAGGATGTAACCGTTTTGCCGCTTGAAGGGGTTATCGGTACCGGTGGTGCGCCAACCGTTGATGTCGGTTTGGTCTGTGGGGCGTTATTTTGCGCAGAGTCAGCTGAGCCCTTTCCGTCGCCCAACGTGTCTTTAAGGGACGTGTTTACTACTGCTGAGCCGCCCACAAGCGCTATAGTTTGAGTGTTACTCTCAGCAGGCGCGGATGGTTGGGTATTGTTTGCGCCAGGGACCGTGCTCAATACGTCCGGACTATTTGTGGCCGTCTCATCAGTGCTACGGGTCTGTGCAGATGTGCTCGCGTCGGTCCTTTGCGATGCGCTTTTTGAAGTTTCTTTGTTTTGAGTGCCTGAGAGCACGGACGCGAAGTTTCCGTCACGGTTCCGCTGGCTGCCGTCGGTTGTCGGCTGCTTTGGCTCCGTACGGTTTGAGGCCTCTATAATGTTTAGGCTCGCGTCCATAGATCCTGTTTCAATTTCCCGTCGCGTGTCACCACGCACTTTGTGTCGGCAAGTTAAAAGCAAAGCTTGGGCCAGTTTCTCATTCTGAAAAATTGTTGCATTTCCGCCGAAAATTTTTTTGCTCCGCCTTTTGCGTGTCGGCACCATTTTCCGTTGCGGCAGATTTTACCGGCACACAACGTCTTCTGAGGTCTGTGAAAAATGCGCAGACACGCTGAGATGAATTGAGCGGTATACAGATGATTTTTTTGTTGGCGACGTTGGCCGGCCGGCATGAAATTTTGAGATTGGCATCCCGGTTGCAATTCACCATGCGAGTTTTGTTGGAAAACTAAGCGCGAGAAAAGAGGAAGAGTCCTTGAACGCCTTGAAAATAAAAGAAAAACGGATTTGTCCAAAGCGTATTGAGTGGGTTCTTGAGACCTGCCGTGCTGGGCAAATTCTGCCCTTTTCTAGGCGGGATTTATCCAGCAACGCGGCAGACAATGCGGCGATCTTCTGGATCTCTAAAACAAACGAGACGTCTCACGCAAAAACATTTGGAATAAGATCATGACAGTCGGTGGAGTTTTAAGCAACGCATTGAGCGCGCTATCGGTCAATCAGGAGGCATTGCGCGTCACGTCAAACAACATTGCGAATGTCAACACTGAAAACTATGCCCGCAAGGTTGCGGATCAACAAGCTGCCGTTTTGGTGGGGCAATCCGTCGGGGTCGAAATCGCCGAAATTCGCCGTATTGTGGATTCGTTTTTTGTGCGCGAAGCTCTGAACGTCAATTCCGCCCAGTCACAGTTTCAAGCTGAAGCCAATTATCACGACCAATTGCAAGCTCTGTTCGGTTCGCCAGACGGAGACCTGTCACTTTCATCGCGGATCAACACGACATTGTCGGCGCTCGGTGATTTGGCTCTCGATGTCACTTCTGTCGTGCGCCGCGCTGATGCGGTCAGCGATCTGCAGCAAATGACTGATTCATTCGATTATCTGTCCGATCAAATTCAGAACATCCGCACCGATGTGGACCGGCGTATTGCCGGTAACATCGGAACGCTCAACGCATTGTTTGAGCAGGTCCACAAGCTCAACACAGAAATTGAGCGGGAGATTCTTCTGGGCGGTAGCGCTGCGGCTTTGCAAGACCAAAGAGATGCCGCAATCTCCGAGATTTCCAACTTCATGGACGTGGAAACGTCGCTCCAAAGCTCCGGGGCGATGTATGTTTCCACGACCGACGGCTTTACCTTGGTCGGCCTGATGCATGCCAAGTTCGAATACCCTCTGCAAAACGCATTTGCAGCCGATACCATTCCCGCTTCGATCACCTCTACACTTATCAACCCGCAAACCGGGGAATCGCTGCCGACGGTTTCGGAAGTTGATAGTCATATTGCAAGCGGAGAACTTCGCGGCTTATTGAACATGCGTGATCTCACGTTGCCGTCATTGGCGGAAGAGGTCGGTCGTCTGGCCGGTGTTGTGGCTGACGAGCTCAACGCCATCCACAACGACAATATTGCCGTTCCCGCGCCCAATTCCCTGACCGGGCGGAATACGGGCTTATTGGCTGGAGATTCTCATAATTTTACGGGCCAAACCACGATGGCGGTGACGGCAGCGGACGGAACATTGGTCAGCCGGATCGATATCGATTTTGACGCCGGCACGCTGAGTGTTGACGGTGGCGCCCCGGTCGCTTTGGGCACGACGGTCGGCAGTCTCACCACGGCTTTGAACACGGCTTTGGGGGCAAACGGCAGTGCCACCTTCGTGAATGGTGTTTTGACCGTGCAGGCGACGGGCGCGACCGACGGTGTCGGGTTCCTCCAAGATTCCGCCAATCCGAGCTCCCGAGCCGGCCGCGGTTTTTCGCATTTCTTTGGGCTCAACGATCTTGTCACCGCATCTCGGCCCAGCCATTTTGAAACCGGTGTCTCCGGCACTGACGCTCACGGTTTTACACCCGGCCAGACAATTGACTTTGTCTTGCGCAACGCCGATGGAGATGTTGCCGGCCAGGTGACCTATACCGTTGCCGGCGCTAACTTTAATGACATTTTGACAGGCCTCAATGATCCGACAACTGGCCTTGGGTCATTCATGACCTTTACCCTCGGTGCCAATGGCGAGATCACGTCAACACCCGTCGCTGGTTTCGAAAGCTATAACTTGTTTATCGATAACGATGCCACCACACGTGCGGGCACAGGTGTTTCTCTCACGGAGATGTTCGGTATTGGTCATCGCTATTTGATGGAGCAAGCCAACGATATGGGTTTGGTTGACCGTATCACAAACAACAATATGGAACTTTCTCTTGCCAAGCTGGATCTCCAAGGCGCCGTCGCTGGAGATTTGGTCGTGAGTGAAAGCGACAATCGCGGTGCTTTGGACATGCAGGCATTGGAAAACAAAACCATAAATGTCAAAGCGGCTGGTTTCCTGGGTGCCACGGCAACCACCTTGACGGAGTATGGTGCCATGCTGATCGCCGATATCAGCACCCGTGCAGACCATGTGGACTCATTGGTGGAAGATAGCACCGCCCTTCTGGAAGAAGTGGTTCTGCGGAAAGAGTCCGTACAAGGCGTGAATATGGATGAAGAACTGGCGAATATGATGGTCTATCAGCAGTCATATAATGCCGCGGCGCGATTGATCACAACGGCCCGCGAGCTATTTGATGCGCTGCTGCGGGCAGTTTAAGGGGTAAGAATAATGACACGTGTTACCAATCTTGCGCAAAGTCAGTTGATGTTGGCGCAATTGCAGCGGACACAGGAACAGTCCTTTCAAACTGAGCGTCAAATCGCCACCGGAAAGGTTGCCGAGTATTTTAAAGACCTGGCACAGGATACGGGCACATTGATGTCCGCAAAGGCTTTGCAGGAGCGCACCAGTCAATATCAAGGAACAATTCAATTTTTAACCGGCCGCCTCGACATTCAGAATGTTCATCTGGAGGAGATATCGGGTGCAGCGGACGATTTGCGCCAGACAGTTTTAGAGGCAGTCAGTACGAACAAAGGTATGGGGTTGATGGACCAAGTCGAGATCATTTTTGATTCCGTCGTTGGCGTCCTCAATACCAAAGTTGACGGCAAGTATATTTACGGCGGCACACGAACCGATGTGCCCCCGGTCAATATCGACGATATTTCTCAGTTGATTGCTGCCGCCACAGTGGACGATGTCTTTGACAACAATGATCTCAAGCAAAGCAACCGGATTGACGACAATGTCGTCATTGAGCACAGCTTTTTAGCAAATGATATCGCTCGCGATCTTTTTGATGCCATCAAAACCATTGCTGAGTATGATGCCAATCCGGCGACAGGGCCGTTGGGGGCGAACCTTACTGCGCCGCAGGCTGATTTTTTGCAAGGCGAAGTGGCCGGTCTCGCGACCATTTTCGAAGACCTCACCCAAGTTGTCGCGCAAAACGGCCGGATCCACGAGCGTGTCATGTCTATGGTCGAACGGCATAATGCGATGGAGCTCTATGTCGGCGGGTTTATTGCCGATATTGAGGAGGTCGATTTGAATGAGGCTGTTGTGCGCCTGAACCGGGATCAGCTGGCCACCGAGGCGACCATTCGTATGATTTCCTCATTGAGCGACCTCACGCTGCTCGACTTTATCTAGCCAAGACTTGCCAAACGGCCACAGCTCCGTATAGTGCGCGCCACTTGAAATCTCGCCATGGTGAGTGTGATGGCGCTTTTGGCCGGGACCGAAGGTCCGCAAAACAGATCGACTCCAGACAGACTGAATTCCCTGGGCTTTGACAAAGCACCGGCAGACTGCCGCGTGGTCGTTGCGATGTCGGGGGGTGTGGACTCGTCCGTGACTGCGGCCCTCTTGAAATCTGAAGGCTATGATGTGGTTGGTGTCACATTGCAGCTTTATGATCATGGCGTTGCGGTTCAAAAGAAGGGCGCGTGCTGTGCTGGTCAGGATATTTTGGACGCCCGGCGTGTCTCGGACCGCATTGGCATTCCGCACTATGTTTTGGACTATGAAAACAGATTTCGCGCGGAAGTCATGGATGAATTTGCCGACGCCTACTTGGCCGGCGAAACGCCGATTCCCTGTATCCGATGCAACGAGCGGGTAAAGTTCCGCGACTTGCTTGAGACCGCACGAGATCTTGGGGCCGATTGCATGGCCACAGGACATTATATACAGCGTGTCATGGGTCCTGATGGCCCCGAATTGCACCGGGCGGTGGATGATGAAAAGGATCAAAGCTATTTTCTGTTCTCAACCACCCGCGAACAGCTCGATTATCTGCGATTCCCCCTGGGCGGTCTGACAAAGCCCGAAGCGCGCGCTCTTGCGGCCGAACTTGATGTTCCGACCGCGGACAAGCCCGATAGCCAAGACATTTGCTTTGTGCCGACCGGGCGCTATACCTCCGTGATTGAACGGTTGCGGCCGGGTGCGGCGGAACCGGGCAAGGTGGTGCATCTCGATGGAGAGGTTTTGGGGGAACATGACGGCATCATCAATTACACCGTTGGGCAAAGACGGGGTCTCGGCGTTGCGACGGGAGATCCCTTGTTTGTGGTTGCTTTGAATGCGGATGACAAAACCGTCGTCGTCGGACCGCGCGAGGCGCTTCTGACGGAGACGATTGAATTGCGCGAACTTAATTGGTTGGGCGATGGCTCGCTTGAAGATGCTATGCGCGATGAAGTTCAGCTCATGGTCAAGGTTAGGTCGACCCGGCCCCCGGTGGCCGCGTCGTTGTATAAGTCGGATACGGGGCATACGGACCTGAGATTTGCCGATCCTGAAGAAGGGGTTGCTCCCGGCCAAGCTTGTGTTTTTTATGATTCCGGCTCTTCCGGGCGCCGTGTGCTGGGCGGCGGCTGGATTTCCAAGACGTTCAGTGCGTACAAAGCATAATTTGGGCTCGATTCGGGCCGAGAATTGGACTTAAAGAGGGCCATATTGGCCCTGGCTTCTATGGGGCTGCTTCGTTAAAGTGATTTTCAGGTCGTCGAAAACCGTTCGTTGGGGAGTTTCATCGTGGAATTATTGAGGTTGGACACGAAGCATGTCCGAAAGGCCTATGCCCGGTGGGCTCCGATTTACGATTTTTCTTTCGGTGCTATTTCAAATGTTGCTCGCCAAAATGCGGTCGACGCTATCAACCAGAATTCGGGCCGTGTTTTAGAGGTAGGCGTGGGAACGGGTCTTTCTCTGCCGAGATATGGTGATCACCTCGAAGTTACCGGCATCGACCTCAGTGCCGATATGTTGCAAAAGGCCCGGGAACGGGTCAAAAAACAAAAACTCACCAATGTGGCCGGGATTCATGAGATGGATGCGGCGGCCCAGACCTTCCCTGATAATTATTTCGACACGGTTGTTGCCATGTTCGTGATGACCGTGGTGCCGGAGCCGGAAGCCGTCATGTCCGAATTGGAGCGTGTTTGCGCGCCGGGCGGCTCCGTCGTTCTCTTGAATCACTTCTTCCGCGGTGATGGCGTCCGCGGATTTTTTGAACGTGAAATGGCCAAGCATGCGCGATTGCTGGGTTGGCATGCGGATTTCCCAATCGACGAAGTGATGGCTCAGGAAGGATTGGAATTGGATGATGTCCAAAATATGGGCCCATTCAACCTCTTCACGATCCTAAAGTTCCGCAAAGACGCCGATTCATAAGGCGTTCGCTTCTTGACAGGCACCGTCCGTCTGCCTAAAACCCGGGCTTCCCGCGTTCGGCTGAGGCCGGATGGCGGTTGGTAGGGCGGAGTAGCTCAGCTGGTTAGAGCAGTGGAATCATAATCCATGTGTCGGGGGTTCAAGTCCCTCCTCCGCTACCAAGATCCCAAATCTTTTTGCAAACCGCAGAAAATTTTGCGCATTTTGGTGCTGGGCGGATTGCGCCAATCGATTTTTTTTGCGATTTGGATCCTGTGGGGTCTTGGAACCCCTCATGCAGAAACACACCTATAGAGGGTATTTTGAGAATGAGTTTATATTCTCAAAGTAGATCCGTAGGCGTCCTTGCAGCCTGGGATACGCAATTTCATCTCATTTTGACGGTTTCGAATAAGGCCATAAATCCAAGGTTGCAGGCCAAAAATCAACCTAGGATAATTGTTTTTCCTATGACGTAACAGTCACGTGTGGTGAAAAAACTCTCAGTCATCCGTGTTCTGACCATCATTCTTTTACGCAACTTTTACTTGGTGACATTAATCTTGTCGAAGTTGGCCGGTTTGTCGAACCGGGCAGAGGGGAAAATAAAAAGAATTTGAGGGATCACCATGAACATTTTCAATGGCCTGAAAGGTCAGGGAGAGTCCGCACAGTTTCAGCAGATGATAGAGAAGCTGCCGGTGGGCGTCATGCTTTGCGATATCAACGATGATTTTCGCATTACATTCATCAACGACTTCACAGTTGAGACGTTGGCCACCATTGAGCACGTCTTGCCGTGCAAGGCGTCAGAGCTGATCGGGCAAAGCATCGACATCTTTCATAAGAAGCCGGAGTTTCAGCGGCGCATGTTGTCGGATCCGAAGAACTTGCCGCACCAGGCAGTCATTGAAATCGGGGGCGAGTATCTCGATTTGAATATTTCCGCACTGACGGACGAAGCGGGCCGCTACACCGGCCCCATGCTCAGCTGGACACTTGTGACGGACCGTGTGACCAAAGAACAAGAAACGTCCCGTCTCTTGAAAATGATCGACGAAATGCCGGTTAACGTCATGTTGGCCGACAAGGAAACGTTTGAAATCACTTATGCCAATAAGACCAGCATTGAAACCTTGCGGACAATTCAGCACTTGCTGCCTGTTGCGGCCGATGACATCGTTGGGCAGTGTATCGATATTTTCCATAAAAACCCGCAACATCAGCACAAGATTCTGAGCGATCCGAGCCGGTTACCGTTTCACTCAAACATCAAATTGGGTGATGAAACGCTGCGCTTGGAGGTTTCCAAGATCATGGACGATAGCGGCTCTTATATGATGCCGTTATTGTCTTGGAACGTGATTACGGAACAAGTGAAGTTTGCCGACACGGTGAAGTCCGTTGTCGAAGGCGTTGCTGCCTCGTCTACAGAGTTGCAAAGCAGCGCGGCTTCCATGGCGAGTTCGTCAGAACAAACCCGGCAGCAATGTACCGGCGTTGCCACAGCTTCTGAGGAGTTGTCGAATACGATTATTGAAATCGCCCGGCAAGTTGATGAATCTGCCAAGATCGCCAAAGTGGCTGTCGAAGAAGCGCAAGGCTCAAACGACAAAGTTCAAGGCTTGGCCAATGCTGCAGGACGGATTGGTGAAGTCATCGATTTGATTCAGGACATCGCCAGCCAAACCAATTTGCTGGCCCTGAATGCAACCATTGAGGCGGCCCGCGCCGGGGAGGCCGGCAAAGGCTTTGCGGTGGTAGCGTCGGAGGTGAAAGCGCTGGCGACCCAAACGGCCAAGGCGACCGAAGATATTGGCCAGCAAATTTCTCAGATTCAATTGGCCGTCGACGGCACCGTGGATGGTATCCGGACGATTGCGACCACGATCGAAAGTATGGATACGATCACGACCAGTATTTCTGCCGCCGTTGAGGAGCAAGACGCCTCAACACGCGAGGTGAGCAACAATATTAACGGTCTGTCTGATGCGGCCGGCGAGGCGGCCAATGCGGCGAGCGGCGTCAATGCAGCATCGGAAGAGCTCAGCCGCCAATCCGAAGTGCTGTCGAAAAATGTCACCGACTTTTTGAAACAAGTCGGCGCAGCCTAAAATGAAGCGCATGGTCTCTCAGGATGCACAATTGCGGGCACAACAGGATTTGAGTGTACCGGACTCCCGGATTCTCAATTGCTGGTGGGTCCGCTATGCGCTGATGGGACTTGGGCTTACCTCCTTGGGGCTCGGTGTTGTGGGCATTTTCTTGCCTGTAATGCCGAGCACCGTTTTTTTTATCATCGCTCTTTGGTCATTTTCGAAAAGCTCGGTGCGTATGCATCAATGGCTTTATACCCATGAGCATTTCGGTCCTACATTGCAGGCTTGGCATCATCACCGCTTGATTCCAAAACGTGCCAAATATTTGGCCGTATCATGCATGGCTCTCAGTGTTGTGATTGTTGCGTTGTTTGTTGCGGAAACTTGGATGCTTCCTACGGCGATTGCGGCCATCTTGGCGCCCATTGCCGGATACATCATCACCCGAAAAAGTGAACTCGTCGAGCTCTCCGGCGAGCTGGCCAAACAATGATCGTCTGATCACTCGTCACGCGTACTTGCGTGTAAAACTTTGTTTTGGCAGGCCGGTCCGTCCAGACAATAGACCGTTAGGATTGCAAGATCGGTCCGGGCAATGCTGCCGGAGACTGATCGATCCTCCGTCAAAAACCCATTCCCGCTGGCCGGCGTGCCTTCGGGCCGAATAACGTAATTTCGAAGAATGGCATAGTCGATGCCGGACTCAATGATATTGATCTCCGCGATCTCTTTGTCCCGGTAGCGGCGCACGGTCGATGCAGGAATGTCGGCCCGGAGCACTCCGGCACTGTCGCCGACGCCTATGGAGCTATGAAAGATGATGCGTTTGACGCCAGTGGCCTTGGCCCACCGGGTGATGCTGGCCTGGCTGTCTTCAAAGAATGTGTCGTTGTTGTTGCTGCGTGGATTGGCCAGGGCGTTGATCACAATAGAGAAGCTTCTGGATTTCAAAGCCGCTTCGATGTCTGCGTCGTTCAAAGCATCGCCGACAAAGAACTCCACACCCAATCCGTCTAGACGTTTGCGGTCGGAACTCGGCCTTGCAAAAACTGTAATGTCGTCTTCACCTGCATTGATCAATTGTTGCACGATCTGGGCGCCGAGCCGTCCCGTTCCGCCGAAAACCAATATGTCCTCGGCCCGCGCGGGCAATATGGCGGTGATCAGAAAAACCAGGGAGAGGGTCACTAATCTGAACTGCTGCATGTCTCACTCCTCACGTCCGAAAATTTATCACGCGTCGCGGCTTAAACATCACTTTTTCCGAAGGGAACAATCTTGTTCTGCGTGTCATGGCCGATATCGGCCCGACCGAGATAAGGAATGTCTGACCGTTTGCACCAATCTTCAATGATATCCACTTCGGTTTTCCCAAAGTCGACGTCATTCTCCAAAATATCGCTGCAACGGCCGAGCCGGATTCCGGCAACTTTGCGGATATTTGGATTGCTTGTGATGTGAAAGAGGGCGCGATCAATCCGATACATATGCTCCGAGACCTCTTCCAGCATCAAGATATGATCCGTCAAATCCGGCTGATACGGCGTGCCCAACAAATGACCGAGAATGGTGATGTTAAAAGCGGCAAATGGTTGCGATGGCTTGACGGATGGCTCCAGTGTTTCTGCAGATCTGGATGTTAAAAAATCGAGTGCACGGCTGATGGCAATCTCTCCACCGGTGCGATTGAGGTCCGCCGGCATAGGGCCATGAGCCACTTGGGTAAAGCCATTGTTGTAAAGCGCACCTAACAAGCTTCCCGCATCGGAATAGCCCAAGTAGAGTTTGTCTTTCGCCGGTGCTTTCAGCTTTGGAAGCGAAGTTTCCAAAATACGCGCAGCTCCATAGCCACCGCGGGCAAACCAAAGGGCGTCAATGGACGGGTCATTCGCTATGTCCAGAAAGGCTTGGCTTCTTTCATTGTCGCTGCCGGCAAAATGTCCCGATGACAAATAGCATTGGGGATGAAAGACGATCTCAGGCGTCGTTTCAGGATAAAGTTCCGCCGCAAGGTTTTGAATGAGCTCGGAAAGCGCGGGCTCGATCCGTGCGGCGGGGGCCATGACACCAATTTTGAAGCCGGTCTTGCCCATTGAGTCGTTCGTCCCACATTCCTTTTGCACGAATCGTTGAACGTCTATAGCTATAGCCCATGACGCGTATTAAGCACTATTTCTTTTGCGGCATCGGCGGTAGCGGCATGTTGCCCCTCGCGGTGAGTTTGCACGAGAGCGGCCACGTGGTCGAAGGGTCAGACAGATCCTTGGATCAAGGGCGGACACCGGAGAAATTTGACTATTTGCGAAGCCTTGGGATTGGTCTTCATGCGCAAAACGGATCCGGGCTCATATCACCGGATCAGGTTTTGGTTGTCTCTGGCGCGGTGGAGGCAACGATCCCGGATGTGCAAGCGGCTGAGCGCATCGGCGCCGATCGCATAACCCGCGCCGAGCTGCTTTCTGAACTTTTTAATGGGGCCCGGCAAAGTATCGGCATTGCCGGGACCAGCGGTAAGTCCACGACCACAGGTATGGCAGGCTGGATTCTACACAAAGCAGGGCTGCAGCCGACAATTGTGAACGGCGCCAATATGAAAAACTTCATGTCGGCTGATCAGCCTTTTGCCAGTTCTGTTAGCGGCAAATCAGATGCTTTGATGGTTGCCGAAGTTGACGAGAGTGACGGATCGATCGCGCGCTACAATCCGACAATTGCCGTTCTCAACAATATTGCACTTGATCACAAGAGTATGGACGAGTTGCGAACCTTATTTGGAGACTTCATCGCCAAGGCTCAAACAGCCATCGTCAATCTCGACAATGCGGAAACGGCAACACTTGCGCAAAGCCTGCCTCAAAGCAACACATTCACCTACAGTTTAAATGATGTGGGTGCGGATCTTTTTGCATCAAACCTGGAGCCGGCCGCCGACGGCATTGCGTTCGAAGTGGTGCTGAAGGCAAGCTCCGAGAAAGCAAAGGCAGTGGTTCGTATGCCGGGCGCTCATAATGTTTCGAATGCTTTGGCGGCAATCGGAGCGGCTCTGGCCAGCGGCATTTCTTTGGATCAGTCCGTGGCGGCCTTAGCCGAATTTGAAGGTATCAAACGCCGTTTGGAATATGTCGGCTCAAAGGCGGGCATCACCGTGATCGATGATTTTGCACACAATCCGGATAAAATCACGGCAAGTCTGGCGACCTTACATGCCTTTCCCGGGCGTTTGCTGGTTATGTTTCAGCCCCACGGGTTTGGGCCTCTGCGTCTGATGAAGCAAGAATTCATTGACTGTTTTGGCCAAAACTTGGGTGCGGAGGACGTTTTAATCATGCCGGAGCCGGTCTATTTTGGCGGTACCGTCGAGCGCAGTGTGACCAGCGGTGATATTGCTGACGGGGTGAGGGCGATGCAGCGCTCAGCTTACGCTTTGGAAGATCGCGACGCATGCGGTCAAAAACTCTTGAGCTTGGCAGAGACGGGCGATCGAATTGTTGTCATGGGCGCCCGTGATGATACCTTGTCGATATTTGCTGAAGACATTTTGTCGTCTCTCGGGGGTTAGGGTGCCATGCAAGATGAAGTCGAACAGTTCTTGAAAGACAATCCGGATGTCGAAACGGTTGATCTGATCGCGGCGGATATTCCGGGGAATATCTTTGGAAAGACCTATCCCGTCAAAGATCTCTCGAAAGTGGCGGCAGACGGCACGATGATTCCCAAATCGACCTTTGTGCGCGGGGCCAATGGCGATTTTTACGATGTTTTAGGATACGGCACGGAAGACGGGGATCCGGACTGTGCTGTTCATCTTGTCCCGGGAACGCTGAAGCGATGCCCTTGGTCTCAAACTCCCAAAGCACAGGCTCTCGTCACGGGCACACATGCGGATAACCCCAATCCCACAGAGGCGCGGCATGTTCTGCGATGTGTTTTGGATGATTTGCGGGCGGACGGTTTGGTGCCCATGGTCGCCTTTGAGTACGAGTTCTATTTGTTTGATGCGGCGCGAACTGCATCCGGCTCCCTGACGCCCGCCATCAATCCCTATTCCAAAGTTCCCGATCGGGCGCAAATGGCGTCCATTGATCGGCTGGTCGATTTTGATGCAGTTCTGAGCGACATGGTTTCGGCGGCAAAAATGCAAGGCATGAGAACCGGCGTATTGTCAGCAGAACTGGGTCCTGGCCAATTTGAGCTCAATCTTCATCATCATGGGGATGCTCTCTACGCTGCCGACGAGGCCGTAAGATTTAAACATATGGTCAAACAAGTGGCGAAAGGCCATGGAATGCTGGCAAGCTTCATGGCAAAGCCTCTGCCTTATGAGGCGGGAACGGGTTTGCATATGCATATCAGCATGCCCGACGTGTCCGGTAAGAATGTCTTTGGTCATGATGCCGATCATACCGACACGTTGTTACATGGAATCGGTGGGCTGATGGAGATGATGCCTGCGTGCATGGCCGTCTATGCCCCCAACCGCAATAGCTTCAAACGGTTTCGTGCAGACAATTGCGCTACAGTGAGCCGGTCATGGGGGCATGAAAACCGCACTGCCGCGTTCCGCGTGCCGTTGTGTCAACCCGGTCAATGGCGCGTTGAGGTGCGTGTGCCCGGCGCAGATGCCAATCCTTATTTGGTTCTGGCGGCCGCGCTCGTATCGATCCATCATGGTATTAAGAACAAACTCGATCCTGGACCGGGTGTGGACTCTCATATTAATGAGTCCGATGAAGATTTGCCCCTGGACCCACACGGTGCCTTGCGCGCACTAAAAGTAAGTGACGTCTTTGCTGCAGGTTTTCCGGACGGATTTCGCGACATCTATTGTGCCCATCGGCTTGCGGAACTTGAGGAGTTTGAAAATCACGTTGGTCAACGCGAATTGGACTGGTACCTTTAAGCTCTGTGCGTTTGCTGTCTCGGAGGAAGGTCTCATGTCTTTTCGCGCGGTAAGTTTCCGCTTTTTGCCATTTGCCGTTTTTGTGTTCTTGGTTTTGTCGTCGACGGCAAGCAAGTCCGACACAACAAATTCTGAAATTCAGTGCTCAGATCAGTCGGGTGCAAAAGTTGCGCAGATCTTGGAGGATCTGGAACGGGCTAAGGAGAATCGTGACTATGAGGATTTGCCGTCCTTCTGGGATCAATCGGATTCGGCGCCTTTTTATATTGCCGAAGAAATCTCAGACGTGATGACCGATTGGCCTACGATCAAAGCCTATTGGCAAGGGACAAAGGCAACAAGCGGCTGGATTGATGTGGAATATGACTTGATCGCTCAAAAGTGTCTGGGGCCGACCGACATGTTGGTCTTGTTTGACTTGCGTTGGGACATGTCCGTGGAGGGCTTTGACAATCCCATTGGCGGTTCCAATCGTGTCATTGCCGGGTTGCGCCCCGTCGACGGCAATTGGAAGTTTCATACTTGGGTAGAGGCACCGCTGGCTGCACTCATCTACATGCAAAAGCTTTATGAGAAAAATGTTCGGGCGGAAGTTCTAGAAAAACACTCCGAAAGCGAGTGAGGAGGGGAGATATGCCCAATCCGCAGTTAAGACGAGTGGCCCCAGAAAATATGCCGAAAGATCTTGCAGCCATTTGGCAGGCCTCCATGGATCTTCGTGGGGATGCGACATTTGTCGAGGTCAGCGCCAATCATCAAGATCTGTTTCGTTGGTATCTGGACAGTTTCTATGGCGAGGTCTTCACCAAAGGATTGGTGGATCAAAGATACAAGGAGCTTGCCCGTTTACGTTTGTCTCAAACCCATGGCTGCCGGTTTTGCAATCAAGGGAACACCCAAGATGCATTGGCGGCAGGAGTGAGCCAAGAGCAGATTGATCAGCTTTATGACTATGAGAGCGGTCCGTTTGATGAGCGTGAAAAAGCACTGATCCGATTGGCCGACCAAATTGTTTTGACCAATCCAGGCGGGCAACTCACCCAAGATCTGTATGCTGATATGTCGCAGCATTTTTCAGATGCAGAGATCTATGAGTTGGGATTGGTCATGGGTATATTGGCCGGCGTGGCGAAATTTCTGTTTGTGTTTGATTTGGTCGAACGAGAGCCCAGTTGTCCGTTTCCAGGCCCGTCTTGACCAAAAATGGCTGTCCAGAGTATACTGAATGTACGTTCATTCATTTATGTTTTTGAGGTAGGCTCATGACGCTCAATGGCGGCTTGGATGCCCTGATTCAAGCCAGAAAACCGGGATATTCTCTCGAACAGGCGTTTTACAAAAACGAAGATATTTACCGGGTCGAGATGGACAAGATCTTGATGCGCAACTGGATTTTTGTCGGTCATGAAAGTCAGTGGTCCAAGCCCGGGGATTTTGAGCTGTTCGAACTCGACCGTGAATCCGTCATTATCATCCGCGGCCGGGAGGGGGCGTTGCATGCTTTCTTGAATGTTTGCCGCCATCGCGGATCGCATATTTGTTTGGAAGCGAAAGGATCGGCGAAGCGTTTGACCTGTCCCTATCACGCTTGGTCCTACTCGATCGACGGCGATTTGATCTCGGCGCGTCTGATGACGGACGATTTTGATAAGTCGAAGTTCGGACTTCATCGAATTCATATTGAGAGTTTGGGCGGTCTCGTTTTCGTTTGCTTTGCGGAAAACCCGCCGTCCCTGACGGGCGCCCGGCGCGATCTCGCCGACGTCTTTGATATGTTCGGTATGGAAAATTTAAAGTTGGCCGCGAAGAGGCAATATCTCATTGAGGCGAATTGGAAACTCACCGTCGAAAACTATCAAGAATGCTACCATTGTGCGCCGTCCCATCCGGAATACGCTGCTCAGCATACTTTGAAGGTTCCGCCGGCCGAATATGACCAATACCAAACACACATGCTGGAGAAGCTCGAAGTCTGTGGTTTGAAGAATATTGAATTTGACTATCATGACGATTTGGCTCGTCCAGGAGAGTCCGGTTATCACTATGGCCGCTACGCCTTGTTTGAAGGGATCAAGACGGGCAGCAAAACCGGCGAGCCCGTGGCCCCGCTTTTGGGTCAGCTCAAAGACTACGATTCCGGCGCGTCGGATTTGATGGTCGGTCCTTTCAGCTATTTCTTGATTTATAGCGATCACATGGTGGGATACCGGTTTCTGCCGGTCAATAAAGACCAAAGCTATTGCGATGTCTTTTGGTATGTGCGCGGTGATGCGGTTGAAGGTCAAGATTACAATGTGGACGACGTCACTTGGCTGTGGCATGTCACAACCTTGGCCGACGAGGAAATCATCGTGAATAATCAAAAAGGCGTCAATTCACGCTACTACCAACCGGGACCGTTTTCGGAAATGGAAGATATGACCGATCGGTTCGTGCGTTGGTATCTTGACCAAATGTCGGCGTGATGGAACTGAACTTATCCACAGACCGATTGCTGTTGCGGCCGGTGACCTTGGACGACGTCGACATAAGCATCACACTTCTGACGGATCCGGAGGTGATGCGCTATGTCGGTTCGGCGATCCCCGAAAAAGAAGTGATTGACAACTTGCCGCGCGAGGTGCGGCGAAGCGGCGGCGGCTGCATTGGTATTTGGACCATCCTGGACTCCGAAACGAACGAAAAAATCGGATCTGCGATCTTGTTGCCGCTTCCCATTGAAGCAGACGATACGGATTGGTCGTTGCTCGGTCGCCCTGAGATTCCAGACGGTGATATTGAGATCGGTTATATGTTCAAGCCGTCTGCTTGGGGCAAGGGATATGCCACCGAGGCGGCGAGCCGTCTTTTGCGTTTTGCTTTTGAAGAGACACCGTTGCAGGAAGTTGTCGCCGTGACGGATCAGGAGAACACGAACTCGCAACGTGTCCTGCGCAAAATTGGATTGCGCGATGAAGGAATACGGCGGGCATATAAAGATGATTGCTCGGCCTTTCGTATTACGCGTTCCGAGTGGCAAGCCCTGCAATCTGCGTAATCTTGCTGCCCGTTGCTCCTGCCAGAGTTTGTTAAAGCAAATTAAGGTTTACGCCTGAGGTGTCCAATTGGGCTCTGCCTCAACAAAAACCCCTCTCAAAAAACACTGATTTTCCGGGCAAAATCAAGGGACTAACACTCTATTTAGCAAGCCCACTGTACTCTCAACTTTATGGTTAAGGACCGCGGCAAGGGTGTCATGGTCCGAGAATCGGGGGCGCAGTTCGTCTATGCCCATGAGTACGGTTTCGCGTGCGGCCCTTTTGGGTACCACTGCCCTGGTCATGCTTGGGCAAACCCCTGCGCGCGCCGATATCACAATCAACGCGGCCGGCGGCGGCACCGCCGTTCCGACCGCGGGCGAGAATGTCACAATAACCGGAACCGGGTCGATTGATTCTTCATTGACGGGCGCGCTGCTCGGCATCTCCGTCAGCAGCGTCATCATTGGAACCGTCGACAATCAGGGTTTGATAAATATCAGTACAGGGACGGGTGTCCTGATCAACAGCGGTCAGGTCTCAGGCGGTCTGGTCAACAGCGGGACGATCTCCGGCGCGAGCGGCGGCATCATCCTGCAAGACACGTCATCCAGTATTCAGGGTGGGCTCAACAATTCCGGACTCATTGCCGGTGGTATTTCCAATCAAGGCGGCATTCTCAATGCCGCCGGAACGGCGTTTTCCAATACCGGGACCGTGACAGGGGGCATCAACAATCTTGCTGGTGCAACCATTTCCGGGTCGGTGGCCGGTCTGTTGGTCAATGGTGGATCGATTAGCGGTGGGGTCTCCAATGCGGGAAAAGTGTTTGGGTCCACGTCCGGTCTCAGCATTGCGGCCGCTTCGACCGTCACCGGAGGCATTGCCAATAGCGGAACGGTCAGTGCGAACGTGGCCGAGGCTTTAATTGTTGCAGGCTCCACAGTGACCGGCGGCATCACCAATGACGGAACCATTCAACAAAACGGCACAGATCACGGACTTCGTTTGACCACCGCCAGTGTTGACGGCGGACTTGCGAACAATGCGACCGGCACCATTCAAGGGGGTGCGGGTGCCAATGCGGTCCAAATTGACAACGGCACCGTGGTGACCGGTGGTGTAGCAAATGACGGACGTCTCGCCGGACTGCGCGGCATCAATTTGCAAAGTGCCAGTTCAGTTGCCGGCGGCATTGCCAATGCCGGGACGATTGCTGCCAGTGCGACGGGTGTATTTATTGATGCAACGTCCAGTGTTGCCGGGGGCTTAAGCAATAGCGGACAGGTGAATAACGGCATCGTCAATGCAGGGTCTATGGCCGCCGCGACGGGTGCGGCTGTTGCCTCAAATGCCGGAACCATCACCGGGGGCATCTCCAATCAGGGTGTTGTCGCGGCGAGTACCGGACGAGGTGTGGATATATTGGGCACGGCTTCAGTGGCCGGCGGTATTGTCAATACTGGGACAGTGAACAGTGGAGCGGCTGGTCTTGTTGTGCGCGGCAGCGCGATCGTGACCGGCGGTCTCGACAACGGAACCACACTGACGGCGGGACTCATCAACGCCAATTCCTATGGCCTACTGGTCGGCGGCAATGGGTCCGTTGCGGGTGGTCTCAGCAATCACGGAACGATCACGGCGGCCACCGCCGCGATCGGCATGACGGGCGGCACCGTTTCCGGCGGTGTTGCCAATGAAGGGACCGTGAACGCGCCCGTTATCTTTGACATGAGCGGTGGCTCGGTCACCGGGGGTGTTGCCAATAGCAGCGCTGCCATCGGCTTGACCCGCGGCATTGTGGTGGCGGGGTCCGGCACCATCACCGGCGGTCTTTCCAACAGTGTGACCTTAGGCGCCAGCCAAGCGGGCATTGATATCGCCGGTTCAGCGGTGATCGACACGATTACCAATAGCGGGGCAATCACCGGATCTTTGATCGGTGTACAACTCGGCGGCAACGCCAATGTGACGACCGGCGGCATTCGCAATATCGGCACAGTGAATGGTGGATCATCTGCTGTCGCAGTTGTGGGCAGTGCCATAGTGGCCGGCGGTGTTGCAAATGGCGGTGCCTCCACCGCCGGCGTTCTCAATGCAACGACATTTGGCATTCTGGTTGGCGGCAATGGTTCCGTCGCAGGGGGGATCACCAATCACGGCACCATTACGGCCGGGGCGGCAGCCATGTCCGTCACCGGTGGAACGGTTTCCGGCGGCATCGCCAATGAAGGGACTGTAAACGCGCCGGTGATCTTTGACATGAGTGGTGGCTCCGTGATGGGCGGCGTTGCCAACAATAGTGCCGCCATCGGCTTGACCCGAGGCATTGTGGTGGCCGGCAGTGGCATCATTGCCGGCGGCATTGCCAACAGCGCCACTTTGGGTGCCAGCCAAGTGGCTATTGATGTTTCCGGCAATGCGAGGGTCGATAGCATTACAAACAGTGGGACCGTCTTGGCGTCCCTGGTCGGTCTTCAGATTGGCGGCAGCGCTCAGATCACCACAGGCGGCGTCCGCAATACCGGAACCGTAAGCGGTGGATCGTCAGCGATTGCCGTGCTCGGCAGTGCCACGGTCACGGGGGGGATCGCCAATGGCGGTGCCTCCACATCCGGTGTGCTGAACGCCACCTCATTCGGCATTCTCGTCGGCGGAAACGGTTCCGTGACCGGCGGCATTACCAATTTTGGAACGATCACGGCAAACACGGCGGGGATTGAGGTTTCCGGCGGGACCGTATCCGGCGGCGTTGCCAATGCGGGGACCGTCAATGCACCATCGATCATTCGGGTCAGCGGCGCTTCCGTCGCCGGAGGTGTCTCCAATGCGATCAATCATAGTGGGTTGACGAATGGTCTTGTGATTAGCGGCGGTGCGATTGTCACAGGCGGTGTGTCCAATACCGCCAATCTCAACGCCTCACAAAACGGACTTCTGATCTCGGGCGCGTCCGTTGCCAACGGCATTGCGAATACCGGAGCGGTTACCGCGCCTGTGGCCTTGCGCGTCACAAACGGCGCCAATGTCACATCCGGCGGTGTGCTCAATAGCGGGCCCTTGGTGGTCTCGGTCGGTGTGCAAGTCGACGGCGCAAGCACTGTGTCCGGCGGGATCACCAACTCTGCGGGAGCGTCCATTCAGGGGGCGACCGAAGGGATAGAGGTCCGAGGTGCAGGATCGTCTGTTGCCGGCGGTATCTCAAATGCGGGCTCCATCTCAGCGCCGGAAGGTATTCGTGTGGCAAGCTCCGCATCCGTGTCGGGCGGGATTGTCAATAGCGGCACAATCAGCAGCAACAATTATGGGCTCAGATTGACCACCCAATCGGACGTTCAGGATGGCTTCGGCAATACAGGTATGATCGTCTCAGCCACCGGGCACGCTGTCGCGGTTGATCAAATGGCCTCTCTGGCAGGGGGGTTGGACAACGCCGGAACAATCAGTGCGCAGAGCGCCGCCGTGCAACTTGCAACACAATCGCTGATCACCGGTGGGCTAACCAATAGTGGTCAAATCCTGTCGATTGCACAGCCGGCCATCGCAATCGAAACTGCGTCAACCTTGCAAGGCGGGATCATAAACCGGCCCGGCGGGCTGATCTCCGGTCGCGCCAGTGCCATCAAATTGTCCGGGTCCGGGACCTCATTACAGGACGGACTTGAGAATCAAGCGGGGGCAGTGATGTCCCATTCAGGCGCGGCAACCGATGCCGTTATTGCAATCGACAACAATGCTACGCTGTCGGGAGGTTTGATCAATGCGGGGACAATCAGGAGTACCGATGGGATTGCCGTAAAGCTTGCGGGCAACGCCTCTCTTGTGGGCGGCGTCAGAAACACTGGTCTTATTGACGCGGAACGTTCGGCGGTTCAGTTCTCAACTGCACGTCTTAGCAACGGCTTTGAAAACCTGGGTACGATTTCGGGTGGTCAGACGGGACTTACTGCGACCGCAGGCTCAACGATATTTGGTGGCATCCAAAATGCGGGTCAGCTCTCCGGTCTTGCTTTTGCCGGCTTTGCGCTGACGGGCAACAGTCAGCTGAACGGTGGTTTCGACAATAGCGGTTCGATTATCGGAAACACCGGCATCTTTGTCTCCAGCGACAGTTCCATAGCTGGCGGTATCGTCAATAGCGGCCGCATTGTCGGGACCGGGGGAACGGCCATTCAGTTCGGTAACGCCGATGATGTTCTGACCTTGCAAACCGGTTCGAATATCTCGGGCCGGTCAGACGGGGGCGACGGCTTTGATGTCTTAAACCTTGAGGGCAGCGGATCGGAGAATGACGATTTCACAAACTTTGAAACGCTAAACATGAATGGGTCAGATTGGACTCTGACCGGTGATGTGACCTTGAACAAAAGCGGCGGGGCTGGGGTGGTCAACATCAATTCGGGCAGTTTGACCATCAACGGCTCGCTAGACGCGCCCGGCGGTGTCAACGCACTCGGCGGCATGCTGGCCGGTGATGGTAATCTCGCAGGCGCGATTTTTATCGGTGACGGCGGAGTCATTTCGCCAGGCAATTCAATCGGCACGCTTGCGCTGACGGGCGATCTGACTTTGGGAGCCGGGTCGACCTATGAAATCGAAGTTGATGGTGGCCGGGCGGACTTGGTGACCGTAGACGGGAATGTGTCCATTGATCCTGATGCGATGGCCGTGGTGATTCCGCTCGGTGTGACCATCGACGTGGTGGATCAGCCCGTGCTGGTGGCAACAGGCACAATCGATAACAATTTTCGGAATGTCGAAACCAACGGTTTGGTCGCCGAAACAAATTTGGTGACCGGAAACCAAATTCAGTTGTCGGCGGTCAGCGTTGTCAACACAACAGCGGGTGCGCAGGCCGGACTTGAAGAGGCCTATGCATTCCAGAATGCGATGCGTCATGCCTGGTCGTCGACAAGCGATGTCGGGTCCGGCAAGGAACGCAATGCCTGGCTGCGGGCTATCTACGAACAAAACACAAGAGATGACGGTGAGATCTTTGCCGGATTTGAGCAAAACACCCAAGGTGTCGCCATGGGCCTCGACTTCGAGACCCTGCCGCAGCTCTATATCGGTGGTGCGGTCGGCTACACCGAGACAGATCTTGAGATCAACGCCAATAACGGGGATGCAGCCGCCAAAAGTCTTTATGCAGGTCTCTACGGTGTTTATGTGCGTGTGCCGATCAATCTGAAGTTTGGAGTTCAATACAGCTATCAAGACAAAGACCATAATCGGCCTGTTATGATTTCGGGAGAGACTCTCAATGTCGACGCCGAAGCGGACGGTGAATCTTACGGCGTCTTTGCATCCGCCGGATGGGGATTTGATCTGACGGAGAGATGGGAGAGCCAAATTGGTCTCAACACGTCGTATCTATACCAGTCCCAAAGCGGATATACGGATTCAGCGGGTATTCAGTTTGATGACGTGGTGATCGATGTGGTTCGAGTAGGCCCCTCCTTTGACCTGATCGGGGACTTCGAAAAAGGGTCTGTGCGGTGGATGCCTCGGATCAGTCTAGGCTATCTGCAACAATGGCGGGGCGGGGACTCGCAAGTCGAAGTGACCTTCACCAGCGGTACGGTTCGTCCCGCGCCGGTCGAGGATAAGGATGAAGGATATGGAACGGTCAGTCTGGGCCTTGATGCGGTCTTTGAGAATGGGATCACCGCCTTTGTCGGCTATCACGGAGAACATGGCGGGGAAGAAAGCCGCAATCATATCTCCACCGGTGTCCGCTTAAGATTCTAGCGGTCTTAACAGGCGGAAATTTCCTGCTGGCGTCCCGGGTCCGAGCCCTCTATAAGACGCCCGCATTATCCACTCAAATCAAATGAGTTTAGCCGTGGTCGAAAGTGTAAGCCGCCTGCGAAATGTCGCCATTATTGCCCATGTGGATCATGGGAAAACCACCCTGGTCGACCAATTGTTGCGCCAATCCGGCACCTTGGCGGGTCACAAGGAAACGCCTGAACGGGTGATGGACAGCCAAGACCTGGAGCGCGAACGTGGGATTACGATCTCCTCCAAAAACACCTCCATCACTTGGGGCGAATGGCGCATTAACATTGTCGACACGCCCGGCCATGCGGATTTCGGCGGCGAGGTGGAACGGGTTCTGTCTATGGTCGACTCTGTGTTGCTTTTGGTGGACGCCGTTGAAGGGCCGATGCCACAGACCCGGTTTGTGACTTCAAAGGCATTGGCGGCGGGTTTGAAGCCGATTGTGGTTGTCAACAAAGCGGACCGGGATGCCGCCCGCCCGGATTGGGCGGTGGATGAGACGTTTGATCTGTTTGATCGTTTGGGTGCCAATGAAGAGCAACTTGATTTTCCGGTGGTCTATGCCTCGGCTATTGAAGGCTGGGCGACTGCGGACCTCTCGGGCCCTAAGCAAGGTATGACAACGCTGTTTCAAACAATTGTCGATCATGTGCCGGCTCCTGATGTTCAGCCGGACTTGCCTTTTCGCCTTCAGGTCAGCGCCCTCAGCTATTCCAGCTATGTGGGGGTCATCGGTGTCGGCCGGATCGAGCGTGGCCGGTTGGAACGCAATGCCCGTGTCACTCTCGTCGACACGGACGGTGCGGAGAAGTCGGGGCGTATTTTGCAGATTTTCGGCTTTCACGGGTTGGACAAGGTCGAGCAGCAAAGTGCCGAGGCGGGTCAGATCATCGCCTTTACCGGGATTGACGGTTTGAACATTTCAGACACGATCTGTGATCCGGAGGCCGTCGAAGCTTTGCCACCTTTGGTGGTCGATGAGCCCACCATCACCATGACCTTTCACGTCAACGACTCACCTTTCGCTGGTCGGGAAGGAAAGTACGTTACCAGCCGCAATCTCCGTGACCGGCTCAATGAAGAATTGATCCACAATGTTGCTTTACGCGTGGAGGAAACCGGAGATCCAAATCGCTTTCGTGTTTCCGGCCGCGGCGAGCTTCATCTGTCGATTCTGATCGAGACCATGCGTCGGGAAGGTTATGAGCTTGCGATATCGCGTCCTGAAGTGATCTTGAAAGAGATTGACGGTGTCACCTGCGAGCCGTGGGAAACCTTGTCCATGGATGTGGAAGAACAGCATCAAGGCGCCGTGATTGAGAAGCTGGGCGAGCGCCGCGGTGAAATAAAGAATATCGGAACCGACGGCAAAGGACGTGTCCGAATTGATTGTCTTGTTCCCAGCCGCGGCCTCATTGGTTTTCGGTCCGAGTTTCTCACCACCACGTCTGGCACCGGCTTGATGTATCATGCCTTTGATCATTATGGGCCTCGGGCCTCGGGCTCAATCGGCGGGCGCGTCAATGGCGTTCTCGTTTCCATGGCCACCGGCAAGTCGTTGGCTTTTGCCCTTTTCAATCTGCAAGAACGTGGCCGCCTGTTCATCAGCCACGCAGAAGAAGTTTACGAAGGCATGGTCGTGGGTATTCACAGCCGCGGCAATGATCTGGTGGTCAATCCTCTGAAGGGCAAGCAATTGACCAATATCCGTGCGGCCGGCAGCGATGAAAACATTCTGCTCACCCCGCCGATTCCTATCACGTTGGAATATGCGCTTGAATTCATTGACGATGATGAATTGGTTGAAGTGACTCCATCCTCTTTGCGCATTCGCAAAAAATTCCTGAAGGAGTTTGAACGCAAGCGTGCCATGCGAGTCGAGCAGGCTGTTTAGAGAACCAAAAGCTATGTTGCTGTTGGTTGTTTGTTGACAACCAAATTTACAGTTACCTCCATCGAGGCAATTGATCTCGACAGCAAAAGCTATCGTAACTGCAATGTCTATTCATAGGACGGAGCGGTCTCAAGAGTTTGTCGACCGAACCAATGGAAGGGCATAGGTTCGCGCAAACTTTTTGCCCCCTAACTTTGCCATTGCAGGACCCTCAGTGATGAAACTGTCCGGAACAAAACCACTTGTTATTGCTCTTCTTTGTGGCGCACTCACCGCATGCAGCGGGGACGGCGTGTTTGATTTTGCCGCCTTGACGCGCGACACCGCCCCGAAACCAAAAGAAGATGCGCTAAAGCCAGAAACCCCCAATGAAGAAAAAGTCGGTGTTTTGGTGACCGGCTGGGGAAGTCCAAAAGAATATGAAGCCAATTATTATCGCAATGTCATCGAGCGCAGCCAAGTGGGCGAACGTACCGTCCCGAATGATCCGTGTGCTACCTATCATGTCGGTAGTGGTGAATTTAGCGCTCATCTCGGATTGCGGCCCTTCCTGATCGGCCACAAATTGCAGGAATATGAGCGCGTTTGGGATGCCAACGGCATCTACAAGAAGAGCCGTGACGGCCAAACCTATACAAATGTCGTTGATGAAGAAATTGTCCTGAAGGCGGAAGACCTTGAGGGTGTGGAGATCACAGCGCTGGTCGACTTGAAACCCAATTTCGGCAGCGGCTATCCGCGCGATCCGCGCAACGGCAAAGATTATGTGGCGGGCTATTATCAGATTGCCCAAGGCAACGGCATTCCGGACTTCGATGAAGGTGTGGTGGCCTATTGGATACGGGTAACCAAAATGTTCGGGTTGAAAGATAAGCCGGAACCGGCACCGGTCAATGTCGCTGAAGCGGAATATCTCCATGATTACTTTGAAGAGTTCTTTGGCGACAAGGTGGATATTCGTCACGGCTATTACGAGGCGTTGGAGGGTGTTTCCAAGCGTAACGAAGATGTGGCCGTCGAATTTGCCAAAGACGGAATCAAGAAACTCGTGATCGCCCGGGAGACCACCGACAACAACAATTATGCCAATAATTTTATGAGCTACAATTACGCCTATGTGGCGTTGTGCCGTGAAGGCCTTGTGGCGGATATGGATCTGAAACAGGTTCGGCAGGTCGGCCGGACGCCCGAATACAATCATATGCTCATGAAGAATATTGAGCGGCATATGGAAGACACGCCAAAAGACGAAGAGCTGTCTGTTCTCTATGTCACCTACGGTCTGCCTTGGCCCGGTACCAATCCGGATATGGGTCCATTTTCCATTATTCAGCCTTGGGCCAAAGAGGTCTATGCGGAGAATGCGTACAACAATTACTTGAGCTTTCGCAGGCGTATGGAAGATGTCTATGGCCGTGACTACAAACTGAATTTCAACCGTTCCGGTTTCGAGGCCGGTGAGAATGCGCGTCTCACCTCGCTTTATGCCTATGGCCTCGACAATTATGGTGGCTTTGGCGGGCCGGACGACGATCATCGCTTTTGGACTCTCCGCGAAAATATTGAACAAGCCATTCGCGTCGACGGCCGCAAGCATATTTTAGCCGTGATTTCCCATTGGGATCAAAACAGCCAGGACACGTTCCACCGCGTGCGGGTGCAAAATGGCATCCCGCTCAATGCCAATTGGGAAATGCGATTTGGCAAATACTCGATTGAATGGTGTGAGCGCTACACTGGTCCCGGTGAGTATGAGCAAGACGTGGTCAGACGGGGCGATGATTGCGACGAAGGCTGGACCAAGCTGACCTATACCGAGGCCTTCGATGACGTTATCGATCTATTCAATTATGGCTATGCCAATCGTCTGCGCGGCGGTGTTGAGCGGTTTGGTGTCATGCCGGATCTCGATATGTCGGTGGTCGCGACCGGTGAGATCACGAAATTGGGTGGCGGCTCCGTCAAGGTTGAAGAGGGGCCTCTGGCCGGAGCGGCTTTGATGGTGCGGGCAGATCCTAAACCAAATGCCCCGGACGGCTATGAATGGAAGGACACCTATCGCGCGCCATCGGCGACAGATCCAAAAGGCAACCTCGATCCAAATGCCATCCGGCCCTTTGTGGAGTTTGCCAAACCGGAAGATCATGCTGAATCGGGCTGGGATGATTATACGGCAATGATCGGAACCCAAGGCGAGTGGCGACCCGGTGTTCCATTGCCCCAACACAGTGAAGCCGTGTCACCTGTTGTCTATGTGGGCCCTTACCGGACATTGTTTAATGCACCGGCGAGCATTACCCTGCCGTATGACGGCAGTCAGGTGTCGGACCCTGCGCAAATTTCGGCTTTTATCTTCAATGACATTACCGGAAACTTTGACCCGGTCTATCCGGTCCCCGGCGGATCGGCACCAAGGCTTGACCGCGACGCGCAGACCATCACCTTTGATGTTCAGACCTTAGGTCTCTTTGTGTTGGCGGACGCACCGGCACGCATAAGCACGGCGCTCAACGACTAGGCGCCGTTTTATCGGCACATCAAAGTGAAGACGGGGCCTTCGTTCCGGCCTGTTTCAGGCGTTTTTGCTTGGCTTGATAGCCCCGCGCCTGCGCCGCAAAAATTGCCAAGAAGATGACTGCGAAGGTTGCCACGTAAATGACAGACCTTTCAGCAATCACTTGATAGATGATGCCGTGGATGAATGTCAGTCCCGCCGCTGCATAGACCCATCTTTGCATGCCTTTCCATCGCGCCGGTTTCAGCGCCTTAAGGGCAAAATCACTTGAAATTGCAAGGACAACGCTGAAGAGAATAATCGCAATCAGTCCTAGATAGTTTGAGATGCCGAAGAGATCCAATCTGAAGGGTATCAGCGCGTCTGGGTTTTCGGCGAGGAACAGATAAAGCCAAGACGTGTTTGGTCCGAAGTCTATCTCTAAGCTGGTATAAAAATGGGTCAGGGCAAAAATGCCGGTCCAAATCCCAAGGTCCCGGCGCAGATAAGACGACAGCGGCAGCGCTTTCGATCTCATCAATTGGATAGGACCGATCAGCAATGTGGCCAACAAAAACGTAATGGAGGTGTAGGCTGACGCAATACTGATCGAAACCATGGAATCCGGCGGCAGGTTCATGAACTGATCGTCCCCGGTGCGATGGGACAGCCGGGCAAAAATGGTAATGAGGCCCGTGCCGACATTGAAAAGAATAAAATGCCGCAAAGTGCGCAAGGTTGCCCGGACCCAAAGGTTTTGCCTGTTGATTTTGATCTTCATTGACCCTCTTGCGACGATGTCGGCTGGAGTTGCTCAAAATGGTTTCTAAACGCGTTTTTGCTTACCGTATTCGTGAAATCCAGCTAATTTTTTGCCAATGACGGCGTTTCGGACAGGAGAAAGACATGTTGCGATTTTTCAAGTTCACGGGATTGGCGGTTGCCATGATTTGGACGGCTCTGCTTCAGCCGGTCGCGGCTGAGGACGAAGCGCCCACGGTTCTTATCACCGGGTCCAATCGCGGTATCGGTTTTGAGTTCGTCAAACAATATGCCGAAAAAGGTTGGAACGTTATTGCGACGGCGCGCAATCCTGAGGGTGCCGATGACCTCCAAGCTTTCGCCGCCGAGAATGACAATGTCACAATTGAGAGATTGGACTTGTTGGATCATGGGGGCATCGATGCCTTGGCAGAAGAGTATAAAGATCAGCCCATTGATATCCTTTTGAACAATGCCGGTCTCATGAGAGGTCCGGATAAAGAGCAATTGATCGGCTCCATCGACTATGATGAGTTCATCCGGTTTTATCGCATTAATGCGATGGGCCCTCTCAAGGTGACCGAAGCATTCACGCCGCACGTCAAAGCGGGCGATCAAAAAATCATCGCAGCTTTGACCACCGGGAAAGGCAAATACGGAATCCCGGCGCCGGGTTTTTCACTTTACAAGACCAGCAAGGCGGCGCTCGATTCCATTCAGATTGAGATTGCCATCCGTATGAAAGGTCAGGGTATCAAAGTCGCCACATTGTTGCCTGGGCGCGTGCTGACCCACGGCGAGCCTGGAGATCCTGAATCCCAAGGGGCCATTCCCATCGAGAAATCGATTGCCGGTATGATTGATGTGCTGGAGAGTTTTGAGATGGAAAATACCGGCCGGACCGTGAATTGGGACGGCAAGATTCTTGAATAGACCATTCGTCTTGGTGTTTGTCCTGCAGATTATTGCGCAGGATGACGTGATTGGACATGGCCCATGTCCTTATCTAAGCTCGCTATGAGTTTTGGCAACGACTGGAGTCAAGAACATGTCTGTCAATCGACGCGTTTTTACACGGTCATTGCTTGCCACATCTGTCTTGGGAAGTTCCATGCGCGCGGCTTCAGCGAACACGCCCGATGTCATTATTGTCGGCGCGGGTACCGCGGGACTCTCCGCGGCGCGAACCCTCGGCGAGGCCGGTTTCACTTACAAAGTGATTGAGGCTCGGGACCGCATCGGCGGACGCGCATACACTGAGACCGCCACTTTCGGCGTCCCTTATGATCGAGGCGGGCATTGGCTTCACGATTCTGACGTCAACCCTTGGATTGCTTATGCCAAAGCCAACGGGTTCAATGTCTATGCTGATCCAGGGGAAGAGGTTTCCTTTTTAGACGGTCAGGTGGTCGAAACCAATTGGATAGACACCGTATACGAGACCATTGAGGAGATCGGGTATGAGATTTTTCTTGCTGGTGAGCGTGGCCGTGACGAGCCTATTGATCAGTTTTTTGATCTCGGCAATCCGTCCCATTCCGGCGCCGCGTCCTTTTTTGTGCATGATTTTTACGGTAAAGAGTTGAAAGATATCTCAACGGCCGCGTTCCGATGGGAGGATTTGGGTGAGGATTGGATTTGCCGCGAGGGCTTTGGAGCCTTGGTCGCCCATTACGGGCGCGACGTGCCTGTGGAGTTGAACACAGAGGTCACCAAAATTGATTGGAGCGGCAATGACGTACGTGTCGCGACATCGAATGGGACGTTGGACGGAAAGGCTGTCATTTTAACTGCGTCGACGGGTGTGCTCGCGTCAGGCAAAATCCAATTTGATCCGGTCTTACCTTTGGAAAAAGCTGAGGCGATCAATGCATTCACGATGGGTGTCTACAATCATGTGGCTATGATGTTTGGCTCGGACATTTTTGGCTTGGGTCCTGACAGCTATCCACAACCGGTTAACCGAACAATTGATCAACCTGCATTGGCCTCCAATGTCTCTGGTTCGGGACTGTGTATGTTGTGGACAGGTGGCGATCTCAGCCGTGATTTAGAGAAAGCGGGTAATGCGGCGGCTGTCGATTATGGTCTTTCTCAAGTCAAAGGCATGTTGGGCACCGGCATTGAGAATGACTTCGTGAAAGGCAACTTCACCCGCTGGGGCCAGGACCCCTGGAGTCTGGGCTCCTATGCCAGCAAGCAGCCGGGTTCGCCTGGCAGTCGTGCGGATCTGCGTGCACCGGTGGCGGGCAGGATCTTCTTTGCTGGCGACCAATGCCATGAGTTGGTTTCATCAACTATTGCCGGCGCCTACGAAAGCGGGATCGAAACCGCGAAGCAAGTGATTGCAAAGCTGGCGAATTGACTGAGGCGCTTCAATTGGTTTGAGAGGGCAATTGGACTCGACTTGGGAATATGTGGACGGTGAGGTGACGGCACTTGAACTGCAGGTGCCTGACCTCTTTTTGGCGAATGACGGTTACTATCGTCTTTTATCCTCCGCATCAGATGATTGGTTTCAGGGCTGGCCCCATTTGAGGCGATCGGATGGGGCGGCCTTTTTTGTGCCGATCAAGTTCTCCTTCGGTCCGGTTCACAAAGACACAGATGATGCGCGTGCCACGATTCTCTATTTTGATGAGCGGATTGTGCTGTCAATCAGTTGGAACGGCTGGGCCGGAATCTTTAGCCCGCATAGCCCACACTTCTATGGGTTTCGGGCCTCGGCGGTGCCGCCCGGATTGAGTTTGCATACCGGTCATGGGGATCGGTCTTGGGTATCCGGAAAGCCGCGCACAGGCAATCTTCCGCCGCAGGTTTTTGATACGATTTGCAAAGCGATCCTGGAGGCATGGCCCAAATGGCCACCTCAGGCAAAATCGTCGGTCACGCCAAGCCCGGAGATCGATGATCCCCGGTTGCTGGAAGGTTGGATCACCTTGCCTCATCGCTCCCGCGTGTTTCCCAATCACAACCTTGGTGCGCCTGCGGGATATGATTTAAACAACTACACAAAGTATGATTGGCTTCATAAATGGGCAGCGCGAAAATCTGGCCGAACGACAAAGAGCCCGGTCCGGCAGGCCAAGCCGCTGAATGTTGTTGCATCCCGCGGTTTTGTTGTTGAGGAGCCGTTGCCTGCAGAGTCCTTTTTCAAAGCCGTCATGCAGAAGGATACCTTCGAGCGATGGTGGTTTAGGACTGTGGTCTATGCAATTGCATTGATCGCCGTGATCATGCTCAACGTTTCTGTTGCCGGATAGCCGGCGTCTCATTCCGGCTCGCAATTCGTGATGTGTTTCTATTTGGTTTGAACAGTATTCTGTGCAGCCGCCGCTTTAAAAAAGGCATGCCAGAACCTGAGACCTCTGAAATATTTCAAACCCAAATAAGCAATCACCAAAATGGCGAAACCACCAAAAACATACATCCATGGGGTCAATTTCGACGTGATCATGTTCAGTTCTAAAATATTCGCGGAGAAAAAGTAGATTGTGAGACAAAAGTAGAGCGTCAATGAAGTCGAAAAACCATAATAGAAGTATCGCGTCTCATAATAGGGAACGGACCCCTTATCGAATTGCCTGAATAACGATGCGATCAAATACTGATCCAAAAGCGCGATGACCAAAAAAATTGTGCTGACAAGACCGAAAATTGACCAAGCCATAGCATTTCCCGAGATGGCCGGGAGGACAATATCGGTATATCCGGAAGCTTGGGTCAGGGCCGTCCAAAGACAGGGTCCCAGCCATGCCACTGCCGAGAGTGCTGCCAGAGCAAGCACGTAATGTCTTCGTTCGGCTCCTGGTGTTCTGTCCATGCTCTGACTTGTAGCTTTTCAAGTATCCAATGGGCTCGGCTGCACAAAAGCACGATATGTCTCTGAAGTCACATCTGTTTGACAATCTTATCGCCGTCTGAATTCATCCTGCAACCACCGAACATTGGACAGAGCCGACTGAGCGCTGTTCAACTCTGTTCGATCCCCGTTCAATGCCGCAAAATCAAAGACTGACTATTGGAGAGTCCAAAATGAGCAAAGCACATCCCTGGCTGGAGGAAAAAGTTTGGCCGACGAAACAATTGTCGCGGGAGGCCTTAGAAGGTCGCATCGAGCGCGTTCTGACCATGACAAATTTGGGCATGCTGGGCACTGTGCGTAAAGACGGGTCGCCGATTGTTTCGCCACTGGAGTTTTATGCGGACGGCATGAACACTTACATCTTTCCGCAGCCCAATAGTCCCAAGCACAAAGCTTTGAAACGAGACCCCCGTGTTTCGCTGGCGATTGCCAATTCGATGGCCGGGTGGGCGTGTGTTATGGGCGCACAAATTTTCGGTAAAGCGACCCTGTTAGATGTGGATACGCCGGAATGGAACTATGGCATGGAGGTGTTTAAGTGGGTGGCCTCTTCATTTGAACTCGGCAATGACCTGAGTGAAGGTCCGCCGCGCGGCCAGCTGGCTTTGATTAAGCCCGATCGCATTGTTTACACAGAACATCTCTTGCGCAAAGAAGGCTACGCGCCACGGCAGATTTGGTTGGCCGATTCCGACGATGTGCAAGTGTTCCAAGGCCGCCAGGACAATAAGTAGCGGTTCAAGGCGCCATCTCTAAGCGACGGTCTTTTTGCATTAGGGCGATGTTGTGTCGCCTTCGTGCAGAAAGACCTCGCCGTCCTTCATGACGAAGTTCACCTCGCCCAAGGCGGAGACATCCTCAAGCGGGTTCCGCCCGACAGCGATGATGTCTGCGATTTTGTTGGTCTCGATCGTGCCGAGATCGTCGGAGACTTGAAACAAGTCGGCATTGTGTATGGTCGCCGCCACAATGGCATCCATGGGCGTCATGCCGGCTTCTGTCATCCGTTTGAATTCTTTCGCATTGGTGCCGTGTGCATTGAACACACCTGCGTCGGTTCCGAAAGAAATTTTGACGCCCGCTTGCATAGCTGCCTGAAATGCGGCTTTGGATTGGTCGGCCCGTTCGGATGCCGTTGCTGATGCACCAAACGAGATTTCCGGATTGTACACCATGAGCGTCGGGGTGAGGTAGGTTCCGCGTGTCGCCATTTCCTTTGCAATCTCATCGTCAATCGAAATGCCGTGCTCAACAGAATCAACCCCGGCCTTCACCACATCCATAATGCCGTCGCGCTCATAAGCATGAGACGCCACCGGAAAACCGCGCTGGTGTGCCGCATCTATGGCGGCTTTCATCTCTTCGAAAAACAATTGCTGTTTGATCCCTGTTCCGGACGAGAATCCGCCTGTCGCCATGAGTTTTATCACGTCCGCACCGCGTTTTATTTGAATGCGGACAGCATTGCGGCACGACCCTTCATCCCAACAAACGCCGTCGTGTAGTTCGTTTGGGGCGCTCATGCTGGGGAAATCTCCGTGTCCACCGGCGGCCGTCACCGGCAGGCCAGCACCCAGAAGGCGAGGACCGACGACGTCACCTTGCTTGATGGCTTCGCGCAAGGCAAATGCGATATCGGGTCCGGATGCCAGGTCACGTACAGTCGTAAAGCCTGCGAGAAGCGTTCTGCGCGCAAACGGGGTTGCGGACAATGTCTGTTCCCCGTCGTAGCGGAACCGGCGCCGCATACCGCTTTCAAATGTTATGTGCACATGGGCATCCATTAAGCCCGGCAAAACAAATTGATCGGACAAGTTGATGATCTCAGCGCCGTCTTGCGCAAGTTTCTGAGTTGCGGCACTACCGGTGAGAACATTCACAATTCGCTTGGCTTGAACAACGATGACAGCATTCTTCTTTGGTGATTGTCCCGGAACGTCAAGGAGCCAACCGGCTTGAAGCAAGGTTTCTTTCCTTTCTTTTGCATCGTCAGTCTTTTGTGTCGCCGTATGGCCGCCTGCCAGAGCTGCATTTGCGAACAGGGCCAATACTGCTGATGATGCGAGGATCGCGTATCGCATTGTACCAAATGGTTTTTTTATCATGGCGTGGTTCCCTCTCTCATTGAGCACGTTACGGGGTGCCGGATGCTGGTGTCAAACGGGATAGAGTGGTAATTTGAGACGAGGACGGATGATTGCTTTTGTTAAGGGAGAGGGACATGAGATCAATTGCAGCAATCCCAATTTTTACCAGCTTTTTGTTATCGTCGACTGGCGTGATGGCGGAAAATTATTGCGCCTCTGTGGATCAAGCGTCGCAAGTGCAGGAATATTATACGGAAGCGCCGGGAGCCATGCCGCCCATCGCCAGTATGCGAACCGGTTTGACAGAAGCAATCGTGGTCAGCGGGTTGGCAGACGGGCAGGCGGTTTCAACGTCAGGTGAACATTTTGCGGAAATTTGGGAGGCTATGGGATCTTGGGGTGAGTCCACCTTTCTGATTATGAAAGGGCAGAATGTTTTTGAGATCAGAAGCAAAGTCGGCAAAGGCGCACCGTCGAAAAGCTCCGACTATTTCAATATTGAATACGAGCAGCCTGTTCGAGGGCATTTGCGTCCTGATCTTTATGCTTCGATCTATGCGGTTGAGATGCCGGGACGGGGCGATGCAACAATACGCGGCGTCCTATTTTACGGTGAGGACGGAGCGTCGGAATTTGGCGTGTTTATTTCCGGTGATAGCGTAGATCCGACCGAAGACGACATTGCCAACTTCAATGAGGTAAAGGATTTGATCGCGTCAAAAGGTTCGGTCTGTTCAGCGCGCTAGAGTTAGCGCATGGGCTTCTCCTAGTGATCGGCGATCTCTAGAAGCAAGTCGTTATAACGTGTTCGCGCTTCCGCGATGCGCGCTGCCAATTGTGACTTTTGGCCTTGCCAGAGCTTATTAAAGCCGTCGATGACCTGCCAGTATTCGAGTTCACCTATCGGATCGAGATCGGCGTCTTCAAGTTCCTTCAAGTGATCAAGCTGCTTGTCGACAATGGCGGCGGCTGCGGTCGTATCGATGTGACCCAGATCGTCCACATGCACATAGATCGGTGCGGAATGGGCAAGGCCATAATCTTTCCCGAAGGCTCTGACCGCAAGCCATTGACCGTCAGTGATTTTAAGATTTTTGGAAAGTGAAATGGGCGCACCTCTTTCTTCGGAAGATATGGATGCAATCACCTTGCCTTGTGACACCAGTTCCAGTCGATCCAATGGATCCAAATCCGGATTCACGTTTGCACTTGCTTCGATCTGAATTCGATCTCCCGGACCGATGGTCAGTGTTGACCCCATCTCCTGGCCATTGACGGAAAAGGCGAGAATCGGACCGTTGGTGACGAAGGTCCTCCCGGCGGCCAAACCGTCGAACCAAGCTTGAGGGGTGAATTCTCCATCTATCTTTACATAGGAACGCACGGTGCCCGGCTGGTCGATGTAAGGATAATCAGAACCCGCCAAGGGCGAGATCTGATAGCCCAGGTTGAGAAAGTCGTACCACGGGTCCGTACTTAGGGTGCCGTATTGCAAGACTTCGAGAAACTTGATCAATCCGAAGGGTAGATCAATTGCAAGACCACGCCGTTCGGCAAACCAATCAAATCCCACATGGGCATAGCCGGTGAGGGCGCCCTGACTCAGATAGTTTGTGAAGACTTGATGGTATAAAAAGTACTTTGTCGGATCGCGTACGACAGATTGAATGTTCAGGGCGATGGTATGCCCCCGTTGGGCCGTTCGAGGGTCTTCGACACCTGGCGCTAGCGCATAACCGTCTTTCATATATTGACCGGATTGACCAAAAGCGTGTTGGGTGTAATGGACGGCAGACGGATTGCCCATCTGTAAGATATTTGAAAGCCGAATATCTTCTGCCGCCAAAAACGCTGCGATGGATTTGTTGTCTCGCTTGTCTCTTTTCAAGTGAATATGTCCGTCACCGGAATACCATCCTTCGCCGGGCAGATCTTTCCAACGTTTCAGGTCAACGGTTTTCTTGAGCGTTTCGCCAGGCGTGACCTCCAGCGTTTCAGTGATCAGGCGATATTCGGGGCCGTGAGACACAACGAGTTGATATTCGCCGGGTGGGACTTCGGCCTTGTAATTTCCGTCCGTGTAAAAGATATAACGATTGTCGCTCGGCCACGGTTCTTTATAGCCCCAACCCTCCCGCAAGAAGTGTTCGCGTTTACGCTCACCGTAATATTGAAAGGCAATCGCGTTTTTGGACGGCAACGGCATGCGGCCCGTTGAGTCATAGAGTCCCAATCGTGCCGGACTGGCCTTGCCGTTCTCGTCTCTGATTTTGAGATCGATCTTGCCTGTCTCAGAGTCGTGTGAGGTCTTGTTTGGCCTGTCCAATACAATGCTGCATAAGGCGACTTGGTGGGTCTTATCCAGCTGGAGGTTCCAAGAATCGGCACCGCGCGCAACAATAACAAAGTCGGTTCCCGCCTGTCCGCGATTGGCAAAGCGGGCGCGGTCAAGAGTCACCTGCGCCGTAAAAAAGGTTCCGGACGATGTATCTGCTGTATAGGTATTGCCGGACTCCGCTTGTCCGTTTTTGTCATAAGCCAAAGAAAAAGACGTATCGTGATCTGCATGAAGCGTGACGTTCAGGCTAATGGTTTCGTCTATGTCAAACGCATAGGACTCATCGACATCAAAAGCAAAATAAGAGCCGAGATAACAGTCGCGCCCATCAAGCACGACTTTCTCCGGCAGACCTTTACGGACATAGGCATCCAACCCAAATGACTCACCATATCCGGCGCCGATCACGCGCGAGATGTTTGGGAGTTCCCATTTAATCTCTATGTTGCCTTTTGGGCCGATGGTCTCGTGCGCCTGGGAAACAGGCCCGGCGCTGAGAAGGCTCAGTGCAATGAGTAAGGTGGTCTTTTTCATATATGCCCCCACAATGCTGAATACAGCAGCATACCCGGATTTCGTGCGAAGCAAAAACCTCAGTTTGGTCAGGATTCGCGAATCTCCGACCAATCACTTTGGCTCGGACGAAATTGAGGTCTAAACTCGGTGGAAACAGAGTGAGGGAGATCATGGTCATGAGGGATGGAATAAGACACTCCGTATTGGGCCTTTTCATTGTCATTGGCGGCTTGATGCTGAACGTACCTGTTCAGGCTCAGGACACTGATGGCACGACAGTGCTGATCACCGGATCGAATCGAGGACTTGGATTTCATTTTGCTCAGCAATATGCCGAAGCCGGCTGGAACGTGATTGCCACCGCCCGGCGGCCTGAAAAAGCGGACGACCTTAAGGCACTTGCGGAGCAATTTCCCAAACTGACCATTGAGCAGCTCGATCTCACTGATCATGCGGGCATTGAAGCCCTCGCCGAGCGCTATAAAGACACCAAAATTGATCTTCTGCTGAACAATGCGGCGCGTCTTGGTGAGATAAGCAGGCAGAATTTCGGTACCGTCGACTATGATCTGTTCCGCGATATTTTGGAGGTGAATGTGCTCGGGACGTTGAAAGTGACCGAGGCATTTACCCCTCACGTTGTTCAAAGTGACCTCAAAAAAATCGTAGTCATGGGGAGCATGGTCGGAACCGGTCCCTTTGCCGCAACCACCGGCAACTTTTATGGCTATGGGGCGAGCAAGTCGGCTTTACACTATGTCACCCGTCATATTGCTTTCGATCTGAAGGATGACGCGGTCACCGTGTTTTTGATGGAGCCCGGCTTTGCGGATTCGCGCGGCGTTATGAATATGAAAGTGGAAGAGGCGCCGGATCAAGAAACCAAAGAGATTGTACAAATGGTTCAGATGACGGGCGCACAGATGCAAGCACCCGAAGATTCTGTGGCCGCAATGATCAACGTGATCGGGGGCGTGACACTTGATCAAACCGGTTCTTTCTTTGCTTTTGATGGATCAGCGGTTCCCTGGTAAGGCTTTGCGCATTCTGGTGCGGGCGGCAGCGATGAGCGCATAAAGCATCACAAGATGGGCAAAGGCTAAGCTTGACCATTTTAGACTGGTGGCGGCGGTTGCGAGCCATGCCAACAAATCCATACGTGCGGGGAAGTTGCTGGTGATCACCACACCCAATGCGTTTTCCGTATAGTCTGCGATCAGCGGAACAAGTGGAAAGAGGTTGAAAAGCCGCTTGGGATCTTGTGGTTGAAAAGCGGAGCGTAGAGCGACGCTTGTAACTGTGACCAGGAATGATGTGTATGTGAGGGCCCAAATGATGTCGAGGCCGAGGCGAAAGTCGATATAGCTTTGTCTTCCGGCGTCACCCCAAGTCGCGATCTGAGAATAAAGTTCGTCCGGCGTGTAAAAGAATTGTCGATCGGGTGTGCCCCATGCGCCGCCATATGCCTGACTGTCGACGCTGGCGTCCGGCATAATGACGCCCAGGAAGTATCCATAGACCGCCAGTGCAAGACCGATTGTCCAGGCCGATGAGGCTCTGTGTAAAGTCAGCGATGTGCTACTCAACATGCCCTTAAGACCCTCCATTTCATGTGTTTTTGTCCCATAATCAGTGACTAAAGGGTCACGTTTGCTGCGCTTTTACTTGGCCACATTTTGTGTCATATGCGGTACCAAGATTGGCATGATCACACCTCGGATGATCCGAGAACCGACGGCTACGTAATGATCTGCAAGCCGTATCATGCTTTAAGTGCATTCAGGAGGAGAGAATACCGTGTCGAGCGATTCCGAGAAAACTGTCAAGAATGACGCCTTATCGCGCCGAGGATTTATGGCGACAACCGGAGCGGGCATCGCTTTGGCTTCCACTGAATTGGTGTCCGAAGCACAAGCCGGCGCACATGCTGCAGCCGAAAGTCCGATGCAAAAGATGACGGACATTCCGCCCAACGGTTTCGACGATCTGCGCAGTTTCATCGCGGCTATGGAAGAGCGCGGCATCGTGATGCGGTTCGATCGCGTGGATCAAGATGCCTATGAGGGGACCGCAATTGTTTACCGGGCGATGGAAGAGTTCGGCTTTTACAATTCGCCCATTATCATTTTTGAAGAAGTCAAAAGCGGTGGTAAGTGGATTAAAGGCCCGGTCTTGGTGAACCACTTGGCTCACTGGTTTAATGAGACTGCGACACTGGGTTTGGACCCGATTATGAATGAGGGTGAAGCGAACTATCGGGCCGCCATGGCGCACCTGACAGGCATTCTTGAAAAGAATGGCGGCAACTATCCCGAAATCGCACCCATCGAGGTGGCGCGCGAGGATGCTCCTTGTAAGGAGATTGTTGTCGAGGGCGACGATATTGATCTCAACCTGTTCCCGTTTATCCAGTCCAACCCAAGGGACGGCGGCACGTATGTCAATACCGGGTCGGTTTATACCAAAGACCCGGAAATGGGCTTCAATTTCGGGACATATAGATGTCAGATCCAGGGCCCGAGACAATTGGGCATCAACAGCGAGCCCGGCCAAACCGGATGGCGCATGCTGATGGCGGCGAAAGAGCGCGGGGAAAAGACGGCACCGATTGCCATTGCCGTGGGTCAAGACCCGGTTATGTTTACGGTTGCAAGTACCCGGGTTCCCAATCGGGTGCTCAATCGCGGGCCGATCGATGAACATGCGATCTGTGGCGGTGTGCGCGGCGCACCGATGAAAGTGGTGAAAACCGATGACGGCGAGTTCATGGTGCCGGCTCACGCCGAGATGATTATTGAAGGGATCGTTCCTCTTGATCGGCTGGAACCGGAAGGGCCGTTCGGCGAGGTGATGGGCTATATGGGTCCCCGCAAGGAAGAGAACTTCATTATGGAAGTTCAGCGGATTACCCATCGGCCAAATCCGTGGAATGTCAATTCCTTTACCGGCATGACAAAGGGCTATATGGCGGCGCCGGAAGCGGCTCTATCTGTCCACGGATTTAAAAGACTGATTCCAAGCCTGGTCGATATCCATTTGCCGCCGCAAGCACTCGGCATTTGTTTTGTCAGTATCGACAAGCAAAAGCCAGGCGACGGTATTGATGCGGGCGAAAAACTTGCGAAGATTGTGCCTGTGGCCAAATTGTATGTGGTGACGGACAAGGATGTGAACTTGATGGATACGGATGCGATCTTGAAGGCGATTGGATCCCGTTGGCAACCGGCTGAATCCAGTGCCATGTTTGAGAATTTGCGCGGTATGCCGCTTGATCCGTCCATGACCAATCGGCCGCAAACCTCGAAATTTGTGATTGATGCGACAGAGCAATGGCCCGAAGAGGGCGGCCCTGAGAATTACGCCAAGCCCAATCGGATTTGGCTGGAAGAACTTGCTCCTGAGTCATTTGACTTGGTGGATGAGAAATGGAGCGATAAACTCAAAGGCGTCAGAACTTACACGTAGACACCGGAGAGGTTTATCATGAAGTGGATCGGCGGTTTTGCGCTTGGCATAATCTTATCTCAAGCGATCGATCCGCCGCCCGCACTCTCCGGCGGTCACGAGGCCGCCGAGTCTTTGCCTATATTGGTTCGCCCAGACGGTACCTATCCGACGAAACCCCTTGAGAAAGACACCGTTGTTCTCAAAGTGGTGCAAAGCGGTGTGGACTCGTTGGCGGATTTTGCCACCCCTCAGGAAGGTTTGCAGGCCAATTTGGACCGGATGCTTGGATTGGCACGGCAAGCCTGTTCGGAAGGCAAAAAGCCGGACATTCTGCTTTATCATGAGTTTCCGCTGACCGGCTATTTCGAAGGAACCCGCCAAGAGAAATTGCGCTTCACGGTATCGATTCCCGGGCCGGAAACCGAGGCGCTCGGCGCTATGGCCCGAGAATGCGACACTTACATCATTTTTGGCAGCTATGCAGTCGAGCCCGATTGGCCGGACCACATCATCAGCTTGAATACGGTCATCGATCGCAAAGGTGAAGTGGTCAAAAAGTTTTGGAAGTCGCGCAACATCAAACGGCTCTATCCCGACCGGGAGATCATGACCACGACGATTGAAGGTGTTCGCGACAAGTACCGCGCCATGTACGGGATCGAAGAAGAGTTTCCTGTCCTGCAAACGGAGTTCGGCAATATTGCCGTCAGCACTGTTCAATTGGACCCGTTTGTGTTTGCGGCCTTTGCCATGCGAGGGGTGGAGATCATGTTGCGCACCGCAACATTGTTTTCTGAAGAGGATGTGCTTTATACGGCGCGCGCCAACAATTTCTATTCGGCCATGTCCAACATCACGATTCCGCCGGGCACGCCTTTCACCGAAGCCGGCGGGCTTTCCATGATTGTTTCGCCGGACGGTGAGGTCTTAGATCAGGATCCGAGACACTCAGAAGAAGGGATTGTGGAAGCGGAGATTCCCATCGCCGAATTTCGGGAAGGGCGCCGGATACCGAATTTTGCGCTGAAGATTGTCGAGCCTGTTTTCGAGCAATATGTGGAAGAGTTTCCGATCAATCATCTGGATATGCCGAAAGAAGAGCTGCCGACAACCGGTGCAGAAATGAAGGCGATGATGGAGTCCAAAAGTCAGCGTTAGGTTCGGGCGGATAAAGGCAGCATTTCGACTGGTGTCCAATTCCTGCCGCGCCTCGACAATCTTGCTTCAGCAGATTCGCCGTCATAGCTGACCAGGTCCGGGTTCATGTTGAACGCTGCGGCCTTATCCAGCAGATTGATGTTGAGCGTCGCCCGCAATCCTTGCGGTGTTTCCGCCACGGCCGCGATATATAGACCGCAGGTTTTACAAATCAGAAAGTCTGCGGTCCTCAAGCCAAAGCGATAGGCGCGAACCGCGTCTTTTTCATAAAAAAGCGTCAATCGGCCGTCGGGATCAGTCACCACCCGTGCGCCGTGACTGCGGCAAAACCGGCAGGCGCAAGCACGCACAGGTGCAGTCTCCGCGGTCCATTTGGTCTCGAAGGACAGCTTGACGGCGCCGCAGTGACAGCCGCCCTTATGTCTCATGGGTCTTGGGGGTCGGGGACGTCGAGGAAGAATTCAATTGTGTCCTGCATCGCATCTTGGCGCACAGGTGTCTCGCCGACGACCTTTGGTTTATATGTGTTGCCTTTGATGGCCTCCAACGCAGCATCGTCAAATAGGCCCTCCGGGCTGCTGTCAATCACCCGCGGATTTTCTACTTTCCCGTTCGGCAAGATATCGAATTCAAGTAAAACCCAACCTTCGATGCCTTCTTCCAACGCATCGGGCGGATAGACCGGTTCTTGTATGGTGAGCGGAACGGCCAGATCAAAATAGGGTCCGTCTGAGAAATCGTCCGTTGTTGAGACGATGGGCGGCAGTTCCAAGGGTTCGCCCATTTCCGGGCGGTCCGGTTTTTCAATACGATCGTTCCGGCGCAAATCCGATGTATCGACCGGCGGAAGCTCGGTCTCCGGTCCAAGCAATCCCAACCGGGTTTCTTCCGTCGGTGTGATGGCCGCTCCGAGGTAAAGATAGACAGCCGTCACAATGACCAATGTCACTGACAAACCAAAGATGAGACGCATCGATCCTTCTCCATAGGGAGTATAGTATCAGATCTCATGGCGAAATCGAACGCCAAACAGGTATGGGGTCTAAGGCGGGAATCCCGGTGTGACATCTTTGCGATAGAGATGCTGGACATAGCTGATCGGCGCCATCGGTGTTTCGATCCAAGCTGTTAGCTTAATTTTCCCGTCGATCAGGCGCAGGACGGTCACCACATGATTGTCTCCGCCGAGGCAGTTTCCGGTTTCCGGGAAAATTCCACCGGAGGGACCGATGGGTTGGGTAAAGGCGATATCCCAGCGCATACGCATCGCCGCCATAACGTCTCCGCCGCGCAAGGGTTTCAGGTCGAACTCGCGAAACTTAAGCGAGACCGCTTCATGAAAACCCTCATTGTGCCGCCAATAAGCATTGAGCTGGTCCCAATGGGTATACACGCCGTCAATTTCTTCCGGAATGTAAAGCGGCATATCGTCGATGTCCCAAAAGCTCTTGATCGCTTTTGCATCGTTTCGCGACCACGCTTCGCTGTACTCAGAAAAAAAGGACTCGACTGTCTCGGCGGTGATTTCCACGTGGGGCTCCTTTTAAGAGTTGTTTTTCGTCATCCGCCTGGCCGCGAATTCTTTGTAAAGCTCTTTCACGTAGAAGATGGGCGCCAGGGGTGCTTCAACGTAACCGGCAAACTTGTACGTCCCTTCGATCAATTGCAAACAGGCCAAGCCTCGATTTGTGCCGCCGACACTTTCGTCATTGGTCATACGGGCAAGCCAAACCAAATTGAACGCGACAAGTTTGACCTCTTGCGTAACCTCTTTTTCGCTGAGCAGTTCGTATGTGACAGAGATGGATGAAATCGTCTCTCGTGTTGTTTGCCAGTAGGCCTCAAGATCGCTCCAACTCGTGGCAAAACCTGGTGCCTCTTCGGCAAGATAAAGCGGCGGCGCATCGGTATTCCACTCGTCCCGAATGGCCTCGAAGTCCATCTTGCTCCAATGGGATGACAAGCGGTCAAAAAGCGATTCAATTTGAGGGGCGATGGTCATGTCCTGTCCTAGCCTAAGGGATCGTCCGGGCGACCCGCAGGCCGCTAATGTCGGTTGCATCATCGGCTTGACGGCGGAATCTTGCGCCGGATCGCAAGACCCAAGGGATGCTGCGCCAAGCACCGCCGCGCAAAATGCGCGTGTCGCAATCGCCTGTTGCCCAGGTGCTGCCATCGACCGGTGCTCCGTCATAGGATCCGTTCCAGCAATCGGCGACAAATTCCGAAACATTTCCGTGCATGTCGTACAGCCCAAACCCATTTGGCGGAAAACTGCCGACGGTTGCGCTTTGCCGTTGGTCATTTTCATTGAGGCACGCGCGGCATTTGGCCTTGCCAGCACTCATCTCCTCGCCCCAGGGATAACGTGTGGTGGATCCGGCCCGGGCGGCATACTCCCATTCCGCTTCCGACAAGAGGCGATAGGGTTGGCCCGTCCGGTCAGAGAGCCATGCGACGTAATCTTGTGCTTGGTCAAAGGTCAGATTCATCACAGGCCTTTGACCACGGCCCCATCCTTCGTCGTCAATGTTTGCGGCACACGCGTCGTCGGCGGAGCACAGGTCCCACTGATCAAAGGTAATCTCAAACTGACTGACGGCGAACGGCTTTTTGATTGTGACTTCGTGGAGAGGCCGCTCGGCCTCCAATCCGTCTTCAGAGGCAGGCGCCCCCATGACAAACCGCCCCGCCGGAACGATCACCATGGTCGGGCAACCCTCACAATCTTGAAAGGACTGTACGGTCGTCTCGCCGCGACCGCTTGCACATGATGCCAAAAGGAAAGCAACGATTGCCAACCGCAATGAATGATAGAGCACTTACTTTAACCTCGGATCTTAAATAGGTGTCGATCTTAAGTCGACACCTCGTAGAAAATGCGTTTCGACTTCTCCTTGCCGATAAACTTTGCGGTAATACTCTGTGCGATGTCTTTTGTTCGAATATCGTCGCGGAATTGATCGTGAAAAGCTTGGATTTGCGCCAGGCGTCCGGAATCCGTCACTCTCTCGCACTCAACCAGTTTTGAGAAATACTGATCCAGATAGGCCATAGCGCAATCATGTAGATCACTCAGCCTGTCTCGCGGATTGGTTCCAAAGATGGTGGCCTCGTGACGCAGGGCTTCCATCCAAGGGGCAAACTTTTTCTGGATCTCGAACGGCGCATATTGATCTTTGATGTCCGCCAAAGGGGCGACCCAATGCTGCATATAGGCCTCGTCCTGGAACGGCAGACAGACATTCACATGGCAAATCACGCGGCGCGGAATCATTAGAAAAAACAGCAAGAAAATCGGCGCATCGAGATGTGTTGGCGGATAGAAAATCATGGTGACATTTTCCATCGGCGGCAATTTAACCTTCATATGCATCGCGCTCACTTTTTCGAAGTGATCGGATTCCCATGTGTGCATCTTGACTTTTGCTAAGCCGGCAAAAGCTGAATTGTCCGACAGCTCCGGATCTATCGGCGTTTCAACCAAAGCTGTATAGCCATTGGTCTTGTCGACGATGGTCTGCATGCGGGTCGCTTGATCCATGTGATCTCCCGTGTAGAGCCGAGCTCTTCGGCGATAATTAGAATTTCACTTCTGGTGGTAGGGTTGCCATGAAGAACAATTCAAACGGCACGACAGACGTGGTGAAGTCATCTGAAAACAGGCGATCTTGAAGCCACCACCAGCGCATTCTGTCCTGCTTTTCTTTTTCTTTCGATGTGAATGGTTCTTCCGCGCGTTTGTTCGCCAAGACAATCGTTGCATCCAGAAACGCTTCCCACGTGTCTCGCACCAATTCGTAGTTTTGGCGATTGGCCTCCATCAAAGGTGGGATGTAAAAGCTGACGCCGGAACAGACTGTCAAATCACGTTCAAGGCGAAATCCTTTGCACCGCGCTTTGCGGTATGGCGCCACATCAACACCGTGTTTCTCAAACACCTCATCCACTTTGACTCTCAGGTAGTCGATATCTTCCTGCCTCATCGCTGAACGCGCCATATGAACATTGCCGCCCACCACGGTCCTGCCGTCTGTGATGAACTGGAGCGTCATGGTGATGTGCGACAGCCCTACATAAGGTGACGTCGGGTGGACGTCGACTTGCAGATAAGAATTCCAATAAGTATCCCGAATCCGCGGCGGATTGCCCAAGGTTGAATGGCCGGTATAGAGCCCTGCTTTTGCGATGGCATCGCCGCGCGCCACTTCCACCAGATAATTGCCGTATTCAAGCGGGAATTCTTGGGTTTCCGTGTAAGGAGCGCCTACGCCGTCTTCGATCTTCCGCCGCATGCGCTCAACGAAAGCGGTCATGTCTGCGGCGATCTCTTTCTGCTCGTCCGTCAGATAACTTAAGTTCTGCCCTGGATTTTCAACGATGATACGTGGGCCGGTGGGCATCACGTCGTGGCCTGCGCCATGCGCCGTCGTCACGGTCAATCCGGCAAATATACAATACGGCAGAAGCACTTTCAGCATGTCGCCGGTCAGTTGGGTCAGTCGCACGCTAATCAATCTCCGTCTATTCGTCGTTTTCTTCGTCATCTCCATCGGGCGTGATCACGTCCACGGCGCCACCGACGACGGCGCCGGTGACTTTTGCTGCACCGCCGACCACGGCGCCCGTCGTTTTGACCGCTGTTTTCGCAACCACGCAGCCGGATAGCGCGAGAGCACTGGCTACCAAAATAAGCCCACGGGTTATGCGATTCACTTTAAGCATCACAACTCGTCACTAATCGCTAATATCTGACCAATCTTCGACGTCATCTCTCATGCACATGGGCAAGTCTGACTGGTCGGCATTGGCCATTTGCATGGTCTTCTTCGGTGAGGCATTCAAGTTGAGGCCGCCATCGGGCATGGCGCAGGCCGGCAACAGAAGCAGAAGCCCCAAAATCATCATTCGTTGCATTGTCGGAAAAACCCTAATTGCCGTGTCATTCTTCTGCGGAACTATAGAGCCAACGCGTTGATATGCCTATTCAAAATGCCGGACGGCAGGGGGCACCGACGCAACCCGGCCGGGCTATTTGTCGCTGTTTTTGGAGGAAAATGCGAGGTCTGTGGCCATTTTGACACCGCTTGACAATTTAGCTGCGTGGGCAAGACGACACTTGGTTTTTCTGTTAAACTGAAACCACTTGGGCTTTGGGGGCCGCTGAAAAGGCAAAAGTGAGTAGGGGATTTCTTCATGGGTGTATTGCGTGCAACAGCCACAATTTTCTTGTCGGTGATACTGGGTGCGTTGGTCTTTGCGTATATGGCGGTTCAGTTTCCTGATGCCATGGAAAGTGTTTTTGCTGCCGCTGGCTACGTCCGGGGGTTGATGGTGGATTCCGGTCTCGTACCTCCGCGATACAATGTCTGGGTGATGTTCCTGGTTGCCGAGCAGCAGCTTGTGTTCTTGGGATTCGTGATTTTGATGCGCATTCTGATGGCCATGGTTGCAGGCGCCGTCGGAAACAGTTTTGGTGGTCGCCGCGGTTACTAACCGTCAATAGGATATCCGGCCATGCGCATCGCATAGGCCGTTCGCTTGGTTTCATCCGCGCCGATCGCTCTCACGCTTTCCAGATCTGATGAGATGTCGTTCGAGTTGAGAATGTCCATCTCCAACCCTCGCTTGTGATTGGCTTCCAGCAAAGGTTCAAAGACGGGACGTGCGAGGCGTTCAAATTCGGCGATCGCATCCGCGCAAGATTGCGCCGAAAAAGCATCTGCGTCGGGCAATTGCTGCATCAATTGGTCAATCAGCCGGATCGTCGTATTCATGCCTTGGCTTTGACCTGGGTGCATGGCGTGCGCTGCGTCGCCGATCAAAATCACGTTGTCTTTGGTCCAGTTTTGGCTGTGCATTCGGATCGGCTGATAAAACCCGGCTATTTCCGTCTTTAAATGCGCTTTTTCCGGAACCCATTCGGCAATCCACTCTGATCGCTCGGACTGCGTGCTGTTGCGCCAGCGTGCAAGGTCAGCTTTGGCAATGGGAAATCCGATCTTCCAAGCATCCTGCCCACGCGGCACAAACGAAATCACACCGGCCTTGGTCACGTAGACGTGCAGATCCTTACGGGGATCTTGATCGGGACGCCGGGCGAACAGAACGACAAGCGGGTTTTCATAGGCATAGGTCTCGGACTCAAAGCCGAACAATTGTCGTACCTTGGACGCACGACCATCGGCGCCGACAACCAGTTTCGCCTGCACCTCAACCTTCTCCTTCCCGTGTTGTATCATGATCGTCGAGCCGTCAGGCGTTTTGCGCCCAATGCCCATGAACTTTGCCGGGCGCCAGAGTGTCATGTTTGGGTCAGCGCTCGCATGAGCAAGCAGAACCTCAGAAATCAGTTCGTGGTTGAGAAAGGCATAATAGGGGTGGGGAATATCCAAAGCGTCGATCACCACATGGTGAAGCAAGTCCCCCGCGGATGACAGCCATTTGGAGCCCAGACGTTTTTCCGCCCCTGCCTTAAAAAGTTCCGGCAAGACACCCCATTTGTCCAGAACTTCGCAGACTCTTGGTTGCAGATGGTCACCCCGTGCCGTGTCCGCCGGTTCCGCGCTTCGCTCGATCAATAGTGTTTTGAGACCTCTGCCGCGCAAAGCCGCTGCAACCGCAGGTCCGGCAATGCCGCCGCCGATTATCAACACATCTGTTTGGAGGGGTGTGTTCATCGCTATCTCCTGAAAAGACTTTAAACGTCAGACGCCTCAGAGGACAAGCGAAACACCCTAAATGACTAGCATCAGCCGATGACATTCAGATGACATCAGGCCAAATAAACCCATGTTTCTTTTGATCATCTGGCATGTTTATGCGGCATCGGAATCATAAAAGGTTCATTTGAATTAACGCGTCTGGGGAATTACCTGTTCGATGTCAGTACGTGTTGTTCTGGCATCGTCTTTATACGGAGTATAAACCCATGGACGGTATCTACACCAATACGATTGCAACGATTGCATTTGTATTGACTGTCGTCGGCATCTTTGCGGCTACCGGCGGCCTGTTCTAAATCCCCCCAAAAAATTGGTAACCAACTGCCAAGCCGCCTGTTTCGGGCGGCTTTGTTTTTGGCCTCTCAATCCGTAAGGTGGCCGAGACCGCCGTCTGTCTTGCATTCCCGTGTCCGGCCCGGCCATTTGGGCCCCGATTGCGGCCCTGAGGGTTCAGAGAGTGCCGGGTGCCGAAGGAACGGAGTGGCCATCACTTCAGGTCTCCAGTACATAAGCCGTTGGGTTTTGACAGAATAGTTGGTTAGGAACTGGTCATGAGCGAGCATGATTACAAGGTCGTAGACGCTGTCGTGGGTCTTATGACCCCGGAAGCGATGAGGCATCGTCCGGGTTGGGGTGAAGACTTTTTCGAAGGCAAGATGAATGCCGCCAAGGGCACGATGGGAGGCTTTGAGTCTCTGGATGCCATGATGGAGGTGCTGGACGAGGCCGGCATCGAGAAGGCCTTTTTGTTTGCGCAAGCTGCCGGGCGTCCGGGTTTGCCCGGATGTTTTCACATGCCTTACGAGGTGATTGCGGAGGCATGCGAAAAGTATCCGGGCCGGCTTTATGGTCTGGCCGGTATCGACCCTTATGACGGGATGGACGGTGTCCGGCGCCTGGAAGATGCCGTCAAAAATATGGGCTTTATTGGCGCTCACTTGTATCCCCATTGGTTCGATATGGAACCGGAGCATCGCAAGCTTTATCCGTTTTACGCAAAATGTGTTGAACTCGGCGTGCCGATCCAGATGCAAGTCGGTCAGTCCATGGTGTACAATAAAAACTTCCCATGTAAGTCCACCGGCCGTCCGATTTCTTTCGACACGATTGCCTGTGACTTTCAGGAACTGAAGCTGATCGGCATTCACGTCGGCATACCGTGGCATGATGAGATGATTGCGATGGCATGGAAACATGAAAATGTCTTCATCGGCACCGATGCCCATCGTCCGAAATACTGGCCGGAGAGTTTCAAAAAATACATCAACTCTTTCGGTCAAAACAAAGTGATCTACGGTTCCGACTATCCGGTTTTGCCGTTTAAAAGGACCATCGAGGACTTCGACGCATTGGGATTCAAGCCTGAGGTGCGGCGCAAAGTGTTGCGCGACAATGTCCTGCGGATCTATGGCATAGAAGACTGAACGCCACATGGATTGTCGCGTGCATGCGGCGTTGAACCGGAATCGCCCGTAATTTCGCCATATTTTGTTGCTTAAGTTCATATGAACGAAATCCCGACACCTGTGCTACACTTGCGCGGGGTTAAAATATGATTGGGGGTTTGCAACAATGATTGCCGCGTTTCCACTGATGCTCATTATGGTGATTGCCTATACGGTTTTCGTCACCACCAACGGTCCGGCGCAGACGGTCGCGTCGTTAGATGCGCCGTTCTTTTCTATCGGCCTGCCGCAAGACGAATTGTCACTCACTTTGGGCAACGTGTTTGTGCTCATCGGATTGGTGCTGTTGTTTGTCGAGCTTGTGAAATCGACCTCAACCAGCACACGCTCCATCGTCAATCACGGACTATCGATGCTGGTGTTTGTTGTCGCGATTTTTCAAATCGTGACGATGCCGGGCTATGCCACATTTACCTACCTTATGATTACGCTGTTTGCCGCACTTGATGTGGTTGCGGGATTTGTGATCACGACAGTCACTGCCCGTCGCGATTTCGGCCTTGGATAAAGGCTGGGCACTTCTCATCTGCGGCGGTATGGCTGTGGCCTTGGCGGCATGCTCAGACGTGCCGTCTGACCCTCCACAGCCCTCGCCGCCGCTGAACGACCCTTTGCGTTGGTCTGATGCCCAGCGGACAGCCTACGAGCAGTGTTTGCAGGACAATATGGCTGTTGCAACGGCCTGGGAGGCCATTGAGCAGGGCTGTAAAGACCAGGTAGCTGGGAAGAAAACCCCGCAAAGCCAAGACCCACTCGCCATCGAAAATCCCTAAATCCTGAAAACCTGTGATCGCCGTCACAGTGCCCGGCCGGGCGGATTCCTACACTCAGCCCAATCAAAATCTTGATCGGACTTGGTGGAGGACAAAATGATTATTGATATGCGCTATCTCATCGCGCTCGTCTTGGCCGTGATTGCGGTCGGTCTATGGGCTTTCGTCTGACAAGGCGGCCTATTTGTGACGGCCGTCACGGACGCCGGTCCCTGGCACGCCTAATCTTTCTTCATGGTTTCAAACGGACAGACAGAGAGAAGAGTGATGACACAGAGTTTTCTTTTTTTCTTGAGCGGTGTGGTCACCGGATTGGCCATGGTGTTGGGATCCTATTTGTCCCTTTTGGCCTGAGCCGGTTTATCCGTCGGCTTGTTTGGTGATCCCTTCCGCCAATAGTCGATCAATTTCCGACTCGGAATAGCCGATCTCTTTCAGCACTTCGGTTGAGTGCTCACCGAGACGTGGCGGCATACGGCGGATGCTGGCAGGTGTTTCCGAAAAGTTGGCCGGAAACTTTGGCATTTTCAATGTGCCTTCTGTCGGATGTTCATGCTGCTCGAAAAAACCTGTTGCCTTCAAATGCGGGTCATCAATCAACTCATCCAGTGAATTGACCCGAATGGTCGGAACGTTGGTGTCCCCCAAAAGTGCCATCCATTCATCCGTTGTTTTTTTCAGCAGCGCCTTGCCCGTTTCGTCATACGTCTCATCAATGTTCTTGAGTCGCTGCGCCATCGTTGTGAAGCGCTCATCGGTGATCAGTTCCGGCACCTCGGCGATCTTACAAAAGGTGGCCCAATGGGCGTCGAAATAGGGCAGGACCGCAATATACCCGTCTTTGGTTTTATAGGGCTTGCGGTTCAGGCTCATGATCCGCGTATAGCCGGCATTGCCGATGGGAGGTTCGAATGTTTGGCCCCACATATGCTCGGCCATGGTGAAGGACACCATAGTCTCGAACATCGGCACTTCGATGGCCTGGCCTTGGCCGGTCTTCTCCCGGTGATAAAGCGCCGCCAGGATCGAATAGACGGCGGTTAAACCGGTGGTTTTGTCGGCAATGACCGTCGGCATGTAGCGCGGTTCGCCGTAGACCATAGCGTTCAGATGGGCGATGCCGCTGACCGCCTGGATAGAATCGTCTAGGGCGCCTTTTGACCCATAGGGGCCTTTGGCGGAGTAGCCGTAGGTTGCGCAATAAATGATCTTAGGATTGGCTTCCTTGACCCGCTCGTAGTTCAGGCCAAGCCGGTCCATCGCCTGCGGGCGGAAATTGTGGATGATGATGTCCGATTCCTTGACCAATTTCAGGCAGATTTCCTTCCCCTCGTCGCTTTTGAGGTCCAGAACAATGTCCCGCTTGTTCCGATTGCAGGTCAGAAAAAGGGCGGCCATGTCTTTGTTGTTGCGATAGGCCCCAAGGTTGCGGTTCGTGTCGCCCGACGGCGGCTCCACTTTGATAACTTCGGCCCCCATATCCGCAAGGATTTGACAGGCGTAAGGGCCCATCACCACGCTTGTCAGCTCAAGAATACGCACACCTTCAAGGGGTCCAGGCATTACCAAAATCTCCGTAAATCGGCGCTCTCAGGCGCCTTCAATGGTCAAAATTGGGCGCAACCTAACCGCAGTTCCGGCCCCAAGCAAGCGCCGGGATCGGACGAAGTACCACACTGTGGATTCGGATTCCGGTTCTTCTCGCCCGGAGCGTGGTTCCGCTAAATTGCGCGCAACTTGGCGCCTTATGTGACCGATTGGCTGTCGGATAATTGCCGCATCTTTATGAAAAGCGGCTTGCAGCGACCCTCCAATCCCGCTAGGCGAAAGTGTTGATTTTGTTTGTCGATGAAAGGGACGGAAATGGCAAAAAGAGTCCAAGACGAGGCGCCTGGGCGCACTCCTGAAGCGGAAGCTTGGATGAAAGAAAATGTAGCGGAGCAACAGGTTCGCTATGAGGGTATTGTCAAAGAAATGAACGACCTCGCTCCGACGCGTGCGAAGTGGTACGAGGAATTTCTGAATATCGTTCAGACAAAGGGGTTCAGCTTCGACGGCGATGGTCGCCGCGTAATTGCCAAGGAAGATATTCCGAAGCAGCCTGACCGGCCCGACCGGGTGGTCTTTTAAGGCGCTCTTCTTCTGATTCAATTTTAAGTTAAAAAGGAATTCTTCAAAATGGCACGGCCTCATATTGAACCCTATGTCGAACTCAACGAGGATTTTAAGAAGTTCGAACTCAACGGATTTCAGGGAAGTCACTATAAGGTGCTTTCGCTGGACGTCGACACCGGCTCTTGCACACTAAAAGTTCGCTTTGACGCTGGTTTTTCCCGCAAGCCCGGCATGAGCTATTCAGATGTTGAGATCTTTATTCTCAACGGCATGATGACCGTCGGGGACCAAACCTGCTTGGCAGGTCATTATTTCTTTGTGCCCGCGGGTATTGCGCAAGGTGCAATCAATGTTCCTCAAGGCTGCGAAGCCATTGTGATGTACAATCACAGTGAGCCGAGCTTCGTTGAAGGCGATGAAAGCCACCCGCTAGCGCAAAAGGCGGCATATGTATCCGTCAATGCTTATAACGATTTGCCTTGGGCTGGCGGCAGCATCGTCTCGCCGTCCGTTGCAACGGGCTGCATGATCAAAACGCTCAGCTATGACCCGCTTTCGGAAGCCATCACGTTTTGCTACTGCATGACACCGCAATTTATGCAGGACAATATCTCCTATCATGATTGCGCTGAAGAAAGTTACCACATCTGGGGAACGTCCTGGATGATGCAATTCGGTGATTTGCCGACCGGTGGCTATTTCTGGCGTCCGCCTTACATCAACCATGGTGCTTTCCGCAGTGAGCTCGGTGTGTTGGCTTTTGGCCGGACCGATTCCAAACTTCACAACTACTTCCACTACAATCCGTGGACCAATGTTGAAGAAAACATGGCTCGCGCTTCTGCTCATATGTATCGCGCCCGCCCGGATCTTTGGAAGTGGGTTGCATCGGACGGTCACAACCATCCGCACGGAACTCCGGACTTTGAGCATCCGCATTATCACGGCCACACTCGCGTTGATAACGGCGGTAAATCATCGCTCTAGTCTAGCGACCTAAACATGCAAGATTGGAAAAGCCCGGCGGTTTCGCCGGGCTTTTTTGTTGTTCAATTCCTAAAATTTGAATCGAAAGTCTCAGTATTTTGTAACTTTGAATTAATAGGTGTTGCGATACTATTAATCTGAGTACAGAGTATTTGTCATCTGAACCATATTCTTGCTTGAGAAGCGGGCGTCATTAACGAAGTTTGTTAAGTCTGTCTTCGCATCATGCGGTGGCTTTTGCGGTGTTTTGTCTCGTGTTACGCCGAGCGCTCGTTGGAATCACATCGTGAAGCGGTCTTTTTGGCTCGCGTTTAATATGTGGTTAGTCAAATGGCGATAGTCTGCAAACTCCTCCGGGAGCGCAGCTGTAGTGTTTAGAAAGATTAATTTTAACCACGTCTTTACGAAGTCGGTTGAGTTGCCGCAGGCGGTTTTGAACCGTTGGACACTTCGTTTTAGAGATAGTGACTTCGAAGATCGATTTGTTCGCGAGCATTTAGAGCGCGACCTGCCGATGAGCATTGTCTATATGGCCATCGGTATCTTCGCTTTCGTCAGCTATTCCGTTCTCGACTATTTGGTTTTAACCGACACTGAATTTCTCGATGTGATGCAAGTTCGTATCATCGTGAGCATATCGCTGGCCGCACTGATCTTGCTGTGCTTCATTCCCCGGCTGCATTTTGCAATTCAATGGATCCTGTCTGCCTGTATGCTTCTTCCCGGTGCCGGGATCATTGCGATGACTTGCATGATCTCGGAGCCCTTCAGTCACATGTATTACGCCGGTTTGATCCTGACGGTAATTTACTGCTCAAACTTTTTGCTTTTGCGTTTTACGTTCAGTGCTGTGGTTTCGCTGTTGCTGTTTAGCCTCTATCTCTATGCGGCCATAGTCGTCAATCCTCTGCCGGACTGGGCGTTGATCAACAATGTCTTCTTCTTGACCGTGACGATCGGTTGGACGGTTTGGACAAGCTATTGGTCGGACTTTTACATTCGCAGCGAGTTTGCAAGCCGCTACTCCCTGATCAACGAAAAACGCAAATCCGAAGAGCTGTTGGTGGCTGCAGAAGCCGGCAACAAAGCGAAGAGCGAGTTTCTGGCTGTCATGAGTCACGAATTGCGCACACCGCTGAATGCGATTATCGGGTTTGCGGAAGTGATGCAGCATCGATTGCTGGGGCCGCTTGATAACAAAAAGTACGATACATATGTGACGGACATCGCCGAAAGCGGTCATCTTCTGTTGTCGATCATCAACGACATTCTTGATCTGTCAAAAGCCGAAGCCGGTCAACTGGAGCTGAATGAGGATACGGTTGAGATCAATCCGCTCATAGAGAAGTCACTGCGGGTCTTCCGAGACAAAACTGCGCTTGCCGGGATCAATCTCGACTTCGATCGCGCGCCCGGCGAGCCGGTTCTGAACGTGGATTCTCGCCAGGTACGGCAGATATTGATCAATTTGGTGTCCAACGCCGTGAAGTTTACGGATACCGGTGGGTGGGTCCGGGTGATTGCAGGCCAATCCGATGACGGACGGTTCTCAATCGCCGTGAAGGATAACGGATTGGGTATCTCCGAGGCCGATCAGGCGCGGGTGTTGGAGCCCTTTGTGCAAGTCGAAGGTGCCCTGTCCCGGGAGAATGGCGGGACAGGATTGGGACTTCCGCTCGTGAAGAAGATGATCGAGCTGCACGGCGGCGAATTGATGCTGGAAAGCCAGCTCGATGTGGGCACCAGCGTTACCGTGCTTTTCCCTGCAGACCGGGTGCTGGACACCCAAGGTCGGCTTATTCAGACAAGCGCCGCAGCGGTTGCCTGAGTGCGCCTCAATCGGTCGGTTTACGCATGCACAGGAGAAATATTCTGTCTGTACGGTCGGTCAATAGGTCGATCTCGGCCGGTTTGATGCCGCTCGCCAGAGCGTACATCTCTTCAGCTGTACGATAAATCATAGACCAGTCACAGATCAGCTCGGCGGCCCAACGGCCTGCCTTCGGCCCGATTTTGAGATTGCCGATCACCAGAAGGCCGCCCGGGGCCAATTGCTCATACAGTGTATGGAGCAGGTTGCGGGCTCTGCGTTCCCTCAAATAGTCAAACAAGCCCACCGAGTAGATCATGTCTTGCGGTTCTCTTTTCGAAGACAGGGAGCCGCCTTTCATCAATTCCGTGAATGAGCTTTGCAGGCATTGCAGCTTTGCTTTGCCGTCAGAGCGTATGGTGAAAGGATAGGAGCGTTCGTAGGCATAGGTCAAAGCTTCCCGGTCCTGATCGATCAAAGTCAGATGCACTGGGCGCTGAAGCCGGCCTTGGCCGAGGAAGTTTACGATTTCTTGGGCGCCGCCACAGGCAAGGTTTGTGATGCGAACGGGTTCGCTTGTACTCCGGTTCATCACCTCACGCGAAATCATGTGTTGGACCATGCTCATCCGAGTTGCGACGCATTCCAATGCGTCCAAACCCAGTCGATGCACCAACTTACCGAACAGATTCCGTCCCTGGTCTTGCCAGGAATAGACATAATCCATGACGCGAAAGTCACCGGGATATCCCAATGGTTTTTCATAGGAGCGGCGCCAAATAGGTCCCGCCATCATCTCCGGTGTAATGATCATCTCGGAGAAGTCCTTGGCGGCCATTAGCCCTTCCGGGTCTTCTATAAACTCATCAATATGCTCATTGGCTTGTTCTGCCAGCGCACGCCAAGCCGGCAGCATTTGTTCTGCCGATAGGTCGAGAATATCGCGGCCGAAGCCCGGTTCCCCTTGGCTGTCTGCGTGTTGCTCTTCCCATTCCGATAAAATGGATTTGTGCGTGCGAAGAATGTGCAATGCATCCGCCGATAACAATTTGTAGTCGACATGGGCTTTGCTGAGATTCTGAGCACGTCCGATGTTGAGCCGATGCTTGAGAATATGATCCTGATACTGACCGATCAGGCGCGCAATATCCAAGTATTTATCAGTGAATCTGAGGCCAAGTTTTGTGCCGCCCAGGCTGGGCTCCACCCTGACGACTTCGCCTAAACCTTCATGAATGAGTGTGTTGCCGACCCGCAATTGCACAGGGACCGATGCTCCGACGCCCTGTTCTCCGAAGCCGCCTGATTTGTCCAAAGTTGCGATACCGCTGATGCTGACATCCAAAAGTCTGTGACGCCGACTATCAACATAGGCCTCTATGCCCGGTCCGTTGAAAAGCGTTTTCGGATCGAACCGTTGTCCCCGGAAATAGACTTGTCTGCCTTCCGCACCTTGCAAGTTCTCGTACACACTCATACCCAAGAAGGTCCTCTTTATTCTTATGTGGCGTTGGGCATAGTTATCCCGTGGCCTGAAGTACTGTTGCTCGACTGCAGACCGCCAACGCTCGAAGGCGAACTCCATTGTCTTATTTCGGATCGGCGGCTTCCGGTTCCACAAACACGCGACGTTTTAAAGCCGGTGTCCAAATTCCAAAGTGGTGAGAAGCCCGCGCCGCACCAAATGTCCCTTGAGGCAACCACATCAAATTTTCAAATTCAAGGCACGGTTAATAGTTCGTTAACCAATTTTCTTATCTTTTTTCGACACACGGTCACCGAATCAACATCTAGATCCCCGCTGCACCTAAGCGCAAATGTTTGTGTGCAGACGAAATGGTTTTGTTAATAAACATTAACAAAATCAATTGAGATTGGATGGAAGATCGCGTGGCCTTGTCGAGTTTAGAATTTTTGCGGCCATTCCCGGTTTGAAAAATCGCGACGGCGGATCGATCAGGTGAACCACACGATAGAACTGGTCGATGACTTTCTTTTCGCCCGATCGGATGATCCTGTCCTTGTACCAGCTTGAGATGTCGTGCAGCAAAGGCTTCTTACCCTCGGTTTGTGGATACTTGAAGCACTCATCTCTTGCCAGATCCCACGGCAGTTCCAGAACCTTTTGGATGTCGCGGAAATACCGGCTGGTCAGTTGCTGAGCTGACGACGATGCGTCGGCATGTTCGGCAAGCAGCCGATCAAGTGCATAGGCTTCAAGCGCCACGCCGCTCATCCCTTGCCCGAATGCCGGATTAAAGCTGCAAACCGCGTCCCCGATGGCAATGATGTTGTTTGGAAGCCGTGCCATCCGGTCGTACCGCCGCAAGATGGAGGAGGGCATGCTGTGCCTGATCACGTCGGACGTGGGCTCAAGATCTTTGATAGCCTCATACATGTCGGGTTCTGCAAGGGATTGCGCAAACCGCTTAAAGCCCTCGGCATCAGTGGGCGGATGATCTCCGTGATAGCCGTAAAGCGTGACTTGCCACTCGCCGCCTTCCACTTCTCCGATCACGCCGCCCCGAAACTCAAGCGGCGGGTTCGGGTAGCAAGCCATAAGCGACCAATCGCGCGACGGGTCGTCTGGTCTTTTGTATGTGGTTGTCGAATATGCGAGATCGAATTTGATTTCTTCTGTGGGTACCGCGCCGAATCCGCTCCGTTTCAGCCATTGGGGATAGAGAGCACCGCGTCCGCCGGCATCGACAATCATGTCGCTTTTGAATTCGTGAATTTTGCCGTCTTCACCCATTGCGGTCAGTCCTTCGACGGCGAGACCGTTGGCATCCAGGATGTAGTCTTTCACCTGCCAATTGGAGTGAATGGTGACATTGTTCCGCTTCTGAACGCGCTTGCGGATGAGATCTTCAATGAGCGGCCGGCTTTGCAAATACATGCGCAAACCGCTTTTAAACCGCGGCATCCAACTGGCGTTGATCCGCCATCGCATGTCTTTGGCAAAGTCTCCTTTGGTGGCGCCGGCTGCGATCAACTCATCGTCAAATCCAGGCATTAATTTGGAAATGGCCCCTTCGCCGCCATTCAACAGAATATGAATATGGCGGCTCTGCGGTGTGCCTTTGCGTGCTCTTGGGGGCGTGCTGAACATGCTTTCATGGCTATCGCGTTCAAGCACCATGACATGTTTGTAATGTTGACTTAAGACTTGCGCCGCCAACAATCCGGCGATACTGCCGCCGACCACAATGGCCTGTTCACCGATAAACTCGCTTGTTGGCATGCATGATCCCCTTGTTAAATGGCCGCAAAGTCGGAAATTCGCCGTGTTTAAGCTGTTCTGCGGAAAGACAATTAACCTTAAGAGAAATTTTAACCGAAGGTTGTGGCGGATTTCTAGTCAATCGTTAACAAAGGGTTAACGCGCTAGGCCTTTGGGGCCTATAACGCTTGCGCAGCGCGGCTGGTTTGGCCACCAAAGCGCAGAAGGTTTGGAAAGGGAATATGGGGTCACAGGGCAAGACAGCGCTTCTTCTTTTCTCCGGCGGACAGGATTCGGCAACTTGTCTGGCATGGGCGCTCAATCGCTTTGATCGCGTCGAAACCGTCGGCTTCGACTACGGTCAACGTCACAATGTTGAGATGATCTGCCGCTTGAATGTTTTGCAAGCCGTGCAGACCGCTTTCCCCCAATGGCGCGAGCGGCTGGGTCCAGATCACGTGCTCGATCTGTCGGTCCTCGGGCAGGTAAGCGATACCGCTTTGACGTCGGAGGCGGAAATCAAAATTTCCGACAGTGGCCTGCCCAATACGTTTGTGCCTGGCCGCAACATTCTGTTTTTCAGCTTGGCATCGGCTTTGGCCTATCGCCGCAATGTGCAAGACATTGTGGCGGGCGTTTGCCAGACCGACTATTCCGGTTATCCTGATTGCCGCGATGAAACCATACGCGCCATGGAGCAAACATTGCGGCTCGGACTCGAAGTTGATTTCGAGCTGCACTGTCCCTTGATGTGGATTGACAAGAAACAGACCTGGGATCTTGCCTTTGCAGAAGGCGGTCAGGCTTTAATCGACATTATTATTGAGCATACGCATACATGTTATTTGGGGGACCGCACCCGGCGCCATGAATGGGGTTATGGGTGCGGTCAATGCCCAGCATGCGATTTGCGTCTCAGGGGCTATGAGGCATTCGTTCAAAGCACATGACGTATTCGGTCAAAGAAATCTTTTACACGCTTCAGGGCGAGGGCGCGCAGGCCGGACGGCCCGCCGTCTTTTGCCGCTTTGCGGGATGTAATTTGTGGACCGGTTTGGAACGCGATCGTGATACGGCGATTTGCGATTTTTGCGATACGGACTTCGTCGGCACCGATGGTGTGAACGGGGGTAAGTTCGCAACCGCAGTCGACCTTGCGAAAGCCGTTGCGGCCCTTTGGCCGCAAGAGTCCGGTGGCCGGCCTTACGTTGTCTGTACCGGTGGCGAACCCCTTTTGCAGCTCAATGCGGACTTGATTGCCGCTCTGCACGCAGAAGGGTTTGAAATCGCGCTTGAGACAAACGGAACACTTCGGGTACCGGACGGTGTGGATTGGGTTTGTGTCAGCCCAAAACAGGGCGCCGACTTCGTTCAGCTCAGCGGCGATGAGCTGAAAGTCATTTATCCCCAAGACGGCTTGGATCTGAATGGGCTGACGCAGCTTCGGTTTGACCATTTTTTTCTCCAGCCGATGGATGGGGAAAGGCTGGAGGCGAACACCCGGTCCGTCATTCAGTATTGTAAAGACCATCCGCAATGGCGCTTAAGTCTTCAAACGCACAAATTGCTGGGCATCCCATGAAAAAACCCTCCATCTAAATCGAAGGAGGGTTTTTTGATTTATTGCAGACGGCTTGGCAATCGTTCGGCCCATTTGTCCATAGCGTCTTCCGCATCACCCCAAAACGTCCAACGGTTTTTGTTGTTGTTGCTCACGCTCCAGCCTCTGCGGTGATCCACAACCACCCCCAACAGGTCACCTGTGATCGAGTCCGTAATGTAGGCTTGAAAAGCGGCACGGCCTGTATAGAAGCTATTGAAGCTGGACAGCTGCACATATTTTGACTGCTTCTGATAATCCAGCGACGGCTTGTTGAACCAAACGGATGTCAAAGACGCTTTGAGACGCAAGACGTCCGGACCGGGCTCATTCACGATCTCAAACGCGTCTCCGAACGAAGCGACCAGTGCGTCGTAAAGATAATCTTGACGTCCTTGCAGATCGCGCGCGCTGAGATCTTCAAGTTCCTTGTCCCGGCCATACAGCACATCGACAGGCTCAATGAGAATTTTTTGATATTGCGCAAAATTTGCAGCCCCTTTGACGTAGAGCTCATCAAAGTCCCTATCTTTGACCTTTGAGACACCGGCAAGCTCACCGATATATTGGGTGCCGGCAAGAGCCGGTCCGCTGAAGATGGAAAAGGCAAGGGCAAGGCCGGCCGCAGTGGGCAAAATGCGCGATTTGATTTTTGACATGGGGGGCACCTCTTCGTAACAGACGATGCCCAATGGTCGTGAGTTTGGGATGTTTTGTCCAATCACATTTGGCATTTTCAAGGGCTTGTGAAGGAAAGTGGCGGCTTCTGTTGCCAGGTGCCGCCGAACCCCGCCTAACGGTAGGAACCCGTTAGGAGTTCAATGCGAAGAACTCGCACTGCATTACGCAGCGAGAGCTACTTCTCCTT
>Ga0207422_1000839_pt1 | contig 80327 bp, 74 predicted proteins | sample MarCyaLeptolynsp_FD_187757 | JGI IMG/M metagenome (GOLD analysis project Ga0207422, IMG submission 187757) | Marine cyanobacterial communities from Panama - species 1 Leptolyngbya sp. (SPAdes) | ecosystem: Environmental > Aquatic > Marine > Unclassified | place: Panama: Panama City | collected...
CGCGAATAGAGGGTCCTGAATGAGATGAGCATATCAAAAGCCAGATGAGAGTCGCCCGGGAAATCCTCAAAAACACCACTAACTGTGAGCACTTCATGGTTTTCATCGTCATCATCGAAAATGATCGTTCTACCCATGGCGGACGCTCCCTGGAAATACTTCTGTTGTAATGACTTTGAAATAATGACCTCAAATGGTTCGTCTAAAACGAATTCAGCATCGCCTTCAAGCATTTTTAAGCCCAGCAGCCTAGGTGCCTTTTCTGTGGCATGCATTACCCCCGACTCATTGAAGGAGTTTTTACCTTTTTCATCCAGACTGATAACACAATTGTTCTCACTACCAGCATTGAAAAGTTTAAAGTAATCTTCAACCTGAGGAAGCAATTCATAAGCATTTCGACCCACGGCAGGAACCGCCTCGGCATTCTCAAAAACCAAGAGGGTATCCCGTAAAAGCGTGCTGTTGATACGAAACAAGTTTTCATGCTCCGGAATAAATGCATCATAATTCTTCTCAAAAGAGACGTATTGAAAAATGGCTAAAAAGACCATGAACCCACAGGCAAGACCAAAGAGATTCGTGACAGTTTGAGATTTGTTACGCATAAACGTGCGCAGCGTGACCTTTAAAGAAATCATTGCTAAAAAATTAAGTTTGACCGTTGTTTTGTTATGTATTCTTATCAGCCTTACGGCTGAAAATGCATCTAAAAAATATCGAAGGTTAGCGACCCATTTGCCCTTCTCTTCTACCCGCCAACAATAGATCTCATGCACATCGCCCAATACCTCTTCGGCATAATCCTTTCGGCAAAAAAGCTTGACCAGCCATTCTGCAAACTTTGGAGGCATTATGGGCTTGTCCTTGTCCATTAAGATATTTTGGGTACCATATCCCAAATCTGAGTTTTGGTCTTCACCGCTTCTTCAGCACTGTAATAACCTAGTTCAGTAGCCTCATACATGACTTTTCTTCTACCCCCCCGTTGTGCTGAAGGATCTCCAGTATAGGACTTCAGCATCTTCTTTTTTTCCAAGCGCTTCAGTACCATCACCACCGCAGGTAATGTGATTGACTTATTTGTATGCTCGGCATATAGTTTGACCAACTCTGCACCGTAAGATTCTCTTTCTCTTAAAACAAGCAAGAGAATCAACTCTTCGAGGGCTCCCAATGTCTGATTCATAATTCAAAATACTTATTACCTAAACACAAGTATACAAAACATTTGTTTAGGTAATCAAATTATTAAGTAAATATTTGTTTAGGTAATTAGCCTGTGTTCAGAAAAAATGGCCAATAATTAAAACAAAAAGCCTCTATAATGCTTCAGAAGCTGGTTTTAGTGGTTTTGCCACTCCCGAGGATTTTCTTCCGCTCCCTTAAAACCTCTATATAATGAGTGGTACTCAGCGTAGGTTTGATCAAACAAAAAATCAAAATATCATGAAACAAAGAACCCTAAAAGTGAGCATCATCGCGCTCTTGACGATAATATTTAGCATCGGCAATCACCTGTCGTATGCCGAAGTAGCATCAGGTATCAAAACCAGAGTGATTGGTAAAGGGCAACCCGTAATTATGATTCCCGGTCTTACCTGTGACGGAACGGTATGGGACGAAACCATCGAGGCTATGGGTGATAATTACCAATATCATGTCATGACGCTTCCCGGTTTTGCAGGAAACGCACCTTTAGAAGATTTGGAAGCTGGCTTCTTTCAACAAGTTGAGGCCATGGTTTTGGATTACATTGATGAAAATCAGATCAGTAAGCCCATTATTATAGGTCACAGCCTTGGTGGATTTATGGCGCTAAACATCGCTATTAAGCGACCAAATCTTCCTTCAAAACTGGTCATTGTAGATTCCTTGCCTTACCTGACACAGGTTCAAATGCCACAGGCGCAAACACCCGAGCAGGTAGAACAAATGGCGCAGCAAATGAAGTCTATGGTGGCCGCAAGTGCTGACCAACCCAGAGCCAACAAGGTAGCTTATCAAAAACAAATGCTTCAGTCCATGATCATCGACAAAGATAAAATCGAAATTGCTGCTGGCTGGGGCGCTGATAGCGATACGCCTACCATAGCCCAGTCTATGTACGAAATGTACACTACTGACATTCGGGAAGACTTACCTAAGATCAAAGTACCTACGTTGGTATTAGGTGCATGGGTGGCATATAAACCTTATGGCAGTACCAGAGAAAGTACTTTAGCTGTCTATACCGGTCAGTATGAGAAACTGAATAATGTCATAGTCGATATGACAGATATTGGCAACCACTTCATCATGTGGGATGATCCAGAGTTCTTCCATGGCTGGCTAAAAAAATTCCTCTAATCTACAATTAATGAATGGTGGATGATAAATGTTAAATTATCCACCATTCTTTATAGCGATGAATAAGAAACTGGTTTACTGGCTGTGTCAATTTGGAGGCTGGCTCCTTTATATAGCTTTCTCAACTGCCATGATTGCCGTTTTTGGCGGCATAGCCGCGCTCACACAACCTGCCCTACTCCTACAACTGATCATCTTTATTAATCTGCTTCTCTTTTCACACCTATTCAGACTCTATATACTGAGGCAGAAATGGGCTGAATTGAAGATTACTCGACTGGCCCCACGCGTTCTCTTAGGTGCACTAGTCGTGGCAACGGCCGCCCAAGCTGCCATCCATATGCTGATTTACTTTGTGCTACCACTCCCTGGCTTGACGCCCTTCAGTTGGGTAGCTTTTGGTGGATACGTACTCAGTGTTTTTGCTGTCCTCATGCTCTGGTCCACCATTTACTTCTTTATTAAGAACACAGAGAAGAACCGTCAAAACGAAATGGAGAAACTGGCCTTAAAGTCGGATCTACAGGAGGCAGAATTGATGATCCTAAAGAACCAGATCAACCCACATTTTTTGTTCAATGCATTGAACAATATCCGTTCGCTCATTCTATCAGACCAGAATAGAGCCAGACAAATGGTGACCCATATTTCCGACCTCTTACGATACTCCATTCAGTTCAATGCTTCGGAAAAAGTTACCCTGAGTCAGGAAATGGACATTGTCCAGGACTACTTACAGTTGGAGTCTATTCAGTTCAACGATCGTTTGGCCTATGTTTTGAATATAGCTGAAGATACCCGTGAACTAAGTATCCCTCCCATGGCCATTCAACTGCTTGTAGAAAACGCCATCAAACATGGTCTGTCCATTCAAAAGAATGGAGGATTTATCAGGATCGAATCAAGTAGAAATAAAGACGCTCTGGTGATCAAAGTAACCAATACCGGTCTGCTTGGACAACAACAAGGTCGGGAAGGAATTGGTCTCAAAAACCTGGTAGAACGCATGAAGATTCTTTTTGGGCCCTTCGCAAAGTTCACTCTGGAAAATTCATCTCAAAATACCGTCACCGCTACACTTAATATACCCATCCAATGAAATCGCTTATCGTAGACGACTCACATTTGGCAAGACAAGAGCTCAAACATTTGCTCAAGTCATTTGAGGACATTCATGTAATCGGAGAAGCCGAGAATGCCGAAGAGGCAAAAGAGCTTATTGAGGAGTTAAAGCCTGAGTTGATATTCTTGGACATTCAAATGCCTGATAAAGATGGCTTTGAGCTGTTGACCCAATTGGAAGATGTTCCCGAGGTTATTTTTATCACCGCCTTCGACCAGTATGCAATGAAAGCCTTCGACCATAATGCACTGGATTATCTTCAAAAGCCTGTGAAGGAAGATCGTCTGTCTTTGGCCCTTGAAAAGGCCAGAGAAACCATAAAACTACGTGCCGATCAAGAAGCAAAAAGCCAGCAATTAGGACTCAATAACCAGGTATTTGTCAAAGATGGCGAGGCCTGCTGGTTTGTGAGTTTGGCCGAAATCAGAGTATTGGAAATCATGGGCAGCTACACTCGCATTTACTTCAAAGACCAGAAGCCGATGATCCCCCGATCGCTCAACTATATGGAAGGTCGTTTAGATCCGGAAGTATTTTTTAGGGCTAACCGACAGCAAATCATCAACCTTAAATACATAGAAAGAATTGAACCCTGGTTCAGTGGTACCTTAAAAGTGTACCTGAAGGATGGTGAAGAAATAGAAGTATCTCGAAGACAAAGTATTAAATTCAGGGAGTTAATGAGCTTCTAATGTATGAGAACAGTTTCATTCATCAGTTTACTTTTAATCCTTAGTCTCGGCTGTCAACAAAACATGGAAAGGGGTACCGAAAAGGATCTTTTAACCACACTTGACAAATTCAATACGGCATTTGCCGAAGGAGATTTAGACTTTCTCGATCGGCATACGACAAGCGACTATCGGCATACCAACAATTCCAATAGAGCCTTTGACAAAACAGCATGGTTTGAATACCTCGCATCCAGAAAAGAAGATCTGGACAATGGTATACTCAAGTTGGAACGCTATGAGATGTCTGAAATAAATGTTCAAATCTATCAGAATTCGGCTCTGATTACTGGCCTTGTTCACACTAAGGGCAACCATTATTCAGAAGTCTTTGACCGAAAATTGAGGGTTACTCACCTTTGGGTATTTCAGGAGGGTATCTGGAAAAGGGCTGGCTTCCATGATACACCCGTGAAATAGTCACATTAATCCATTTATTTCCTTGGGAAGCTTTTTCTTAAACTTTAATTTTCGTCCATGAACAGGGCTGAAATCATAGGCAAATTAGAAGAGGTATATGGGCGATTGGCCAATTTCCTTCTGGATCTCTCACAAGATGAATACGAATACGCTCCGGATGGCAAATGGAATGCCGGCCAGCAAGCAGAGCATTTAAGTAAAAGTGTAAGAGCGGTTACTACCGGCCTTACTGTTCCTAAATTGATGATTGGTTATAAGTTTGGTAAGGCTAATCGACCCAGCTTAGAATATCGACAATTGGTAGAGAAGTATCAGAATAAGCTATCTGATTATGATGGCCCTCCGCCATCAGCTTATAGTCCTGGCAAAGTGAAATTTGTCAATGCCCAAAAGAATGTCAAAAACCTGCAAGAGGCTATTCAGGCGATGATCAAAAGGCTCGATGGCTGGTCCGGATCCGATATGGACAAGTACATTTTTCCACATCCACTGATGGGCAAGGTCACTGTAAGGGAAATGCTTTACTTTACCATCTATCATGCCGAACACCATCATGGTTTAATTCGCAGATATCTAAAAGGGGTTTAACATATGAAGAAGCTTTTAGCATTTATTCTCACCATTCTTTCTTTTGGGCAGATGCAGGGACAAGAAAAACAAAAACCAATTCAGGTAGCCGTAATCGGCCTTACGCACACCCATGTACATTGGATTCTAGGCCGTGAAGACAGAGGTGATATTGAAATCATAGGCATTGTTGAATCCAACAGGGATTTAGCTCAACGTTATGCCGATCAACACGGCTATTCCATGGATATCGTTTATGATTCTATGGAAGGACTAATGGAGAATCAATCGCCTGAGGCCGTTACGGCCTTTGGTACTATCTACGATCATCTATCCGTAGTAGAATTCTTCGCACCCAAAGGCATCCACGTTATGGTTGAAAAGCCTTTAGCCGTCAGCCTGGATCATGCCAAAAAAATGCAGGCCCTGGCCAAAAAGCACAATATCCACTTACTGACTAACTACGAAACCACCTGGTATGGCAGTAATTTCAAAGCCTATGAAATGGTGCATGAAACGGATCAAATCGGTGACATTAGAAAGATAGTGGTGCATGATGGACATCCGGGACCAAAGGAAATCGGGGTCAATGAAGAGTTTTTAGAATGGCTAACTGACCCGGTCCTAAACGGAGCAGGCGCGCTTACCGATTTTGGTTGCTATGGTGCCAATCTGGCCACCTGGCTGATGAAGGGGGAACGCCCGGAATCTGTATTCTCTATTGCTCAAACCAACAAACCAGACTTATATCCAAAGGTTGACGATGAGGCAACCATAGTCTTGAAGTACCCAAAAACGCAGGTCATTATCCAGGCCTCTTGGAACTGGCCGGTGAGCCGAAAAGATATTGAAGTCTATGGTGTCAAAGGACAAGTAATTGCCGATAATGGATCTACGCTTCGTTACCGATTAGGTGATGATCATGAAGAAGTAACACTCCAAAACCTCCGAAAAGAAAGCCCACTAGATGATCCATTCAGCCTATTAGCGGCTGTGGTTCGGGGAGACGTCAAACCTCTGCCTACCGACCTATCTGCTCTTGAAAACAATATGGTGGTAATGGAGATTCTCCAGGCAGCTATGAAGAGCGTTAAGACAGCTAAGTTGGTAAAGTTGAAATAAAACCACCTCTAGCGCCTCCTTGCAAGGAGGGGAACAAACAACTTAAGCTTACTTTAAGAATTTCAAGCAAACAGGAGTGGGCACTTCAGCAACAAAACCAGTCTCGGAAAGCATACCTGTGTCCTGATCAATCGCAAAAGTCACGATGGTGTCTGTATCCTGATTGGCGGCTAACAGAAACCGACCTGAAGGATCAATCTCAAAATCCCTAGGAGTCAAACCAATGGTGGATTGACGCCCCACGAGTGACAGGCCTCCATTTTCATCGATAGAAAAAACCACAATTTCGTTAAGTTCTCCCCGATTGGAGGCATATAAGAACTTACCACTGGGATGCACTTTGATAGCCGCACTGGCTGGCTCTCGGTTGTCTCCTTCCAACTGTGTAGAAATCATTTGAGTCGTTCTCCTCATGCGAACAGAGTCGACAGTCTGATAAACCTCGACCGTACCGATCAGTTCATTCAGCATATAAGCAATTTCCATTGTAGGATGAAAAGCCAAATGCCTTGGGCCAGACATGCGTGGAGAATTGGGATAATCGCCCACATAATTCAGTGTTTGCGACAAAGTGTCCAGTTCATATTCATAAGTTCTATCAGCACCAAGATCAACAGCAATCACCCAGTCTTGTGTGGGATGTTGAATGATTTGATGCGCATGTGCTGCATCTTGTCGGGGATGTGTTGAATTACCTTCGTGCTTCTTATATGAGGTATAGTTTTCCAGCATTCCCTCTTCGTTAATTGGAAAGAGGGCCACGCTTCCGCCCACATAGTTGGCCGCCATTACAAACTTACCCGTATTGTCAATGCTGACATAACACGGATACTGCCCCATGCTTCCGACTTCGTTTAAGTAATTAAGACTATGATCTTCGGAGTTATATTCCAAAGCGGTTACTGAAGCAAACTCGTCCTCACCTCCGTTGAATTCGTTGACAGCATAAACCCATTTGCCATTCTCATGTACCGCCAAATAAGAAGGACTGATCAAGGCATCTGAGGTCGACAGATACCTGAGGGCACCAGTCTCCTTGTTCATTTCGTAGACGTAGACCCCCTCTCCTTTGCCATCCACATGCCCTTCTTTTTGGGTATAGGTCCCAATGAAAAGAATTTCCACATTATCTGGCTTCTTCAACGTTTCCTCCTTATTGGATGACTGACAACTTGAAATTAAGAACAGACCGATTAGGGCCAGCAAGAAATACTTCATATCAGAGGCTTTTTAAAACTTTGATCAATTGATCCATATGGTCATCGGTGAAGTCCAAGTGTGTCACGAAACGAATGAGTTGTGGTCCAAAACCGAAAGCATGAACATCGTGATCGGCCAGCTTTTTGATAAAACTCTGGTTGTCATATTTATCCGTAAGCTTAAAAATCAGGATGTTCGTCTCGCATGGATATACTTCTTCAACATATCCCAAGCCGTTTAGGACTTCAGCAATCTCTTTGGCCTTTTTATGATCTTCTGCCAATCGCTTCACATGGTGATCCAGTGCGTAGAGCCCCGCTGCGGCTATGTAACCGGCTTGCCTCCAAGCACCTCCCATTACTTTTCTAATTCGCTTAGCCCGTTTGATATCATCATGGCCGCCAAGCAGTAGCGATCCTACCGGTGCGCCTAAACCTTTCGACAAACAAATTGAAATCGTATCGAAAACCTCTCCGTATGTTTTGGCTTTTTGACCCGTGGCCACGAGCGCATTAAATAGTCTTGCACCATCTAAATGCAATGACAGATTATGTTCATGACAGGTTTCTCTGATTGCCCAAATCTCTTCAAAATCATAGCAGCTCCCCCCTCCTTTGTTCATGGTATTTTCAAGTGACACCACTTTTGAAACAGGTGCATGAATATCGTCAGGCTGAATAGCGGCTTTGACATCTGCTGCGGTGATCAATCCTCTCTCCCCTTCCAATAGTCGAACGGAAACACCCGAGTTGGACATCAATCCGCCACTTTCATATAGATAAATATGTGAGTGCTTATGGCAGATCACTTCGTCTTGAAGCGTAGTATGGAGACGAATACCGATTTGATTGGTCATAGTACCCGAAGCGCAGTAGAGTGCTGCATCCATCCCGAACATATGTGCAGCCCTTTTTTCAAGCGCTGTTACCGTTGGGTCTTCCTCAAACATGTCATCCCCAACCTCAGCTGCCATCATTACTTCCAACATTTCTGGAGTAGGCTTGGTCAGCGTATCACTTCTTAAATCAATCACTATTTAAAATATTTAAACTTTGAACTCGAATTGGGCCTTAGCTCATTCAAAACTTTTGCCGCTTCAATAGGTCTGTCAGTGGCTAAAATATCAGCACCACGATTGACAAAACCTGCATAAAGACTATCTCCTTTCGCCACCGCCTTTTTATCAAGGTTACCCAGAACACCTAAAATAGCATAAATGCCCTTGTCATGCAGAAACTTATACAGAGAAGGTTCTGGCTCCGAAACACCAGTGAAGGCAATCATATTTTCATCTGGGATACCGAGCGTCCTGTGCGCCTCGTATGCCGTCAGATTACCGATTCCCACAGAGATCATCAGCCCAGGATTTAAGTCATATACCATTTTCGCATCATTAGCTGAATAGGTAATAATAGCTGCATAATTTTCTGTCTCAGTTGCTGCGACTAAATCGGTAACCATTTGAAATGGTACCCCTCTTTTAACATCCAAGGTTAAAAGCGCCTTGCCATCAGCCCACCGCAGGACTTCTTCTAGTGTAGGGATTCGGTCTTCTGTTACGCTTCCTTCATTATCCTTTAGCCGAAGGGCTTTAAGCTCATCCCAAGTCTTGTCTCTCACGCTTCCCGTTCCATTAGTTGTGCGGTCAAGTGTATTGTCATGCATCATGACTAATACAGAGTCGGCAGTCATCTCAATATCGCATTCAATGACAGCCGGAGTAAAGCTTAACACATAGTCAAAAGTTCTAATGGAATTCTCAGGATATCCGGGATAGGGACCTCCACGGTGTGCACTCACCATTGGAACCCGATCTTCTGTCCACGAATAAAACTCCTTAGCACTGTATAATGCCATGGCGGCACCATCCATACCCGTAAAATCAATAGCTACGGATTCCTGGCGATTGGAACCGCAACTGCCAATGAGTAGGATAAGAATAAGGGTAAAGATTGAGTATTTGAAAGTGCGCATCAGACTAGTTGGGATTAGGAAAATGCATGAGCATGCAAGATAGTCTGAAGTGGGAATAAACGAAGCCCATTGATCAGAAAGTCATCCCCGATGCGGTAGACCATATGCCAACCGCACCGGTAATCTCCATTTAACCTAAACATATGAAGATCAGATGTCAAACATCTAAAATGACCGGACCGTCTGTCACTTTATGGGTGTGTAATCTCCTAAATGGCCCCTTAAACGTTGGAGCTCATTTCGAATTTCATCATGTAAAACGCGCGGCACTTCTTTTAAGTAGCCAGCAAAATGATTATCCAGCTTAATGATCATTTCGTTCTTGCTCTTCCTTCCTTTCTCAGTGAGTACCACGTGAAAGGATCTACCATCTTCCTCATTCACAACCCTTTCAATCCATCCGTTCTTTTCCATTCTCACGAGCATTCGCGAGATGGAAGGTAAATCCTGAAGTGTCACGCCACTGATTTGAGTAGGTGTGACACTTCCATGATTCCACAGAATAATCAAGACCTGCCATTGCTCGGGTGTAACCCCATAAGCCTTAAGCCCTCTAATCAGCTCCCTGTGAAATAGCAGGTATGCGCGATATAGATTATAGCCGAGATTATTGTTGAGATGAAAGAGAGCCTTACCGAAATCCATTTTTGGTGGTAAATCTGGTCGAAATATAGGCCAAAAAACTTGTCTAGACAAGTTTTTTGATAAAACTTTCCCTGATTCGAGAAGATTTTTTTGTTACGATTTAAAAGGTGACTCCGGTCTCATTTCAGAAATGAGGGAATGTGAATTGCAAACGAATTAAAAAGCTACTTGTCGCCCGAACCAGATTCTAAGTCACTCAATTCCAAATTGAGTGCTTTAGTGGAGATTTGCGTCTCAATAAAGGATAAAACCAACGAACCTAAGAGTAAAAACAGACTTAAACCGAAAATATAATCGGCCACTACTTGTCTGGATAAATACATAAGGACCATACTCAGTACACAACAGAAGAAACTGCCAATACCCAAGGCTTGCATATTCCGGATTAACAGAAGCCTGGTCTTGAGGTTTTTAATTTGGCCCAAAACGGTTTCGGGCATATCGGGCATGTCTTTGTATCGCTGCCTTAATCCACGAGCAAGTGTAGCCAGCGCCACAAAGCGATTGGTAAACGCCAACAGCAATAGCGTAATCGCAGGAAAAAGTAAAGCCGGAGTTGAAATGTCTATTTCCATATCGCTTATTTCCTTTTATCTGGGAACCTATGTTCAATCTTCTTCCATCCAAAATAGATCGTGCTTAATCCAGACAGGTAAAGAATAATCTTTGAATAATAAATATCCATTTCGGATAAGCCCAGATCCAACACATATAAACCCATTACACCTACTGCAGTTAAAAACAACCCCATCCAAAACAGTGAGTTCACTTGTTTTTCGCTCATTTAGCAAAGATTGAGAAAAAATTTGAACCTGCTAAATCCAATCACTAAACCACTCCCGTATGTATGCCTGAAATCAAAATTCAGAACATATGAAAACGAAAATCACACAACTCGCACTGACTGCCTTATTAGTATTTGGCCTTCAGTCGGCTTACGCCCAAAACACCGTAATGGTGGGTGGAGAAACCATGTATCCCAAAAAGAACATCATTGAGAATGCTGTTCAATCTAAAGACCATACCACTTTAGTTGCCGCTGTAAAAGCTGCCGGTTTGGTTGAAACGCTTCAGGGTGATGGTCCATTTACAGTCTTTGCCCCTACGAATGCCGCTTTTGACAAACTGCCTGATGGTGCAGTAGAGACGCTTGTAAAACCTGAGAACAAGGAGCTATTGACCAATGTACTCACCTACCATGTGGTTGCGGGTAAAATGGATGCTAAAGCTTTGATGAAGGCCATCAAAAAAGGGAAAGGTAAAGCTGAATTGAAAACCGTAAGTGGTGGAAAATTGATCGCCATGATGAATGGAACTATGAACATTACTTTGAAAGATGCCAAGGGTAACATTTCAAACATTTCGCTCTACGATGTCTATCAGTCCAATGGCGTCATCCATGTCATTGACACGGTCGTTATGCCGGGCTAGTCAGCTCATTATTTAAACAAATCATTTAACCCATTGAAAATTAACGCGATACAATTCGCGAACAGGAAAACTATACCCAAAAATCAAATACAATGAAACGAAAAATAACCTTTATGACGGCCCTCTTGGCCATCACGACCAGCATCTACCTGATTGCTGCCGACCACAACGAAGCGCTTGGCGTGCAAGACACAGGGTCTGACATTGCCGATCTCTTTGCCTATCAAAGTCCGCAAAATTCCAACAACCTGGTTTTTGCTGCTACTGTACAGGGCTTACTAAGTCCGAGTGCCACTGCAAATGCGCAGTTTGACGAAAATGTCATGATTGAATTCAATATCGATAATGATGGTGATGCCATCGAAGATCTAGTGATCCAATGCATTTTTGAAAATGGACAAGTATATGCGTACGGACCTTATGCTCCTATGTCTACAGGACTCAATAGCTCCATAGATACGAATGCTCCTTTGGCACAAGCCAACATCACCCCCTATGGTAGTAATGCCGTTGTGGGATCGAACAACGGAGTAAGTGTATTTGCAGGTCCGAGAGATGATCCATTCTTCTTTGACTTAGATCAGTTTGGTGCGATTCTCGGTGGCAACGCAACATCATTCAATGATCCCGGAACGGATGCCTTTCAAGGTACTAACGTACTGGCTGTGGTGGTAGAAGTACCCAAATCAATGGTCGGCACCGGTGACTCTATTAACACTTGGGTTGAGACCAAACGCAAACAATAATCTTCACTTCTAAAAGAATTAAAATGAAATTTATAAAAGTAAATAAACTCATTGCACTCCTATTTATGGGAGCGCTAACCATCGGTTTCACATCATGTGACAACGATGATGACAATACGCCTGATGTAGCCGCAGTCTATGCACAGGAAGACCAAATGGGGCGTCCAGCTGTAAACACTGTCTTTATTCAGGGAGCCAGAAAAGATGTTTTTAATGTGACCATCCCATCGCAAATGGGGGCTGCCTTTGGGCAGGAAATCCAGGATAGATTGCTCGCCCTTAATGCTGGTTATACCACCAATGCATTAGGATTAGATGCCGCTACATTCTCTGGTGTTTTGGCAACAGATATACTGACCGTATCGCTGACAGGTACAACGACTTTCTTTGATGGAGTCAATGTATTAACAGGAAGAACACTTTCAGATGATGTCATCTCTACTGAGCTCCTACTCATCTTTGGTGGTCCTGATGGTACAGCAAATCCTGGCTTAACGGACGACCATGTTGATGGCAATGACAAACCATTTCTAAACACATTTCCCTACCTGGCAAGTCCTTGGTAGTCAATCATTTTCATACAATCATATGCGACTCAGCCTTCCTTCATTAGGAAGCGCTGGGCGCTAAAAAATCTCACCCATGAAATCATTTCTCACACTCTTACTCACAAGCCTCCTGATTGTTTCCTGCCAGCAAAGTCAGAAACCAATAGCAGAGGCAACAGATTACGACAGCTTATTGTCCGCCTCTAGTAAAACAAGTCGAGACCTTAATGCCGACATTCAATTCTGGCAAGAAAGACTTTCAAAGTCTCCACAGAGTCATATTAAACTGAGCCAGCTTGCACGCCTTTACAGCCAAAGATTTAGAGCGGATGGACTGATCGATGATCTACATATTTCCGATAGTCTTTACCAAAAGTCACTAGCGTTAAATTCATTCAACAAAGCAGCTACTTTTCGAGCATTGAGTGCAAATGCTGTAACGCAGCATGAATTCCCAAAGGCCAAAATGTATGCACTAAAGGCTATAGAAGCGGGTGAAGATCAAGCCGCCTCTTACTATATGCTTTTCGATGCCCTGATGGAATTAGGCGAGTTCGAAACCGCAGAGGGTATTCTAAATCGTCAACGGAGCAAAAATTCATTTGACTATCTGACCAGAGCTTCCAAGTTCGCAGATCATCAAGGCGATCTTGACAAAGCCATTGAACTTATGGAGATGGCCTATGAAAGAGTAAAGTTCGACAATTCCCTTATGAGCTGGAGCATTTCCAATCTTGGAGACATGTATGGTCATGCCGGTAGAATTGAAGACGCTTACCAAGCCTACCTAAAGGTGCTTGACCATGACCCCCAACACTGGCATTCATGGAAAGGCTTGGCATGGATCAACTTTGCTCATGATCAAAACATAAATGAAGCCAAACGTATTCTTCGTCACATCGATGAACACAGCAATGATCCACAGGTAAAACTCATGCTTGCAGAAATTGCGGACTATGAAGGCTTGGGGAGTGAGAGCCTGCAACTAAAGCAAGCCTTTTTTGCGCAGGCCTCCTCTCCAAAATACATGGGCATGCTCAATAAATACCTCATTCTACTGGCCAGCGAGGATTTAAAGATGAATGCTCAAGCCATTGTAGCAGCTGAAAAAGAGCAGGAAAAGCGTCCTACCCCTCAAATGTATGACCTGCTGGCCTGGACCTACTTTCAAAATGGTGAATTAGAAAAGGCACTCAAAATCGCTAGCCTATTTGTAGATGGACAGTCGTCCGAACCTGAAGTGCTATATCACCTGGGTCTCATTTACAAAATGAATGGGCAGCAACGAAAAGGTCAGGAATACCTTAAAGAAGCGCTGGAAAGTGAATTCGAGTTAGGACCATTAACAGCCCAACGTATCCGAGAAAACCTGAAAAGCTAGTAAAAATGAGATCCTACATCTTAATCCTTTGTATTAGCCTATTGGGTTTTCAGGCCCTCGGACAAAAAGGTCTTGTAAGCGGTACAATAGTCGATGCTCAAGGCGAACCCTTGATAGGAGCCAATGTCGTGTTAGCCGAAACATTGCAGGGGAGTCCGACCAACAGGCTGGGTAAGTTCTATTTGGACAATATCGAAAGTGGTAAATACCAATTGCAAGTGAGTTTTATCGGATTCGAAAAACACAGCCAAGAAATCATCATCAACAACGGAGAAAAAACGGAGGTTGAAGTGACTTTGTCGCCTGCCAGGCTCTCACTAAAGGATGTTGAAATAAGGCCCGACTTCGGTCAAAATCAATCTCAAATATCAGCCATTGATATTGGACTAAGACCCATCAAGACGTCTCAGGATGTACTGCAAATCGTCCCTGGTCTATTCATTGCGCAACATGCGGGAGGTGGAAAAGCAGAGCAAATCTTCCTAAGAGGATTCGACATTGACCACGGTACTGACATTGCACTTACAGTAGATGGCATGCCTGTGAATATGGTTTCACATGCCCATGGACAAGGCTATTCAGACCTGCACTTCGTAATTCCTGAGACTATTGAAAGGGTAGCTTTTGATAAGGGCCCTTATTATACTGATCAAGGCAATTTGAATACAGCTGGTTTTGCTGCCTTTTCAACCACAAAACGACTCAATGAAAGTTCAGTTAAGTTTGAAGCAGGGCAGTTTAACACCTTCCGCGGTGTTGGTCTGTTTAACCTCATTTCGTCAGACGAAAAGTACGATCCAAGCTTGTATTTGGCTACAGAGTACTCTATCTCTGACGGTTATTTTGAAAGTCCACAAAACTTCAACCGCTTCAATTCACTCTTAAAGTTTAATCAACGGCTAAACGATCAGAACAGACTTGAAATTTCTGTTTCTGCTTTTCGCAGCCGTTGGAGTGCCTCAGGGCAGATACCTCAACGGGCTATCGACAGCGGTCAAATATCAAGGTTTGGAGCGATTGATGACACCGAGGGTGGTCGTACAAGCAGATACAATCTCAATGCACAAATGATCTCTGAATTCAAGGATGGTTCATTTATTAAGAATCAGTTCTTCCTATCTCGATATCATTTTAACCTGGTTTCAAACTTCACATTCTTCCTGAATGATCCGGTGTTCGGAGATCAGATTACGCAATCAGAAAGCAGAACTTTGCTGGGCAGCAGGCATAGCTATTGGAATGATTGGTCTCTTCTGGGGCGTGATGCATCCACTGAATTAGGAATAGGTTTTCGGCATGACATCATCAATGACAATCGCCTATCCAGAACTTTTCAAAAGAACACAATCCTAAAAGATTTGGCTTTCGGAGACATCAGAGAAACTAATCTTTACCTGTTTGCTGAAGAACAAGTGAGCCTGACGAACAAACTGGAACTGACTGCGGGGATACGTTACGATTGGTTTAGTTTTAACTATACCGATCAACTGGCCACATCACTACCTGGAGTAAACCAGGGTATTTTCAGTCCTAAGCTCAAGTTGAGCTATACGGTCAAGCCCAGTCTCAATTTGTTTGTAAAGTCGGGCGTTGGCTTTCATTCCAATGACTCACGTGTAGTAGTGGCAAGGTCTGGTGAACAGATTTTACCGAAGGCTTATGGCCTGGATATTGGCTCCATCTGGAAACCTTCAGATAAACTGTTAGTAAACCTGGCCCTATGGCGATTAAACCTCGATCAGGAATTTGTCTACGTTGGGGATGAAGGGATTGTAGAAGCCGGAGGTAAAACTACAAGACAAGGAATAGAACTTGGGCTTCGCTATCAATTCACACCAAGCCTTTATGCCAGTATGGATGTCAACTATACCGATCCTCGTGCAGTAGAGGAAGTAGAAGGTCAGCAGTACATTCCATTGGCTCCAACTTTTACCAGTATCGCAAGCTTGATTTATGATACAAAGAAAAAGTTCAGCGGCAGCCTAAGCTATCGACTTTTGGGAGATAGATCTGCCAACGAAAACAAGTCCTTGATTGCTGATGGATACTTCCTATTAGATATGACTATGAACTATCGAGTCGGACGCTTTGATATTGGGCTCTCAATCGAGAATCTATTGAACAGAGAATGGAAGGAAGCACAGTTTGAGACCGAGTCGAGACTATTCTCAGAGGCCACTTCAGTAAGTGAAATACATTTTACCCCAGGTACGCCATTTCAGGCAAGACTATCCCTGGGCATTAAGTTATGAGTTGTTGATTAATTGGTTGAGATGGGTCGTTCCGAGGAGTCGGAGCGGCCTTTTTTATTTCTTCAATGGATTAAAGTCGATAATATTGATCTAATTATTTTTTTAGATTAGTCTAATTATATAATTTTACATATCAAAAAAATATAATCGACAGCTCTAATCATGAAGCTTAATAGGTTTCTATTTGGTTTTTTCTTCATATTACTCTCCTTTTCCGCTTGGGCGCAGGAAGGGTCAATCAAAGGGACCCTGTCTTCACAAGGCTCGCCCATGGTATTAGTGAATGTAGGTTTATTGGGTACTTCTTACGGTGATGTATCCGATGAAAACGGTGCTTATAGCATTGAGCGCATACCCTATGGAAGTTATACGCTTGTGGTTTCCATGGTTGGTTATGAAAAAATTAGCCAACCTGTTAGACTTAGTGCTGAGACACCTGACGTGACCTTATCTTTCGACCTGGTAGAAAAGATCAATGCCCTCGATGATATTGTGGTTTCTGGTACACTCAAGGAAGTGTCTAAATTGGAAAGCCCCGTTCCTGTGGAAGTGTACAGCCAAAAGTTCTTTAAGGCCAACCCTACACCTTCCATCTTTGAGTCACTACAAAACGTAAATGGTGTCAGGCCGCAGTTAAACTGCAACGTCTGCAATACGGGAGATATTCACATCAATGGTCTTGAAGGGCCATACACGATGGTATTGATCGATGGTATGCCCATCGTAAGTGGTTTATCTACAGTTTACGGCCTAACGGGCATTCCACAATCTCTGATTGAGCGGGTGGAAATAGTCAAGGGGCCAGCCTCTACCTTATACGGATCAGAAGCCGTAGGTGGCCTGGTGAATATTATCACCAAAAAGCCGGGCAATGCTCCTCAGGCCTCAGTAGATGTTTTCGCTACAGACTGGGGTGAGGTAAATACAGATATTGGTTTGAAATACAATCTGGGAAAAAGAGCACAGTCATTGTTAGGCATTAACTACTTCAATTATCAAAATCCAATTGATAATAATGGTGACAACTTCACAGATTTAACGCTACAGAATCGCATTTCAATCTTCAACAAAATCAACTTTCAGCGCAAGGACAATCGGGTATTCTCAATAGCTGGTCGCTACGTATATGAAGATCGCTGGGGTGGTGAACTCCAATGGAATAGCGAAAACAGAGGCGGTACGGATGTATATGGAGAAAGTATATATACCAGCCGATGGGAAACTTTCGGTGTATACCAATTGCCAACGAGCGAGCTATTGAATTTCCAGTTCAGTGCTAATGGCCATGTGCAAGATTCATTTTATGGCGACACCGAATATGATGCCGATCAATACGTTGCCTTTGGACAGCTGACCTGGAATAAAACAGTGGGCAAGCACGATATTGTGGCAGGAACTGTTTATCGCTACACCTACTACGATGATAATACACCGGCTACATTCAATGATGACACTAACGACAATGATCCATCTAGAACCCACTTGCCTGGTGTATTTGTTCAAGACGAGATTTCTCTAAAACCCAACAATACACTATTGCTGGGTATGCGCTATGACTACAATAGCATTCACGGAGGAATCGTAACTCCTAGGATTAACTATAAGTGGAACTCTCCGAATAAAAGAAATATTCTGCGCATTAGCGCGGGTAATGGCTATCGGGTAGCCAATGTTTTTACAGAAGATCACGCAGCACTTTCTGGTGCTAGAACAGTGGAGTTTGTCGGAGAGCTAAGACCTGAGACATCCTGGAACACGAACATCAATTTTGTGAAGAAGTTCTATACCTCCAATAGCACCTATATTGGTCTGGATGCCACTGCTTTTTACACCTACTTTACGAATCGCATACTGCCGGATTATGAAACCGACCCAAATAAAATCATTTACAGCAATCTGGAAGGAAACTCTATCTCCCGTGGTGTTTCTGTAAATGTGGACATGGTCTGGGACAATGGATTAAAAATCAATGGCGGCCTGACCGTGATGGATGTTACCGTAGAGGAAAACGGTGAAAGAACCAGACAGATTCTTACTGAATCGGTGCAGGGTGTTTGGAGCATAGGCTATACGTTTAGCAATGGTATTCAGGTCGATTACACGGGTAATTTGTATGGCCCCATGCGTTTGCCGCTTTTGGGCGAATTAGACGATCGGCCTGCAGAATCTCCATGGTTTAGTATTCAAAACATCCAGTTGACCAAGAAGTTTGGCAGCCAATGGGAGGTGTATGGTGGCGTTAAAAATCTATTGAATTTCACTCCTGCTGATAACAGTATTGCCCGACCCTTTGATCCTTTTGACAGGAATGTGACATTCAATAATGATGGGCAGGTAATTCCAACACCAAACAATCCAAACGGTCTTACTTTTGACCCAACCTATGTATACGCCTCTAACCAGGGCATCAGAGGTTTCTTAGGTTTAAGGTTTACAGTTCGATAAGGTATGGCAAGAGTTGCTTCGATATTTCTGGTATGCTTTGCGCTTGGACTTAGTACGGTCCAAGGACAAGACTATGCCCTAAGTTTCGAGAAGCTAGAAACTATACAAAAGACAGACCCGAGGCCCGTGGTCGTTTTCTTGCACGCCCCCTGGTGTAACTTCTGTGAGAATATGAAGCAGACCACTTTTCAAAATGAAGAGATCAAGTCTCTGCTTACAAAACACTTTCACTTCGTGAGCTTTGATGGAGAATCCAAATCAGATATCACCTTTCTAGGCCAAACTTTTAAATACAAACCGAATGGCACCAATACGGGTACTCATGAGCTGGCACAACAACTTGGGGCCAAAGACGGGGTTGTGGCCTATCCCACCCTTGTTTTTCTCAATGCCAAATATGAAATCCTCCATCAACAGGATGCTTTTGTCAATGCCAAACAACTCAAGAAGGCATTAAGAAGGCTGCGCTGATTTTTCTAAAGACCTCACATCTTTCCACCCAAAATGAGGTCAAACCAATTACAAAAAATACTAGTACTAGTGATTGAATTAGCCGCATCGACAGTTGATCCTTGAACCTTTGCGTTTTACCTTTGTTTGGAATTAGTCTAAATAACAACAGTAACTAATCCGATCGTAATGAGAGTCAGTTTACTAACAAGGATATTATTGATCTGCTGCGTCCTTATTCAGTTCACAGCGACTGCACAACAGTCGAATAAACTTCTTGACAGAGGTTTTTGGAGATCACAACCTTCACTGGAAGAAGTGAAACAAAAAGTAAAGGAAGGCCACTCACCTACTGAGTTTACTTCTTCTATGTTCGACCCCACTACCTATGCTATTCTTGAGAATAATGCTACAGATGTGATCGAGTATTTGGTTAAGCAAGTAGGCGAAGTCAATACCATTACCCATGATGCCAGAACTTACCTCCACTGGGCTGCCTTAAGAGGCAATACTGAAGTGATGGAATACTTGCTAGACAATGGTATCAAAATTGAAATAGTCGATGATGGCGGCAATAACGCCATGATGTTTGCTGCACGTTCAGGCCAAGCTAATAAAAAGGTATACGAACTATCTATGGCCAATGGCTTAGACATTACAGCTAAGAATCCACGAAATGGTAGAAATATCTTAATGACTTTTGCAGGTCGACTGGAAAACACCGAAATGCTTGATTACTTCATCGGTTTAGGTGTAGACATCCATGATACCGATGATAATGGTAATGGCATTTTCCACTATGCAGCCTCTACTAGAAATAAGGCGCTGTTACAAAAACTTGTTGATGACTACAAAGTAGATTTCAAGGCTAACCCAAAGACTGGGGAGAACGCTTTCTACTTTGCGACTAACAGAAATTTTGGAGAAAATGAAGCATCCCCAAACTCCTTATTCCAATACTTTGAAAGCTTAGGACTCGATCCAGCGCAAACCACCGAGTCAGGCAGAAATGCGTTACATAACCTTGCTTTCCGCTCTAATGATGTCAGAACCCTCCAATACTTCATTGATAAGGGCGCTGATGTCAACCAGGTAGATAAGGACGGTAACACTCCCCTGATCAATGCCGCTGCCAGAGGTGGACTGGAAAAAATCAAATTCCTGGCAGGCAAGACCAAAGACATTAATAGCAAGAATAAAGAAGGCTTTTCCAGCTTTTTACGGGCCATCAAGTACAACGATATGGAAGTGGTTGAATTTCTTGCCGATGCCGGAGCTGAAGTAGAAATCAAAGCAGATGGAGCATATGACCTTGGTTATCATGTGGTAGACGCAACCCGAAACAATCTTGATCTCTTCGATCAGAAAATGAAGTTCCTAATGTCAAAAGGCTACGATCCAAAGGTCACGCAGTTTGATGGACAAAGTCTTTTGCATGTTGCCATTGGAAAGCAGAATAAGAATCTTCTTGAAAAACTGATTGCCATGGGTGTGGACATCAATGCGAAAGATGCCAATGGACAAACCATCTTACATCATGCCGCTATGTTATCTGAAACCAGTGACTTACTCAAATTCTTAATTGCTTACGGAGCCGATAAAAATGTCCGTACGGAATTTGAGGAATCTGCCTACGACCTGGCCATGGAAAATGAAATTTTAGGTGCGGACATCGCCAATATTGAATTCTTGAAAACTCAGAAATAATGAAAAACAAAGTATTAATCGTTGTCTTACTATTAGCAGCAAGCATCAGCTTTGGATTTAAATCGATTGACAAAGAAGCTATCACCTACAAATGCCTTATTCAGTTGACCAACTACGGTGGTGAAGGTGCCTACGTTGTGGTTTCGGTATTGAATGCTGAAGGAGAATATGTGAAGACCGTATCTGTACATGGCGATGATGAGGATTGGTATGAAGACCTACCAGCATGGTATGAATTCTATCCCAGTAATAAAGTAGAAATTGATGGTATGGCTGGCGCCTCTATCTCCAGCGGAGGAAGAAAAGTAGCTACAGTAAACCTGGATCCTTCAATGGTTAATGCCGGTTACAAATTAAGATTTGAGACTGCGGTAGAAGACCAAGATTATCATGAAAAGGATTTAGAGATAGACTTGACGGATAGTATGGCCGGTCAGCGATTAAAAGGTAATGGCTACATCCGTTATGTACAGTTAATTCAAAAATCGGCTAAGTAAACAACTGTATGTCACTCTCATTGTGGCGAGCCACACACCTGTGGCTGGCTATAATCAGCACGATATTTCTTCTGATAGCGTCTATTACAGGCGCTATCTTGTCTTTTGAGCCAATCTATCAGAAGACACATCCCTATCAGGTCAAAAAAGCAGATGACCTACTATTGAGTGAGGCCATCAGCAACATTACAGCTCAGCATGAAGAAGTTCTTAACATTTCTCGTGACAAGAACGGCTTTGTTTCTATTCAAACCATTGATTCAGACACCCCTTTTTATGTCGATCCATTCACAGGTCTGAAAATTGGTGAGCTTATCCGAACCCCGAGAATCTTTGAATTTAGTCGCAGTTTGCACCGGTCCCTATTCTTGGGTCAGATCGGAAGATTTCTCATCGGCTTGGTCTCTGTCATACTATTATTTATAGCACTGAGTGGCTTCTTTCTGATACTTAAAAAGCAGGGTGGTATCAAAAATTACTTTTCTAAAGTCATCAAAAATCATTTCTACAAGGATTACCATACACGCCTCAGCCGCTGGCTCATTCTATCCATCATAGTGCTTGGTGCTACTGGCACCTACCTGTTTATGGACAGGTTTAATGTTGTGCTGATTCCTCAATTAGACCATCAATTAGACGAATCAAAGCTGACAGAAGAACCGAAACAACCCCTATCCTCCTTTGAGCCATTCAATGCCTACACACTGGAAGATCTAAGGGAAATCAACTTTCCCTTTGCTGAATTCCCTGAGGAATACTACGAAGTCAAACTGAGAAACAAGGAACTCCTGGTCAACCAGTTTAATGGGACAGTAATCAGTGAGCTTGACTACCCTTTGGTAAAACTAGCTTATCAATTAAGCTTTAATCTTCATACGGGAGAAGGAACCATCATTTGGGCCTCTGTACTGGGACTTACCGGGATCGGTATTCTATTTTTTATCTATAGTGGTTTTGCCATTTACCTGAAAAGAGACAAGAGTAAAATCATAAATCCATACAGCAAAGATGACAGTGAAATTATCATTCTCGTAGGTTCCGAACAGGGCAGTACCATGCGCTTTGCGATGGCTTTGCAAAAGAGTTTGCTCAAACTTCAACACAAAGTACACCTAACTGGCATGGACGATTATGAGTCCTTCAAGCGCATGGAGCAATTGCTGATCTTAACCTCCACTTATGGCGTAGGAGAAGCACCTGCCAATGCCAAAAAGTTTATCCATAAAGTTCAAAACATAAAGCAACAACAACCCTTTCAATATGCAGTTTTAGGCTTTGGGAGCACCGCATACCCTGACTTTTGCCAGTTTGCTATTGAATCCAATACTCAGTTAAGCCAGGTAGCAAAAGCCACTCAACTTGTGCCGCTGCACAAGGTGGACAATGAATCCAAGGACGAGTTTATGTACTGGGTTCAAGCCTTGAGAACGAAAACGGGCCAGAAAATCTCGATAGACGAACAGGATCTGGCCACTCCAAAAAAGAAACAGTTTCCCTTCCTGGTCATGGAAAAACGTGATTCTGCTAATGCATCAGATCAAACGTTTCTCCTAACCCTAAAGTCCTCAAAACGCAAACTGAAAGCATACCAGTCGGGAGACCTATTATCCATAATACCTCCCGGAGAAAGCCGTGAGCGCCTGTATTCCATGTCGGTGGATCGTGAAACCTCAACGATTACACTCAGCATCAGAAAGCACAATATGGGCATATGCTCGTCCTATTTAAGCGAATCAAATATTGGTAATAAGGTATTAGGTAATCTGAAGACTAATCCAGCATTTCACCTACCTAAAGAAGCACCGGGGGTTGTTATGATTGCGAATGGAACAGGCATTGCGCCTTATCTTGGCATGATCAATGACAGTCCTCTGAAGCAGCATATTTCACTATTTTGGGGAGGGCAAAACCAGGCATCTTACGCACTCTACCAGGAACAATTGGACAAGGCCATTGCCAATGGAAAGTTGAACAAGGTCACCACGGCATTCTCCAGAGAAGGTGATGAGAAGCAATATGTTCAGGACGCCATCACCAAAGAACTAAGGTGGATTACCACAGCACTCAGCCAGGGACATGTGATTATGATTTGTGGTGGACTGAGCATGCAACAAGCAGTTGAGAAGGTCCTTGCTGAGCACCTCAAAAAAGGTTCTGGACTCAGCCTGGATCACCTGAAAATGTGTGGTCAGATTAAGACCGATTGCTACTAATCAAAAACCTTCCTGATAGATTAAAAAAGGAGGGCGCTTGATCGACCAGAAGTCTCTAGTATTAGTTTGAATTTGAGACTTGAGATTTTAGTACCTGGATATTACCCCACATTCCTATCTTAGCCAAGGTTTTAAACGAACACTCTCTAGAAGTGAGCTATAGGTATAAGCAATGATCATGTAAGCCCGAACCTCATCCCAAATTCCGTATTATGGGGGAGAGAGTAGTAAACCCTAATGTCAGGATACACTTCTGTTGCCTCAATTACCTTGGCTTTGTATTCTTCAGAGCATTTTAACCCCAAAAAAATAGCTGTAAGACACTCTCTATTGAATTTATAAAGGCCCTTCTTTGGCTTAATAACTCTCCATTCATTTTCCCGCTCCCAAACATTAGATTTTGTGGTTAGAGCCTCAGTAATTTTGTTACCATCTTTGAATGCGGGATTGTATGTAAGTCGAGGCATTGTTTCACAATACTTCACCTTAATTAGTGGGTCGAACAGCTCTCGATCCAACCTCCAGTTGAATTGAAGACAAATACCCTGATGCCAATTTGCATAGTGAGACCAAAGCATCAGATTTACTGGCCTCTCAGAGAATGAGGCAATACCGACTTCATCAAAGACTTTCTCTTTTTCACGATTAATTATCTCTATTAGTCTTTTCTTAAGCCCAAGCTGATCCTGGACCACCTTCTGTCGTTGCTTTTTTGGTCCCTTAAGATCTCTAAGCATCCACTTTCTCAAATAATAAGGATCATCAATTACCGAGACCATACTTGGAAAAAAATCAAAAGGATCATTCAATTGGGTTCTCGAAGGGAAGAAGATTTCACCATTTTTAATTTCATCAATTGTCCTCCGATTATTAGGACGATACCTGTATCTGTAAGCCCCTTCACCATCCGGTATAATATTGTATCTAGGATCATCCAATCTCTGTAGTCATCAAGTTGAATACACTTAAGAAAAACACAATGGCATGGCACTTCATTTCTTCTTAATACTCACTGACTTCTTTTGTCCATACCGCCAACTTCTAACACCTCCATGATGTGAACATGCCCCACGCCCAGTGGCTGACGAAGAAGTTCCATCTTTACATGTAGCACCTACTCTGTAACGAGTATAACTGACTACCGCTTTCCCTTCTTTGATGAACTTCTTGGCTACATATCCAACCTTGCCATTGAAGTCAACTTTTGACCACTCTCCTTCCCCCAGCTCAAGTACTTTAACATTGTCATATTGATTAAGAGTTTGAAGTTTCTTGGAATCTTTATTGGCTTCAACCCTTAGAACAAGGGATGAAGAGGTGACATGATAAATTGGTTTTTGAGCAAACCCTTGAATGGTGCTCAATAATGAGATTGAAATTAGGAGGAGACACTTTTTCATATGTCGTGCTTAAATGGTTTGAGATGTTAATTCTTAATTAACTGCACAACCAATAGTCAACACCTCCATGAGAAGAACATGCACCTGAACCAGTTGCAGAACTTCTAGTCCCATCATTGCAAACAGCACCAGTCCTACTGCTGCTTGTTGCTCCGCATGGTTCTCCTTCATCACCACATGACACAGTAGAAAAAATAGTTAAGAACAGTATTATTAGTAGGCGCATTTTCATAGTTGTGTGTTTAAAGAGATTCAACCTACTACTACCTTATGTGTCCTACAATACCCACTTTTGGGTATTTCCATTAACGGCAAGGATGCATATCATGTGAGCTGCGAGGAGCAAACTACCCCACATTCCCGATCACCTGCATGGTTTCCAGGTGTGGTGCTTCGCTGCCACCTTTAGGTTCTATGGTTACGGCAAAGGCGACTGCCTGGGCCGCAGTATTCTTCATTTTGATGAGGCCTTCAGCGCCTAAATCAAAGACTCCGGCATCCACTGGTTTACCATCAATAATGGCCCAGAGCTGATACTGCTGGTCTTCAGACAGGGTTTTGAGGTTTTGAATATTGAGGAAGAGTTCTTCGGTGCGTTTGTTCCAGAAGACACTGGCCGAGGCTTCCAGAGCCTTTTCAGTTCCTGCCATAGACACTCTTAAAAACTCAGAATTGCTCATAATGGCCAGATCACTTTCTATACCCTCCAGCCTTTGGTTGACCTTATTGTATTGATCCGCCATCAGGCTATTGGAACTCACCAACTCCGCATAAGCTTCATTGGTAGACTTCCACTTGGCACGGTAGTCATAAGCCATATAGCCACTAATCAGGGCCAGTATCACAGAAGCGGCTACCAGATACTTCCATGTAACCGATGGCTGTTCCATGGTTACCACTTTAGTCTCTTTGACAGAGGTCTCAGCAGGTGCTGGCTCTTCAACAGCTGAAAGAATTGCATCCTTTAAGCCAGCAGGTGGAGCCACGGCAGTTTTCATGGCCACTGCTTCCAGAGACAACTCGATCGCTTCCAGTTCAGCTCGTAGTTCGGGATATTGATTCAGCATATCCTCCACACCTTTTCGCTCTTCAGCAGAGAGGGTATCGAGGGCATAAGCCTCCAAAATTCCTGACGATATGTACTTTTCTATATCCAAGCTATTCCAGTCGCTTTCTTAAATGTTTTAACGCAGATCTCAGTCTGGTTTTGACCGTTCCCAGGGGAATATCAAACTCTTCAGCGACCTCCGAATGCGTAAAACCTTCGAAATATACTTTAAGCAAAACAAATCGCTGCTCTTCTGCCAGATCATTCATGAGTTCTTTTACACCAATACCATCGACAGGAAGTTCAGTTTGGTTCTGACTATCAATGGTATATACGTAGTCATCAATCGAATCAGTTTTAGCCGATCGGTTGATTTCTTTGGACCTCACCTTATCGATGGCCGCATTCCGAGCCATATTGAGCATCCAGGTGAAGAATCGTCCCTTTCCAGAGTCGTATTGATCGATCTTATTCCAGATTTTCATAAAGATATCCTGCACCACTTCGGTAGACAGCTCTTCATTCTGGACAATTCTCTCCACCGTACCATACAAAGCGGCCCCGTACATATCGTATAGATAAGCCAGGGCCTCTTTGTCCTGACCTTTCAGTCGGAGAACTAATTCGTTCTCGTCAATATGGTGGGGTACAGGAGAAATATATAGTCTTGTTTACAAGTGAATTACTTCATCATAAGCCGCAGCTGCCGCTTCCATCACTGCCTCAGACATAGTCGGGTGAGGGTGAACCGTTTTGATGATCTCGTGACCTGTTGTCTCCAGCTTTCTTGCCGCTACCACTTCAGCGATCATCTCCGTTACATTGGCACCAATCATGTGCGCACCTAGCCACTCGCCATACTTGGCATCAAAAACCACCTTTACAAAGCCATCGCTCGCACCTGCTGCCTTGGCTTTACCTGATGCTGAGAATGGGAACTTGCCCACTTTCACATCATAACCGGCCTCTTTGGCTGCTTTCTCGGTATAACCCACAGAAGCAACTTCAGGACTACAGTAAGTACAACCAGGAATGTTATTGTAATCCAATGGCTCAGCATCCATGCCTGAAATCTTTTCAACACAGATAATACCTTCAGCAGAAGCAACGTGGGCCAAAGCAGGACCATGTACAATATCACCAATCGCATAAACGCCAGGGATATTGGTTTTGTAGTAATCATCAACGATCACTTTGCCTTTATCCGTTGCTACGCCAACGTCTTCCAGTCCGATGCCTTCCAAGTTAGTAGAAACACCTACTGCAGAAAGTACTACATCTGCTTCAAGTACTTCTTCACCCTTCTTGGTTTTCACATGTACCTTGCACTTCGCGCCATTGGTATCTACCGAAGTCACCTCAGAGCTGGTCATGATTTTCATCTTGGCCTTCTTGTAAGTTCTTTCCAATTGCTTAGAAACTTCCTCGTCTTCTACAGGAACAATGCGATCCATATACTCAACGATGGTCACTTTTGTCCCAATTGAGTGGTAGAAGTAAGCGAACTCAACACCAATAGCACCAGAACCCACAATCACCATTGATTCAGGTTGCTTGTCCAGTACCATGGCTTCGCGGTAACCGATAATCTTTTTGCCATCGATCGGCAGGTTAGGCAATTGCCTTGAACGACCACCTGTTGCCAAAATGATATGATCGGCAGCGTAATCTACTTTAGAGCCATCTTCAGCAGTCACTTCCACTTTCTTACCAGCTTTCAGTTTACCGAAACCAGCAATGTGATCGATTTTATTTTTCTTGAATAGAAACTGGATGCCTTTGCTCATGCCAGCTGCAACGTCACGGCTTCTTTTCACCATGCCATCGAAATCGGCTTCCGCTCCTTCAATCTTGATTCCATAATCCTGTGCATGCTGCACATATTCAAACACTTGAGCACTCTTCAAAAGTGCTTTGGTAGGAATACATCCCCAGTTCAGGCAAATTCCGCCTAGCTCTGAACGCTCCACCACACCTACTTTCATACCGAGCTGAGACGCTCGAATCGCTGCCACATATCCTCCAGGGCCACTTCCAATGACTATTAAATCGTATTTCGTTGCCATATTTCTATTTGATTTTTCTCGTTTTGAAGAGCCGCAAAGTTAAGCCAAATCCAATGACAAAAAAATACTGGAATTGTATGAGTTAATCCTTTTGGTTTTATTTGAACATTGATTTCGGTGAGTACAAAACCGAAAGCTTAATTTTTGACTTCAAAACAATTTATATGGGTCTTTTAGATGGAAAAACTGCTTTAGTAACTGGTGCTTCAAAGGGCATTGGCAAAGCAATAGCCACTGCCTATGCACAACAAGGTGCGAATGTGGCTTTTACCTACCTCTCAAGTGTTGAAAGAGGACAGGCATTAGAAGCTGAACTTGCTGCCTTTGGTACTAAAGTGAAAGGTTTTCGTTCCAATGCAGCTGAGTTTGATGCAGCTGAACAACTGGTGAATGACGTAGTAGCCGAATTCGGTTCGCTCGATGTTATCGTGAACAACGCAGGTATCACACGTGACAACCTCTTGATGAGAATGTCAGAAGAAATGTGGGACGAGGTGATCAACGTGAACCTCAAGTCATGTTTCAATACCGTAAAGGCAGCCACCAGAACTATGATGAAACAACGTGCCGGATCGATCATCAATATTACTTCTGTAGTCGGTGTCAAAGGAAATGCCGGCCAGGCCAACTATGCCGCATCAAAAGCGGGTATCATCGGTTTCACCAAGTCAGTGGCTCTTGAACTAGGCTCAAGAGGCATCCGATCTAATGCTATTGCTCCGGGCTTTATCGAAACGGAGATGACAGATCAGTTGGATGAAAAGACCGTTCAGGGATGGAGAGATGGCATTCCATTGAAGCGTGGTGGTTCACCAGAAGATGTGGCCAACGCATGTGTTTTCTTAGCCTCAGATATGTCTGCTTATATGACAGGACAGACCCTTGTTGTAGATGGCGGCATGATGACCTAAGCGCCATTCATAAAATTCATTTACAATTTTCGAATCGGTTAATGGCTTATTTACGTTGTTATGCGTTATACTGTCATTAACCGATTTTACTTAGGCTTCTAAGCATTGTATAACCTTTCTACACTCCTTTCCAAGATTTCCCTTCAGACAGAGTTCTCATCATGGTTTATACCATTATGCCTGCTGGTTGGTGCAGGATATGCAGCCTTGCTATACACCAAAAATTCCCCCTGGAGCAAGTCTGTTAATCGACTATTGGCAGGACTAAGGTTTGCTCTCATCAGTATCATGTGCTTTTTGATCTTAGGGCCATTACTCAATCAAATCGAATTCTTTGAGGAAAAGCCGATTGTGGTCTTGGCAGTGGATGATTCTGCTTCGCTACCCGATGGTTATGATTCCACGCAGTTTGTTGATGTAAGAAATCAAGTGGCCGCCATGGCCGATCAGCTCGAAGACGCTGATCTTGATGTGCGTATTAGAGGTATAGAAAGCTATTACAATGACGCTTCTGATATTAGGTTCGATCGGCAAGCAACCAACCTCCATGGTATATTAAGAGGTGTTCGGCAGGATTTTGAACAGCAAAACCTGATCGGTACCATACTTTTAAGTGACGGCATCCACAACTATGGCAGTTCACCACAATTCCTTACGCTGAACTATCCAGTATTTAGCATAGGTGTAGGTGATACTATCCCCGCTCGCGACCTGAGTATCAAGCGGATTAACTATAACAAGGTAGTTTATCAGGGCAATCAATTTCCCTTGGTGGTAGACATCTATAATAATGGTTATGTAGATGAAAACGTGAGTGTAGAAGTAAGAAAACAAGGCGCCTTGGTGAGTGCTCAAAGTATTAACCTTCAAGGCGATCAGGAAGTGAACAGCCTTGAATTTATTCTGGATGCCGAAACCATTGGTGTAGAAGCTTATAATATTGTAATCGTACCCAAAGAGGGTGAAAGTTCTACTGTCAACAATACCAGAAGGGCCTTTATTGAGACAGTGGATAGCAAACAAAAAATACTCATTGCAGCGGCATCGCCTCACCCCGATGTGAAAGCCCTAAAAAGCCTGATTGAATCAAAAGAAGGTACGGAAGTCCAAATCTATCTGGATGGCATTACAGAAGATACTCCTGATGGGCCTTTCGATTTGCTCATTATGCACCAGCTGCCGGGTGTTACCGATCTTCCCGCATGGCTTACCAGTTGGTTGGATAAAACAAACACCTGGTTTATTACCGGAACGGGTTCTCTTAATATGATGAATCAGACCAATCCGGTGATCAGCTATCAGAGTTTTGGGCAATCTGATCTGGTTGGCGGAAATTTGAACCCCAACTTCGAACTGTTCTCCATTGACGAAACGTTGCTCAGTAGAGGAAGAGACTACCCTCCTATTCGAGCACCTTATGGGCAATTTACCTTGAAGAATAATGCCAATATCTTTCTCTATCAAAAGATAGGCAATGTGCAGACGAACAGACCACTCTTAAGTATCTACAATGGAGATGAAAGAAAGTCAGCGGTGCTTTCGGGCAGTGGTATATGGAAATGGAAGCTTCAGGAAAGTGGTCTTTATGAGACCCCAGAGCTCTTTAATGAACTATTCGGTAAACTGATTCAATACCTGGCCACTAAGGATGATAAAAGAAATTTCAGGGTCAGTACTACAGAAGAGAGCTATTTCGAGAGTGAACCTGTAGAATTCAATACTGAGGTTTATAATGAGCTCTTTGAAAAGGTCTACGACTATAATATCGACCTGAAAGTCACCAACAGTGAAAATGAAACGGTAGAATACAACTATGTGAATACACCCACTGAGAATTATCAACTCAATGGGTTGGCACCAGGGGTTTATCGATACACAGCATCCACCAGCCTTGCGGGCAATCGCGAGGTAGCCAGCGGTAGTTTTGCCGTTCAGAAATTGGCTTTGGAAGACATTGATCTGACGGCAAACTTTCAACTGCTTAGGAATATTTCTAACAATTCAGAAGGACAGTTCTTCCCCTTCAGTCAGGCCAATCAAGCAGTTAATGCAATTCAAGACCTGAATCCAAGACCACTGGCCCGCTCCAATGAAAGACTGAATCCAATCATTCATAACCCCTGGATTCTTCTGATATTATTGGCACTTCTTTCGGTAGAATGGTTTACCCGTAAATACCACGGCAGCTATTAATTGTGGGGTCAAATAAATTTCTATTCAATTCTCGCAACATTAAACTAATCATTTAGTTTATTTGTATATGCGCACATTATTCCTCAACACCCTTTTACTTGCAGTCCTGGTTTGCTCCTGTGACATGACGGCCGTTCGAGAAGAAGCCGATGAGTACATGAAAGAAGGTGATTTCAAAGCTGCCGCTGCTGCCTACGACCGGGTCATTAAGCTAGAACCTGAAGACAAGTATGCCCTCTTCAACCGTGCATTGGCCAATGAAAAGCTTGAGGAGTTTGACAAGGCCTATGATGATTATAACACCCTTTTAAGACTTCGGTTCAACTCCAGAAAAGCCACTTTAGGCAGAGCCCGTTGCTCTTTTGAACTCGAGAATTTTGAGGGTGTCATCTTTGATACGAATACTGTGCTTAATGTTGAACCTGATAATCTGGAAGCCCTTTCTTTAAGGGGTAGAGCGCATGTTAAACTGGGCAATAGTAATGAGGCCATAGGAGACTTGGGAAGATACCTTAATGATCGACCTGACGATGTACAAGCCCTGATTAGCCGGGGGGCAGCATGGGCCAGAGCTGGCTATGGGCCTGCCGGAATTAGAGATTTTGAAAAAGCTCTAAAAATAGACCCCAACCTTCCGGTTGCTTACTTTAACAAGGCAGCTGTTTTTCTTCATTATGAAAACTATGATGAGGCCATTGAGAACTTTGATCTCGCCATAGAAAAAGACCCTGAATATACCGAGGCCTATACGCGAAGGGGTATGGCTAAACTTGCCTCGTCCTGGCATGGCGTAAGCTCAGCCTGCGCTGATTTCAAAAAAGGAGATGCCATGGATGACGAGCTGGCTACCGCCTATATGGACCAGTATTGTAAATAATTCAATTTCTCTGTTTTATTGTAGAAAATTCATCTGATATGAAGAAACTACTGAAAACAGGCAAGAATTCTTCTGCCGTCAACTTTGGACTGCTCATCTTTAGAGTCGCCACAAGCTTGATGATGTTCAGCCATGGTTATCCAAAATTTCAAAAGGTACTCAGTGGCAACTTTCAATTTGGCGATCCGCTGGGTATAGGGCCAGAAGCTTCATTAATCCTAGCCGCCTTCGGTGAGTTTATATGTTCAATACTCTTGATTTTAGGTCTAACTACTCGTTACGCACTTATTCCACTGATGATCACGATGATTGTGGCACTGGCAGTGGTACACATTGATGACCCCTTCAGAGGACAAGAAAAGGCATTCTTGTATCTTTCGGCTTACCTATTTTTGTTTATCACAGGTCCAGGAAAGTACTCTATGGATCAAAGGCTCTTTAATTAGCCCCTATTTCCTCATTGATCTTTTCAATGATTGACTTGATATTCGTCAAGCCAACCTCAAATTGTGCCTTGGTACTGACCTTATAGAGCATACCCCATTGTACCAAATGCTTGAATTCATCGGTACGAATTAGGCTCATAAATTCCCGCTTATTGGCTGTATTAATGACACTAAAATTAAGACCAGGCGCAAATGGAAAGCGCTCAATGGTATAGGTGATCAGTTTGTCTTTCACATGGTTGGCATCTATGTTGGTCCACTCACGAATGTTTTCGTAAGACCGTTCATACAAACCAATAATTTCTTTAGACAAAGCATCATTTTGGATGATATAGGTATTGCCTAGGCTCTTCATTTCCTGATAAGTGATGTCTTCGGAGTTAAAGGGAATGTAACTTAGTAGCGTTACCACATCCAAGGCAGTACTATCTGTAAATGGAGCATCCTTACTAAGCAGAATCAGTCTTTGAGCAGACTCAATTTGACTGGTCATTAACTCCACTCCGCCAGATAGAATAGTACTATCATTGATCAGGTTAGCTTTAAAACTTTCCAATAATTGTACTTCCTGCTTTTCCTCTCTCTTTTGCTGTCTGTACTCATTTAGCACAAAGGATACGGAAATACCAATGATCAGAATCATCAGTTCAGCCAGGAAGTATTTAATGTTTCGGGAAGAGCCATTCTTCTTCATAATGAGAAAGCTAAAAAACAATTCTCATACTCCATAATGGTGAACGGTATTAAAAACTCAATCCAAATCCTTTAAATTCGATCCAAATATTTTTTCAATGGAAACTACCCTGGCTGCACATGAGGAATGGAGCGTCTCAAGGAAAATCGGCTTCAGATTTATTTTTATACTCTTTCTCTTATTCATTCTCCCCTTCCCATTCAATATACCTTTGAATGTATTCAATGAGTCTTGGCTCGACACTCAATTCAATGACTTCTGGACATGGATGACCAATCTGGTTGGGACCAAGCTTTTGGGCTTAAGTGAGCTTTCCAGTAGGCCTACCGGTAGTGGAGATATGTCCTTTAATTGGGTGCAATACGGCCTTTTTGCTAGTCTGGCATTAATTGGCACCATCATTTGGTCATTGGCAGACAAAGGCCGAAAAAACTATTATCGTCCATGGCGCTGGTTTGTGCTAATCACCGTCTACTACCTGGTGTTCTATATGCTACTATATGGCTTTATCAAAGTCTTTTGGCTTCAGATGCCGCAGTTAAGAATCGACCGACTCCTGAAAACCTACGGTCAATCTAGTCCTATGGGACTGCTCTGGACCTTTATGGGAGCTTCTAAGACTTATTCTATGTATGCAGGACTGAGCGAAGTAATTGCAGGGACATTACTTATTTTTAGAAGAACAAGAACCCTTGGAGGTCTCGTCACCTTCGGTGTCATGTTCAATGTATTTATGCTCAATATGGCCTATGATGTGCCCGTCAAACTGTTTTCTGCTCAGCTGATGTTTATGGGGCTTTATATTGCCATGATCGATCGGAAGGCCATTTTTGGTTTGTTATTATTCCAAAAATCAGAGAAGATCGCTCCCTGGCCCCCCATGTTTGAAACCCCTTGGAAGAAAAATGTACTATTACTCGTTCAGATGCTTTTAGTCTTCTATTTCTTTCAGTCGCAAATCAGTCGGGATTTGAGGAGCAGGAAACAATATGGGGAGCTCAGACCGAAGTCAGCGCTCTTTGGTCTTTATGATGTAGAACACTATGTCAAAAATGGAGATACTTTGCCTCCGATATTGACAGACAAAGTAAGGTGGCAACGGCTTATCTTTGAAGATCCAAATCGATCGATTGCCATATTTATGGACGATAGGGTCAGATACTATTCAAGTACGATCGACACCGTTGAAATGACAGTGACTTTTAGTATTGGAAGAGACTCGCTGAGAAAGGAATACCCCCTGAATTATCAGAAATTAGATGATGGCCTTACCCTAAGTGGGGTATTTGAGCAGGATACACTGCAAATGAAGTTGAAGACTTATGACCTATCTAATTTCTACCTGACCAACCGAGGTTTTAATTGGGTAAATGAGGTCCCATGGCACCGTTACAACCCTAACCCGAAGCCCAACTGGTAAGACTTCTGATCTAAGAATTCAATGAATAAAAAAAAACCTCCAATAGGAGGCCTTTCTTTTTGAGGTATTATACCAATGCACCTCCTGGTGGTGGGCAGATATCCATATTAATACAGCTACTACAGTATCTAAACAAAGTATCACCTCCTGGCAGATCCCATATTTGGCCATACCTGAAACACGTACCATCAAAAATTAATCCGTATTTGGCCATTGGGAGTTTACCCGGAGATTCTGGTGGACATGGTGGCACATTACAATTCTTAGGAGACCTTAATATCACTTCTTCATCAGAAAGGCTATAAAACTTAACCATCCTACCGGTTGCCTCATCTCTGACTAACGACACTTTTAATTGATCGGAAGAAAGAGCCAACTCATTATCTAGCTCAATTACTGAGGCCCTGATACTCACTCGTTGATTCGACTCGGGAACCTCAAAATTCACAAGGACCTGATTTGGGGATTCTCCATACTCCTCTTCACAACTGAATAAGGTCAAGACCAATAAAGAACAGAGAATTACTCTTAGATTTTTCATTTTCATAATTGTGTATGTTGTTTAACTGCACAACGTTATTTATCAATAAAGAAACATTTTTTAATTAATTATTTCTACCTAATGAATGTGTACTTCTGAACACTCAATGAAATCTCATGCGATCGCTACCATCCAAAGGTCGGCTCGGATTCCAAAGCGACTATTTCAATACAGTTCTGAGCCATTTCAGTACCTGTAATTTGATTAATTAAACAAATGTTAATTATATTCGTCACCATATTATAAACAATTGTTAATTATATGAGCGAGTATTCCCTTGGATCACTAGAAGAGACCATTCTTGTAATTGTATTGATGAAAGAGGAGAGCTATGGTGTTGAAATTGCCAAAGTCTACGAAAAACATGTAAAACAGAGTATATCCCTGCCCGCCATCCATATTGTACTGAAGCGACTGGAGAAGAAAGGTCTGGTAAAATCATCATTTGGAGAGCCTACACCTGAGCGTGGCGGCAAGCGAAAGAAGTATTATCAAGGTACACCGGCTGGTTATAGAATCGCCCAAGAAATACAACAACGCAGATCAGAGATGTGGTCGCTAGTTCCAAAACCATCATTACAATATGGCCTCATTTAAGAGCCCTCCACATTGGGCCTTACGGCTGTTACAATACGTCTGCCCCACTGACCTGGTCGAAGAAGTGGAAGGAGATCTCTATGAAGCTTTTCAGTGGCGTGCCACAGAAAAGGGAATTTCTTATGCACGCAGAAAATACATTTTCGAGGTACTCAGATGTCTCAGATATTTTAGAATCAAAGTTCAAACTCAAAATAATAGTGTCATGTTAATCAAAAATTATTTCAAAATCGGCATTCGGTTTCTATGGAAAACCCGAGGCTACTCCAGTCTGAACATCCTTGGCCTGGCCCTGGGAATTGCCATCTGTTGGCTGGCCTACATTTTCGTAACCGATGAGCAATCATTTGATGGTTTTTATGCCAATGGCGATTATGTCTATCGACCCACCGCCACCATGACTAGCGCAGATCGTGTAGATCGTTTTGCCGGTTCTTCCTATATCATGGGGGACGAATTCCCTAACCAGATACCTGAGATTATCAGAAGCAGTAGATTCAAAAATGCATCGACTCTGGTGAAAGTAAAGGACACCTACCAACAAGAGTCCTTCCACTATGCCGATCGTGATTTCTTCGAAATATTCTCCGTGGACTTTCTCATCGGCAACCCGGGAGATTTTGCTGATCCGCTCTCCATAGTAGTTTCTGAAACCACTGCTGATCGGCTGGGCATCGATAAAGCCGGTAGCAAGCAAGAGATTACTGTTTCTTCTGGAGAGGAAGAGCAAACATTGAAAGTAGTCGGTATTTACAAGGATTTCCCCCTGAACACTTCTATCAGGCCACAAATCATCTTTCCTTTTTCCAGCTGGGCCGCTGATAACGAACGGAGAACAAAAATCTGGTTCGATATTAATATGAATGCTTTCTTCCAAATCGACCCCAATTCAAATGCTGAAGTGGTTGAGCAGAAAATGAATGATGTCTTCCCTACTGACCCCGACATGGAAGAAGTTCAGGTGCGTCTGGGGCTTCAGCCACTAACTGATATTCATCTCAACCCTGAGTTTGGAACAGGAAATGGCATAGCAGCCAGAGGTGACAACGAGTTGATTACCATTGTGACCATCATTGGTATATTCTGCCTGCTGATTGCCTGTGTGAACTATGCCAATTTTGCAGTGGGTAATTACATCATCCGATTAAAGGAAGTTGCCCTTCGTAAGGTATTTGGAGCTGAAAAAACTTCCGTATTCAAGCAGTTTGTAGCAGAAGCATTTATCTCAGCCTTTCTCGCCTTAATCTTATCCATAGTCTTCATGGCCCTAATGCTACCTGGTTTCGCTGAATATGCTGAGAAGACCTATACGCTTGATATTATCTTTAACAGCCAGGTCCTCTTCGGTGGAATCCTCATACTGGTAGTGGTCACCTTGCTTTCTGGCATCTACCCTGCTCTATTATTATCACGTTACAAAACCATCAATGGACTCAAGGGTAAATCGAAACTTGGGGGCAAAAACTACCTGGCTAAAAGCTTGATCACACTTCAGTTTGCTATTTCTGCCTTTCTAATTGCCGGTATGCTTACCATGAATGGTCAACTCAACTTCTTGCTCAATCACGACCTAGGTTATTCCGGAGAAAAAGTAGTACGCATATTCAGACCCATTCGGGATGCACAAACTAAAGAAAGCTTTAAAAATGATATACTGGCTATTGCTGGCGTAGAAAATGTGACCATCACTTCAGGTTTTAATGGCACTAACTATAAAGATGAGAATGAGGTGAGAATTGACGTACGCCATGCCCGTATAGACCCTGATTATATTGCAACTATGGGCATAGAACTCGTTGAAGGCAGAAGCTTTAGCAAGGAAATATCCACCGATGCCATGGGCGCAGTCATTGTAAATGAGGCATTTTTGGAGAAGACAAAGCTGGAAAACCCCATCGGCAAGCAGATCTATTTTGGCTATGGTGAGTTCCAAAAGCCGACCATCGTAGGTGTTGTCAAGAATTTCAATTTTGAATCTTTACGCTCTGGAGTAGATCCTCTGATCATGTGGATGGGCGATCGACTACTCACCTATAATACCTACATCAAGTTCTCAGACATCAATCAAGACAAGATTGCACAGATAGAAGCGATCCATGACCGATATTTTTCTCCATATCCATTCAGTTACGGCTTTGTGGAAGATGACATTGCCAATCGCTACGCTTTAGAGGCAAGTATCAAGAAGATTGCCCAGGTAGGCTCGGCAGCGGCCATATTCCTTTCCTGCCTTGGACTAATGGGCTTTGTTGGCAATCAAATCCGTCAGCAAATGAAGGATGTCAGCGTGAGAAAAGTGGTTGGAGCGAATGCCAAGCACATCTTTGGGCTGTACCTCAGCAAGTATATATGGCTTTTGATCATTGGAGCAGTAGTTGGACTTGCCGTGGCAGTCAGTATTATGACCGACTGGCTAAACAACTATACCTACAAAATTGACTTTGGCTGGACTATTGGAGCGGCAGCCTTAATTGCCGTATTGGGAGTAGCGGTATTGACCGTATTCTCTCAATTATACAGAGCACTGCGTGCCAATCCGATTACCTACCTAAAAGAGGAATAACCACGCCACTCATCAGAAAAACTGGCCTCAAAGTGTGATTCAGCACCTTGAGGCCTTTTTCTTGCTTAAAAAGTAATTATATTATATGATCACTTTTTAAACTTATTCCATGACAACTGCCGGATATTCAGGCACACCTTTAGCCAAGAAACTCGGGATAAAGGACAACTACGCTTGTCACTTTTTGCAAATCCCAGAGTATTACTTCAACTTATTCGAAGCAATGCCGGATATAGAGGCCATCGATAAGCCGAAAGCTGAGAGCATAGACTTTGCGCATGTATTCCTCATGTCTCAAGAGGATATGAAATCTCTGATTCCACCGGTGAAAGACTACCTGAAAAAAGATGGTATACTATGGCTATCATGGCCCAAGAAGGCCTCAAAACTCAAAACCGACCTTGACGGTAATGTAATCAGAAGTTTTGGACTGGGAATTGGAATGGTAGATGTCAAAGTAGCAGCCATTGATGATATCTGGTCGGGTTTAAAATTTATGTACCGCGTGAAGGATCGATAGCTCAAAGATTTTAGACGAAAGACCTAAGATTGAAGAATCTAAAAAACAAAGCGATTAATTGGCAGCTGAAAATCATTCTATGCTAATTTTGCCTTATGCAAAACGACCCGGAATTAAATGGTAAATACCTCGGCTCTATTACAAAGGATTTTGTAGTGGTAGCCGATACCTTGAAAGAGGCATCTTATCAAGTCAGAAAAAGGGGTTTTTCTGATTTTCCCATATTCCCTATTTCACAAACTGATATTCCCATTGGACAGTTACTCATTGGTCGCAATGAACTGAACACAGAGTGGAATTATCACATCACGTATTTGGATGAGTTTGTACAGCGCAAACTGGTTGATGACGAGAATGCTTTTAAGCAGGCTTTCAAAAACCCTGATGAGTTTTGCTGCCTCTTTGTAGTGGACCAGACCTTTACCAACTTCTTATTCGTACCGTTCCCAGAAGACGAATAACCAAATGTCTTTTCAGCCGTTGTCTAATAAAAGTCAATATGGAGGCGGTAGCTCAAGAAAACAAAACACTGGTCCGTAGCTTGCTTGGCAAGCTGCAAGAAGTAGGTAAGAATATCACCTGGAGAATTAACAACACCTACAGTAACGGCATCGATAATACCGTCTTAGAAATTCAAATCTTTGAGAATAAAGTTCAGACCGGACGCATTGCTTTTCAACTGGAAGACGGCCATGTCATCAACTATCGATACAAAGACCTCGAAAAAAGACTTCCAATCCAGATTATGGATATGCTCTTAGACGTAATTGGCTATGAGTTAGATCAGGCCTAGCCTCAAGACCTGTCCTCAACGTATTGATCTATATAAGTATCGAAGGCCTTCATTAGCCTCTTCGTCCTATCTCCTACCTTCCCATTTCCTATGAGCTGATCATCAAGCTTCACCACTGGCATTACCTTCTTATTGGTACTGGTAATAAACACCTCTTCTGCCTTCAGCAGCTCTTCCAAACGAATCGGAGCGATGTTTATATCAAATAAAGATTCCGCACATTTGAGTACGTTTTTACGGGTCACACCTTCAAGTACTCCCTCCTTATTGGTTCTCAGAGTCTCGCCCTCAAAAAAGTAGATATTACTTCTGGATACTTCCGAAACGAACGTTCCGTCATGATAGAGTACATCCGTATGCCCTTTGGCCAGCCATCCTTTTTGGAGTGATAATGCCTGAGCATAGTAAGTTGACTTTACTTCAGGGAAATCTCTGTGATATTCGTGCAGCATTAGACTAATCCCTTTGTCAAAGAGTTCAATGCCAGGATCCTTATGAGGGTTATTGAGAATAATAATTTGTGGATTGCCAGGCGAAAAACCATCCTCTGATTCACCCCCAGTGACAATAATCTTAAAATTACTTGCCGAAAACTGATTCTCTGAAATCAACTTCTTGATCACCTTTCTAATCTCATCTCTTGAAATGGATAATTCTAAGTTGATCTTATGGGCGGAGTTCTCGAGACGATCCAGATGATCCTCCAGAAAGAGTGGAACATTGCCGATCGCCTTAAAGAAATCGAAGACAGCATAGCCTCTTAAAATACCAACATCATCAATTGACAAATTAATTAGACGCTTTGGCACATAGTTGCCGTTAAAGTAATGAACCGTCTCTTTCATCTTCGTATTGGTTTGCCCATGCACTTGTTAACTTGCTAAAGATATGCCTAAAGATTATTACCATATCCTGGGAGTCAAAGAAAATGCAAGCACGAAGCAAATCAAAAAGGCATATCGTGAAAAGGCAAAGAGTGCGCATCCAGATGTAAGCCCTAAAAAGAATGGCCTCATGTCCATTCAAGACATCAATGAAGCCTATAGTGTACTCTCTAATAGCGAATCCAGAGAGGAGTATGATCGGGCCATCATGGAGTACAGGAACCACCTCTCGAATACTGAAAGCAGCATGGGCAGGGCATTCGATTCCTTCTTTCGGTTCGAACCCAAGAATACATATCCACCTACCGATTATGAGGCGAATGCCAAGCACTCCAAAACATTTAATATGGTGTTTCTGGTGCTAGCAGTCCTCTTTTTAATAGACATGACATTCTACAAATCCATTCAAAGAACTGAGATTGTCAGGGTTAATCAGACGAGAACATTCAATAATGGAGCCTACATCAATGAACTCAACTATGTGAGTGCGGAAGGGATAATTTTTAAAAGTCCTGATGGGAATTATGACCTCAAAGCAGGAGATATCATTGAATACAAAAGAAGCCTTCTATTTGCTAAGATAAGGGGTTTCAAAGGCGGTCAAAAAACAGACTTCCTCTACTTGAGTGATCGGTCTTATGTAACGCTTATTAGCATTTTGGCCGTCATAGCAGCCATACTGGGCCTCTCTAAACTGCTCACCGCAGAACGTCAGTTCAATGCTGCCATTATTTCTGGCTTCCTGTGCGTAATTCTAATCCTAAGTCTATTTTTTGCTTAGGTGGTTCCAGCCTTGCGCGGACAGCGGTACCTGATTGCCCTTCTTAGTCATAATGATATTGCCTTTGGACAAATCCTGCGCATGACCAATGAAATGGATATCAGCATGCTTATCCAGTTTGGCATGATCTGACTGCTTTATGGTGAAAAGGAGCTCATAATCCTCGCCCCCATTTAATGCTGAAGTCATAGGGTCCAGGTTGAACTCCACAGCCGTTTCGTAGGTCTGATTATCGATCGGCAATTGATCTTCATAAATCACAAAGCCTACTCCTGAATGCTTAGAAAGGTGCAGAGTTTCCGAAGCCAGTCCATCAGAAATATCAATCATAGCAGTTGGCACCACTCCAATTTCTCGAAGCTCATGAATGGCATCCATACGGGCCTTGGGCTTCAATTGGCGTTGCACTACATACTGATAATTATCTAGCTGAGGCTGCATATTGGGATTGGCCAGGAAAGTTTGTTTTTCTCTTTCCAAAACCTGCAAGCCGATATAGGCTCCTCCCAAATCGCCTGTCGCACAAAGTATATCGTTATTACTGGCACCTTTTCTATAAGCGATCAAATCCTTAGACGTCTTACCAAAAACTGAAACGGAAATTACCAGGCCACTTGTAGAAGCGGTTGTATCACCTCCGACAACGTCTACATTAAAATCTTCTGCGGCCGCCTTTATGCCAGCATAAATGGCTTCAATAGCTTCGACCGAAAAGCGATTACTTAGGGCCAGAGAAACCACCACTTGCTGTGGAATACCATTCATTGCAGCAATGTCTGAGACATTCACAGCTATAGACTTATAACCTAAGTGTTGAAGTGGCGCATACGAGAGGTCAAAATGTACGCCCTCTACCAACATATCTGTGGAAATCAACCCATAGGCATCACCCTCATCGATTACCGCGGCATCGTCTCCTATACCCATTATGGTACTGGATTGCTCCGTTGTTAAGCCTTCTGCCAAACGGTCAATAAGACCAAACTCCCCTAATTCTGATAACTCTGTTCTTTTTTCAGACATGCCTATTCCTGATTTTGGAGGGCAAAGATAATGGATAGTTCCGAGTTGGGCTTGCTACATGTGGTTGTCTATAAAATTCTCACTTAATTTGTCTCAATGAAGGATAAAGTCGTCATCATCACCGGAGCCTCATCCGGTATAGGCAAAGCCCTGGCTCTGGAGTTTGGAAAACTAGGAGCAAAAGTGGTCATCACTGGAAGAAATGAAGAAAGGCTTAGGGAAGTGGGCCAGGCCCTTGATGGCTTGAATGCGCCAAACCTATGCTTAAAATTAGATGTGGCCGAGGAGAGTGATAATGAAAGCCTTGTCAACCAAACCATCGAGGCCTTTGGTAAGATTGATATCCTCATTAACAATGCAGGAATCTCAATGAGAGCCCTATTGGAAGAAATTGATCTCGATGTTTTCCGAAAAGTGATGGACATCAACTTTAATGGCACCTTATATGCCACCAAATATTGCTTACCTCATATCCTCAAAACTAAAGGTAGCATAGTGGGGATCTCTTCCATCAATGGCTATCGCGGTACACCAGCTAGAACAGCCTACACAGCATCAAAATATGCAATGAATGGTTTCTTTGAATCACTCCGTACGGAGGTAATGCATCGTGGCGTTCATGTCCTGGTAGCTTGTCCTGGATTTACAGGCACCAATATCCGTAATGCCGCGTTGACCGCAGATGGCAGTTCACAAGGTGAATCTCCTCGTGATGAAGGCAAGATGATGACAGCCGAAGCCGTAGCTCAGGGTATTATCAAAGCGATCAGAAAACGTAAACGCGATATTGTCTTTACTTCACAAGGCAAACTGGCAGTCTTCTTGAACAAGTGGATGCCGGGCAGAATGGATAAAATCGTCTTCAATGTTTTTGCCAAAGAGCCGGATTCTCCTTTTGGTAAATAGTTAATAGTTATTGGTGATTCATTAAATTCACTATTGACTAATAACCATTAACTAACCACCAACCCGTGCAGCAGATTCTGAAGACGTATCAAAGACGGTTGACCAATCTATCGGGCAACAACCGCTCCTTGCTACTCCTTCGGCTAAATGCTGAACAATTTTTGGACCTTCACGACCTCGATCATGTCAATGGAGAACCTTCCTGGAATCTTGTTGAACAGATCATTTCACGCAAGTCAAAGGTCAGGCTTATTCCCATCTCAGACGCGCGAGACGAAAAATCGAATAAACTTTCGACCCGATTAAAAAAGCTCCAACGCAGGGAGCAGTTTATCTTTCAAGAAAGTGGTGCCAGAGACCTCTATGTGGGTTGGCCTTTTGTTGAAGGAAAATTCAATGACGGAACCAGCCTCAGAGCACCTTTATGCTTTTTCCCGGTGGCCTTGGATCAAACCGGTAAAGACTGGATTTTATGTCCCAAAAAGGAAGTAAACATAAGCTTCAATAAAAGTCTTCTGCTAGCCTTTGCGCATTATAATCAGATTGACTTAGCCGATGAATTGGTGGAATTCACCTTCGATGGCTATGACAAAGAAAGCACTGCTTTTAAGAATATGCTGTATGAGCAGTTGAGAGAAAGCGCCATCGACCTCCAGTTCAGCAGAGAGTTCTACGGAAGCCAGCTCGAGTCATTTGCTCCAAAAAATAAGGAGAGTCTTGACCTCACATCCCAAGAAGGTGAGGTGAGTATTAAAATGCAGGCGGTCTTGGGTATATTCCCTCAGGCCGACTCCTACCTTGTCCCTGACTATGACTTTATGCTTGAGCAAGTCGAAGCGGATGACCTTGATCAGTTCTTTGAAAGCAAGAGCCTAAATGAGCCGGATGTTAGTTCAAAAGATTTTGACCCGGCCCGACATTTCCTAAGCAATATCAATGAATATGAGACTTTCACTCCCTTCGCTCTGGATGCTCATCAGGAAAATGCTTTGAATGCCGTAAAGAAAGGGAACTCTATTGTCGTTCAGGGTCCTCCTGGTACAGGCAAATCACAATTGATCTGTAACCTTATTTCAGATTTTATCGCCAGGGGGAAAAAGGTATTGGTAGTCAGCCAAAAGCGAGCAGCGCTGGATGTCGTCTACGAACGTCTAAAATCCATCAAAGCCGAAGACTTCGCCACATTAGTCCATGATTTCAAAGCCGACCGAAAGGCTATCTACGATCAGCTGGCCAACCAAATCGAGCAGCTTCAGGACTATAAAAGAAGCAATACCAGCCTGGATGCACTGCAATTGGATCGTGCTTTTAAACAGGCCAGTTTAAGTATTGAAGACATCACTGAGTCTCTTGATGAATATAAAAAGGCCTTATTTGACACTAACGAGTGCGGACTGTCCATTAAAGAACTCTACCTGACCTCAAGTCCAGACGCGGCATCCATCCCACTCGTTCAGGAATACAGCGACTTTCATTTCAATAAATTGAAAGCATTCAAGAAAGACCTTTGTCTTTATTTTGACTATGCGAAAGATTTGAATGTCGAGGAGCACCCGTGGTCAGACCGCGTGAGTTTTGCTGCCTTCGGGCCATCTGATTTGCAAGCTGCTCTTAATTATATTGATGAGATCCTCGAAGTAGCCACACAATTGCAGCAAGAGGTGGGCGAGATTATCGGTGAAAAGGTGGATTATGATGATTGTCGAACCATCAGCGAGAACCTGAATCGGTTGGAAGAAATTCAGGCCTTGCTCAAAACTGAAGCTACTTTCAAGCTATTCCGCCCTATGGTAGTTTTTGGTAGCGAAAGTGCAGGTTTACTATGGCTTCAAAACACTCGAAAACTCATCAATACTTGCTTTGCCGATCATGGTGTAGAACAAAGCATTCCTGCCAATGAAATTGGTGAGGTACAGGGCATCTTGAAGCAACGCAGCGATGCCAAAAACACCTTTTGGAAATCGTTGAAATGGAGGTTTTCCAAGGAGAAACTGAGGCTTGCACGTATACTGGTCGCCAACAATCTCAGAGATGATAAAGCTGCGCTGAGGGTATTGACAGCACGCATCGACAATCGACTGAATCTTCAACACCAGCTCACTAAGCTTAAAGGTGTTGGGTGGATAGAAGATGTACCACAGTCTACAGATCAGAAGGTCATTAATGATTGGTTGGATCAGATGGAGAAAGCGATCAACGCGAAGACGCTATTCGACTCATTTGCCAATTTCAAAGAGTTTTTCCCCCTCAAGAATTCCTCGGCAAAGATATTTGGAGGAAAGCTCAAAGCCATTGGTGAAACCCTGAATGAGCTTCCGGATAAAAGAGCTGGTTGGAACAAATACATACTCCCCAGGCAGATTGACATGATGCTGGCGGATGCTAAGTATCCAGATGCACTGAGGAAAAGTGTTAGAAAAGACTTTGATGTACTGATTGCCTTAGATAAAATCAGGGCATCTTTTACAGAAGCAGAAAGGGCTGCAACAGATAAGGTGATAGAGCATGACGTTCAAAGCAAAGAAGAAGCCCTCCAACTATTCGACAATAGCATTCGACTGGCTTGGATCAATCACATTGAAAATAAATACCCTGTTCTGGCAGATGCTTCAACACTGAAGTTCCAGACTATGGTGGATGAGCTGCAACAGTCGGTTTTTGACAAAGCCGAAGCCAGCGCGTCTATTTTATTGCAACGCACTAAGGAAAGAACCTATGAAGGCCTGGAATTCAATCGACTCAACAATCAGGTCACCTATAGAGACTTGAAGCATCAGGTTACCAAGAAAAGAAAGATTTGGCCATTGAGAAGGTTGATTTCCAACTTTGAACACGAGCTTTTCAATCTGGTACCATGTTGGCTGGCTTCTCCTGAGGCTGTCTCAGCCATCTTTCCCATGGAGTCTTTCTTTGACCTGGTTATTTTTGACGAAGCCAGTCAGTGTTTTACGGAAAAAGGCCTTCCTGCAATTTATAGAGGCAAGCAGGTGGTCATTGCTGGCGACAGCCAACAACTCCGGCCGAATGATCTTTACAGAGTACGATGGGAAGATGAACAAGAGGAAATGGCACTCGAAGTCGATTCGTTGTTGGAGTTAGCCAATAATCATTTGATGCAAGTTGGTCTTAAAGGTCACTATAGAAGTCGGTCGATGGCCTTAATAGACTTTTCTAATCAACACTTTTACAAAGGAAAGCTCAGTGTATTACCAGACTTCAAAAGTGTCAATGATACAGAACCTGCTATAGCATACATCAAAGTAGATGGTCAATGGGAAAAACAAGCCAATTTGGTTGAAGCGGATCGGATTGTAGCCTTGGTAAAGTCACTTCAGGAAGAAGAGAACAATAAGTCCATAGGCATCGTCACTTTCAACGCCCCTCAACAGGCACTCATTCTCGATCGGTTAGAAGAGACTGGTCTAAGCCATGTAAATGACTTGTTCGTTAAGAACATTGAGAACGTTCAAGGAGACGAAAGGGATATTATCATCTTTTCAACGGCTTATGCTCCAAATGCCACTGGCGAACTTTCAATACAGTTCGGTAGCCTCAATCAGGTGGGGGGTGAAAATCGTTTGAACGTAGCGGTAACCCGAGCTAAGGAAAGGATATTCATCATCACATCAATCTTACCATCAGCGCTCAAAGTCGATCATGTCAAAAATGAAGGACCAAAGCTGTTAAGAGCATATCTGGAATATGCGCATGAGGTCTCAAATAATCGTTTCAAACCTTCAAAACTGCCTTCAACGGATTTTGGAATAGACTGGTATTTGAAAAGTAAACTGCAAGAATGGGAAAATGATCTCCCGGTATCCTTTGAATATGAAGACGTTTATGCCGACCTCTCCATCAAACTCAAAAACGAGTACCTCGGATTACTATTTACGGATGACGATTATTTTTATAATAGTCTCTCTTCTAAGGAGGTTTTTGCCTATCGACCCGCTCACATAAAGTCAAAAAACTGGCCTGTTGATATGATCCTGTCTCGTGAATATTGGATGCAAAAGAACAAGACCAAGGATAAGCTCAGGAGGTTTGTTGATCAGGTGAATAGTCAATCCTGATTTGATTCTTCAATTCTTACACCGATAGAATAGGTTCCTTCTAAATCGGTCTTTCGCATATACTGCGCAATTCTCAGATTGTAGCGCCCAGTGCTGGGAAAACTGTATTCAGACAGAATGGTCTCAATATGCTGAAAAACACTATTCCCTTTTCCAAAAGGCTTTCCAGTAGTTTCATCGAACAACTGGAAATTAACAAGGTCTGAAGCCAATACATTACCTGTACTATCCTCCAGGTAATAGGTCATATAGCAGTTCCTAAACGGGAAATCAAGACTATTTCTAATCTTCAGGAGAATGTCGTTACCTGATAGTTCTTCAATTTGAAATTCGAAACTCGGAATAGTATCCATATGCCATTTCTGACCTTCAAAGTCATAGTCAGATTCATAGACACGTCCACTGTCGCAGCTAACAATCATTAAGGCCAAAAGCACAATTAGGGATATGGCGTACTTATTCATTGTTGCTGGACTTTTTATTTCTAAAACGTCTCTTCTTTTTTCTATTCCCCTGTCCTTTATTAGGACCTCCTTCTTGTGGCTTTTGTTGATTTGATGACTTTGCTTGAGGCTGTTGGTCTGTCTTTGCCTGCGGGTTAGTTAGCTTCTTTTTACGGTTTCTATTCTTGTTGTTTCGTCTTTTCTTGGCTCCAGCGTTCTTCTTCCTGAACTTTTCGTCCATTTGTTCAAGGTCTCTGTTAATCCGATTGTCGGCAATAGTAACCTCAATCGTATCTAAAGTCAGGCTTTCAGGAAACTCTCCTGCCTTGTTCATTTCCATGATTTCCTTCACACGTTCTGTGGAAATCGGATGCCAGTTATTGTCCTTATCAAAACTGAACCACATCAGCTTTCTAAAAATATCTGTCTTCTGAAGGCGCGCATCTCCATTCTTAGTTTTTAGAAACTTGACTTCAGGAATGTCCTGGAGGGCATCCATATAAGTCTCCAACTCATAGTTAAGACAACACTTCAATCGGCCACACTGGCCTGACAACTTGCTTGGATTAAGACTCAGGTTTTGATAGCGCGCTGCAGAAGTCGAAACACTTTTAAAGTCCGTCAGCCAGGTAGAGCAGCAAAGCTCTCTTCCACAAGAACCAATACCTCCTAACCTGCTGGCTTCCTGACGCAGGCTTATTTGACGCATTTCAACCCGGATTCTGAATTCTCCGGCCAGTACCTTGATCAGCTCACGAAAGTCTACACGTTCGTCAGCTGAATAGTAAAAGGTCGCTTTGGTATTGTCCGCCTGAAACTCTATATCTGTCAGTTTCATAGCGAGTTTTTGCTCCAAGATGATGTTTCTTGTTCGGTAAAGCGCTGGGTTCTCACGTTTCCTTACCTCCTCGAATTTCTCAAGGTCATTGAGCGTGGCCTTTCTATAAATCTTACGGATATCATCATTATCAGCAATACTCTTTTTCTTCATTTGGAGACGTACAAGTTCTCCTTGCATAGATACATACCCAATATGGTGTCCGCCTTGTACATCTACTACAATGGCTTCTCCTGTGACTAAATCCAGATTGGAAACGTTACGATAAAAATCCTTTCGTCCATTTTTGAAACGAACTTCTACCACATCGAACTTCTCCTGGACAGGGATGTCCATATTCGAAAGCCAATCAAATACATTGAGTTTGTTGCAACCACCGGTAGAACAACCACCATTATTGTTGCAACCTGCTGTCTTTCCTTCAACACTTACACCACAGCTACAGCTCATAGGTATATATAATGCCCACTAGGGCTTTGAGTCTACTAATCTATCAATCGCAAAATATCCTGACCAATATCTCTTCTGTGATATACGTCTTGCCAAGAAATATTTGCTATGCCATTATAAGAATTTTCAAGGGCTTTTGCTACTGAATCACCTCTACCGGTAACTGCCAGCACACGACCTCCGTTGGTTACCACTTGCCCATTATCGGCCAATTTGGTACCCGCATGAAACACTGTTGCTCCCGAAACTCCTTCGATTCCGGTAATTTGGTGCCCCTTCTCATAGGCCTCCGGGTAGCCACCTGCTACCATTACTACGGTAGTCGCAGCTGCTGGGTCTACTTCAAAATCCGTATCGCTAAGCGTACCTTTTGCGGTGGCCTGTAACAAATCCACCAAATCCGATTTGATCCGTGGCAACACCACCTGAGTTTCAGGGTCTCCCATACGCACATTGTACTCAATCACGTAAGGGTCTCCCGCTACATTCATCAGGCCTATAAATATGAAGCCTTTATAGTCGATACCATCTGTTTTGAGTCCATTCACTGTAGGTTTTACAACGCGCTCTTCTACTTTGTGGAGAAAGTCACCTTTTGCGAAAACCACTGGCGAAACGGCTCCCATGCCGCCAGTATTCAGCCCTTTATCTTGCTCTCCAATGCGTTTATAATCTTTGGCTTCAGGAAGAATCTTATAACTCTCACCATCCGTTAGTACAAACACTGAAAGCTCTATACCTTCAAGAAACTGCTCAATAACCACCCGACTAGAGGCCTCTCCAAACTTCGCATCGACCAGCATCTCTTTGAGTGTCTCCCGTGCATGTTCATGCGTCTCGGCAATGATTACACCTTTCCCTGCTGCCAGGCCATCAGCCTTTAGCACTACAGGAGTAGGGTGGCTGGAAACATAGTTCAGGCCTTCTTCCAAGGTTTCTTTTGTAAAGGTCATCGATCGGGCAGTTGGCACATTGTGTCTATCCATAAACTTCTTAGAGAAGTCTTTACTACCCTCAAGTTCAGCTCCGGCTTTTGAAGGTCCAACTAAGCCGATTGCAGCTAATTCTTTGTCTGCTTTAAAGTAATCGCTTATGCCATTCACCAATGGGTCCTCAGGTCCAACAACAACCAAGTCTACATTATTTTCCTTTACAAAGGAGCCTATGGCATCGAAGTCATTGACACCAATATTTACGTTTTCTCCGATTGCAGCCGTACCCGCATTTCCCGGAGCTATATATAATTTATCACACTGTGGGCTCTGAGCTACCTTCCAACTGAAAGCATGCTCTCTACCCCCACTTCCTAAAATCAGGATGTTCATGAAGTCAAAAATTTTAAGGGATAAAGGTAATTAATTTGCGTATTCAGAGATGAATTTAATCCGCATCAATCGCATATCTTCCTCGGCAATATCCTCATCTTCAAATTCATCTAAAGCTTCGTCAATATCATCAGAATCTGCATTGAGGAAGTAGTCCATAATGTCTTCTTGCCTTTCTTCGTCCAAAACATGCTCTAGATAATAGTCAATATTTAGTTTAGTACCGGCAAAACAGATAATCTCCATCTCATCAATCAACTCGCTCAAGGACCAGTTTTGGCCTTCAGCCACCTCTTCCAGATCGATTTTACGGTCGATCTGTTGAATGATGTAGATTTTGTTCTTTGACTTTGAGCCAGCCGTTTTGATTACCACAACGTCTTCAATACCGATATCATTATCTTCCACATATTGTTTGATCAGCTCTAAGAAGCTCTGACCAAACTTCTGCACCTTCCCCATACCGATACCATTAACATTCGCTAATGCCTCAGCCGTAGTCGGATAAGTGGTGGCCATCTCCTGAAGTGATGGGTCTTGCACAATTACATATGGTGGTAAATCTCGATCTCTGGCAATTCGTTTTCTCTCGATCTTCAGTAACTCGAACAGTTCTTTATCATAAGAATCCCCAATATGAATTGGGGAAGAACCTTGCGATTCGTTGTTCTCATCCTCTTTTTTATCAACATCACTAAAGTCTAAGTCTTTGATAATATCAACACTGTAAGGCTTCTCAATGAAATCTTCGCCTTTCTTAGTCAGTTTGAGTACTCCTATGTTCTCAATATCCTTTTGAAGGAACTCATTCAAAAGCGTTTGACGAACCAGAGATTTCCAGTAATGTTCGTCCTGATCCTTGCCAGCTCCATAAATTTCCAGCTGGTCGTGTCCATAGCTCTTGACATATTGGTTTTGTGAGCCTCTAATCACACTTACCAAGTGCGTGGTTCCAAACCTTTCTTCGGTCTGCTTTACGGTCTTTATGACCGTAACGATTTCATTTTTACCATCGAAACTCTCTCTCTCATAGCGGCAATTGTCACATAAGCCTGATTTACGGCAAGCCGTATCATCATATTCTTCACCGAAATAATGTAGCAATTGCTTTCTACGACATACGGCAGACTCGGCATAAGAAGACATTTCATCCAGCAGTACCTTGGCATTCTCCCTTTCGGTAACCGGTTTGTCCTTATTGAATTTCTCCAGTTTAAGGATGTCCTCGTATTTGTAGAACATAACGCACTGGCCCTCTAAACCATCACGTCCAGCTCTTCCTGTTTCTTGATAATAGCCTTCCAATGATTTGGGTACATCATAGTGTATCACAAAACGCACATCTGGCTTATCGATACCCATACCAAAGGCGATAGTTGCTACAATCACGTCAACTTCTTCATTTAGAAAGTCATCTTGGTTCTTCATTCGAACCGAAGGCTCAAAACCCGCATGATATGGAGCTGCCTTGATCCCATTAACTTGCAAGAAACTCGCGATTTCTTCTACCTTTTTCCTACTCAGACAATAGATGATCCCCGACTTTCCACTATTCTCTCTAATGAACTTTACGAGTTGCTTCTTGACATTTTTCTTCGGTCTTACCTCATAATAGAGGTTTTCGCGATTAAAGGAAGACTTGAACAGATCGGCATCTTCCATATTCAAATTACGCTGAATATCGAGCTGGACTTTGGGTGTCGCGGTGGCAGTTAAAGCAATGATTGGTATATCACCTACTTGACCGATAATTGACTTAATCCGTCTGTACTCAGGACGAAAGTCATGTCCCCATTCTGATATACAATGGGCTTCATCGATTGCAGCAAAGGAGATGTCTGCTTGTTTTAAAAACTCCACGTTCTCCTCTTTGGTCAAGGATTCGGGAGCGACATAGAGGAGTTTCACTTCCCCTTCGAGGGTAGCTTTCTTGATTTTATTGATTTCCGACTTGGAAAGCGTTGAGTTCAGGAACCTGGCATTTATACCAAAGGCGTTTAGCTGATCCACCTGGTTTTTCATCAGGGCAATAAGAGGAGAAATAACAATTGCTGTCCCTGACTGCATTATGGCAGGCATTTGATAGCACATAGACTTGCCTGCCCCTGTGGGCATAATGACAAAAGTATTTTTGCCTTCTAGTATGTTTTGGATTATTTTTTCTTGATTGCCTCTGAATTTGTCGTAACCGAAGACTTTCTTGAGGGTTCCTCGGATTTCTTCTACACTTGTCATATTAATTTGGCCAACCTAAAAAGGATCAAGTCCAATGCTTATCTTTGCTCGGACTTTTAAAAAGTGACTGAATTGAAGTTACAGAAAAATATTCAAACAATAGCCAAGAAAACGCTTCTCAAGGAGGCTGAGGCAATTAAGAATGTAATCGAGTATATCGATGAGGATTTTGAGCGTACTGTCCTCGAAATACTCAATATGAAAGGCCGTTTGGTGGTCACAGGTATCGGAAAGAGCGCCATTATTGCAAATAAAATAGTGGCTACTTTAAATTCAACTGGTACTCCTTCCATATTCATGCATGCCGCGGATGCAATTCATGGGGATCTGGGCATTATCCAGCCAGATGACGTAGTCATGTGTATTTCAAAAAGCGGAAATACTGAGGAAATCAAATTGCTTGTCCCACTCTTAAAGCAGACAGGAGCAAAGACGATAGGGCTGGTGAGTAATGAAGATTGCTTTGTCGCAAAGCATGTTGACCATGTCTTGAAGGCAATAGTGAGTGAAGAAGCCGACCCTAATAATCTGGCCCCTACTACCAGTACCACTGTCCATATGGCCATGGGCGATGCCCTGGCCGTCAGTTTGCTCGAGGCAAGAGGGTTTACAGCTCAGGACTTTGCCAAGTTTCATCCTGGAGGTGCCTTGGGCAAACGGCTATATCTGAAAGTAGATGACATCTATCCCAAGAACGAATTGCCTATCGTGCGTCAAACTGATTTAGTAAAAGAGAGCATTTTGACCATTTCAAAGAAACGTCTTGGTGCAGCAGCCGTTGTAAATGACAACGAAGAGTTAGTGGGAATATTCACTGATGGAGATTTGAGGAGAATGCTAGAGAAGTATGATGATTTTTCAGCATTAGAAATAGGTCAGGTAATGACCCATAACCCGAAAACCATTGAAAAGGGTGAATACGCAATTAGAGCTTTGAATGAAATGCGCGAGCATGATATCAATCAGCTAATCATTGTTGACAACCAAAAGGTCGTAGGCTTCTTACACATAAGCGATTTAATCAACGAAGGAATTATTTAGTATGCCCAACACTTATGTAGTGATTATGGCCGGTGGAATTGGTAGTAGGTTTTGGCCCTATAGCCGTTCTAAAAAGCCAAAACAGTTCCTAGATATACTGGGAACAGGGAAATCATTGCTTCAAATGACTCATGATCGTTTTTTGAATATCACGTCTGTGGATAAAATATATATTGTTACCAATACTCAGTATAAAGACTTAGTAAAAGAACAATTGCCAGCACTGAGTGATGATCAAATACTTCTTGAGCCCATAGGGCGAAATACTTCAGCCGCTGTCGCATATCCTACATTTAAGATCAAGCAGAGAGATCCGGAGGGTGTAATGATTGTCGCACCGTCCGACCATGTGGTCTTCAAAGAGAAAGTCTTTCGAGAAAATGTCAACACGGCCGTGAAAGCTGCCAAGGGTTCCGAAAAACTAATTACCCTGGGTATTGTGCCTTCACGTCCGGAGACGGGCTATGGTTATATCCAATACCACTCGAGTCCACTCAAGAAAGTTAAAAAGGTTAAGACATTCACTGAAAAGCCTGAACTGGAACTTGCGAAAAAGTTTATAGACAGTGGTGACTTTGTTTGGAATGCTGGCATCTTCATTTGGTCAATCAATTCAATTACTAAGGCTTTCCATGAGTACCTGAAAGATATGGCGGTTATCTTTGAAGAAGGCTCTGGGAAGTATTATACTCATGAAGAACAAGCCTTTATTGATGCGGCATATTCGCAGTGCAAGAGTATATCAATTGACTATGGCATCATGGAAAAGGCATCAGATGTCTATATGGTCAAAGGAAAATTTGACTGGTCAGACTTGGGCAGTTGGGATTCATTGCACGAAATCAAGGAAAAGGATGGAGCGAATAATGTAATTGAAGGTAATGCCATTCTATATGACACTAAGAACTCTTTGGTTAAAGGTCCTGAAGATATGCTGATTGTAGCGCAAGACTTGGATGGCTATCTAATTACAAAATCAGATAACGTCATCCTGATTTGTAAAAAGGACGCGGAAAAGAAGTTTCGTGAATTCTTAAGTGATGCGAAGAATAAAGGTGAAGAGTTTACTTAGCCCTTTGCCTCACTGCCTCATAAGCGATTATACCAGTGGCCACTGAAACATTTAAAGATTCTATATTTCCTGTAATAGGTAGTTTCGCATGATCATCACAAAGCTTTAAGTACTCGGGTGAAATACCATCTTCCTCTGAACCCATTAATAAAACTACAGGTACAGAAAAATCCTTTTCATAGATGGTCTCAGTAGCTTTCTCAGAACATGCCACTATCTGAATACCATTTTCTTGTAATTCTTTAATGGTCAACTTGAGGTTATCAGCGCGGCAAACCGGTATGTAGTTGAGTGCTCCGGCAGAAGTTTTCATTGCATCTGATCCGATCTGAGCAGTCCCTCTACTTGGCACAATAATTCCATGGACACCTGCACATTCGGCTGTTCTAGCAATAGCACCGAAATTTCTTACATCTGTAACCCTATCCAGCATAATGAACAGGGGGTTCTCTCCCTTACCATAGGCTTCAGAAATTAAATTATCGAGTGAGGCAAAACTGACAGAAGACAGGTAGGCAATCGCACCCTGATGGTTCTTTCGAGTAATTCGGTTTAACTTCTCAACAGGTACTCTTTGTACAGGTACTAACAAGTCTCTACATAACTTTAGTAGTTCTGATGACAGTTCGTTCCTAAGGTCTTTTTGAACCAACAGCTTGTCTATTTCTTTGCCTGATTCTATCGCTTCTATGATAGCACGTGTACCATAAATGAAGTCTGAAGATGAGTTTGATCGCATTTATTCTATTATTCTGCCAGACCTCCACTGTGTGACCGCCCGCATCCAATTCTCTCTGTATCGCTTATCTCTGATCAATTTATATTTAGCAATACCATCTTCGACTACTATATCAAAGATATATTTCACACGACCTCCAGTGCTTGAAGGATAAACCCAAAGCTCAGTACTTTCATTCCTAAATACTTGAGCAGGATTCCCAAATACTTGATAAATCATACCGCGGTCTGTTTTCCAGCCGGCCTGGTTTTCAGAAAAAAGGCGGGCCGACTTTCTAACGCGCCTGTAATAATATTTAATGAAGTCTTTGCCGATTTGCTCGTTGGAAGAAATAGTGTTGCTCACAAAGGACTCGAATGCCTCACGACCATCAGTTGCTGCCTGCATATCCTTGAACTCGTCATTGGTACTGACATAAATCAAAGGATCCATCAAGTCCCGATAGTTATCAAAATATGGGTGAACCTCATCGGTTACTATTATACCCAGTTCATTCTGTGGTTGTCTAGACGATCTAATGGTATGAAATCCGTTATTGTAGAACCTAAACTCCTCACCATTGGTCACTCCATAAAGGGTATCTAAAGGGATATCCGAGGCGGTCTGCATATCAGAATCATCAAACGGAGGCATTGCCACATTCTTATTGCTATTCACACCATTGATTTCAAAGCTATCGGAGTTATCAAAGACGTTAACTATCCTTATAGGAAAGTCTTTGTTGATGTACTTGTCGAAATAAGGCAGGTCTTTATTAGCCTGAAAGATCAAGTGAGACCCGGGAGTCCATTCTTTAATCCTCAATGGTATATCCAGACTAAAACGTTTGTTACGCGCTGTGTTATAGAAGTCAATCACAATGAGGTTATCATTGGGCTCCTTCTCAAACTCAAATGCATATACATATTGTCTGAAGGCAACATCCACCACATTGGCAGAATCTATAACTATGGACGAGTTGACTGCTTTTTCATCTATATAGCTGGCTCTTAGGTCATACGAAATTCGATAATCCGAAATTTTCACATTCCCACTATTTAGTATGAACCTGAGGTAAACCTTTACTCTGTTTCCATTGGAGGCCACTTTATGCTGCACAAGAAATTCATTCTCCTGATTATAGAGATAACTAATTTCGGCAGAACTCATTCTGACTTGAGCCATTAGACCCGAAGTCAAGAATAGCAGAATACATATTGCGCTTATACGTTTCATAATTAAACGATTAACTAAAGGTATACAGAATTTGAATGGAGCAGAACAAATTTGTGTGAATTCATCGATTCTGGGTCAAATAGCTTATTTTTGGCCAAAATTTAAGGATGGCTACTTATACAACTGAAATTGCTTCTGATAGTATCCCCTCGGATAACCCAATTCATCAACGCTTGTTGAAGGCCTATTATTTAGCCAAACCTTATATAAATGGTGATTTATTGGAACTTGGTTGTGGTGAAGGCCGAGGAGTTGACCTACTTGCCCCATTGGCAGATCGCTATGTAGCACTGGATAAAATTCAGGAGGTAATTGAAAAACTTAAGACCAAGCATCATGAATTAGATTTTAGGCAAGCCGTTTTCCCTCCATTCAAAGAAATCGAGGACAACAGTTTTGATACCATTGTCAGTTTTCAAGTAATAGAACATGTAAAAGCAGACGGTGACTTTCTTGCCGAGATATTCAGAGTGCTGAAACCAGGTGGAAAAGCCATTTTAACCACTCCAAACATCAAAAAAACACTCAGCAGGAATCCATGGCATGTAAGGGAATACACCGCTTCTGAGCTTACTGATTTGGCTCGAAAATACTTCGACAAAGTTGAAATGAAGGGTGTTGGCGGAAATGAAAAAGTGATGGCTTACTATGAAGAAAACAAGCGATCAGTTAAACGCATCACTCGCTTTGACATCTTTAATTTGCAATACAGACTTCCAGCACCTATCCTCAGAATTCCTTACGACATTCTGAACAGGATGAATAGGAATAAACTCAACACTGCCAACACTGGTCTTGTCTCAGAAATTAGTCACGAGGACTATTTGTTAACGGACAATGGTGATGAGGCATTGGACCTTTTCTTAATCCTGGAAAAATAAAAGGCCCGCTCGTTGAGCAGGCCTAAATTCTCTCTTTCAATTTCCGACTAGAAGTCGCTTCTGTCCATGCCCAACCTTACATTTTGGGCATTTAACATCTGACGGACTGTGTCCGCCTCAGCAGTTTTTCCATTACCAGTAAGCAGGGCTTCAATGAATCGTAGACCTCTGGATTTAATAGAAAACTCTCTGTTATATCTTCCATTCTTTTGCAGATAGGTCACCTCGCTATCAAACTGACTAGCGATTTCCATGGCCATGTTGGTGGCCTTATCGGTTTCACCGATATCAAAGTACCCTTGTACAAAGCCAATGGAAGAAATATCATATGGCACCGCTTCTATCGGCATTTTTTCCATCCCAAAATCCAGCATTTCTTTGGCTCGAACTGTATCACCCTCTGTAAGGAATGCATCCGACAGACTTGTGATCATAGACCTGTGATTTTGCACAAACCCCCTATAATCTTCGTTCAGGTTAGCCTTTGGATTATCAAGACCTCTAAAGCGCATCTCGTTCTTAATGTTGTCATACATCACTTCTGTATTAACGAGATCTCGCACATTAGCAGGTTTTCTTACTGGTAATAACCTATAGGCCATTCCTTCCTGCACCAAGTAAGGGTTCACATTGAAGTTTATGGAGTTAACCGAAGTATAGTTAAAGTAGATTGGCCTTTCCCAGTTGTTATTGGCAATCAGGTCCAACATCATCATTTGTCCCTTATCCAAGAATCTACTGGACAGGTCTCCGTTTTGATTTCGATTGAACTGAAAGAACATAGACGGTGTCACATACTCCCTCAGGTTTTCCGGAATCAGACCTTTGCTCAGTACCGCTGCAGTATCCACATTCAAATTCAAACCTACCCCAGTCGGAACAGTCATCAACCGATTACCAGATTGAAAAGTGGCTTTAAAGCCATCAACATCTCTTCTGATAACATCAATATAATCTTTGAGGTCAATTACACGCCCTTTGTAGGGACCATTCTCGTCAATGTATATGACATCGTTGGTTCCGTCTCGATAATTGTCCTTAGTCAAAGAATACGGAAATGCTTCAGAATCATTCATTTTAGTGGCAGTCTGATCCACATACCAAGAGGTTTGGTAATAACTCAGCACTACAACTCTGACGTCTGTTCTAAAACCCTCTACTTCTTGTAAATACCAAAGCGGGAAGGTGTCATTATCACCACCTGTAAAGAGTATGGCATTGGGTGCACAGGATGCCAGGAAGTTTCTTGCTGAATCAACCGACAAGTATCTACCCGATCGATCATGATCATCCCAGTTTTCTGATGCCATAATGATAGGCGCCAACATACCCACTGCGATGGCTCCAATGACCATGGACTTTCTTCCCTTAGCAGCAAAGGCATTGCCGATGGCCAAGACAGAGAATCCTATCCAGAAAGCGAATACATAGTATGATCCTACATATATATAGTCCCTTTCACGTGGTTCAACAGGAGGCGAATTGAGATAGATCACTAAGGCCAGTCCTGTAAGAATAAATAACATAAGGGTGGCTGAAAAACGCTTCGGGTCTTTATTGAATTGAAAGAAGAAACCAACAAGTCCCAGTAAAAGCGGAATCATGAAATACTGATTTCTACCCTTGTTGTTTCTAATGGTTTCAGGTACATCTTCATTACTGGCAAATGGCCCTAACCAGCTCGCATCTTGAATATCACTTTCTCTACCCGAGAAATTGAACATAAAATACCTCAGGTACATATGTCCAATCTGATGGGTGAACATAAAGTATAGGTTATCACCAAAGCTTGGCTTCTCACCTGGCCTTAGTCCGGTTTTTGCCATATAAGTTTCTGGATGACCGGGATTTGCACTCCACATCCTCGGAAGGAAAGTGGTATACTCAGGGTCATATTCAACCTTAGTCTTATAATCAGCAATCTTGTAGCTATCCTCGGCTTTGTAATAAATAGGAGCACCTTCGGTAGCACTTAACTGAGGGGCGTTATAATATTGTCCTGTCAACAATGGACGGCTTCCGTATTGCTCCCTTTTCAGGTAAGAAACGAAGGTCATTACATCCTCAGGGTTATTTTGATCAATTGGTGGGTCAGCTCTAGATCTGATCAGGATTACTGCATAACAGGTATAGCCAATCAGGATAAAAGCCACTGACAGAATCAAGGTATTGAGGTTTACCCAATCCTTCTTAACCGTATAACGCAAGCCAAAAATAATACCGGCAATCACAGCCAGTGTCAGGAACAGAGCTCCGGAACCAAATGGCAATCCGAAAGTATTTACAAAGGTAATTTCGAACTTACCTGCCAAAGTAGGCAGGCCAGGAATGATGATGCTATTGACTAAAACAATCAGACCTAAACTTGCTACAACGGCTATTAGGCCTCCCACCCAAGTGGGGTTTTCATATTTCTTGAAGTAATAAATCAAGCCCAGCGCAGGTAGCGTTACAAGCCCTAACAAGTGTATACCCGTGGACAGCCCCAACATGTAAGCAATGAATAACAACCAACGGTTAGCCTTGCTTTCGTCCTGAACCAATTCCCACTTCAGAATAGCCCAGAACACCACCGCAGTAAAGAAAGATGATAAGGCATAGACCTCACCTTCTACTGCTGAAAACCAGAAAGAGTCACTAAAAGTGAATGCTAAGGCACCCACCGCACCTGCTCCAGCGAGCAATAATTTTTGATAATCAGTCTCCTCGCCAATCTTGGCATCAACCAATTTTCTACCCAACATGACGATAGACCAATACAAGAAAAGTATGGTAAATGCCGATGCCACGGCACTAGACATGTTGATCCAAAAGGCCACGTCAGTTACGTCTCCAAACGCAAGGAACGAGAACAAACGACCAATCAACATGAACAAAGGAGCCCCAGGAGGATGTGATACCTCAAGTTTGTAGGCTATGGCAATGAACTCCCCGCTATCCCAAAAACTAGCTGTTTCCTCGATGGTCAGGATGTAGGTGACCAAAGAAACGAGAAAAACTCCCCAGCCGGTAAGATTGTTGATCTTCTTAAAATCTGTCATTTATTCCACGTTTGAGGCGTGAAAATAGTAAAAATATGGCTTGCAAGGCGTTAATTTTTATTAATCGAAAGCCTCCTACTTAGTCGGTGATGTTGATATTAAACCAAAGCCAAAACAAAAATAATGGGATGTAGGTAGTTGCCACGATTGCATTGGCGACAGACTTCTTCTTTCTGGCGGCAAAATCGACTCCATAGGTCAGTACCACCCAGTAGATAATTTCGAATACGTTCAGAGCCTGATTAGCATAAATATATTTCTTCGGCACCTCCTGATAGTCAAAGAAATTCATATAAGAAAGCGGGTAAAATGCTTGGTACTCAAAATAGTTTGGGTCAGTACTCACGAACATAAACCAAAAGATTTTAAGGATTGTCGGCACAAAAAAGACTACCTCGGCTATCATAGCAATCTGCCAGCATTTGGTATAAGTCACCTTATAACCCCACATAAAGCACCCTGTCCAAAGGATAAAACCAACTACCGTAAACTTGATGGCATAGACAATGGGTACAGCCAAAAACTTCAACCCAGCGAATATTTGAAACAGAAGTGCTTCAGGTCCCTCCAAGAATTTAAAAGCCGCTATCTCAGCCACAATAAACGACTGTTGTACATAGAGCAAGAGCAATGCAATTAAACAAACCACCGCAAAAAAGAGCTTCTTGTTAAAGCTCACCCAATCTCTTGCTCGCAGTTCTAATGGGCTAAATTCTCTTGGCATTGAAAACTATTTTGGATAAAAGTACGATTATAGGACGAAGGCCGTAATAAAAATGTGTCAACGCATAGTAAATGACATTAAGGGCTATAATTTTGCACGAACTTTAAAAGGCAAGTGAGAAAGTACATTTTATACACATTAATTCTGAGCAGCACCTTTGTTCAAAGCACCTTTGCGCAAAGCGCTAATAACAGCAGCGAGTACTTATTGCTAAATATGCCTCTGCAAATTGAGATTACCGATGCAGTGGATAATATGTACAACTTCAACTTTCATAAAGCAGAGGTTGACTTCAACTGGCTGAAATATCGTTACCCTGAACATCCATTACCATATTTCTTGTATGGTATTAGCACCTGGTGGCAAATGTTACCTAACCTGGAAGCTGAGACTCCGCTAGGAGATGAATTTCTGGCTTATATGGACACGGCCATTGTAAAGGCAAAGGTGCTTTTAGAAGAAGATGAGAATAACGTAGAAGCCGCCTTCTTCTTAGCAGGATCGTATGGCTTTAAAGGACGTTATCACTCTGAAAAAAGGAACTGGGGTCGAGCTGCCAGTGCTGGAAAATGGGCGCTGAGGTACTTAGAAAAAACAAAGGGCAATGAAGGCTTCAGTCCGGAAATACTCTTTGGGGATGCACTGTTTAATTACTACTCCATCTGGATTCGAGAAAACTACCCCATGCTCAAACCCATACTCCTGTTCTTCCCAAAAGGTGAAAAGCAACTGGGCATTGAACAAATGGAACAGGTCTCCAAAAACGCTTTCTACACAAGGATTGAGGCTATCTATTTCTTAATGAGGATAAAAGCCTTCGAAGAAAAGAAGACATATGATGCCCTTAGACTTGGAGAGCAGGTTTTCACAAAGTACCCTAATAATGCATATTTTCATCGGTTCTATGCGCAAATGCTTTATACTACAGGTCAATACCAAAAGGCTGAGTCAGTATCCTTGGACATTTTGAAACGGATTAATGAGGAACAACTTGGCTATGAAGCCGTAAGTGGGCGTTACGCCAGTTTCTATCTAGGACACATTCATAAGAAGCGTGGTGATCATAGCGTGGCACAAGATTACTTTCAGCAAGTGATTGATTTTTCTGAAAGCACTTCTTCAGAAGATTCTGGCTATTACCTCACTTCCCAACTTTATCTTGCCGAATATGATGATGAGTCTCAAAATTATGAGAGTGCCTTAGAGCGAATATCTATCATCAGAAGTAATACCAAAAGGAGAGAGCAAATCAACAAGAAAGCCAGAGCCCTGAAAAAGGAAATCAGAAGAAAAACCTAACAGGCATCGGGAATATTTTTAACGAATGGTAAAATTTTCTTCGAAAATACTACCTTTGAACAGAATTATATTTTGTATCTGATATATTATGAACCTCAATCTAAAATTAGATAAAATCGATCGTAAGATTTTGGACATCCTTCAGGCCAATGCCAAAATCACCAATGCTCAGTTGTCCAAGGAAATTGGTCTATCTCCAGCTCCTACCTTGGAGCGTGTAAAAAAACTTGAGAACTCCGGAATCATTAAGAGTTACCATGCCAAGCTCGACACCGACAAGATCGGCATGGGTGTCAGTACTTTTGTTTATGCCACGCTCAAAGGACACAATAAACAGAACATCGAAATCTTTATGGATGCTATTAACAGCATTGATGAAGTAATTGAATGTCACCACGTAACGGGTTCAGGTGATTTTGTCCTAAAAGTTATTGCTCAGGATATCTCTTCTTACCAAAAACTGATGTTGGAAAAAGTGAGCGATATTTCGGTAGTAGACAACTTGCAGTCCATGGTGATACTGTCTACTTTTAAAGACAGCAAGGTGATGCCTATACCTGAATAGTCGAATGCACCAAGAAAGAAAACGCATCTTAGAACACTCCCAGATCCTTCAGATTATCAAAAGGATGGCTTATGAGATTTACGAACAAAATCATAAGACTGAGGAGTTATTTTTTGCTGGTATAGATACCAATGGCGTAATCATTTCCGAACTGCTGAAAACGGAAATCGAAAAAATTTCAGATATTCGCATCCAACTCATCCGAGTGGATATTGATAAATCCGCAACGAGCCAACCTCAAGTAAGTTTTTCTGCTCAACCTGAAGTGTCAGATTTCACACTGATTGTGATCGATGATGTCTTGAATTCTGGAGGAACTATGATTTATGCATTGGATCCCTTCCTGAAAATGAATGTATCTAAAATTCAAACCGCAGTTTTGGTCAATAGAAGTCACAAGAGATTTCCCATTGCTGTAGACTACAAAGGTTTTGAGTTAGGAACAACCATTCAAGAACACATTGATGTGCAACTCAATGATGATTATTCGGCCTTTTTGTACTAATTTTTAAGAACAACTTTAAACTAACTTAATTATGGAAACCATTAAAGAATTCTGGGATCAGAACATCGATAACGTCATTGAAAAAGGTATCGAAGTGATTATTGCTATTCTGATTCTCATTGTAGGCCTTTGGATCATCAAAAGGCTCGTTAACAAGCTTGGTAAGGTTCTAACCAAAAATGGTGTTGATGAAACATTAATGCCTACACTGAAAGGATTTACCAAAGGCATGTTAACTGTCATGTTACTAATCTTTGTGGTTGGACGATTGGGTGCAGATACAAGCGCTTTTGTTGCTGTGTTAGGTGCCTTAGGCTTGGCTGTTGGTTTTGCCCTACAAGGTAGCTTAGGAAATTTTGCAGGCGGAATACTGATTTTAGTGCTAAAGCCATTTAAAAATGGTGATGTCATCAATGTAAATGGTGAGACAGGATCAGTTCAGTCTATCTCAATCGTAACGACTACCCTAAAAACTCCTGACAACAGGGTAATCTATATGGCTAATGGTGCTGTGGCAGGTGCTACCATCACCAACATCACACAAGAGTCTACCAGAAGATGGGATTTTGTATGTGGTATTGGCTATGATGATGACTTCGATAAGGCCAAAGAAATTATTCAGGGACTCATTGCCGCAGACAGCAGATTTCATAAGGACCCTGCTCCTTTTGTGAGAGTGGGTAACCTGGGTGATAGCAGTGTTGATATTACCATCAGAGCTTGGGTTGATACCTCTGAATACTGGAATGTTCACTTCGATATGATTGAAAATATCAAAAGGGAGATGGACAAAGCAGGAATTTCAATTCCTTATCCGCAGCGAGACATTCACGTTTATAACGAGAAGTAGGATTCGTTCCAATAAGAATACAGGAAGGGGTAAATGTGTATATTTACCCCTTCAATTTTTACAGGCATGTCAATTCACAAGTCGGAGATTAAGAAAGTAACTACACACCAGCTACAAGCTATGAAAGATAGAGGTGAGAAAATCTCTATGCTCACAGCTTATGACTACTCCATGGCCCAACTTATTGATGGAGCCGGTGTAGATATTATTTTGGTCGGTGATTCAGCCTCCAATGTAATGGCAGGCCATGAAACCACATTGCCTATTACCCTTGATCAAATGATTTACCATGCTAGCTCTGTAATTCGAGCAGTGAATAGAGCATTTGTGGTGGTGGACATTCCTTTTGGTTCTTACCAAGGGAATTCTTCAGAAGCCTTACGATCGGCCATACGAATTATGAAGGAATCCGGGGCACACTCTGTGAAAATGGAAGGTGGTGCTGAGATTAAAGAATCAGTAACTCGTGTACTTAGCGCAGGTGTACCCGTAATGGGTCACCTGGGACTGACACCTCAGTCAATTTATAAGTTCGGTACCTATGCCGTTCGAGCTAAAGAGGCTGAAGAAGCAGAAAAGCTTATTGCCGATGCGAAGCTCTTAGAAGAATGTGGCTGCTATGCCATCGTTTTAGAGAAAATTCCGGCAAATCTGGCCAAGCGGGTTTCCGAAGAAGTCAATATCCCAACCATAGGTATTGGAGCAGGACCGTATACAGATGGTCAGGTATTGGTAATGCATGATATGCTTGGCATTACAAAAGAATTTAAGCCAAGGTTTCTCAGGCAGTATGCTGATGTTGGGAGCATCATTACAGAAGCGGTAGGCAACTACATCAAAGATGTGAAATCAAAAGACTTCCCTAACGAGTCAGAAAGTTATTAGCAAATAGGTCATTTTCGGTCTACATTTTTGCTTGAAAAACTTGAAACTTGAAACTTTGTAGCCCTTAGAAATTGTTACCTTTCGCACCCTAAAAAAGAACAACACATTTTTAATTCATCACAGTATGAGTGAACAAAAAATAACCATAAACAACGGAGTACTTAACGTACCAAATAACCCAACTGTCCCCTTTATCGAAGGTGACGGAATTGGAGTTGACATCTGGCCTGCCGCGCAGCACGTATTCGATAGCGCTGTGTCAAAAGCCTATGGCACGGATAGAGCCATTAATTGGAAAGAAGTTTTAGCAGGTGAAAAAGCCTTCAATGCAACTGGTGAGTGGATGCCCTCTGCTACCCTGGACGCATTTAGAGAGTATTTAGTGGGCATCAAAGGCCCATTGACCACTCCAGTAGGTGGTGGTATCAGATCACTTAATGTAGCCCTTCGCCAAGAATTGGACCTTTATGCTTGTGTCAGGCCAGTAAGATGGTTCGAAGGGACTCCTTCGCCAGTGAAGCAACCAGGTCTTTGCGACATGGTGATCTTTAGAGAAAATACCGAAGATATTTATGCCGGTATAGAATTCGAAAAAGGTTCTGAGGACTGCGATAAATTCGGAAAACTACTAGAAGAGAATTTTCCTGATAGATTCAAAAAAGTGAGATTCCCGGGGAGTGCTGGATATGGCATTAAGCCAGTTTCAGAAGAAGGAACTCATCGTCTTGTAAAAAGTGCGATTGATTATGCATTTGCTCAGAAAAGAGATTCAGTTACCCTTGTGCACAAGGGTAATATCATGAAGTTCACCGAAGGTGCATTCAAAGCATGGGGATATGAACTTTCTAAAAACGCTTATGGCGCAACCGACTATGAAGGTGGTCCATGGCAGATCATTGAAAAAGATGGACACAAAGTCATTATCAAAGATGTTATTGCTGATGCTTTCTTGCAGCAGATCCTTTTAAGGCCTGCGGAGTATTCTGTGATTGCCACATTGAACTTAAACGGGGACTATGTTTCTGATGCATTAGCCGCTATTGTTGGTGGTATTGGTATTGCGCCTGGAGCTAATATCAATTACATGACAGGTAATGCCATCTTCGAAGCTACCCATGGTACAGCACCAAAATACGCTGGTCAAGACAAGGTAAATCCAGGTTCTGTAATTCTCTCAGGTGCCATGATGTTTGAGTACATGGGCTGGCAAGAGGCTGCAGATCTGATCTACTCAGGACTTGAAGCAGCCATTGCATCTAAGCGAGTTACCTACGACTTTGAACGACTCATGGAAGGAGCAACACTCCTCAAATGTTCGGAATTCGGAGAAGAAATTGTTAAAAACATGTAAACAAAAAGCCCCTCTCGGGGCTTTTTTATTTTTACAGGTGAATCATTTATGAGTAAACGGTATTTACCATTCTTTCCTTTGAAGCTGGCCGCCTTTCCAGGTGAGCAGCTCAATTTGCATGTCTTCGAGCCTCGTTACAAGCAACTTATCAATGAGTGCATTGAAGAAAGCAAAACTTTCGGCATACCGGTATTCGGTGAAAATATGCGAAAGTTTGGCTCCGAGATGGAACTTGTCAGGGTGGTAAAACGCTATCCAGATGGAGAAATGGATATCATTACCAGGTGTCTGAGAGCCTTCGAAATTGTCACTTTTGACGAAAAAGCTCCTGGCAAACTCTATTCCGGAGGAGAAATCGAACCCATTGAAAACATTCATGATGGCAGTGAAGAACAGTGGCAAGACCTCAAGCGTCTGGGTAAAGAACTCATTTCAGTACTAAAAATGAATGAAGCTCTGGATGTCGATCTGTTAACAAATTCATTTGAATTGGCTCACAAATTAGGTTTATCTTTAGAGCAGGAATATGACATGCTGCAAATGCCGTGTGAGTCTCAAAGGCAAACTTATATGATCAACCATTTGGAGAGGGCCTTACCGCTTATTCGAGAGATGGAAAATGCCAAAGACCGCATCAAAATGAATGGCCATTTTCAGCATCACGATCCGCTGAATTTTTAAGAATGATTCAAACCAATTTATCCGAGTTCGGTACTTTATTGATATTCATCCTTGGAGCATTAGCCTTCGCAATCGTTGGTTTGACCGCATCAAAGCTGCTACGCCCGAGCAGACCCAATTTTGAGAAACTCACCACCTATGAATCTGGAGAAGATACGGTTGGTAATGCCTGGGGTCGCTTTAATGTTAAATTCTACATCGTTGCTCTCATCTTCCTTTTGTTCGAAGTAGAAATCATTTACCTCTTCCCATGGGCAGTAATTTTTGGAGACAAAGAACTTATTGAAGGCACTAACTGGAGCTGGGCTTGGTTTGCTATAGCAGAAATGTTCATTTTCATCTTAGTATTAGCACTGGGGCTTGCCTATGCATGGCGAAAAGGATATCTCAATTGGGTCAAACCACAACCGGTTGGTTCCAATTACAAGTCAAAAATACCAGGTAGCGCATACGATAAGTATAAAGGATAGTGGGTTTACTCGATCAAAAATTAGGACATGGTGGTATTATCATCACCAAATTTGAAGATCTCATCAACTGGGCCAGATTATCATCCATGTGGCCCATGGCCTTCGGAACAGCTTGCTGTGCTATAGAATTTATGAGTACTCAGGGAACCCCTTATGATCTGGATAGACTGGGCATTGTACCTCGTGCCAGCCCCCGCCAGTCAGATGTTATGATCGTGGCAGGTACGGTTACTTTCAAAATGGCCGATAGGGTGAGACGACTTTATGAGCAGATGGCTGAACCTCGGTATGTCATCTCTATGGGCTCATGTTCCAATTGTGGCGGACCTTATTGGGAACACGGCTACCATGTGGTCAAAGGCGTTGATCGAATCATTCCGGTAGACGTATATGTACCAGGTTGTCCGCCTAGACCAGAGGCATTGATTGGTGGCCTACTGAAACTCCAAGAGAAAATTAAAGGAGAAAGCATAGTTGCACCGAAGGCTATCGAAAACTTATTGGCTAAAGCTAAAGCATGACATTCGACAATATTATATCGACATTAAAATCGGAGTTTGGCGATGGGCTGGTTGTATCAACTGATGAAACCGCAAGTCCTGAATGCTTTGAACTGCATGCCGATCGCTTGGTCGAAGCCATGAAATACCTTCATCAAACCGAAGGGCTTTATTTCGATTCACTTTCCTGTATAACGGGTCTTGACAATGGCCCTGAGACAGGTACAATGGAAGTAATCTATAATTTATACTCCATCCCGTACGACCATCACCTGATGGTTAAAGTCACATTACCAAGAAAGGAGCCAGCAATAGATTCGCTCACACCTATATGGAAGACAGCAGACTGGCAAGAACGTGAGGTCTATGATTTATTCGGCATTCATTTCAACAGTCATCCGGATTTAAGGAGAATACTTCTTCCGGCAGACTGGGAGGGCTTTCCATTGAGAAAGGATTATGAGCATCAGACCTATTATCGCGGAGTTAAAGTAGCAGAATAGTGGCCAACGAAGTTCAATACATATTTGATAATCAGAACCTGCAGCAGTCAGAACCTCAGAAATTCAAGCCAGAAGACCTGAAGAGTGAGGAAATGATAGTCAACATTGGCCCTCAGCACCCCTCCACACATGGTGTTCTGAGACTAGAAGTTATCACTTCGGGTGAAGAAATTGTAGATGTTGTTCCTCACCTGGGCTATCTACACCGTTGCTTCGAAAAGCATGCTGAAAGCCTCCCCTACAATCAGACGCTCCCTTTCGTGGACCGAATGGACTATCTGGCGGCCATGAATTCAGAACATGCCTTTGTCATGGGTGTTGAACGCATGCTGGGCATAGAAAACTCCATAGACAAACGAGTTGAATACATAAGAGTGCTTGTTGCTGAGTTGAATCGATTGGCCTCACACTTTATTGCGTTGGGCACTTATGCCATGGATATTGGTGCCATCACGCCATTTCCATGGATGCTAAGGGATAGAGAACATATTCTAAGGCTTTTAGAATGGGCATCCGGGGCCAGAATGCTCTATAATTATATTTGGGTGGGTGGCCTGTTCTATGATTTGCCAGTAGGTTTCGAAGAAAGATGCCTTGAGTTTTGCCAATACATTAAACCCAAACTGAAAGAATTTGATGAGGTTGTGCTTCAAAACAAGATCTTTGTAGATCGAACGGCCAATGTGGGTGTACTCCCTGCCGACCTCGCCATTAACTATGGCATCACCGGGCCAATGCTCAGAGGCTCCGGACTCAAATTTGACTTGAGAAAAGTAGATGCCTATTCTGTCTATCCTGAGATCGACTTTGAGATTCCCGTAGGTAAAGGTACCATGGGAACATTGGGGGATTGCTGGGACCGTACCTCTGTGAGGATGTTGGAGTGCTATGAATCTGTGAAGATCATAGAACAATGCCTGGTCAAATTGACAGGTGAGCACAAAAGAACTCGTGACTTCGATCCAAGGGCTACTGTACCCAAAAAGATCCGTCCAAAAGCACAGGACTTTTACGTTCGGGCAGAAAATCCAAAAGGCGAAACAGGTTTCTTCTTCAGAGCAGACGGTCGATCAGATATTCCTTTCCGCTGCAAGGCTCGTGGGGCAAGTTTTGTCAACCTTTCTATTCTAGGTGAACTTTCAAAAGGTGGTTTAATTGCCGATATGGTAGCAATTCTCGGCTCTATCGATATTGTGCTTGGGGAAGTAGATAGGTAAAAATCATTCGATGGATACTAGAAAAATATTGCAAGATCTCAAGCTAATCGATTTTCTAAAGCTAGAACTACCCATAGAAAAGAAACGATTCATTGAAAACTTAAAATCAATTGTTGAGAACGGTGATATTCGATACTACTCAGCCTTTGGAGATCTATTTGTAAAAGGTAAAAAACACTATCGAGGTGAGGTGACTTATGAGGGCTTTAAAATTAAGAAGAAGACTTCGATGTTCGAGAGCAATATGACTATGGCTGTAGCCAAAGGAACATATCATAGCTCTAAAACCAATGTTATCATAAATGTGGAAATCAATGGGTTCAGTAAAATCATGATCCCTTTTTACATAATGATCACAATATTCTATCTAATATTTTTCTCCATCTTGATCTCGATGCCATCAGATGACTCTGAGTGGAGCTGGCTTGCCTTTCCATTTTTAGTTGCTCACGCGGCATTCATGTTTGGAGTTCCTTATGTAATTGCACGCAGAGGAGTTAAGAGATTAAAGTATGATTTGGAAAGAGAGCTATATTTTCTCTCTCAAAAAAGGTTGTAAAAGAAACTTCCAGGTCTTTCTCAAAGCAGCTCCTGCAAATTCGTCTCCCTTACGAAAGCACGCTTGCCTCTCCATTTGATTTCATACCAAATGTCAGTTTTGTCTATAATTTCAACCTTATGGCCCTGGCCTACTACCTCAATTAACTCAGCTGCAGCTGACGGCCCTGACATTACATAAGAATTGGTAGAAGTAACGATTCCTTTTTGAGGTTGCCCACTGAAGTTCACAAAGAACACAGCAAGGCCAAGTATAAGTACAAAACCTACGGCCAAGCCCGGTGACTTTTCATTGTGCTTCTTGATCTTCCTAAAGATCATAGAAAGGATTAATAAACTCAAGGCGAGTAATACAGCAATGATAATCAGTTTATAATCCTGAATGGTTTTCACAAACCGCTGAAAGTCATTTGAGTCATATCCTTCCAGCCCATTGACCTGAGCCAGATCACTCATTTTTTTCAAGACTGTCTTGTCTGAAGTCACTTTATAATAATCGTGAAGATAAACTAATGCATTACTCAGGTTACCCATCGCCTCCTGGCTATAAGCCATCTTCAAAAGCATGGCGGGCGTAGCGCGCTGAGTATCAGCATATATACTTTCATATATCTCTAGTGACTGCGTAAACATTCGCTCATTAAAGAGTGAATCTGCTTGAGATAATTTTTCTGTAACAGATTGACTATAAGACACTTGAAAGGATAAAACTATCCCCAAAACAAATAGTAGAATAAATTTAGAACCTCTCTTTTGCATTTTATATTGAACCTCTTACCTTTGCAGTCCGAATTAAGAAAAACACTCTTAATTCACCAAATAAAACTTCATGATCTGGTAGCTCAGTTGGTAGAGCATCTCCCTTTTAAGGAGAGGGTCCTGGGTTCGAGCCCCAGCCAGATCACTTCCAAAAAGCCTCAGAAAACTGGGGCTTTTTTTATTGGCTCACGAATATAGAAAGTTCGGGCTCTATCCGCTTTACCTTTTACATCATTTAACAAACAGCGGATGCACTGTTAAGCTCCTCACTGATACCACATATACATGTGAAATGTGACAGATACACTACCAAATCGCAACATGACAAGCATTGTTGCCCGTTGACTTAGGTTCAAGTCAACCGTTATGAAAAGCTTACGAACTATCATTCTGTCTTTAATACTTTTAGGAACACTGAAAGGGATAGCCCTTGCACAAGAAACTATTCCAGATGTCAACGTTGTATCACTAACAGACACCTTAAACGGGGCCGTAGGAGAAATTGAAAGAGATGTCATCGGCAATCTTTTTGTCGCTGACTTCGGTGAGAAGGTCTGGAAAATATCGCCATGGGGAGATGTCTCTGTTTTTAGTAATCAAATGTATGGTTCATCCGGAAATACGCTCGACCCACAAGGCAACCTCTTCCAAGCACAGTTTTATGGAAATACCATCGTCAAAATCAATCGGTATACAAGAGAGGTTTCTGAGGTAGCTTATGAGGGTCTATTTGGGCCTGTAGGCCTAACTTTTAAAAACAAAGATCTTTATATCTGCAACTGCGGTAATAATACTATCGCCAAAATGGGCCCTGATCAAAAGGTGGTAGAGTTTGCCAAAAGCCCACTCTTAAGCTGTCCAAATGGCATCACCGTAGGTTTTGATGGTAATCTCTATGTCGTCAATTTTAACAATCCAAACATTGTAAAGATCAGTCCCGAAGGAGAAGCCACACTCTTTGCCAAGTTACCAGCAAGTACAGGGGGACATATCATTCAGCACAGAGGCAATTTCTATATTACCAGCTTTGCCGATCACAAAATATTTAAGGTATCGGCAGATGCCAAGATTACCCACTTTGCAGGGTCAGGAGAGACTGGAGTTAAGAATGGTGAGGCATTACAGTCTCAATTCATAAACCCCAATGGCATTGCGGCCGGAACAGGAAAGCTATTTGTAAACGACAAGATTCCAGGACCTAATGGAAGACAACAAACAGTGGTAAGGCAGATTATCTTTACAGAATACTATGATCTTATTAAAAGAGTATCAGCCGGTGGAGATCTCAAAGCAGTCAAAGAAACACATGAAGCCTATAAAAAACATCCTGCATACAAAAATGATCATACCGAAGGAACCCTGAATCGCATAGGTTATGAGCTTCTGAATTCGAGGCAAATGGACACAGCCATTGGTGTATTTCTAATTAATACCGAAGCTTACCCCAATTCATTCAATACTTGGGACAGCTTGGCAGAAGCTTACCTGATGCAAGGGGATAAAAAGAAGGCCAAGGCTAATTATCAGAAGTCTCTGAAATTGAACCCTAATAACACCAACGCCAAAGAAAAACTCAAGTCCCTTTAAGGCGAAAACACCTCTGCTCCTATCAGAATAGACATTCAGCTTCAAATTTTACATCCATTTGCTCTACAATTAGGAAATTAATAAAATGAACTCTACATTTAGGAAACTAATTAATTACCTAAATTATGAAAGGAACCTATTTGGGAGAGTTCGAAGAGATAGTCCTACTCACGATTGGGGTGCTTCAAGAAGAGGCATATGGTGTGGCCATCAAGCTCGAAATTGAGCAACGGACTAGTCGAACTCCTAGTATTGGCGCCTTACACTCAGCGCTAAGTCGGCTTGAGGATAAGGGCTTCATCAAATCGCGTGAAGGTGGTGCTACAAAGTCCAGAGGTGGCAGAAGAAAAAGGTTTTACACCATTACCTCTGCGGGAGAAAGCACATTAATCAAAGCCAATGAACTCAGAAACGAGCTCTTCAAACTGATACCAAATTTTCAAGGTCTCAATTCATGAGTAGGAATTGGTCAAATCCTCCTCGTTGGCCACAGCGCCTCTTGCAATGGCTCTGTAGCGAAGAACACTTTGAAATACTTCAGGGCGATCTTTTTGAGCTCTATGAATACCGATTAATTAAAAAAGGGAAGACAAAGGCCAAACTGCATTTCATCAAAGACAGCTTTGATATGCTTCGGCCTTTTGCATTGAAAAATAGAAAAAGAAAACTCAAAAACAACTCATATACCATGTTCAAGAACTATATAAAAATTGGCTGGCGTAACATCATTCGATACAAAAGTCACTCAACCATTAACATCTTAGGACTCGCCTTCGGCCTGGCTTGCTGCATCATTATATTCCGCTATGTCTCTGATGAAATGTCTTACGACAAATTTCACGAAAAAGCCGATCGCATTTATCGGATAACTTATAGCACCAATGATGATGGCAGTCCATCCAATGCCAATGGTTCTTTTGGTCCGGCCCCGGCCATGGCGAATGATTTTCCAGAAGTTGAAGCCTATACCAGACTTTACATGATAGGTAGGGGTAAAAAACTGGTCATGCAATACGATCAAAAGCGCTTCTATGAGGACAGGCTCTTCTTTGTTGATGCTTCCTTCTTTGATGTCTTTAGTTTTGAAATGGTTCAGGGCGATTCGAAAACAGCCTTGAAAAATCCGAATAGTGTTGTGATCAGTAAATCCACTGCGAAAAAATACTTCGGTGATACCAACCCAATGGGCAAATTCCTAGAGTCGGATGTTGAGAGCAACGGTCAAAAGAAACAGTATACCATAACGGGAGTAGTAGAAGACACGCCTTCAAACTCACACTTTAAGTTTGACGTACTGGCCTCAATGTCATCATTAGATGAAAGGTTGAGTACAGCATGGGGAGGCTTTTGGCAAACCTTTAGTTATATAGCACTCAAGCCCAACGCTGATGAAGGCAAGCTAATTCAGTCGCTCGAAAACTATTCTGAAAAGTATATGGGTGTAGGCCAGAACTGGTACCAACTCGGACTACAACCTTTATTAAACATTCATTTGGGTTCCAACCTCAAGTCGGAAATACTACCTACCAGTAGTTATACCAAAGTAATAGTATTCTCTGCTGTTGGGGTTCTGATATTTGTCATCGCCTGTATCAATTTTCTAACGCTTTCTACCGCCAGGTCTTCAAGGAGAGCACGCGAAATTGGTGTTAGAAAAACCTTTGGTGCATATCGCAATCAGTTGTTCGGACAGTTTATGAGCGAAGCAATGCTCAATGGAGCCATCGCGACTGGATTAGCGCTCTTTATCAGCTACATGGCTTTCCCTTTTATTAATAGCCTTTCAGACAAGAACTTGTCACTCGCGATGGAAAACGGCATCCCTGAGTTAGTACTGATTGCAACTGCTGCCATCCTCTTGGTTACGTTTATGGCGGGTCTTTACCCTGCGATTTTTCTATCTTCTTTTAAGCCAATTACTGCCCTAAGAGGTGTTGTGAGCAATCAGGGCAGAATCGGAGGAATAAGAAAAATTCTGGTGGTATTCCAGTTTACGATTTCAATTGCATTGATCATAGGCTCACTCGTGGTTGAACGACAAATGGACTTTATGAGAAGTCAGAGCCTCACAAAAAGCGGAGATCAGGTAATTGTACTTCCTATAAACGAAGACATTAGAAAAAATCTTGAGGCATATGAGGCCTCATTAAGTCAAATCCCATCGGTCAAAAGCTTTTCAGGTACATCCAAAGTTCCCACAAGGGGATCAAGCTCCGATTGCTTTTCTTTCGGTGAAGATAAAAGGGGCTGTGCCTTCTATTATTTGGCAGATTTCGATTACCCAAAGACCATGGATTATCAGTTATTAGCAGGCAGACTCTTTGATAAAAACATAGGTACCGATTCCGTTTTCGCCTTTATTATTAATGAAGCTGCATTAGAAGAGTTTGAGTTAGGGACTGCAGAAGAAGCCATCGGAAAACCTTTTGCCAGGAGTAAGTATGAAACTGGACGTGTTATTGGTGTGGTGGAAAATTTCCACGTCTATTCACTGCATAGAACATTCAGTCCTAGCTGGATGCTGGTTACACCGAAAGTCTACTATCAATATTTTGCCGTGAGGATCAGTAATCAAAATGTATCACAGACGCTGGAGATGATTGGCGATTCATGGGCTGATTTTTCGCCAGAGGCGCCCTTTGATTACTTCTTTTTGGACGAAGCTTTTGCCAACCTTCACCTTGAGGACATCCGAACAGGGAAAGTGGTATCGGCCATGACATTCATAGCCATACTGATAGCCGCCATCGGTCTTTTCGGACTAGCATCATTTATGTCCGAACAAAGAGCAAAAGAGATCGGCATCAGAAAAGTCTTAGGGGCAAGCGTGTTGACTATTCTCAACTTAATGTCGAAAAGCTATTTAAAACTGATACTAACGGCTTCTGTAATCGCCATACCTTTGTCCTATTGGCTGCTAAACGAATGGTTAGCAAGCTTTGAATACAGTATTTCTTTCGGCCCTTTGGTGTTTGTCGCTTCCATCCTGATTGTTGGATTAGTCGTTCTCACATCCATAAGTTACCAATCCATCAAGGCGGCAACCATGAATCCAATAGAGTCATTGCGAAATGAATAACTCCGCTCCAAAATGGCCACAAAGCCTTTTAAAATGGCTCTGTTCTGAAGAACATTTCGAGATTCTTCAAGGTGATCTTTTGGAGCTCTTCGAGTACAGATTGATCAAAAAAGGAAAAATGAAAGCCAAACTGCATTTCATCAAAGACACTTTCGATATGCTGCGGCCCTTTGCCCTAAAAAGAAAAAAGAAACGAAAACTCAATCAAACCGCTATGCTTAAAAACTATTTTAAAATCTCCTTTAGGAATATGCTTCGGCATAAAGCTTATGCCGGTATCAATATTGCCGGACTTTCAATAGGAATTGCCTGTTTCTTACTCATTTTCACCTATGTTCAGGACGAATTGAGCTACGATCGTTACCACGAACATGCCGATGAAATCTATAAGGTGGTAGTGGAGCGCTACAATAAAACTGGTGAGGTGGCCAGGGTCTTTGGCTATGCTTCTCCTATGCATGGTAAAGTTCTTAGAGAAGATTTTAGCCAAGTTGTGAATGCTGTCCGGTTTGATCAATGGAATTTCCCAATCATCAGGTTCGGTGATAAACAATTCAATGAGAACTTCTTCAACTATGTAGAGCCGAGCATCTTTGATATTTTTTCCTTCAAATTTCTAGAAGGGAGTCAGCAGGGTGCCCTAGTAGATCCATTTACAGTGGTGATTACCCAGTCAACAGCTAAAAAGTACTTTGGTGACGACCCGGCATTGGGTAAAATCATCCAATACGAAGACAATGGCAATAAACGAGATTTTCAGATAGTAGGAGTCATTGAAGACTTCCCTGAACACTCCAGCATGTCCTATAACTTTTTGGCTTCCTGGAGTTCTGTAGATAACGGAGAGAACCCAAGAGCCTTCAATGATTACTATGGTAACTATAACTATGCCACCTACATCCGGCTTGAAAAGAACGCCAGCGTAGATGACCTCAAGGCGCAAATGCCAGCTATGCTAGACAAGTATATCGAGGATATTGACAGTTTTCAGCCAAGCTCCATGATTGGCATTAGGTTTCAGAAACTCACGGATATTCATCTGGACAGCACAGCGGGAGCTGGGGGAACCAGCAATGCGTACTATGTAAGACTTTTTTCCATTATTGGCATACTCGTTCTTGTAATTGCCTGCATCAATTACATGAACCTGGCCACCGCTAAATACACCACTCGCCAGAAGGAAATTGGCGTTAGAAAAGTACTTGGAGCAGGGAGAAAAAGTATCTCACATCAATTTCTTACAGAGTCAAGCTGCTATGCATTAATTGCCTTGATACTTGGTTATGGCGTAGCGCTCTTGACACTACCCTTTGTGAATGAATTTGCTGGAAAGAACATTTCACTTAACCCCATAGAAAATGTGACTTTGCTCCTATTCATTATCGGCATCATCTTTTTTGTCGGAATTCTGGCAGGAAGTTATCCAGCCGCTTTTATGTCACGGCTCAAAGCCACCTCCGCTTTAAAAGGAGGTAAAATGAAAGGTGGTAGCAAGTCCCTATTTAGAAGTAGCCTTGTGGTTTTTCAGTTTATTATCACCATTGCCCTGATCATTGGAGTGGTAGTTGTCGAACGACAAATCAACTTCATTCATACAAAAGACCCTGGTTTCAATAGGGAACACCTTGTCAACTACTGGGCATCTCCCAGTATGAATGATCAACTGGAAATAGTGAAAACAGAATTACTGGCCAATCCCAATATTAAATCTGCTGCCACCTCTACACGGATACCAACATCTAGGTTAGGAGATGCGCTTTCAGCCAAGACGTTTCAAGAAAGCTCAGGACAGGTAGTTGACTTTAGGCTCCCCTTTATAAGAGTAGACCAAGACTTTCTGGAAGTCTACGACATTCCCCTCATTGCTGGCAAGGGCTTTACTGAAATGCTCTCCGATAGCACTCAGCGTTTTTTACTCAACAGAACTGCGGCAGAAAAACTAGGATGGAGTAGCCCTGAAGAGGCAATAGGTGAGCGTATTGAATATGGCTGGTACGATGGCTTCGTTACCGGGGTTGTTGAGGATTTTCATTTCGAATCCATGCATTCAACCATTCAACCCATGATTATGATGAATGATAGGCGTGGTAAAAGACAGATGACTGTAAAGATCAATGGAAGCAATATCCCTGCTACCATCAAATTCATGGAGGAGCAATTCAAACGCTATAATCCTGATAGAAATTTTAACCCTGTTTTTGTCGATCAGCTATTCGATAATCAATATCGAGGCGAGCAAAAACTAAGCGAAATCTCCAGAATCTTTTCATTGATTGCCATTGCGATAGCCTGTATGGGGCTATTAGGTTTGGTTTCTTATGCCATGGAACAAAGGGCGAAAGAGATAAGTGTGAGAAAAGTACTGGGCGCTTCAGCTCAGAATATTCTCATTATGATCAACAAAGGCTACGCCATCACTTTGCTGATCGCCTTTGTAATTGCAGTTCCCATATCATTCTACTTTCTGAACCAATGGCTGAACAGCTTTGCCTACCATATTGATTTGAGTCTTGGCTTGTTTATGCTTTCCGGAATTCTAACTGCAGGTCTGGCAGTTATTACCATCAGTAGTCAAAGTCTCAAGTTCGCGTTTGGCAACCCGATCAAGTGGCTCAGAAATGAATAGTTCAATATTTTGAGTATAGAGCGTTAGGTATTTGATGAGTTTCAAATACCTTCGCAACAATGAATAAACAGCATCCCATAGGGATTTTTGACAGCGGCATGGGTGGTCTTACGGTTGCCCATGCTGTTAGTCATTTGCTTCCGGAGGAACATCTCATCTACTTCGGAGATTCAGCGCATCTACCCTATGGTGATAAGTCAGCGGCTGCCATACAGGCCTACTCCATAAAAATCTGTGATGTGTTACTGCAAAAAGGATGCAAGGTCATTCTGATTGCCTGCAATTCAGCATCCGCTGCAGCTTATGAACTCATAAAGGCTTATGTAGGGAGCAAAGCCCATGTCATTAACGTAATCGATCCAGTTGTTGAATATGTTGTATCAAATTATGGAAACAAGAAAATAGGCTTGATTGGCACTAAGCAAACTGTTGGGTCTGGAGTCTACGAATACCAAATCAAAGTAAAGAATAGTTCGATTCAAATTGGATCGGTGGCTACCCCGCTTCTTGTGCCCATGATTGAAGAAGGTTTTCATAGCAATGAAATTTCAGAGGCTATCATTGAAGAATACCTCAGTAATGAGACTTTAAAAGGTATTGAAGCACTCATCTTAGGTTGTACACACTACCCTTTGATCAAACAAAAAGTGATCAAGCACTACCCTCAAAATATAGAGATCATCGACTCTTCTGAAATTGTTGCAATTGCCTTGCAAAAGGTAATGGAAAAAAATGGCCTTCTGGCCGAAAAAAGATCCAAGCCCAATGAATTTTTAGTTTCGGATATCACTCCTTCTTTCGAAGCAGCCACTGAGCTTTTTTTCGGTACAAAAGTGCCTTTGACGCTACATAAACTCTGGGAGTAATGCGCTTTCAGGTTTGTTGAACATTCAGGAAACTCAGTTGTTATTTAATAGTCTACTAAATCACTAGGATACTAGCTGTTTCTTTGGTAGAAAAGTGTTTTCTTTGTACCAAACAAGGGCTGATCAAAGCGTGTACGCATTTCTCTTTTTCCTTTCTTTTTTCTTAGTCTACATGGTCTTTGTAGTATATGCTGAAAGGAAAATTTCTGCCTTTATCCAAGATCGTTATGGGCCCATGGAAGTTGGCTACTACGGCATCCTGCAGACGGTTGCTGATCTGCTCAAACTCGTCCAGAAAGAAGATATTGTTCCACTGGCTGCTGACAAGAAGTTATTTAAGCCAGGTCCAATCATCATATTCACGGCCGTTTTCGCTGGTTTTGCTGTATTGCCTTTGACTTCTGACTTTGGAGGCTCTGCCGCTGATGTCGGTATTTTTTATCTGCTAGCCATCGTTTCATTGGATGTCATTGGTATTCTGATGG
>Ga0207422_1000840_pt1 | contig 80259 bp, 57 predicted proteins | sample MarCyaLeptolynsp_FD_187757 | JGI IMG/M metagenome (GOLD analysis project Ga0207422, IMG submission 187757) | Marine cyanobacterial communities from Panama - species 1 Leptolyngbya sp. (SPAdes) | ecosystem: Environmental > Aquatic > Marine > Unclassified | place: Panama: Panama City | collected...
AAGCAGCCGTTCTGGCCAAACTGCCAGCGGCCAGGGTGATTCATCTGGCCACCCACGGACTGCTCGACGACCGTCGCGGGCTGGGCAGTGCCATTGCTCTAGCGCCTGCGGCTGGCGACGATGGTTTGCTGACGGCTGAGGAGATCCTGGATCTGAATCTCAAGGCGGAGCTGGTGGTGCTCAGTGCCTGCAACACCGGCAAGGGACGCATCACGGGAGATGGGGTGATTGGCCTGTCCCGCGCTTTGATTAATGCGGGCGTACCCAGCGTCATTGTTTCTCTGTGGACAGTGCCGGATGCCCCGACGGCGGCGTTGATGACGGCGTTCTACAAGAATCTGCAGCAGGATGGCGACAAGGCTCGGGCCCTGCGTCAAGCGATGTTGACCACGCTGCAGCACCATCCCGACCCCAGAGATTGGGCAGCCTTCACCCTGATTGGCGAAGCCGAGTAAACCCAATTCCTGCCGATCTTTTGAAACAGGCTTCTATCGTTTTTTCTGCGATTGTCCATTGCCAGTCTTTACTCACCTAAACACCAGCATGTCCCTAGCAAAACTCAATCTGGCCGCTCTGCTTGCTGTCCTGATGGTGGCAGGACTGCCTTGTCAACACCTGTCCCCCTTGGTTCTGCCAAAAGTTCTGGCTCAAACCCAGAACACCCGCAAAGATGAAGCCGGACAATGGTTTCAGCAAGGTGACAAGCAGTATGAGGATCTTCAATTTCAAGCAGCGATACAGTCCTGGAAACAGGCATTAGCGCTATATCGTACCCTTGGCGATCGGGAGGGAGAAGCCGATTCTCTAAACAATCTGGGATTGGCTTATGTCAACTTGAAGCAATACCAGCAAGCAATTGCGCTGTATCAGCAGTCATTGGCAATCAGCCAGCAGACCGGTAACCCTCAGTCAGAAGCAGTTTCCCTTTACAACCTGGGCAAGGTTTATGACTTACTGGGGCAATACCAGCGAGCCATTGATTTCTATCAACAAGCGTTGGCGTTCGATCGGGCGTTGGGCGATCGTCAGGGAGAAGCTCTCTCTCTGGGCAATCTGGGGCTGGCTTATCTTTCCCTGGAACAATACGAGCCAGCCGTTGAGTTTTTTCAACAGTCCCTGGCTATTGACCGACAACTGGGTAATCGCCGGGGAGAAGCGACTTCCCTGGGCAATTTAGGCAGTGTTCGCAGCTTGATGGGAGAATACCGACAGGCAATCGGGCATTTGCAGCAAGCGTTGGCAATTTACCAGGTGTTAGGTAATCGCCGGGGAGAAGCGGCTTCCCTGGGAAATCTAGGTGGGATCTACCATCGTCTGGGTGATTATCAAAAATCCATTGAGGTTTCTCAGCGATCGTTGTCTATTTACCGGGAAATTGACAATCGCCTGGAAGAGGCTCTACCTTGGGGAAATCTTGGGATTGTTTACACTGCCTTGGGACAATACCAGAAAGCAATTGATTGCTTTCAGCAAGTGTTGACAATTTCGAATGAGTTTGGCAATCACCAGAAAAAAGCCCAATCTTTGAGAGATCTTGGTATTGCTTACACTGAACTGGGACAATACCAGCAAGCGATAGCGTATGTTCAGCAGTCTTTGGCTATTGAGCAGAAAGTCGGCAACCGTAGAGAAGTAGCCAAATCTCTGAATGCTCTAGGCAATATTTATAATGAACTAGGGCAATACGAGCAAGCAATACTACTTTTGCAGCAGTCTTTAGCGCTCGATCGAGAGATCGGCAATCTTGGGGGAGAAACCGCCTCACTGAACAATCTTGGAAATACTTACACCATTCTAGGGCAATACGAGCAAGCAATAGCATTTTTTCAGCAGTCTTTGGCGATCGGTCAGGAAATTGGCTATCGCCAGGGAGAAGGCATTGCTTTGCAAAATCTGGGAAAGGTCTACCATCGCTTAGGGCAACACCAGCGGGCGCTCGAACTCTATCAGCAGTCATTGACAATTGCGAAAGAGCTTGGCGAGCGCCCGCTAGCATCTGCTTCACTGAACAACCTTGGTCTTATTAATTTTTCTCTAGGGAAATATCACCAGGCAATCGTGCGCTACCAACAGGCATTGGTAGTTGCCAGGAAGATTGGCAATCGTGCTGGAGAAGCAGTATCTCTGGGGAATTTAGGCAATGTCTATGATAGCCTGGGGCATCACCGACAGGCAATTGAAACTCATCAGAAATCATTGGCGATCGATCGGGAAATCGGTAATCTTAGGGGAGAAGCAAATGGATTGGGCAATCTGGGCATTGCCTATGTTTATCTAGGACAATATCAACAAGCAATTGAGTTCCAAAAGCAGTCATTGGCTATTAAGCAGCAGATTGGCAATCGTGCTGGAGAAGCGAATTCCTTAAGCAATCTCGGAGTGGCTCTAGTTGAATCTGGCAATCTGGCAGCTGCAGAGGAATCCTTGCTCGCCGCGATTCAAATTCGGGAATCGTTACGGCAACCGCTGAACGATGCGAATAAGATCTCCATCTTTGAGGCTCAGCAGAGTCCTTACTTGCTCTTGCAGGAAGTGCTGGTGAGGCAGAGCAGGGCTAATGAAGCCCTGGAAATTGCTGAGCGCGGGCGGGCACGGGCCTTTGTGGAATTGCTGGTCAAACGTCTATCTAACAATTCAGTAGTCCAATCAACCGTTAAAGCACCCAACCTGGAACAAATTCAATCTATTGCCAGAGCACAAAATGCGACGCTGGTTGAATATTCTATTGTCCGTTTTCAAACTCAAGCGAAAGCCACGCTCTACATTTGGGTTGTGCAACCCACGGGCAACATTCATTCCCGACAGATAGATCTCAGCACCCTGCCCCTGCCCCTGAAGGAGCTGATTCCTGAAACTCGTCAAGCTCTTGGGGTGAGGAATCGCGGTTCGCATCCGCAACCTGCACCCCGCCAACGACTGGCCTTTGCCCCTGGCAATTGGGTTCGCCTCCACAGCGACGCTCCTGACTCCGAACCCTGGGAAGTTGTTAAAGTAGACTCTCAGAGCGGCACCCTCTTTCTGACTCAGTCTTCTTTTCCTCAGGGGGTCACGATTGAGCGCCCCGCCAGCGATGTTGCCGCCAAAGTGGAGACGCGGCGGGCCAACAATTTACGACTGCAGCAGCTCCATCAAGTGTTGATCGATCCCATTGCTGACCTGCTGCCTGCTGACCCATCAGCCCGCGTCATCTTCATGCCCCAACGAGAATTGTTTCTGGTGCCCTTCCCCGCGCTGCAGGATGCCCAGGGCACTTACTTAATCGAGAAGCACACTATTCTCACCGCTCCAGCGATTCAAGTGCTGGATCTGACCCGCCAACGCCGCCAACGCCTCGCCGCCAACACACCGCATTCATCTTCTGTCTTCCGTCCTCTATCTTCCGTCCTCCCTTCTCCCTCCGACTTCCTGATCGTCGGCAACCCCACTATGCCCAAAATTGCCGGGGTGCCCGGGGATCCACCTCAACCGCTGACAGCATTGCCCCATGCGGAACAAGAAGCCAGGGAAATTGCCCAGCTGTTGCAAACAACAGCGCTGACTGGAAATCAGGCAACGAAAGCAGCCGTTCTGGCCAAACTGCCAGCGGCCAGGGCGATTCATCTGGCCACCCACGGGCTGCTCGACGACCGTCGCGGGCTGGGCAGTGCCATTGCTCTAGCGCCTGCGGCTGGCGACGACGGTTTGCTAACGGCGGAGGAAATCCTGGATCTGAACCTCAAGGCGGAGCTGGTGGTGCTCAGTGCCTGCAACACCGGCAAGGGCCGCATCACGGGAGATGGGGTGATTGGCCTGTCCCGCGCTTTGATTCATGCGGGCGTACCCAGCGTCATTGTTTCTCTGTGGACAGTGCCGGATGCGCCGACGGCGTCGTTGATGACGGCGTTCTACGAGAATCTGCAGCAGAGTGGTGACAAGGCCCAGGCCCTGCGTCAAGCGATGCTGACCACGATGCAGCACCATCCCGATCCCAGAGATTGGGCGGCCTTCACCCTGATTGGCGAAGCCGAGTAAACCCAATTTCTGCAATTGTTGGCAGCGTTCTGCAAACCAGTTTCTCAATTAAAACCCACTCTCCTCCCCTGATTATGGTCATGTTTCTGAAAAAACTCAAACGACTCATCTGCTTCACTCTGCTGCTGACAGCGGTCCTGCCAGCCCTGCAACGTCAGGGAGTCACTCCCTTCACTCTGCGACCTGCCCTGGCCCAACCTCTGGACAGCCGCAAAGCCGAAGCCGACCGACTGTTACAACAAGGACGAACGCAATACCTCAACAGCCAACATCGATCGGCTCTGCAATCCTGGCAGCAGGCATTAGAGTTGTACAGAACCCTTGGCAATCGACAAGGGGAAGCAGTTGCTTTGAACTATCTAGGGTCGCTATATGACCATCTGGGCCAATACCAGAAAGCAATTGAGCATTATCAGCAGGCACTGGTGGTTGAGCGTCAGAGTGGCGATCGCCAGGGGGAAGGAACATCTCTACGCGGTCTGGGTGGTATTTATTTTTTCTTGGGTCAATACCAGAAAGCAAACGACTTTTTTCAGCAGTCCCTGGCGATTGCCCGCAAGATTGGAAATCGCCAGCAGGAAGCAGCCGCTCTGGGGGGGCTGGGGGGAATTTACCTTTACCAGGGACAGTACTCGAAGGCGATTGAAGTTCAACAGCAAACTTTGAGAATTGCCCAAGAGATAGGCCATCGTAAACTGGAAATAGCCTCCTTGAGTAATCTGGGCGGTGCTTACCTTTCCCTGCAGCAGTACCGCGAGGCGATCGACTTCTTCCAACAGTCCCTGACCATTGCCCGCGAGATCGGCGATCGTCGGCGGGAAGCGATCTATTTGAACAATCTGGGCAACGCTTACCTTTTCCTGAGTCAGTACCCACAGGCGATCGAGTTTCAACAGCAATCCCTGCTGGTTGCTCGCGAAAACGGCTATCGTCGGGGAGAAGCGGCTTCCCTGAATGGTCTGGGTATGGCTTACGCTTACCTGGGGCAATATCAGAAAGCAATTGAGATCCAGCAGCAATCTATGGTCATTGCTCGCGAAATTGGCGATCGGCACGAGGAAATGAGATCTCTGGAGATTTTGGGCTTTGCTTACCATGCCCTGGGGCAATACCCGCAGCTCCTTGAGGTTCGACAGCAGTCCCTGGTGATTGCCCGTGAAGTCGGACACCGTCAGGGGCAAGGAGCTTCTCTGGGCAACTTGGGCGTCGCTCACCTTTATCTAGACCAGTACCCGCAGGCGATTGACTTCTTCCAGCAGGCGTTGGCGATTGCTCGAGAGATCGGCGATCGTCAGGTGGAAGCGGCTTTCCTGGGCAATCTGGGCATTGTTTACAGTCATCTGGGTCAGTATTCGCAGGCAATTAACTTTCAGCAACAGACATTAGCCATTGCCCGAGAGATCGGCGATCGTCAAGGGGAAGCGACCTCTCTGGATAATTTAGGTACTGCATACGCTTACCTGGGACAGTATCAGCAATCAATCGAGTTTCAACAACAATCGCTAGCAATGATGCAGGAAATTCGCGATCGTGCTGGAGAATCCCGTGTCTTGAGCAATCTTGGCTTGAGTCTCTTTGAATCTGGAGATCCGGTAGCTGCGGAGGAACCCCTGTTTGCTGCAATTCAGATTCAGGAATCGTTGCGGCAATCCCTCAGCGATGCGAATAAGATCTCCATCTTTGAAACCCAAACCAGTCCTTACCTGGTTTTGCAAGAAATTCTGGTAGCGCAGAACAGATCTGATGAAGCCCTGGAAATTGCCGAACGCGGTCGGGCGCGAGCCTTTGTGGAATTGCTTGCCAAACGTCTATCCAACACCTCAGATGTTCCATCTGGTATGGAGCCACCCAGTCTGGCACACATTCAAAACATTGCCAGGATGCAAAATGCAACGCTGGTTGAGTATTCTATCATCGGTTCCAGAATTAGGGAAAAATCAACCCTCTACATTTGGGTCGTGCAACCCACAGGTTCAATTCACGCCCGACAGGTGGATCTCAGCATTTTGTCCTTGCCTCTGAATGAACTGATTCCTGAAACGCGTCAATCCCTTGGGGTGAGGAATCGCGGTTCGCATCCGCAACCTGCACCCCGCCAACGACTGGCCTTTGCACCTGGCAATTGGGTTCGCCTCCACAGCGACGCTCCTGACTCCGAACCCTGGGAAGTTGTTAAAGTAAACTCTCAGAGCGGCACCCTCTCTCTGACTCAGTCTTCTTTTCCCCAAGGGGTCACCATTGAGCGCCCCGCTAGCGATGTTGCCGCCAAAGTGGAGACGCGGCGGGCCAAAAATTTACGACTGCAGCAGCTCCATCAGGTGTTGATCGATCCCATTGCTGACCTGCTGCCCGCTGACCCATCGGCTCGCGTCATCTTCATGCCCCAGCGAGAACTGTTTCTGGTACCCTTCCCCGCCTTGCAAGATGCCCAGGGCACTTACTTAATTGAGCAGCACACTATTCTCACCGCTCCAGCGATTCAAGTGCTGGATCTGACCCGTCAGCGTCGCCAACGCCTCGCCGCCAATACACCGCACTCATCTTCCGTCTTCCGCCCTCCCTCTTCCATCCTCCCTTCTCCCTCTTCCATCCTCCCTTCTCCCTCTTCCGTCCTCCCTTCTCCCTCCGACCTCCTGATCGTCGGCAACCCCACTATGCCCAAAATTGCCGGGGTGCTGGGGGAGCCACCCCAACCGCTGACAGCACTTCCTCATGCAGAACAGGAGGCCAGGGAAATTGCCCAGCTACTGCAGACAACGGCGCTGACAGGAAATCAAGTAACAAAAGCAGCCGTTCTGGCCAAACTGCCAGCGGCCAGGGCAATTCATCTGGCCACCCACGGGCTGCTCGACGACCGTCGCGGGCTGGGCAGTGCCATTGCCCTAGCGCCTGCGGCTGGCGACGACGGTTTGCTAACGGCGGAGGAAATCCTGGATCTGAACCTCAAGGCGGAGCTGGTGGTGCTCAGTGCCTGCAACACCGGCAAGGGACGCATCACGGGAGATGGGGTGATTGGCCTGTCCCGGGCTTTGATTAATGCGGGCGTACCCAGCGTCATTGTTTCTCTGTGGACAGTGCCGGATGCGCCGACGGCGGCGTTGATGACGGCGTTTTACGAAAATCTGCAGCAGGATAGCGACAAGGCCCAGGCCCTGCGTCAGGCGATGTTGACCACGCTGCAGCACCATCCCGACCCCAGAGATTGGGCGGCCTTCACTCTGATTGGTGAGGCAGAGTAAACTCGATCTTTGCTTAGAACTTGCAAGAGACTCTATCTCCCAACACGACTTGGAAGGTTATTTTGAAAGCCCCGTGCTGTAGGGCTTTCAAAATAACCTATTTTTGAGTGCTGGCCCGAAGACATGGGGGTTAGCGCCCCCGAAGGGAGCGCTAACCTTCTAAGTCGTGTCCCAATACTGTTCGGTTTAAGCAGTAGGATGGGAAAAGCGAAGCGTGACCATCTATATCCTGTGATGGGCAAGGACGCTTGTCTTTTGTCCATCCTACGGGACTGTTAGGACTTTGTTCTTGTCGCTGCAACTCTAGTCGCCATTTTTTAACCGAACAGTATTGCTTTATCTCCCAACTTACGATCTGAGTTTATGATACGACTTGGAAGGTGATATACTATGCATGGTTATTATCTGGGCTGTTGTAGTGGACTGACACAGCTAATTTCATACAATAGAGTTAGGCTGCCGAAAAGGCTATAATCCTGACTCGATAGACCTCGGCAGCACTAAAGTGCAAACTACGAGTTGGCGCAATTTTAGCCTTGTCACACCCTACTGGTGTGACAAGGCGATAGCCGTAACGCACCGTGGATATGGATTTGATGCGTTATGCTAACGTTAGCGCTCCCGAAAGGAGCGCTAATCTTCCAGGTTGTGACAAAGCTCTGAAGTTGGAATTAGTGCCTTGGCTGCTGCTGACGCTTCAAACAGATACCTGTGCAGAGGGCTCCGAAGCTGAGCAGGCCAGCGATTGGGGAAGCCTCGGGAACTTTTTCCCGAATTGGGTCGGCGCGAACAATCACCTCTCTGCCATCTTCAAGTTTTGCAAAGAAAGCAATCTGGCCGGTATCGTTCAGGGCTTTGCGGCTGAAGCTAAAGGGGTTCAAGTCTGCAACGGTAGAGCCAAAGAGTGAATCTCCTTCGGCAATGACGCGATCGCGCAATGGATCCGATCCTACGAAGATCCCTTCACTGCCAGTATCGAGTCGGGCAAAGAAGGCAATGGTGCCGTCATTGTTAATTGCAGGGACACCAAAGCTGCTAAACAGACTGTTGGTATCGGCGAGCGTGGTTACAACCCCGTTGTCATGGCTGAAAATGCCAAATTCTCCAGTGTCCCGTTGGGCAAAGAAGGCGAGAGTACCATCGTCATTGATGGCGGGTTCAAAGCCAAAGCCGAAGCCTTTAAAGGGTCCGCTTGTATCAACGACTGTTGTTAAAAGACCGTTGGTACTGGTAAAAATACCATCTGTACTGCTGCCATTGCCTAGTTTGCCGACGAAAGCAACGGTCCCGGTTTCGTTGATGGCGGGTGAGGATCCAAATAGGGCAAAAGCACCCTGGCTGTCAACAATTGAGGTGGTGCTGTTACCGTCGGTCGTAAAAATTCCGTTTGCAACCAATGCGTCAAAATTAGCGATAAAGGAGACGGTCCCTGCATTGTTCAGATCGGGATCGCCAAGGGCGTTCAGAAAGCCGCTGTTGTCAACTAGTGGGGTCAATGGATCCACTGGGGTGTCTCCATCACCCACAAAAATCCCGCTTACCCCACTCCGAAGGAAAGATTCGAAGGCGACCTTACCCGTATCGTCGATGTCGGGAGAAAAGCCGAACTGGGAAAAGGGGTTTCTCAACCGACCATTGGTGTCTGCAATTGTCGTCAGTTCGCTACCATCACCGATGAAAATACCTTCACCGCCTCCATCTAGACTTGCTCTGAATGCTACAGTCCCTGAAGCGTTGATGGCAGGTGCAGTAATGCCAAATCCGCGTAAGGAACCACTGGGATCGGCGATATTGGTGAAGGTGAAGTTGGCTGCTGCGGCTTTGTGGCCAGCGATTAAGCAAAGGGATAAGGCGATCGCTAATCCTGATGTATGTTTTGGTCTGACGCTAAACATAGATGGTTATCTCCACTGTCTGAAACGGTTCAATGTCTGGAATCAATGTCTGGAATCAATGTCTGGAATAGTGCAATCTTTGCGATGGTGCGATCGCAGGGTAATCATTAGCATTTCCTAGGACAGGCTCAGAATTTGCAGAGCGATGCTGGGGTAAGGGGGCAGGCGGAACGACTCATAGGATTATTCGCCAGTTTGAGCGCCGTGAGCTTGAATAAGGAAGACAGAGAATTGGCATTAGAAAGCCGGTTAGCGTCAAGGTTGAGCCAGGTGAGGTTAGTGAGAGAGGATAACGGCCTGACATCTGCAATCCGATTAGATTTGAGATTGAGCCAGTTGAGATTGTTCAGAGGAGCTAGCGGCCTGACATCTGAGATATGGTTAGAGTCGAGATCTAGCCAGGCGAGGTTGGTCAGCGCCGATAAGGGCCTGAGGTCGGAGATCTGATTTTGTGTCAGGAGAAGAAACTGCAGGTTCCTCAGGGAAGATATGGGACCAAGGTGGGAGATTTGTTTGTTATGGAGGTTCAACGATGTGCGCTCTGCAAGGACTTTGTCTGCCCAATAGCAGTTCTGGGTTTTTGCTTCTTTGAGCAAGACTTTGACGGTATGTCTGGCGCTGGCGGGAAGACGATCTTGCTGGGAACACCACTGCAAAAATGAGACTAAATAGTCTGATTGTGACAATTGGGTTTGAGCGACTGAGACGACAAATAAGGGTTTGGCTTTTTTCTGGCTTGCGTTTAAATTGCGCTGGTATTCCGCGACTTTTTTCTGGGCTTTGGCGTAGTTTGGGCTGGATTTCGATACGGATTGCAAGCGTGCGATCGCGGTCTGCCATTGGCTGGCGACCAGGGACCAATCTTCCGTTGATTCTGCTGACTGGGCAATGGAGGTTGCTCCGGTTGCCAGGTCAATTGCGGTTTGAAATGAGTCTGGTGATTTTGGTTTGGGGGTAGGAGTCAGGGCGGCAGGGGGAGAGGCAGATGCGATCGCAAATTTTGTCGTCTTTGCTGTCGCCATCTTTGCTGTCGCCAGCTTAGGACTGGTGCTGCTGCAGCTCAGGGTTGAGAAGCTCATTGCGATCGCAAGTAAGGAAAAGAACATTATTTCCTGTCGGCATTGCATGATTACACGCTCCTAAAATTTGAAAAAGTTTAACTGCGCGATCGATTGCTGGTAACAGCATCTATCGCTGACTGCACTCATCTCACTCGATATCTATCAAAGAGAAGAGGCTGTCGCTGACGATTAACCCTCACTACTCTTATCAGGCAAAAAGTACGTCATTAGCAGGAAGACATTCTTGTGCCAGAGACAGAGCAAAACAACACGGCGATCTTGCTGGTGAAATTTGCGGTCGTGCATAAAAGCACGACTTAGATCAATACAGGTTTTGTCTAGCCTGATGGTTCAGGTCAAGATATGGGGTTTACCGAGCCAGATTTTCGATCTGCTATTCTTTACTCATCTCAAAAATCAAAATCTTCTGCAAAATAGCCAAATATTTATTTTTGTAACACGACCTGGAAACTTAGCAGCTCGCGATACCAGAACATTCAGAACAGTCATAAGACTCATTCGGAAATTGGAGTGGAAGCCCCCTTAAAGGGGGCTTCCACTCCAGTTCTTGGACAGATATAGGGAACAGGTGGATCTCACAACTTGGAAGGTTAGCATCCCCTGTGGCAATACTGTTCGGTTAAGGATAGCGGATCGATCGCTTTACGAAAAATAGACCTGTAGGGACACGGCAATGCCGTGTCCCTACGTGAGAAATTAATGTCTCGTTTCTAAACTGAACAGTATTGCCCCCTGTGGGGGCACTCAACTCCATTTCTTCGGACTAGCACAGGGAAAGGAATGATTTTGAACACGACTTGGAAGGTTAGCGCCCCTTTCGGGGCGCTAACCCCATTTTTTCGTGCCAGCACTAAAAAGAGGTGATTTTGAAAGCCTCGCACTGCGGGGCTTTCAAAATCATCTTCCAAGTCGTATGGAGCTTTTGGTAGGGATAAACAAGTAAAGATTTTTGAGCGTGTGGGTGAAACTCGCGCGCTCAAAAATCCTTATTTCTGGAGGACTACCCTTTTTTGAGGAATGATGATGATAAATTCTGTCCCTTGACCTGGAAGGGAACGACAATCTAGTTTTCCTCTATGTTGATCGACAATAATCTGATGGCTAATGGATAACCCCAAACCAGTACCCTGGCCGATAGGTTTGGTGGTGAAGAAGGGGTCGAAAATGCGGTTTTGGACGTCTTGACTCATACCAGGACCGTTATCAGTAATTCGAATTTTGACCTGATTGTTATCTAACAATTCTGTGCAAATTTGAATAGTTGGAGTTGCTTGAGTCGTTGATTGGCCAATTGACAGGTTGGCAGATCGATCTGGACATACCAATTTCTCAACCTGCAAATCTTTAGACAACTCTAGAACATCAATAGCATTGGTGAGGAGGTTCAGAAAAACTTGATTGAGCTGCCCTGCATAGCATTCGACTGGTGGCAGCGGCTGGTAGGATTTGACGATCTTAATGCCCTGGGAAGAACAGCGATTTTGCAGAATCATTAGCGTACTGTCGAGTCCCTCGTGAATATCTACTCGTTTGATTTCAGCTTCGTCTAGTCGCGAGAAAGTTCGCAGGGAGAGCACGATCTGACGGATGCGTTCGGCTCCTGACTTCATGGAGTTCAGCAGTTTGGGTAAGTCTGCAAATACGAAGTCCAGATCGGCAGCTTCGAGGGCCTCAGCTATATCGGCAGTGGGCCTGGGATAGCGCTGCTGGTAGCGCTGCAGCAGATCCATCATATCCTGGACGTAGGCAGTGGCTGGGGCCAGGTTGCCGTAGATAAAATTGGCAGGATTGTTAATTTCGTGGGCCATGCCTGCAACCAGCTGCCCGAGACTGGACATTTTTTCGCTGTGAATCAGTTGTACCTGAGTTTGGCGTAATTCTTGCAAGGTTTGTTCTAAGGTTTGGGCTTGCTGCCGGAGCTTTGATTCTGACTGCAGCACGGCTGTTTCTGCTCGTTTGCGTTCGATCTCTGCGCCAGCTCGCGCTGCAAAAATGCTCAGGATGGAGGACTGCACCTCGACTTCCCAGGTCATGGGTTTGGTGTCCATGACGGCAATGTGGCCCAGGAAATTGCCTGAGTTATCGATAACGGGAAGCCCCGCATAACTTTCGGCCTGGAGCGCTACCAGGTCGGGGTCGTCGGGGAAAAGAGATTGTAAGGAGTGGGGATACCGTTTTAAGGCGGTGCCTTCGTAGACTCTGCCGCAGGGGGTGCCTTTGAGGTCGTAGTCAAAGTTATCCATAAAATCTTCTCCGGCCCAAATGGCAAGGGTACGAGCCTGTTTTCCCGTTTCGCTGTCAAATTCGGCAATCAGGGCGTATCGAACTTGCAGCACCTGGGCAAGATGCTGCACGCAGGCGCGGAAGAAAGATTCTCCAGTTTTAGCGGCGGTGCCTTCTACGATTAAACGCAGGGCTTCTTCTTGACGTTTGCGATCGCTAATATCAGTTTCGGATCCAGCCATCCGTATCGGAGTGCCTGCATTGTCCCAGAGAGCCTGTCCTCGATCGAGAATCCAGCGGTAGGAACCATCTTTGTGGCGAACGCGATATTCTGCAGAGAAAAATGGTGTTTCCCGAGAAAAATGTTCGGTTACCCCCTGCATGACCCGATCGACATCTTCTGGATGGATCCGTTTTGACCATTCTTCTACATGATTGCTCACTTCATGCTCAGCCAGTCCGCGAATTTGTTTCCAGCGGCTAGAGAAGAAGACTTCGTTGGTCTGGACGTTCCAGTCCCAAATGGCATCTTTGCTGCCGCGAACGGCGAGCTGCCAGCGTTCTTCACTCTCCAGCAAAGCCGCTTCAGCCCGTTTGCGGGCGGTGATATCGCGAAAGTACCAAATTCTGCCGTAGTTCTCACCACTGGGAGATTGGATGGGGCCTGAGTAGCGTTCGATAATGCGGGAGCCATCTTTGAACCGAATTTCGTCTCGACTGGTTTCGGCGGGATGCTGGTAGAGATAGTTAACTTTGGCGGTAAACTCGTCGGGGGTGGCCAGCTGGGAAAGGATATAAGCGCGCATCCGATCGTCATTGTTTGAGGCAATGATGTCATCGGGGAGATTCCAGATTTCGCAAAATCGCTGGTTGTAGGAGGTAATGTTGCGGTTTTCATCAGCGATGAGAATGCCGTCAGGGGCGGCTTCTTGCTGGGCCTGGAGCAGAGCATTGCGTCGGTTGAGGGTGGCTTCGGCTTGTCTGCGATCGCTAATGTCCGTGGACATACCACAGCTGGCATAGGCATTGCCTTCAGCATCAAACAAAGGAAACTTAATGGCAATGTAAGTATGAGGCCCATCTTCCAGCATAACCGTTTCTTCAAACTGCAACGCCTTACCTGCAGCCAACGCCTGACGGTCATTCGTGCGGAGTTCGTTGGCAATCTGCGGTGAGAACAAATCAACATCCGTTTTGCCCAATATCTCCTGCAGAGAGCAGTGGAGAATTCCCTGGAGCGCTTTGTTGATAAAGGTGTAGCGTCCATCCAGGTCTTTGACATAAATGGCTGTGGTGGCATTGTCCAGAATCGCCTGAAGATGAGCTTTGCTGGTCTGGAGTTCCTGAGTGCGTTCTTCAACTCGAATTTCTAATCGCTCGTTGAGGTGCTGCAGGGCTGCTTCCGTTGCTTCTAACTCCTGAATCACTCCCTGAAGCAAGGCTGTTTTTTTCTCATTACTTTCTTCTAGCTGTTTGCGATCGACTTCAGATTGTTCTAATTGCTTCCGGAGTATCCGGTTCTCCTTTTGCAGGGCTTTAAGTTGCGCGTTGTAGTCAATCAGTTCAGCTTGCATGTGTCTAGTGAGTTCGCCAGTAGCACCGTGCTAGAGAGTCTATAATAACTATAGGATTCCCATTCTGGGTGCCAGTACTGTCAGTTTACCGTCAGATCGGAATCTGCATCTTAAAATCTGCATCTCACATTGAGTGAAAAAGTGGTATCAGCACCCATGCTTCTGTTCCTTACCCGCGAACGAGCCGATCGCTCGACTACCAATACAAGCAAAGCGATACCAGGACATCAGTCCATTCATGGTCAAAGAACACAGAACTAACTGCTAAGTTTTATTAAAGAATTACCAGTTCCGTAAAATTCCTTAAAAAGCAGCGATAGGCTTTAAGGGAGGTTGAGCGGTTTGTCAGCAAATTCATCTCCGACTCAATCAGCAATTTGCACCTACAATTAAATATGATTCTGGTATAGCATTTATCCAGCTCAGATCGTTCTCACTATTTTTAACTGAACTAATCTGTAAACTAGTATATAGTCCATTTATCGCTTACTGTTATTTATACTACTTTAAACTGAACAATCCAGATCCACGCTTCTTATCTTGCTCTAATTCAAAGAAACCAGGATTGCGCTACCTTAAGTCTGTCATCCTGGAGCATTATCAACTCTAATATTTCAATCTGGCCAGTTTGTGCCGCGATCCCACCTCCAAATTCTGACATGGAGGGGATTATTGGTTCTGACAAATGGCCCGGGGGAGGGGATTGTTATGATAAACCAGAGATCTAATGAGGATTGCACTTATCGCTTTCAACTTTGCAGTTTTCCCTGAGACAAAACTGCAAAGATTGCAACGAAAGCAGGTTATCCCTCTCAAACTATAGATCTCTTTCAAAGGAGAACAAAATAGTGTCAGCCAGGCTCAAAGCTTTATCCCGGATTGCGACTGCTCGATTGTCCCGGCGCATCGCCATCTGGGTCTTTTTCAGCATTATTGTTATTGAAATCATCATTCTGATTCCCTCTGTTCTAAGGCGTAAAGGAGAAGTTCTAGCACAGTTAGAGGAGACGTCCTCAACTGCAGTCAGTGTCGCCATGCGTCTGCTCCCTGCTGATGCATCACCCGCCGATGTCCTGGAGCAAATTATCCAACTTGAGCCAAATTCCTTACTATTGGGTGGAACTCTGTATCGCGCCAATGGCCAACAGGTGGGTAGCTTTGGTGAAGCTCCAGTGCTGACGCTCCCTCAAGCCAAAACGGTGAATGCTCATTACGATGGTGCTTACTATGATGTTGTCTGGCTATCCTCGGAACTGGGCAGAGACTATATCCTGATTTTGCGCCACGATGCTGCCTTTGTTCGGGAAGAATTATATGCATACATTGGCAGAATCGCAGGTTTGGTTGCTATCATCTCGCTCTTCGTCACTCTAGCAACGATGATTGCATTGGAACCCACAGCTATTACCCCCATCCTGCAACTCCGTGCCGATCTGATTCGAGCGGGTGAAGCCGCTGGTCGTGAAGAAGAGATACCTCAGTTTTACTCGAGTTCGATTCGGCGCCGGAACGAACTGGGAGAGGTTATTGCTGCATTTCATCAGATGTTTGCCCAAATTCACCAGGCGATTGTTGAACGCAAACGGGCAGAGGGAGCCCTTAAACAACTGAATGAAGATCTAGAAAGTCGGGTAAAAGAACGCACAGCACAGCTCGCTCAAGCGAATGAAGAAATTCAAGCCCTCAATGCCCGGCTCAAAGCTGAGAACGAGCGATTAACTGAAGTGGATCGCATCAAAACAGATTTCATCTCTACGGTTTCTCACGAGCTGAGAACACCTTTGACTTCAGTTTTGGGCTTTGCCAAGTTAATCCAGAAAAAACTGAGCGATACGATTTTCCCTGCAGTACAGTCAGATGAAAAGAAGACGACTCGGGCGATTAAGCAGGTTGGCAACAATATCAGCATTATTGTCTCCGAGGGGGAGAGGCTGACAGCATTAATCAATGATGTCCTCGATATTGCTAAGATGGAGGCGGGGAAAGTTGAGTGGAAGATGGAACCGTTGCAGATACAGGACATTTTGGAACGTGCGATCGCAGCCACCTCTGCTCTCTTTCAACCCAAGACCCTGGACCTGGTTAAAGACATAGAATCAGAACTACCAGAATTTGTTGGCGATCGGGACCGATTGATTCAGGTCGTCATTAACCTGCTCTCCAATGCCATCAAATTTACTGAGCAGGGATCCATCACCTGTCGAGCCAGGAAAGAAAAAAATCGGATCGTCGTTAGTATCGTTGATACTGGCATTGGTATTGCACCAGCAGATTGTCCCAAAGTCTTCGAGCGCTTCAAACAACTCGGCGATACTCTGACTGACAAACCCAAAGGAACAGGCCTTGGTCTACCCATTTGCAAACAGATTGTTCTCCATCATGGCGGTGATATCTGGGTCAAAAGCGAAATGGGCAAAGGGAGCACCTTTGCCTTCACTCTACCCACTCGAGTGGACGAACATCCGCCCATCCCAACGATTAATATTGATACTCTACTCCAGCAACTGCAAAACCAGACAATTCCTCCCTCAGCACTACCTGCACAGGTCCAAAAAAGCATTCTGGTTGTTGACGATGATGCCAACATTCGCGAACTGCTGCGGCAAGAATTGGAAGCCCAGGGCTACGCCATCCAGGAGGCGCAAGATGGCCTGGAAGCCATTAACCAGGTCAAACAAGCCAGGCCCGATCTGATTATCATGGATGTGATGATGCCTCATATGAATGGCTTTGATGCTGCTGCAGTGCTGAGGAATGACCCGGAGACGATGGACATCCCTATCATCGTCTTATCTATCGTCGAGGATCGCGATCGCGGCTATCGTCTGGGTGTGGATCGCTATTTAAGCAAACCGATTAATACCGAAGTCCTGCTCGGCGATATTGGCGCTCTCCTCTCCCAGGGCAGCTCAAAACGGCATGTACTGGTTGTCGATGAAGACGTTTCAACCGTGAAGATTCTCGCAGAGGTGCTGAAAGCGCGAGGGTATAACGTTGCAGAAGCCTTTAATGGAGAAGAATTCAAAGAAAAAGCAATGTCAGTGCGTCCCGATTTAATTATCGCCAATGCTGACTTTTGGCAACATTCTGATGTCGTCAAAACGTTACGCTTTGAGAAAGACCTGGAAAATGTCCTCTTTATTCTGTTGGCCGACGAGAAAAACAATGCGTCAAATTAGTCTAAAACGTCTGCTGGCCAAAAAAGAAGTCAGGCATGTCATTGATGAAATTATCAGTGCCATCAATACACCCATGGGCATTCAGGATCTTGAAGGGAAGCTGTTACTTGGCAGCTCTGTGGCAGCTCCAGAACATCGACATCCCATACGACTTGACGATCGCACCATTGGCTGGGTACTTGGCGATCCCAAAGCCTTATCTATTGCCGAGCTGCTGTCTTACCTGGCTAATCTCAATCTGGAAAAGAAAGAGCTCGCTCAAGAAACTCTGGAGAGGTATAAAGAAATCAACCTTCTCTACAATGTTTCTGAACGAATGTCAGCCACTCTGGAGTTGGAAGAAGTCGCAACTTTAGTATTGGAAGAAGCCAGAAAACTGATCGATGCAACCAGCGGTTCCGTGATGTTGCTCAACGAAAAAGAAAATAGACTTGATATTCTCTCCGCCTTCGGAATCAAATACAATCCTGCAACCAGCTTGCGACTGGGAGAAGGCATTGCAGGTTATGTCGCGCTTACCCGGCAAGCAGAGATTGTCAACGATGTTCTGGCTGACTGCCGCTACATTCCAGGGAAAAATCAAGTTCGCTCCTTAATCTGCGCTCCGCTGCGAACAAAAGATTGGTCTATTGGTGTCATTAACCTCAGCAACGAGAAGTCGGTGCAATATACAGCAGCCGATCTGAAATTGTTGAATGCCCTGGCTGCCCAAGCTGCATCTGCAATCGAAAATGCCATCTTGCATAAAAACAAGTTGAAAGAAGAACGGATTAAAAGCAATCTGGAGCGCTATGTTGCTTCTCAAGTTGTTCAGGCAATTTTAGATTTAAAGGGCGATATTACCCTCGAACCCATTAAGAGAAATGTAGCAATTTTATTCTCAGATATCAGGAATTTTACAACCAAGTGTGAAGAACTAGCTCCGGAGGAGATAGTGGGTTATTTGAACGAATATTTTACCCATATGGTTGACGTAATTTTTCATCATAAAGGGACAGTGAACAAGTTTGTTGGCGATATGATCGTTGCTTTTTTTGGTGCGCCTTCAAAAATGGATGATGCTGAAGAACGGGCTATTGCCACTGCCATTGACATGCAAAAGCGTATCGAGTCGATTCCTGTTCCCTGGATCCGAGAGAACTTCTTGACAGGGATTGGTATTGCTTCCGGAACCGTGGTCGTGGGCAATATTGGCTCGCCCAGGCATATGGACTATACTGCAATCGGAGATGAGGTGAATACGGCCTCTAGACTGCAGTCGCTGGCTAAGGGGGGCCAGATTCTAGTCACTCGTAATGTGCGTGATGTTACAGAGTCCCAGTTTGAGTTTAAAAGTTCGGGTAAAGTCAAAGTTAAAGGCAAAAAGCAGAAAGTAGAAATTTTTGAGGTTTTGTATTGAAGGGTGTGGGGGAGGAGCAAAGCGTTATCATTTTCTAGTATTTTGCATTCTTTTTCTAGTATTTTGCATTCTTTATTTAAACTTAGGGAGAGCTATGGATAAAAAAATACTAATTGTAGATGATGAACCTCATATCAGAATGTTATTAGAGCAAACCCTTGAGGATTTGGAAGATGAGGGGGTAGAGATCTTACTGGTTGATAATGGAGAGGACGCTCTGGAAACCATCAAAGTAGAAAAACCAGCACTGGTTTTTTTGGATGTGATGATGCCAAAGATGAACGGCTTTGATGTTTGCAATGCAGTAAAAAATGAGCTGAAAATTGAAGATGTTTACATCATTATGCTCACTGCAAAAGGTCAGGAATTTGATAAGCAAAAAGGCAAAGAGGTGGGTGCAGATCTGTATATGACAAAACCTTTCGATCCAGATGAAGTTGTAGAAAAATCATTGGAGATTTTGGGACTGGAATAACTATCAAAAAGAGATCGAGCAATGTAATTACGATCTTTTCGGATGGAAGTTGGAGGTTTTATGATGACTGATTTAAAACAGCTAACTGTTAAAGAACTTAAGCAGTTTATTTCTGAACATCGCAGAGATGATGAGAAATTCAGTGCAGCGCTCAGCGAGTTATTGAGCCGGGATCTTGATGGGGTTGTTTACCCAGCTAATATGCCTATGGAGGAAGTACAACGTATTTTGCAAGAGAAATTAACTGAGGTTAAACGATCTCAACAATAAAATCGCATTTGGTAATCGCAATCATAAAATTTCCTCCATTCCACATTCAATTTTTGTAATGCTGTTTGGTCATTATTTTTTGCGAATTACATTCTATTGCCATAAAATTACACCTGTGAATTATTATCCAGTGCTTAAGAGTTTGCAAAAGATCAGTTATTTCTGCAAAGGGTAGGTGATGTATGTATCTTCAGACATGACTTACTTGAGGAGTAATACTGCCTTCTCAAGAAAAAGGAGCGATATGGAACCGTATTTGGAAGCGTATCTGCAAGCGAACGACATTGTTGACTGGCAGCATCCAGCAATTCTGGAACTCTCTCAGCGGATTGCTGCATCGCACCAGGGTCAGTTTGCGATCGCAAAAGCCACCTTCGAGTGGGTTCGAGACGAAATCTACCACAGCGCTGACTATCAAATGGAGCCGATTACCTGCCGAGCCTCAGAAGTGCTCGAACATAAAACCGGTTTCTGCTATGCCAAAAGTCACCTTTTGGCAGCCTTGCTGCGCGCCAATGGCATTCCTGCTGGTTTTTGCTATCAGCGCCTGAGCATTGACGATAAAGGTGCCCCCTTTTGTTTGCATGGTTTCAATGCTGTCTACTTGCCTGAAATCAGCTGGTACCGTATTGATGCCAGAGGCAACCGCGAAGGGATTGATGCTCAATTTTCCCCACCTCAAGAACACCTCGCCTATCAGATTCGCATTCCAGGCGAAGCAGACTTTGGCAATATTTTGCCTGCTCCTTTATCAGTCGTTGTCCAAACACTACAAACCCATCAAACCCTGGCTGACCTCTGTTCGCAGCTCCCAGATGCGTCTATTGATGTCCTCGATCTCTTGAATCAAGTTCGTTTGGATCGTCGAAAGAAAGCGAAACTGGCAAAGCATTGTGTTAGCCGGTAAGAAGGATGGCATTTTTCAAGGCTGCGAATGAAGTTGGCAATGACTGGTACTGGGAAAGTTGTTTACGATGAAAACACCTGACTTTTTTGGAGGACTATAATGAGCGAGGTGCAATTGACGGGTCGGGTCGTGCGTCCAGGCGACCCAGCCTATGACAATGCTCGCAAAGCCTACAATGCCCGTTTTGACATCTTCCCCAAAGTCATTGTCTTTGCTCAGTGCGTAGATGATGTGGTTAATGCGGTCAAGTGGGCACGAGATCATGGCGTCTGTCCAAGCATGCGCAGCGGTCGGCATAGTTACGAAGCATTCTCTCTAGTACAAGAGGGTATCGTCATTGATGTCAGCGCACTTTGCGAGGTGGATGTGAATCTGGAGCCGGATGGCAAGCGAGGTTGGGCAAAGGTGGGAGCGGGTATCCAGTTGTATCCACTTTACGAACGTCTCTGGCAAGATCGGGTGACTGTACCTGGCGGTTCTTGTCCAACAGTCGGCATTGCTGGACTCACCCTTGGTGGTGGTTTAGGCTTGCTTGGCCGCAGTCGCGGTCTCACTTGCGACAAACTTCTCGGATTAGATTTGGTTGACGCTCAGGGTCAGGTGCTATGCGCTAATGCGGGGCAACACAACGATTTATATTGGGCTTCTCGTGGCGGCGGCGGTGGCAACTTTGGTGTTGTCACTTCGTTTACCTTCCAGGTTGAGGCAATCGATCGAGTTGCGGTTTACAATCTTACCTGGCCCTGGGAGACTCTGACGGATGTCACCGAAGTCTGGCAGAACTGGGCACCCAGTACCGATCGGCGTTTGTTCAGTATTTTAAAACTTAACTCTGCATCCACCGGTATTATTAGTTCAATTGGTCAGTTTGAAGGGTCGGCAGGCGAGCTATGTGATTTGCTACAGCCGCTTTTGCAAGTGGGTCAACCCAAGATTGAATTGCACGAGGTCCCTTACATTGATGCAGTCCGTTTTTTCGCCGGGATCGATCCGCTGCGATTGTACTTGAAGGTGCATCACGATCCAACACCTAATACCCGTTTCAAAAATACCTCTGCCTATGCTAAAGTGCCGATTTCAGCAGCAGGAATTGCAGTCATTCATCACTTCCTTAGCAGTACACCGAACGAACGATCGTTGCTGCAGTTGGATAGTCTTGGCGGTGCGATCGCGGATGTACCTGCAGAGGCAACTGCTTTCTTCCACCGGGCTGGCAACCTGTTCTCGCTACAATATCAAGCCTATTGGAATGACGACAATGAAGGGCCAGCTAACCTCACCTGGGTGGAAGATTTCCGCCGAGCACTACTCCCCTACGTCTCCAATGGAGCGTATCGCAACTACTGTGATGTGGATATTCAGGATTGGCCACAGGCTTACTATGGAGCAAACTTTAAGCGTCTAGTCGCCGTCAAAAAAAGATACGATCCAGATAATATCTTTTCCTATGCTCAGAGCATTCCACCCACTTTGTGCTAACTACTAGGGGAAAAGGGAATGGGGAACAGGGAACGGGGGAATAGGAAAGGGTGAAAGGTTAGGGATGAAATGAGGGAAACGGAAGAGGGTGAGTAGGGGAACAGGGAAGATTAAAATGCTTTAACTTAATACTTCCTTATCAGGGAAGGCAAGCAGGAGCTGGAACGCCTGAGAAGATTCTCATCTCTCTGCTCAAGCAATACAGACGAATTAGGAACAAGAATTAAACTAAGATGTCAACAATCTGTAGGGACGAATAGCGCGTGCTTAAGGAAAGATTCAACCCGTGGTATGGGTTGGGTAGAGCAGAGCGAAACCTAACACCAGGGGACTTTGCGTTAGGTTGCCGCTAGCGCTGCAACTCAACCTACAATGACCTGAATTTCTGCTGATGTAAACGCCATTCATCTGTAGGGTCAATCCCTTGCGATCGCCCCGATAGCCTCCAGATAGGGTATTTTTTAGCCAGGATATAGGGACGATGCCAGTTGATTTCTCGATAGTCTCTGGAGAAGGTAACCACAAGGGGTACCCCTACAAATTGACAAACTATTAAATTCTCATGCCTTAGCATGCAGACACTGGCAAAATTATCCTGAATGGCTCGATAAGGACAGGAAAAAGTCTCAAAACCAGATTGCAATAGCATTTCTCCTTCTGCCCTCTGCCCTCTGCCTTCTGCCCTCTGCCTCCTGCCATATTTTATTTCTCGGCCGGTCGGTTGTGTACGGTTTCTACGAATTAGCACTCCTTCCATTAGAGTGCTAAATTTCTACATGGAAGTGCTAGGAAACTCACCATGGCCAAAATCGTTTCATTTGATGAAGAATCCCGGCGAGCGCTGGAGCGGGGAGTTAATTCCCTGGCCGATGCAGTTCGCATCACCCTGGGGCCGAAAGGGCGGAATGTGGTACTGGAGAAGAAATTCGGTGCACCTAATATTGTTAATGATGGCATCACAATCGCTAAAGAAATTGAACTGGAGGATCCGCTAGAGAATACTGGCGCACAGCTCATTCGTGAAGTGGCTGCCAAAACCAAGGATGTTGCCGGAGATGGAACTACAACTGCAACGGTTCTGGCTCAGGCGATGATCCGCGAAGGGCTGCGCAATGTAGCTGCAGGCAGCAATCCTGTGAGCCTGCGCCGGGGCATTGAGAAAACCATTGCCAGGTTGGTGGATGAAGTTGAAGCAATGGCAAAGCCAGTCGAAGGCGATGCGATCGCGCAAGTCGCCACAGTTTCTGCCGGTAGCGATGAAGAAATCGGCAAGATGATTGCAGAAGCAATGCAAAAGGTGACCAAAGATGGGGTCATAACCGTTGAGGAATCCAAATCACTTGCAACCGATCTGGAAGTGGTCGAAGGAATGCAGATAGACCGGGGATATATTTCTCCCTATTTCGTCACTGACAACGAAAGGATGGTCGCGGAATATGACAGTGCCCGCATCCTTCTTACCGATAAAAAAGTCAGTGCTATCCAGGATCTGGTGCCAGTACTCGAAAAAGTGGCTCGGGCTAGCCAGCCTTTGCTCATTATTGCTGAAGACATTGAAGGTGAAGCCCTGGCAACGCTTGTGGTCAACAAAATGCGCGGGGTGCTCAATGGTGCTGCAGTGAAAGCTCCTGGTTTTGGCGAGCGTCGTAAAGCAATGCTGCAAGATATCGCCGTACTGACTGGCGGACAGGTCATTTCTGAAGATGTTGGTCTTAGCCTGGATGCAGTGTCTCTAGAAATGCTGGGCACTGCTCGCAAAGTGACCATCGACAAAGACTCCACCACCATTGTAGCAACTGATGACAATGCATCAGACGTAGAAGAGCGTATTGTTCAGATCCGCAAGCAACTGGAGGAAACCGATTCGGAATACGACTCTGAAAAACTCCAGGAGCGTATCGCCAAACTTGCGGGTGGGGTTGCTGTGATCAAAGTCGGTGCAGCCACTGAAACTGAACTCAAAGATCGCAAGCTGCGCATCGAAGATGCACTCAATGCCACCAAAGCAGCCGTTGAGGAAGGCATCGTCCCAGGCGGGGGCACGACATTGATCCATCTGAGCGATAAAATTGGTGTCATTAAGGACAGCCTTGATGAAGAGGAAAAAATTGGTGCCGAGATTGTTTCCCGTTCTCTAGAAGCCCCTCTGCGCCAGATGGTGGACAATGCTGGCGAGGAAGGCTCCGTGATAGTCGACAAAGTCCGTAACAGCGCCGCCAATATTGGCTACAACGTTATCACCAATGTGTTTGAGGACATGATTGCAGCTGGGATTATCGATCCGGCGAAAGTCGTGCGCTCAGCGCTGCAGAACGCCAGTTCTATCGCTGGAATGGTCTTAACCACCGAGGCTCTGGTGGTTGAAAAGCCTGAGAAGAAGAAAGCGATGCCTGACATGGATGGTGGCATGGGCGGCATGGGCGGCATGGGCGGCATGGGCGGCATGGGTGGCATGGGCGGCATGGGCATGATGTAGAGTGCTCCAGTTTATCCCTTCAGTTGCCTGTGACATGAAGAAACAAAACTCCACCGTACGGTGGAGTTTTGTTTCTTAACACGACTTGGAAGGTTATTTTGAAGGCCCTGCCTCGCAGGGCTTTCAAAATATACTACTGGTATGACACACCTAAAATTATGTAAATTCGTAGTTGGCACTTTAGTGCTGCCGAGGTCTATCAAGTAAGGATTATAGTCTTTTCGACAATCTAACTCTATTGCAACAAATTAGCGGTGTCAAACCACTACAATTTATACAGCTCTTAACCGTGCAGAGCATAACCTATTTTTAATGTTAGCCTGAAGAGATGACAATTATATCGTCTTAGACGAGCATGATGAGAATCAGATTTTCATAGAACTTATAGCTACTTTTACTGTTATAGCAATAGCCAACTTGATACAAGTCCCCCCTTTGGGGGCACTAACCTTCTCAGTCGTGCTTCTATTTCTGTCTGATTAAACCAGTGCTGCTAACAGGGTCTGGAGTTTCAGTCTCTTCTAAACCAGTGCTGCTAACAGGGTCTGGAGTTTCAGTCTCTTCTAAACCAGTGCTGCTAACAGGGTCTGGAGTTTCAGTCTCTTCTAAACCAGTGCTGCTAACAGGGCCTGAAGTTTCAGTCGAACTTCTGATAATTCTCGATCGGGGTCGGAGCCTGCAACAATGCCTGCTCCGGCATAGAGCCTGGCCCGACATCCTTCAATCAAAGCCGAGCGAATGCCGACGATAAACTCGCTGTTGCCGTGATGGTCGATCCACCCCAGCGGTGCGGCGTAGAGGGAACGTTCGAAGGTTTCGTAATCCAGGATTTGCTGGCAGGCCCGATCTCTGGGTACACCGGCAACGGCAGGGGTAGGATGTAGAGCGGCCAGGATTTCCAGGGGCTGTGCATTCGCTGCCAGGGTAGTTTGGATGGGTGTCCAGAGATGCTGGATGTTGGAAAGCTGACGCAGTCCAGGTTGAGCGGGGAAGCGAGGCAGCAGGCCCAGACGAGACAGATGTTGAATGACAAAGTCGATGACGACCTGGTGTTCGTGCTGCTCTTTGGGACTGTTAAGCAGGCTTTGAGCAAGTTGGGCGTCTTCGCTAGCACTTTGGCCTCTAGGGGCTGAGCCGGCTAGAGCATCCGCAATCAGTTCGCGATCGCGGATGCCAATCAACCGTTCTGGACTTGCTCCCATAAACGTTTGTCCCTGACCATTACTGACAGAGAAAACATAACAATCGGGATGGATCTGGCGCAAATTGTTGAGCGAAGCCACCACCTGAAAGGGCAGGGGGGCAATGGCTTCAATCGCATGGGCCAGAACAATTTTGCTCAGCTGCTGCTGCTGAATCAGGCTCAGCGCGTCCAACACCGCTGCCTTAAAGTTGTTGGTATCAGTAACGTCGTCGATTTTGAATTGCTCCTGACGGTGAATCCCAGGGCCAAAGTTCTTGTAGCGTAAGTCACAAATCTTTTGCAGATCGCGCCAGAGGGTTTGAGCCAAAATCTCTAAGCGATCGCCAATCTTTATAGTAGTATTGACTACTACTGTACAATGGTCACCATGACGAGCGATCTGCCAGCGCGGTAAAAAAACAGTTGCGGCTGGAAAGGGGGAATTCCGGTTGAGATTGCGATCGAAAAAGGTGAAACTGCAAAAAAACCGGGAGCCTGCGACGGGAGATTCAACTGTTCCTACTGCGATCGCATTCGCCAGACAATCCTCAATAAACGCCTGAATCTGCAAAAACCGCCTTTCCCCCTCTGCCTGCAGTTGCAGAATCGGTTCGAACGCTGCGATCGCTTCCCCCTGCCAGCGTTTCTCTAAGTAAAAATGGCGTTGATGCGGAGAAGCAATTTCGCTCAGCACCACCAGCGGATCCACAGGCGGAATTTCCAGGGAAATGCCGATCAGCTTTGTGGGGTTCTGGGGCGTTAGGGTCTGTTTGCAGGCAAGCAAGAACTGATGCAGATCGGCACAATCTCGAAACAGGGTAATACAATCCGGTATAACTGACATGAACGCGAGGATAGCAGATTCTATTAGCAATCGGGTTTCCCAACTCCCGACCCAGGCAAGCGGTGCCTGGAGTTAGCACGCCCCTTTTACATCTAACCATCGAAGCGCTTGCCAGAGACAACAAACAGCGCGATCGCAAAAAATACTCTATGCTACTTTAGCGAATTTAAAAATTAAATTTGAAAATCGAGCAGAAAAACAAGTCCGTTTTTTATTAATTTCAACTTATTGCGGGTACAAGACAACGCCCAGCAAAAAGCGTCAAACCACTCAAACAGCTAGCCTTGAACCAGCCTCATTGCTCAAAATTACTTGACAGATCGATCGACCTGAATTTGCTCCCGTTCAACCCCCTTTTGAAATTCTCTGATTTTTGTGCGATCGCACCGGACTCAACAAAAATTCCGCCATCAGTTATAAGCAGAGAAATTGGCGAAAAAATTTCCCCTTAAAATTCCATGCATCATGTAGTCAAACTTTCTCTGCTGCCCTCTGCCTCCTGCCTGTCGCTATAGTTCTGAGGTTAGTCTAAAATTAAACGCAGCAATCAGCAGAAACAAAACGATCGCATCCACCGCGAACATTAAAGGGGTTGTCAAAAAAGGACCAGATGATCTTCCCAATAGCGTGTCGCAAAAGTACTTGAATTTATCGGTTATCTGCATTGGCGCAGGCCCCAAACAGCCCCTTCCTGGTTCTGGCAAGAAGAATGATAAAATTGCTACCAGGAAGCAAAAGCCGATCTCGAAGCAGGGCGATACCAGGGCTTTGACAATGCCAACGAATTACTGGATCATCCGAAAAACGATCCCGACGCATAAGCGATGAAAATGCGGGTAACCCAACGTTTCAGTTTAAACTGCGGTTGCAAAACGCCGCTGGTTGAGGTAAGTCAAGAAATCTTCACCCGCCTCTTGAATGTCTGGATCGCAGTGCTGCGTCGCTCGTCTGGCCAGCTGTTGAGTCAAGCTCCAGTCCAATTCAACGTACAGTTCCAACAAGCGGCGATACTCTTCCTCTGTACCCGCTTGCAGCAACGGTTCAGCACTCTTTTCAAGATTGACCCGCAACCAGGGACGCGGCAACGACAGAATGGCCTGACGACACAGCTCCAGATCTGAATGGCCAACACTAGCCAGATCCACCAGATCGTCCAACAAACACTGACGCTCTTCCAGCGGCAAATAGTCCAACACCCGCAACGCCGTTCCTCGCTCAGCCGGATTGTGCAGAGCCTGCCGGATCGTCTCAACTCTATCGTTGCATTCAGCCAGAAACCGCTGGCGACTCTGGATAGCCGCGACCTCGCTACTTGCAAATTGACGCCACAGTTGCCGATTTTGGACGTTGCCTTGTTTCTGAAGCACTGCTCTCTCCTGCAGTGAAGTTCCCTCTAGTCTAGAAATGCCTGGGGTTGAATGTTAAACCGTTGGGCTAACTGCTGGATTTGGCTCAAGGTTAAGGCTTGTTCCTGGTTCAAAATGGCGGCGATGGTTTCAGCGGTGCCAACTTCAGGTAAATCTGCGCTGCTCAGTCCATGTTCCGCCATTAAGTATGCCAGTACGTCGCTGCCACTACAGTCAGGGATCGGGTGATGGTCTTTTTCATAAACTTCAATCAGCGTTCCCAGAGTATCTAATAAGTGATAAAGCGGATGCTGTTCGTTGGTGCCAATTTCATCAATTAGGCCATTTAAACGTGCGATCGCACGATCGTATTCTTCCTCATTGCGAATGGTGAGGAGGGGCGCGATCGCGCCCCAATGGACATTAATATCCGGCGGCAGTGCAATTAAACTTTCCATTGGCCTCGATCGTATTCCGAATGAGTCAAGATATAACGAATATAAACCTTCTGACGGTTAAAGTGGATTGAAGCAATCAATCGATACTTATTCCCCCCAATATTAAACACAATGAGATCGCCGACCCGATCGGCACTGGGGAAAACAGAGCGTAAAGCGTCAAACGTCTGAAAGTTTGCTGCACTCAAAAGCTTAAACCATCGAATCAGCGCCGTTTCACTATCAGGATAATGTTCCCAAAATTGCCGCAACGCTTTACGAGAAATAATATGCATCTTTTACTGAAATTTATCAGGGCATTATAGCGAATCCTGTCATCCCATACAGATGCATAACACACCCTTACTCGCATGTCCCCATACCAATCTGAATCGAACCCAACACCCTCATACTTCCGTCCTCCCTCCTCCTCCCTCCGTCCTTCTCACCCTCCCCCCTCTTCCGTTCTTCATTTCCCATTTCCCCCATCACTTTTTACTCATCACTTTTTACTCATCACTTTTTACTCATCACTTTTTACTCATCACTTTTTACTCATTACTTTTTACTCGTTACTCATTCCCCGTTCCCTGTTCCCCGTTCCCTCTCTTCCCTCAAAAATCCCATACAACGGATTGCGCGCCAGCCGATCCCGCCGCTGCCCGTACAGCCACAAGCCGGTACAGCACCCCAACGACACCAGCCAGAACAGCGCCACCTGCCACCCGGGAAAGAACCGCAGCAACCCCACCGTCGCGAAGCCCAACGTAATCGGCAACCAACAAAAGAACGGCAACGCAAAAATGGCCAAGAATCGACCCCAGTCTTTTTGGGCTTGAGATCTGACCCAAAAGCCAACACCAACCATCGACAAAGCTGACAACGTAAACGCTATAGCTGCTGCTATCCAGTTGCTAGTAAAGATGACTGGATTAACTCCAACAATCGCAAAAAAAATACTTAAACTGAACGCGGCTACCATTCCAATTATTGCCTTGCTTCTAGAAAAAATCCCAGATCCAACGAATACTCCAAAGCTAGTTCCACCTAAAGTTAAAGCTGGATTTACGGTTACATTAACCATATCTTGAGTAATGATCAATCCAAGCAAACTTGCAGTTATATATGTAATTACCAGGAATAAAGTTACCGTCATAACAGTTCCCCAATTTACTTTTCCAAAGAAAGCTCCAATTCCAAGAGTAATTACGATAAAAGCTAAGATTCCAACTGAAAAAAGTAGCGGAAAGTCTAAAGTTTCTATATGGGGAAAAAAGCTTATTCCAGCCAAAGTTAAAACTAAAAGTAGACAGAATAAAGTTATCATTATAACGGTTCCCCAATTTACTTTTCCAAAGAAAGCTCCAATTCCAAGAGTAACTACGATAAAAGCTAAGATTCCAACTGAAAAGGGTAGCAGAAAGTTTACAGGTCCTCCATGAGAGAAAAAGCTTATTCCAGCCAGAGTTAAAACTAAAAGTAGACAGAATAAAATTATCGTCATAATAGTTCCCCAGGTTGCTTTCCCCATAGAAATTGCAATCCCAAGAAGAATTACAACAAAAGTTAAGATCCCAACTAAAGAAGTTGATATCAAAGTTAAAGTCTTAGTATGAGAGATAAATTCTATTCCTACCAAAATAAAAGACCCAACACTTATTAGTACTCCTGCACCAAGTCCAGACCGTGAGATATCTTCAGCTCCATGCCAGGTTAAATCGTCGCGTAGCAAACGATACAATTTATCGAGAAAGGTGACTGGCCCAAGCAAACCAGAATTGATGAATGAATTCGGCTCTAAACGATCCAATCCTAACCGAATCCAAAAACATAACAAAATCAGTACGCTATAGACTGCAAAACCATTCACCCAACTTCGTGATGAGTAAAGCACAGTATAAAATATCTGAGCGAGCGCCGCGATCGAAGCAACTACGGCAAAAAAAAGAATGAGCTGATAGTGCCAGCCAGTTTTAAAGTTATACTCCAGGGGTCGGAAGAGATTGCGCCAGTCGTTGCGATCGGGCAAACGATAATTGACTAATCGCTGTAGCAGATCGAGCTGAAAGTTTGCGGGCAGGCAAGAAAACAGCAGTTGCCAACTCGCGTCAGCATTGCGGCGATTGAGAACATTGTCGATCGCGTCTTGTAGCTGAGCATCATCTTCAAAGCTCTGCTCGGCAAGATCGTTGACTTCAGGTTGAAGTGTGGGTAAATCCAGACGTTCTAGTGGCTCTATTTTTTCGATCAGACAAATCGGAACGATCAGTCGCGGGTCGGGTTGCAACGACGGGGATTGGAGTGCCTTGGGTTCGGCATTGCTAATCAGACAGGCAATACGACTCGCAATGGTGGGCAACGCAGAGTTCTCTGACTCCTCAAACGGTTTCCAGATCCAATTAAATGATTCTGTCTCTTTGTGCTCTTGGGCAATGACGCAGTCTTGCAGAGATCCCTCAAACTCTGGCAGTTGCAGGAAACCAGTCAGAATCCAGGCTGCACGAGCGGCCAAGTCCTGATTGTCATGCCATAGCAGCTGTACCAGCGTTTTAGCTGCATCCGGGGTTTTGATGTCGAATAAACTGGTCAGAGCTTCGAGGTTCCCCTTGTCTGCTACCTCTACGATGGCAGGAATGGCCAGATTGCCCATCCGAGTCAAAGCATAACCGAAAGTTGGATAGTAAGGAGCCAGTATCCCTGCTGCTTCTGGTAAATTCGTCAGGGACAGGGCACTCGCAGCACAAAATTGTAAGTTTGGTTCTTCAAGGTTCTCCAGCGTTTCGACCAGAAATTGAAAAACCGCTCTGCTCCTGGGACGAGAATTTGAAGCAACGGTACCCAATGCTTTTGCTAGCGTTTCATTGGTTGCCACTTCAGCCAGTTGTTCCTTGAATGTATTAATGATTTTATTGGTTAGTACTTCATCCACTGCCTCCGCATCAGCAAGACATTCAAAGCCCGCGATCGCATCTTTTTCGTAGACCGCACGAATGAGAGCAGTGCTGTTTCCAGCTAGACCGCACCAGAGCTTTGCCGTCTCTCTCCAGGTATCCGGTTCTTGCTGAAATCGTTCGATTAACCCCTCTGCATCCTCAACCAGGGCAGCGGCGACAAAGAATTCTTGCAGTGTCAAGTGGACAAACTGATAGCGCTCGCCACCATCAATCCGCAGCAACAGGCCGCTACGTTCAACAATCTCTACTAGAATCGGCTTAGTAGAATCTGGCGACAAATCCAGGGAAGGCAATATCTGCCGAATTTGATCCAGCACCGTGGCATAGTTGATGCTGCAACGGTCTGTTTGTTGGGGAGTAGTATTGTCCTGCTGGTAAAGTGCCAGGTTTTGCAGCAGGCGTCGTTTGTCGCTGGCCCGGTAGCGATTGAAGTCACCGCGCCATTGATCGAGCAAGATATCGGTGGATCTTCGATAGAACTCGGCTCGCGAGTGGGGTAGGACGAAGGGGGTGTCGGTGTAGAGGAAGGAAATAATCGTCAGCAACAGCGGATTGCGGGCTAGAGCTATGATGCGGGGCCGATCCCGCAGGGTTTGCAGCAGCTGCTCGATGGACTTCTCCGGCGGCATCTGAGCTTGCCATGCGCCCAGAAACCGCTGAATCTGGGCGTCGCTGAATTCGACGATCTCCAGAGTCTGGTCAGCAACTTCAGCAAACTCCTGTCGGTAAACGGCAGTGCGACAGGTGATAATGGCTCGACATTTTTTGTATTTACCCAGCAAATCCTTGAGGCGTTGTACCACCTGGGAACGAGCGCCGCTGTTGACTTCATCCAGGCCATCCAGCAGCAACAGCAACAGTCCCTGGTCCAGGGCCTGGGTGACAAAGTGGGTTGCATTTGGGAAATCATTGCGATCTAGAACCTTGACCAACTGCTGCTCGATAGAACGCTGCAGGTCGCTGAGGCGATGTAGTTCTAACAAAATGGCGATTGGTCGCTTTGGCGGTGCCTCCAGTTTGCCCTGAGCGTAGGACAACGCCAGGGATTTCAGCAGCATCGATTTGCCTGACCCGGGTGGGCCAGTGACCATTAGCCGGGGATACTGCGCTACGGCGCGACGAGCTTCAATTTCCTCTCCACCTATGGAGCCAGCCACCTTCAGCGGTACGTAGACTTCGCTCATTTGCAGAGGACGATTGGGCCGGAAGGGAATTTGCAACTCCTGGAACTTGTCGATCAGGGCAGTGCGGTAGCGCTGCAGGGCAATCTCCTGGAAAAAAGGACTGCCTGCAAAGCGGTTGTAGACCCAGTTGCCTGCGGTTTTGCTGGCGCTTTTAATCCAGTCCTTGAGAACATCTCTGAGTATCAGCAAAACGAAGAAGAGGGCGGCGGCGACCCAGCCGATTTTGGGTTGGAATTGCTCCCAGAGGTTGGGCTGGTGGGTTGTTTTTTGCCTGATGTACTCTTCCTTATAAAGTTTTGCAATTTCGCCAGGAGACAACTGCAATATCTGAGCGTCTTTTTGATACCACTCAACCACGGCGGACGGTTGAGGTGGAAGACCTGCTTTGAAGTCGCTCGCCGCTTGTGCTTGAATTTCCTCGATCAGCGCCTCGCGGGCGCTAGCAACTGGCGACTGAGAGAGCGAAGGAGTCTGGGCATAGGTTGGTGTTGCTGTGCCCAATAACAAAGACAGACTCAGGCATAAGATAAAGATAGCTGCTTGGCTCGATCTTATTCCTCGTTTTCTCTGCAGTCCCTTGAAGGATCGCGGTTGCTGCCCCATCTTGCACTTGCTCCCCATCGCCAACAAAACTGGACTGTTCCATGTTACTGCGATGAAGCGGGGGTATCGGTTACATATAGACTCTGCAGCACTAAAGTGCCCGCTCCGAAACCAAAATGCTCACTACAAACTAGAAGCACCAAAGTGCCGACTCCGAACTGGCATCATGACTCAAGTGCCAACCTCGATTGTATTTATACTCTGAGCGGTGAGCGACTGGACGTTTTTGCTGTTCTGCGCAGGCACACTGTTGGCGCAAGGTTGCCTTATAGCACTATGGCGTTGAGTTAGGACATTATGCTTGGGTGAAAGGGAACGGGGAACGGGGAACAGGGAACGGTAAAACGTCTTAACCTATAGCTGTAGTGCTATAGCATTTAAAGGATTGCCTCGCTGAACAAGAATCGCGATCACAAGTCCACCTCCAGCCATGAGAGAGGAGGTGGGCGCGATCGCGACCCGAAATTTATAAATTGAACCTGAAAGGGTTCCTTTTGCGATTAGTCGTTGTCCCAATCCTCGCGACCGAGTAAATCGCCAATCCGGTCGCGCAGCAGATAGCTATGTTGCTCTAGCTCGCACTCCACGCAATCCCATTCGCGCGCCGGGATGTACTGGCACAGCGTGTAGATCGGTTGCCGACGGCTGATGACGCCCCGGTGTACCAGTTGGCGGGCTTCATCCTGAATGACAGTCAAGGAATAGCGAAGGGAGGGTAATGTACTTGTGCTCATGAATCTGGCTCCAAAATTGCAGGAAAGTTACATGGGTGAAAACAGTTGGAGGCGAGAGAACTAGCCACTGTCAGGAAGAATTGTTTTGTAGCCGCATATACTGAACTTCGTTCATTTTCGCGCTAATTATCTTCCAAGGATATTAATAAACGTTGCTAAAGCCATCAAACCTTGATATTCTATTTGGTTTAGCTACTTTGTACTACTCAGTCCGAGAGAGAAACGCAAATGCCTTGCGATTGGCAGCGTTGCGGGCAGACTGAGTTCTAGTCGGACAATTGCTCCGTTGAGCAGATTGCCTGTGTCAGGGTTTGTAAATCGCTCTATCTTAACCTTTAAATTTAAGCATAAAGTAAAGATTGATTAAGCGAACGATTAAGTAAAAACTGGATTCCATGCAGGTGAGGCTTGGGAAGAAAGGCCAAACAGCATGTTCAGGGCGATTGTCTGGGCAAGAGGCATCTGACCGTAGGAGAAAAGGCAAGGAATCGCCGGGTCAATGTCTTGGGAAAATTGTTCCCAGATGTAGGGACTGCCATAAATGACCAGGGCATGAAGTTCATGTTTTTTTAATAATCTCTCTCGCCAGATTGAGGCCATCTGGTTAAGGTTGGCACTGCCCCGGAAGGGATTCCCTCGGATGAAGAGCTGCAGCAAGGTGGGATGGAAACTGTCTGCAGGCGCAGGCAATGGCGTGTGGCAATCGCACAGTTGGGTGGTGCAGCCTTGCTGTTCGGGAAGCGCGATCGCAGGCACCTGAAAGTCCAGGAAGGAACAATTCAGCAGATTATCCACCACAATCAGATTGCGGGGCGAGCTGGAGGAGTCCGCAGCCGGATTCCAGGGCAAGGTGCCGCGAATCACCATGGAGTCCCGCAAAATAGCAGCTACAGTGGCGCGGGCCTGCGGCTGCGCGAGCGGCTGCAGTTGAATCGGCAGCGAAATCGGTGCGATATCAGGCGAGCCAGCGTTTGTTTCTGGCGGCGGTGGCAGACAAACCTTTTGCTTTGCTCGCCAGATGCGTTCTACAGAACAACAAATCTGTTCTGCTGCAATACGGCCGCTGTCCACTGCGGCACAGACAGACTGGATGGCCGTCTCTGGATCTGGGGGCATCAACAAAATATCGGCTCCTGCTTCAACTGCCATCACTGGCGCTTCCTCCGGCCCATAGCGTTTGGCAATGGCTCCCATCACCAGCGCATCTGTGACAATTAACCCCTGAAACTGCAGGGCTTGTCGCAGTTCCCCGGTGAGGATGCGCGGGGAAAGGGTGGCGGGGCGCTCTGCATCCCAGGCGGGGATGAGTAGATGGGCGCTCATCACGCTGTCAACGCCTGCTGCGATCGCAGCAACAAAAGGGGGGCGCTCAATCCTGGCCAATCGTTCTGGAGAATGGGACAGCACCGGCAACTCCAGATGCGAGTCAATACCAGTGTCGCCATGACCCGGGAAATGCTTGGCAGCGGTAAGTACCGGATAGGAGTGCGCACCCCGAATAAAGGCTGTTGCCAATTGGCTGACAGTCTCCGGAATTTCGCCAAATGCCCGGACATTGATGACTGGATTGTCGGGATTATTATTTACATCCACCACAGGTGCGAGCACCCAGTTAAGACCCATCGCCATCGCCTCCTGAGCGGTGCAAGCTCCCATCTGGGTGGCATAGCGGATGGCACTCTCCATATCCTTGTCCGCCACAGCAGCCAGGGCCAGCGGCGGCGGAAACCAGGTGGCCCCCGCAAACCGCTGGCCCACTCCTTCTTCAATGTCAGCAGCGACAAACAATGGAATCCTGGCCCAGTGCTGGAGTTGCTGCGATCGCACCCCAATTTCCGCCGCACTCCCCCCCAGCAGAATTGCTCCCCCCACATTCAACTCCTCCAGCCACCGTTGTAAGGTTGCAGCCAGGGGTTCCCAAACCGGATAACGGATCTGAGGATCGAACAGATGACCCGACGCTCGCACAACGACCATCTGCCCCACCTGTTCCGCTAAGGAAAGCGAGTCAATATCAGGCAGCAATGACATAGGCAATGAAGAGGGAATGGGGAACAGGGAACGGGGAACAGGGAACGGGGAACAGGGAATGGGGAAGAAGGAACGGGGAATGGGGAACAGCAATTAACCCTGAAGAGTGAACAATCCTTCACCCTTCACCCTTCACCCTTAATCTTCAGCCGTTGGAGGCAAGGAACCGTTTGTCTCAGATTCCAGCAATTCTGCTTCCGGCTCTGCCGTTTCCCGTTCCTGATGCAGCCGATCCAATAACGAGAGAATGCGCGTTCCACGTTCCAACGATCGATCTTCCAGAAACACAACTTCCGGCGTCCGCCGCAGCCGCACCCGATGCCCAAGCTCGCTGCGAACATAACCTGTAGCCGACTTCAAGCCAGCCATCGTTTCCGCTCTGACTTCATCAGTACCGTAGATGCTGACAAAAATCTTGGCATGTTGCAAATCGCCCGCAACTACCACATCGGTAACACTTACCATGCCAGCACCAACACGGTCATCCTTCACATCATGGAGCAGCATTTGGCTGACCTCGCGTTTGATTAAGGCGGCAACGCGAGAAACGCGACGACCTGTAGCCATAGCAATTCGCCCCCCTATTTTTCAACCTTATTGTTCATCCGAGAACTGGAGTAGAAGCCCCTCTCAGGGGAGCTTCCACTCCAATTTCCAGATGAGTCTAATATACAACTTCTCCAGCCTGAAGCGCAGAATTTGTGGCGTCTAAACTGGGCCAAGTCCCAACATAGCCCGCAAGGTCAGCCCAATGAAGGTTAATCCACCTAGAATTAAAAGGCTAAGCGCGATCGCAGTCTTTGGGCGTTTAAACAACGGTGCCAGCTGCTTAAACAAAAAAACAAATATTCCCAAAGTAACTGTAATGAGATAGCGAGGATAGCGCCCAATATTGTCCCAAAAATCTTTCATCTTCCCAGCCCCACTCCATTCCTTACATTTTCAACCGCTTCAATCACTATATTCAATCACTATAGTTGATTGCTGGCGTCGATCCCGTGCAGAACAAATGGAGCCTAGAATCTTCCGCCCCAGGTCCCCAGCCATTTCCAAAGCGCTCTCCTTAATTGCAACAACCTATCTTCCATGATTTGCTCAAAGAAACTAGTACAGTGTCACAATTAAAATTTAGGGTAAACTCCGTGGGGTTTACCCTAAATTTTAGCGTTGACAGAACACTAAAGTCTACAACTTGAAAACTAATACCCGAGAGCTGGTAGTGGTAAACAATTAATGATTTTTGGGCGTGCGGGTTCCACCCGCACGCCCAAAAATCATTACCCCTATAGGACTCCCCCCAAGAGCTGACACCTGAAACCCAAAACTTGTCCCCTTTCCCTTTGCCGATCGCTACCTGTAGTGTTTAATTGTAAAACTGGAATGCCATATCTAGTAATATCGTCAAATTCTGGACACAAAAGTCTGCCAGGAATGCAACCGTTCCCATTTACTCAATGCACATCGATCTTGAAGACAGTACAAACGATCGGATATAACAGGATATAGCTGTTTACAGCTCGCTAACCCCCTAATGACAAATTTCCAAACAGGCCGATGAAAACCAACAAAGTTGTAAGACCTTTCCTGAAGTGGGCTGGTGGAAAGCGGCAACTTGTACCTGAAATCAAAGAACGCTACCTGCCAAAGAACTATAACACCTATTACGAACCCTTCTTAGGAGGAGGCGCGTTGCTGTTTGAACTGCAGCCAGAACACGCAGTTATTAATGACAGCAATTCGGAATTGATGAACTGCTATGAAGCAATCAAAACCGTTGTAGACGAATTAATCGAAGATTTAAGCAAGCACAAAAACGAAAAAAGTTATTTTTATGAAATCAGAGATTTAGATCGAGTACCCGGTGGATTAGCCGCCTACCAGAAAGAAACGTCTGCTGTTCAAAGAGCATCAAGAATCATTTTTTTAAATAAAACCTGCTACAACGGTCTCTTTAGAGTCAACTCCCAGGGACAATTTAACGTTCCCTTTGGCCGATATAAAAAACCTAATTTTTTAGAACCAGAAGTCTTGAAATCAGTGAGTAACTATCTCAACAACAATCAGGTTAAGATCCTCAACACAGATTTTGGAGAAGCAGTCCAAAGTGCTAGAAAAGGAGATTTCATCTATTTCGATCCGCCCTACGATCCGATATCGGACACCGCCTCTTTTACTGGCTACAATATCAATGGCTTCGATCAAAAACAGCAAGAAAGATTGAAAAAAACAGTTGATGATTTAACCCACAGGGGATGCAAAATCCTCTTAAGCAACGCCTGCACTGACTTTATTAGAGATTTATATGGAGACGAATATACTGTAGATATTGTCTCCGCCTCAAGAGCTATTAATTCCAATACGTTGAAAAGAGGAAAAATAGACGAAGTCCTGATCAGAAACTACGAACTGTAGCGTTTGTATAGCAATTCTCAGGCTAGTGAGGTATGGAAATGTTCTCCTGCCTTCGGTAGGAGAGCATTTCCATGTACTTCAGTCGCACGGGAACCGCTGCATAATGTTACTAAGTGGAAAATTGCTGAATACACAACTCGTAAGGTTAGCGCTCTCGTTAGGAACGTTAGCCTCTGGTCTTGTGTGCGAAGTCAATCAACCACACACCTTGGAAGGTTAGCTGATACGGAGTAATGAGAGTTTCAACCCGCGAGCCAGCAGCTGAACATTTGAGCTTGCTCATTAATCTTCCAAATTGTGCAAACCAGATTATTTTTAAAAAGTCAAACAAAAAATAACCTTTTACAGCAGCTTGCAGCCAAGTTCAGTGCAATTCCAGTCCTCAAGGCTTTGGGTATCAAATATCGAGTGTACCGGATTCGATCGCAAACTGCTGTGGGTCGTGTGTATTGTTATCTGTATTTTGCGTAAAGATACTTTCTAGATTCAGAAGATCTCTAAACAATCTTGATGGAAGATTGCGGTATAACAGTGTAATATGGAAGAGAAGCTTAAGATTTTTAGAATTTCTAACACTTATGACTTTTTTAACAAAGAATCGGAGAGAGTTTAAGCTTAATGTTACCCAACTGGTAGCTAGAGCATGGACAGACGAAAAATTCAAGCAGCGTTTGATCGCAGACCCAGGTGCAGTCTTGGCAGAAAACGATCTAATCCTGCCAGCTGGCATTACTGTCCGTGTTAACGAGAGTGCCTCAATAGCCTCGACAGTAGCTAGCACAACCCATACACCTAAGAACACCATTTACGAAATCTTACTGCCTCCAACCCCTGTAAAAATCAAAGATAGCCAGCTACAGACATGGGTAGACGGAGATTCAGTGTCTGAATTAATACCAGTTCCAGGCGCGATTATTTGATGCTTCAGGAGCATCGATCGAGCCATTAAGCTTTGCAATTTAAGCAGTGCTGCTTGTGCAACAACAATTACCTGGGTTTTGCCAGGAATAGTTCGCAAGATGCAGGATAAGGATTGGAAGTATCGATCGGATCTGAAGAGAGGTCCGTGAAATAGTAAGCTAAGGATGATTTACAGGGAATAGGAATCAAAAGATATTGTCCTAAATATTTCTCTTATAAAAATTGAGACTAACCCATGGTGTAGGTTGGGTGGAAGTGTGCGTGGAAACCCAAAATCAGTGTTATTATTCAGGCTACCGTTTTGGCCAAGGAATGGTTGGATCTTGGGCAATCTGAGTTGCAAGTGCTCTGGCCCCATGGCGATTGAGGTGGCTGGGGTCAGCAAAGTAATCATGCCGTGTTGGCCAACGCTGTAGGAAATTGCGGAAACGAAATCCCTCTTCCATTGCTAACCGTTGCATCTTTTGGTCGAATTGTCGCTCGTAGGCGAGCCGGACGCGATCCAGATGGGGTTGACTCAGGGGCATATTGACAACCACCAGAGGAATTCTCTGGGTACGAGCAAAGATGGCAACCGACCGCAAGGCAGCAAATTGCGGTCCTCCTTCAACAATAAACGGAACATAATCACCATCGTAACGCCCAGAGACGCGGGGATAGCTCTGGTAGTAGGTTTTGGGTTCGAACTGGGTTGGTACAGAGGAGAAGCCATTGGATAGGAGGATCTGTGGTTGTGCCTGAATGCTCTGCCCGAAGTAGTTGGGAAATCGTTCAGCTGAGTGGGTTCGTGGTGTGTAACAAGGAAACTTTCGGATCGGGTGCTGGCGCAATGAAGCAGCGATCGCAGCGGCAGAAAGTGTCTGATTCACTGATGGATAACCTGTAGTCAAAGCAACATCTACTTTGCCGGATTCCCTGTGGGTAGAACTGCTCCATGGCAGGAGCTCAGCCAGAGGATTACCCGGTATATCCAGACAAAAAATGGATGGGGTTTTCTGCATGCGCTCTGGCCTTGACCTTGCGATCGCAGGGCGAGCGCCAGCAAACAGTTGCCTGTAGCCACCAGATGCAAGAATGGCCTGATAGGTGGCATCCTTTCGACCGCTATTGAAAGCCCGCAACCCATCCCCCCACACCAATACTTTAGGTAATTGCTCGGGTATCAGAATCCTTTGCAGCAAAAAGTTGACCACCTGAGCGGTTGCCCCATTAATACCGAAGTTAAACACCCTCATCCTGGGATAACCGCGAGCAACCAGCGCCCTTTCCAGGGCAACAGGATCGATCCCTTGTAACGATCTGGAGCTACCCACAATCAAGATATCTGGTGTTCCAAAAGCTTCCACATACTTTAGATATCTTTCCAGCTGTCGATCCAAGACTGGACTGTTGAACGTGGGGTAACGACGGGAAGAAGAAGGTTGTCCATCAGGCAGCAACAACTGTGCTCTGACTCCATCTGGGACAGTAGAAACAGGGCGTCGAACCCCAACTTCTCTCCCAGCAATCTGTTCTGGCAGAGAAAGCGAAAAGTTTTGAGAATGCGTTGCCTTAGCAGCGACAAGCCAGCTGATCGCAAGCAACCCATAAAACACAAATTTGCGCATCTAGGGAAAATTGAAAATGTCCCGTACTCAATCGTTTATTCTATCGCTGATTGCCGCATTGGTAATTTCAAACTTGTCCTGTAAAGACTGCCAACCAGCCAGCCAAACTGCTCGATCCTTAAGCAACTGGGCATTGAGCCAAAAACGAACGCTTGGATCGCATACCGCCACCAACTCTGCAAAGATCCATTTGTCCTGGTTTTTCCGATTCACAACCTGAAAATGACGCCAGCCCCACGTCTTTTGGAGTGCTGTCCATTTCGATCCAATCAGATGAGGCAGTTTTTCTTTTTTGGACACTTTTTTCACAGGAGAAGGACTGAAAATGCCGATCGAGAAATCTAATGTCTACTTGTAAATTCTGATTGTCAATTTAGAATTGTCAACTTAGAACTGATAGAGCAACCAGATCCCCGATCCAGATTTGTTTGCAATCTACGCATGAGACAAACCAACAACTTTCTGCCGAATGGCTAGAAGGTTGAGGCGTAAATCTTTGCAAATTCGATTTTCGATCAACTTTACAGGCATTGTCAGCTTCGGCCACACGATTACGCTGTAGAGCAAATCAGTGATCGGGCGATCGGAAACAGACTCATCACTTGCCAATGGTGCTTCTACACGAGGTTGCAATTTCCAATAGCCAGAAAATGCTTTGAAGTCACCCTCAACCATGTTGAAACGGATTTCGGAGGGGCAATCTTCTTCCATATCCAGAACAACGCGGGCAGAAAATTTCAATCGCAGCAATCGCTGAGTTCCAACTTGCTCTAGACGAATGCCTCCTTCTGGATGCTCTAGCCTTTTGCTGACAGCCAAATTAGGGATAAACTCAGGCAAAGTCTCGTAATCAGTCAACAATGCCCAAACCGCTTCTAATGGTGCGGGAATTTCTATCTTGGCAGAGATACGCCGTTGCCGTTTTTCTAAAGACTCAGTATGAATCTCGACAGCCTGAAGCAACGCCAAATTCTCTTCTGTCTCTTGATCTTCAGCTTCAAGAGATATTTGTGACTTTAGAGAAGCATCAGACATACATTCTTTAGACACGAATTGCTCCTGGACGCAATGCGATGGGATTTTTCAGCAAGAACAGGCAAAAAGTAGGATGTAAGGAACGGGGCCATTCAATCTTTCAACGCTAATTTATCAGTAAAGCTGCTTGATGCAAACTAATATTATGAGCTGGGACTATCCAATGATTGAGGTAAAGTCAGTGTAAAACACGTTTCGTGGGTTGAATTATACTGTTGGGTTTGGCTGGAAACATCAATGTTGCCATTTAAATGCTGCACCAGAGATTTTACAAGCGCTAGCCCCAGACCGGTTCCCTGAACCGCTTGTTGCGTTACTCCTTGACCGCGACGAAATTTTTCGAAGATGGATGGGAGATCGTCTTCAGAAATACCCGCACCCAGGTTGACCAAAGTCAGAACAACCCGATCGCTCTGGGAATCGCAACTTCGATCGGCCTTGAGCGATACAGTAGTATCTGGATCGGAGTACTTACCCGCATTAGTCAGCAGTTCCAAAAAAATACGATTGAGACTGTCTGGATCGGTTTTCAGCATCAAGGATCGCTCTGGTAAATCCACCGTCAACTTAAGACCTTTATCTGCCCATTTTTGTTCAAAAGGGGCAACCAGATTTTTGATAAATGTGTTGAGGTCAATTTTCTGCAGATGGATTGGAGCCTGTTTTGATTCTAGCTGTTGCAGCGTTAGTAAATCATTGATTAGATCGATTTCCTGGGTACATTGTTTTTCCAGAATATCCAGGTATTTTATCTGAGGTGCTTTCAGTGGCCCAGATTCCCGCAGCATGCGCATTGCTAATGTCATACTCGTCAAAGGAGTACGCAATTCGTGACTCATGGTGCTGAGAAATTCGTCTTTGAGCTGATTCAAATGGCGAAGCTGATCGATTTGCTGGCGGGTTTTTTCATAGAGTTTGGCTTGTACTTCGAGGCTGCGTTGAAGCTGAGCAGTGCGCTCGTCTACTAAAGCTTGTACGCGCCGTAAAGTTTGAGTTTGGATGATAGCAGTGCTGACTTGGGCGCTGATAAGTTCCATCAATTCCAATTCTTCCTTTTGCCAGGAACGAGCACGACTGCACTGCAAAACCAGAAATCCTAGCACTGTGCTTTGACTTTCCAGAGGAATCAGCAATAAAGCAGGCAAGGCTTCTTGTGCAAAGATCGGAGCAATGGTGCGAGTCGAGCCTTCAGCGGCAGCAACGTCCTGCCAGTTGGAAATGATGAGGGGATGGGGAGAGTTTTCGAATGCTTGCTGACAGAGGTAACATTCGGAAATAGCCAAGATGGGATCGCTAACAGTCTCAGGAGAAGGCTTGCAATCTGGGCGTCCGTTGTTGGAGATTTCGGTCTGGCTCTTGGATTCGCGATCGCGAGACCATTCGCAAACAATATTGGCTTTAACGCGGCTGCTCGATCTCAAAGAACGACCTTTTAACAACGGATCTGCATATTTAAGGAGGAGCATCAATCCCCGATCTGCTGCCAGCAAACGCGTAGTACCTCGGGTTGCCAACTCCAGGATTCGATCGAGATCCAGAGAGCTACGAATCGTCATCGTAAGCTGGCTAATTAGATTTTGGTATTGGGCTTGCTGATTGATTTTTTGCTGGAGCTGAAAGTTGGCAATAACCATCGCAATTTGAGCAGAAACAGCCTGAAATAGTTCTTTTTCTGACTCTGTCCAACTATAGGAATGCGATTTCGTTAATTCAATGAACCCATTGGCACAGCCTCGAAATTGGGTTGTTATGCCCAGGACTGCATTCACTTCAGGGACAAGCGAACAAGCAAGGGTAAGTGGGTACGCTTTTGCTCCTTGAGCATGGGTTTGAAGATTAGAAATGACAACCGGTTCAGGGTTCGATAGCAATATCTCTAACGCTGAATCATCCAGAATAAAACCTGGATGTTGAGAGCAGTCTAAGGGGGCATGATTGCGAGACCAATAAATTATTTTACTGTGTTCTGCATAACCTGTAGTGACTGCCAAAGTACAGTCATCTACCTGAAAATGCTCTCCCAAAACACGCAACATTTCTTGTAAGGCTGTTTCCGGATCGAGGCTGTTATTCGAAAGCTGAACAATTTTTTGTTCTAGACAGTTGTCATCTAACCGGTACTGCATGATTCGATCTCGCTCCTCCTGCATCAGAACCGATTTCATCGGGCAAGGAGAGTTAGCTAGTAAAGAATTCGCTACTGCGGGCACAGTCACAGAGGCATTACAGGCGATCTCTTCGTGTCTACAAGATATAGAGGACGTTTCCTTCAGCGACACTTCTGCAGGAAAGGCGGCCGTAGGGATTGTCCTAGCAGCCGTAGGGATTGTCCTACCATTTGGTGGGAGATGCAAATTGGCAACACCTTCAGTCGAAATCTGGGAACTGCCCATAAAGTTTCCTGCCCCCATTGCTGAGCCAATGTTGTTGGGTAAATCTAACATGAATCAATCGCGTTCCAAGCGACGCACTCCAAAAGTGTACCTATCCCTTACAAGCTCTAGAGTGCCCATATTTTCGGGCACTTCAGCAGAACAATCGAAATTAAATGAGAGGATAATTGGAAAGTCTTTTCTGGCATTCTGGAAGGGGTGTAGCGGAACCAAAACACAAGATTTTGGTGCTCGCTTGAAAGGGTTCGCTCTATTTATTATTTATTATTCCTGTTTGTGGTTTCTACTTAATTCCCACACTCGATTCTTTTTCTGGGGTTGCTTTGCCAAAGTTACAGGGGTGAAATTTAAATCTTTTGCAAACTCCTCATCCCACAGGAGAAGATTAAACTGCTTGCTCGTTACGGTGTAAAACTAGTGGTATTGCTCCAGATTACACTGCCCAAAGCAGTTCAGGATCAGTGTTTTTTCTACGATTGTTTAACTGTTTGAGAGCGAAAATTTAGTCAGAGACTAGCAATTCAATTGTTCTAAGATTCGCAAGTCAGAGGGGAAATTCTTCTAAAACTCAGTCATTGTGGATAGTGGAGGTTTTTCATAAGCAAAGCTATGAGTTTCAAAATGGTTATAGACCTTCTGTGGATTTACTTAGCAATGGCAGCGAGTGAAAGTCGGGATTCATCAAATTTTCTAGTTGCCTAAGGATTCGATTTCAGATTGAACCTGCGCCCGACTGCTTTGTGCTTGTTGCTGAGCATATTCACTATTTTTGCGATAGAGACTTTTACGGTTCTGGGCCGTTTGATAGCGGCCGTCTTTAGGGGTAACCTGGCTCATCAAATCTGAGGCTTGCTGCCATTTGGCAGCAAGATCTAACCACTGAGCGGAAGATTGGGCACCTTTCCCATCGGCAGCAGCCTGTTCTGCTAATCGTACTGCAGCAACAAAAGGATCGAGAGATTGGGTCGCAGCGACTGTTGAGGCAACAGTTGTTGTCCCAGGATTTGATGGAGTTGAGACTTGCTGAGGAGTGGGGTCAGATGGTTGTGCTTTTCTGGCAGCAATCGATGGCGGTCTCAGAAAACGGTAAAGGGGCCAGCCTAATAGAATCAGGCACAAAATCAAACCGACACCACCAATAATTCCTTGCCAAAACTGCTTTTGCCCCTGATTTTCCAGAGGAGAGGAAAATTTAGGCAGAGAGAATTTATCTTTCCGATCGCTGGCATCTATTTTGAAATCTTCTAGCCACTGTCTGAGAAAATTTGGTTTTGCCAAAATAATTTCTTCGGACCAGAGAAGCTGGTTCTCTGGATCGCGACTAATTTCCTCTAGCCAGAGAAGCTGCTGCTCTCTCACAATTCGGCTATTGATGTTGACCCGACGAATATTGCGAGGCGCAATTGATTCTAGAATTTCCTGAATATGCTTTACCAGGGTGATGCGATCGAGCTGCTCGGCCTTTTCTGCTTCGCAAAGGAGCTGTAGCGCTCCTTCTGCAATTACAGCCCGAGTTCTAACACCAGAATCTGCTAGCACCTCGTTGAGGAATTGAATTACAGCGGCGATGCTACCCTGGCGAGCTTGTTTGGCGAGGTCATGCGTCGGATCTGCCATGTTTACTTTGGTGCATTTAAGGGACAAAAAATATCATGTTCTGTTTAATAGTTAATTTAGACTATTTAGGATCCGATTTGCAGCAGTGAACTTTCGTGAATCCTGACTTTCCTGAAAATAATCATCATTCTTATTAAAGGAGCTGATTATAAGGAGTGGTTTAAAACCGCTAAAATTGTGCAAAGTTTGTAGTTGGTACTTTAGTGCTGAAAATTCTCTTGGGCAAACGTTACCGCTTTCTCTATAACCCAGGACTATTGATATTGCAAAAGGTCAGGAGGCAGAGGGCAGAAGGAAAAGGTTGACTAATACCTGGTTCTGAGCTTTTTATTATGTCCTCATTAATCTATTTCTCGTAGTGCTGTATGGATAGTGGCAAACCAGTGAAGGATGTTTGAGGGTATGTGGAGATGCCATGCTCTCAAAGTTCCTTACCTTTGGAGGACTACAGGATATGTTGGCAATCGTTGAAGCGTCGAATCTGCCACAGCTCCGTATTGAGAAGATTGCAATCGATTTGGTTCCAGCGGGATCGATCGAGCCAAAATTCGAACAGAGCGGTGGGTGCGATCGTCATTCCCCAAGACCGCTGGCAGCCAAGCAGCTCGGCAATCAGGTGTTGCAGGATGCCGCCGTGGGTAATCACCCAAATCCGATCGCAATTGCGATGAGATTGGAATAGAGTATGAAGGAACCGGCGAGTGCGATCGCGTGCTGCCTGTAAAGACTCTGCTTCTGGAATTGGGATCCATTCCAGGGAAGTCTCTAATGCTAGACAGAGTTCTGGGTAGCGTTGCCCGATCTCGTCCCAGGTCAATCCCTCAAAAATACCATTATGAAGTTCTTTTAAGTCATCTGTATACTCTACTGCAATCGTATCAGGTCTCTGCCGATCGTCCTGGGGATAGACAGCAAGCGCCCCGGTGAATTGTTCTTTAATTGAGGCAGGAGGTAATTCCACTTTTGAGAACTGTGCGATCAGAATTTCCGCAGTCTGCACAGCCCGTTTAAGAGGACTGCAGCAAATACAGGCAGGATAATCAGCTTCAGCAAGGAGACGTTTAGCCAGTTTCTGGGCTTGTTGTTTCCCTTTATCAGAGAGTGCAAAATCAGCCTGTCCTTGCAAACGTCCTTCTTGATTTCCTGTAGATTGTGCGTGACGGATAAATAAAATTTGCATCCACAATGAACCCTTGATTCATGAAATATTGACCATCAAACATTTACATCGCTCAGGACGTATAAGTTATGCTGGAGGTTATGAATCTTTTACAGTAATGGCAACCTGTAGATTTTCCTTCAGTGAATTGTTCAGTTTTGAAGTCCTTCCTCCTTCTCATAATTAAGGCCAAAATGAAGCAGGAGTACAGATAGCAAAAGTATATTTTTGGGGTTTATGCTTGATGTCAGAAGTAGTGGGGGTGAGATCTACAGAAGCTATCTCATTGAGAGCCAACATTGCCACAGGAATTTCTACCATTTTACCTGCTTATATCAAAGGTTTGGGTATTTTAACTCATCCTATTACATCATTACCTCTCAGTATGGCTATCGCGATTCACGCTACACTCGAATCCTTGGAAACGGAGTCGGAGCCTTGGGAACGACCTTGAAATTAACCTGGACCCATAACGACTGCCCTTAAACAATGGAAACTGAGAACAAATCTTCTAGATCCCCTCAAAAACGATTGTCTAAACAACTATTGCTGGGCTTTGGAATTTCCTGGGCAACTGTTGGATTGATAACGCTTTGGGTTAATCAGGGTTTGATCGAGGCAAACTTGGAACAAGAAGTGCAGCAGCGAGCGCAATCGATTGCCCATGGTTTGGAATTTACGATTGAAGGGGTGATTGAATTACATCAAGCCAGCACGCTGCGACGGGTTGTGCAAAATTATGCGACACTGCCTGCAATCTTAGAAATTGCAATTGTCGATCCAGATGGGATGACGGTTGTTCATAGCGTCCAGGGGACTAACAACAAACTTTATACTCGGGTACATCCTGAACTTGCGACTGCGATTGAGGATTCTATTCGTACTGGGGAAGTAAGCAGCGTCCGGACAAAACTAAAGGGTAAATCTGCGATCGCGCAACTCCTGCCTTTTAGCAGTTCTCTGTTTAGCGCCACAGGCCATCGCGGGCTGGCAATCGTCATTGTTGACCTGAAACAAATCAAGCAACGGGCCTGGCGAACTTTTTTTACATCGACCCTGACGCTGGGAGGAGGTACCCTGATGATTTTGTTTCTGATGGGACTTTTAATCCAGCGTTACGTTCTGAAGCCATTGAAGCGTCTTAATGATTCAGTTGAGCGCAGCCAACAGACTGGGATCTTCTCCATTCCTGCAGTTCTCTCTGCCAATGAGATCGGGTTTTTGGCCAATACATTTGGCAATGTATTTTTTCAACGGGCCCAGGTCGAAACGGCATTGCGAACGAGCGAGGAACGGGAGCGCAGCAAATCTCAGCAATTGGGAATCACTTTACAAGAACTGCGACAAACTCAGGCTAAACTGATTCACACCGAAAAAATGTCGAGCCTGGGACAGATCGTCGCTGGTGTTGCCCATGAAATTAACAATCCAGTCAGTTTCATTTACAGCAACATCGAGCCTGCGAACGAATATGTTTCCGATCTGCTCCAGCTGGTGAACTTGTATCAAAAAACCTATCCCGAACTGACACCAGAGTTGCAGGCATTGACCGAAGAAATTCATCTGGACTTTTTGATTGAAGACCTGCAGAAATTGTTGCTATCAATGAAGTTGGGAGCTAGCCGCATCCGCGATATTGTGCTGTCGTTGCGGACATTCTCGCGCTTGAGCGAGGCGGACATTAAAGCCGTGGATATTCATGAGAGCATTGACAGTTCCTTGTTGCTGTTACAACACCGTCTGAAGCAGGCAGAGACGGGTTTGGAGGTGGAGATTGTCAAGAAGTACGGCCAGCTACCTCTGGTTGAATGCTATGCCAGCGAGTTAAATCAGGTTTTTTTGCACATTTTGAACAATGCAATCGACGCGCTGGAGACTGTGACAAACAAGAGCGGCAGACAAACCGAAAAGCCACTCTCCTCTGTGCTTCCGGGTTCGAAGGCTAATTTTGATAGTCCTAAATCTTCAGTCCCAGCTTGTCAAATTCGGATTCGAACGGAGGTTTTATCAGAGGAGCGAGTGGCAATTTATATCGCAGACAATGGCCCTGGAATACCGGATGAGTTACAAGCAAGATTGTTTGATCCGTTTTTCACCACTAAGCCCATTGGTCAGGGAACTGGATTGGGACTCTCTATTTGCTATCAGATTGTGGTTGACAAGCACGGGGGCAATCTGAAGTGCTTTTCTGAACTTGGACATGGGAGCGAGTTTGCGATCGAAATTCCAGTGCATTCGCTGCATTAAGGTGCGTTGGGCAGCAATCCTTGATAAGGTGCAAATAACAGTTTGATTCTGTATCTATGTACAAACTTCGAGTATTCCGATCCATCTTGATTTTGGGAATTGTTTGTCTGATTGCAGCCTTTTGCGGGTGGGGGGTACCTGCATTTGCTGGGACAGGACCTGTTGCACCTGAATTGACCGCTATAACGTTGCCAGGAGGTATCGCTTTGTTTGCAGGGAAAAAACCGACAAATTTGGGGGTTCAGGAGGGCAAGTTGGCTCCGTGCCCCAATAGTCCGAATTGCGTTTCAAGCCAGAGTTCTGATGCCGCTCATCAGGTGGAAGCGATGACCTATCGGGGCAGTGCGGCGGATGCGATCGCAAGCATCAAAACTGCGATTCAAAGTCTGCCCAAAACCAAGGTCGTGACCGAAACCTCGACCTATCTCTATGCCGAGTTCACCAGCGCGCTGATGGGTTTTGTCGACGATGTGGAATTTTACTGCGACGAGGCCACCCAAACGCTCCACGTGCGCTCTGCCTCCCGGTTGGGATACTCGGATGCTGGCGTCAACCGCAAACGGGTTGAGACGCTTCGAGCCAAATTATGGGAAGCGGGGACGTTGACGTAGGTTTCAGGTTTGAAGGTTTCAGGTTTGAAGGTTTGAAGGTTTCAGGCGAGAAATCTGAGATATTTGAGTCTAAAATTGGTCGAGATTTTTCAATCCAAAATCCAAAATCGTCAATCCAAAATCCAGATGTCCCAACCCAGTCTTGCGAGGATGGTCAAAACGCAGATCGCGATTTTGTTTGGCATGGTCGCGATTTTGTGGTGCCTGGAAGTTGTAGACCAGTTGCTGTTTGGCGGACAGCTCGATCTTTATGGAATCTCGCCGCGCAGCCAAACGGGTTTGCGAGGGATCTTATTTTCTCCTTTTTTGCATGGCAATTTCAGACACCTGAGCGCGAATACAGTGCCGCTGGTGGTGCTGGGTTGGTTGATTATGGTGCGAGCGACGAACGACTTCTGGTGGGTGACTGCGATTGTGATGGCAGTCAGCGGGCTGGGGGTCTGGCTGCTGGGGGCTCCGGGTACGATTCACATTGGCGCGAGCGGTTTAATTTTTGGCTACTTTGGTTTTCTATTATTTCGGGCCTATTTCGAGCGCAGCGCTACTTCGATTGCGTTGTCGTTTCTGGTCATCTTTTTCTATGGCAGTTTGATTTGGGGGGTGTTGCCGTTGCAGGATGGCGTGTCCTGGGAGGGACATTTGTTTGGCTTTATTGGGGGTGCGATCGCAGCTCGGTTGTTCGCAAATCCTCTTAAGACATGACCAGGCTCGAACCAGGAACAATGTTGACGTTAACCCAATGTGTATCTGGAGAGTCAGTCACTTCTACCAGCCTGACTCTGGCGCTGGATGCAGCAGAGCGGACGCGATCGCGCTACCGGCTGGAAACCCCAGAAGGTCAGGTCGTATACCTGCGTTTGCCCAGAGGCACAGTCCTCAAAGCAGGCAACATCCTGCAATCAGACTGCGGCACCATCCAGGCCATAGTCGTGGCTAAACCAGAACCTGTTCTAGTGGTAACAGCGTCTACGCCGCTGGTGCTGTTGCAGGCAGCCTATCATTTAGGCAACCGTCATGTGCCCCTGGAAATTACCGCAACAGAACTGCGCCTCTCCCCCGATCCAGTGCTGCAGGCAATGCTGGAACAGCTGAATCTCCAGGTCACTGAAGCGCTGCTGCCCTTCCATCCTGAAGCGGGTGCCTACGGTCACAGCCACAGCCACGGCCACCACAGTCACAGCCACAGCCACAGCCACAGCCATAGTCACAGCCATAGCCATCATGACGATACCCACCATGACTATTGACCGCAATGCTCAGCTTCATCGTTCTTCCCCAGCGCTGCTGTCATTGTTGCAGTTAACCAGTCCTGCTTTACCCGTGGGAGCCTATAGTTACTCTGAAGGACTGGAAACATTGGTAACTGAAGGGACAGTTTGCGATCGCGCCAGCCTGCAACACTGGCTAGACCGCGAACTGCACTCCGGTGCCATTCGTTTAGAAGCGGCCGTCATGGTACGCGCCTGCAAAGCGACGATCGCCCAGGACTGGCAAACACTGGAGCGCTGGAACTGCTGGCTCTCAGCAACGCGAGAAACCGCAGAACTGCGTCAGCAGAGCTGGCAAATGGGGCGCGCCCTGATTCGTCTATTGCGGGATCTGAACTCAGACTCCAATCAGCACCAGCCAGCATTACCAGCGATTGTATTGGAGCAAGACTGTAACTTTGCGATCGCATTTGCCCTGGCTGCAGTCCGCTGGCAGATTGACCTGGAAGCTGCCCTTACTGGATACTTGTACAGTTGGGCCAGCAATCTCGTCAGCGCTGGCGTGCGGCTGATTCCCCTCGGCCAAACCGCCGGTCAGCAGTTACTGTTAGACTTGCAGCCCAGCCTCAGTCAAGCCAGCCGCTCCATCCTGACCCTGGAAGACGACGACCTCTACAGCTGCAGTTGGGGTCTATCACTGGCTAGCATGGCCCACGAAGTGCAGGCCGTGCGACTATTTCGCAGCTAAGGCAGAAGGCAGAAGGCAGAAGGAACGGAGGAGGAGGAGGCAGACGTTAGAGAAGGAAGGATAGAAGACGATAAACCATGAACCATGAACAATAAACCATGAACCATGAACCATTAACAATAAACTATGAACACCGCATTTAGAGTCGGAATTGCTGGCCCGGTCGGATCGGGGAAAACGGCGTTGGTGGATGCCCTCTGCAAAGCCATGCGCCAGCAGTATCAGCTGGCCGTGGTGACCAACGATATCTACACCCAGGAAGATGCAGAGTTTCTGGTGCGGTCCCAGGCATTGGAACGCGATCGCATCCTGGGCGTCGAAACCGGCGGCTGCCCCCACACCGCCATCCGCGAAGACGCCTCCATCAACCTGGTCGCCATCGAACAGCTGGAGCACCACTTCCCCGATCTGGATCTGGTCTTCGTCGAGAGCGGCGGCGACAACCTCGCCGCCACCTTCAGTCCCGAACTGGTGGATCTGACCATCTACGTCATCGACGTCGCCGCAGGGGACAAAATTCCCCGCAAAGGCGGCCCCGGCATCACCAAATCCGACCTGCTCATCATCAACAAAATCGACCTGGCACCCCAGGTCGGGGCCGATTTGTCCGTCATGGAACGGGACGCCAAAAAAATGCGCGGCGACAAACCCTTCGTCTTCACCAACCTGAGAACTCATATTGGCCTGGAGACCATCATCGACTTCATTCGCCTGCACATGGGCCCGCCTGCCGCATAGACCACACTACGACCGAATGTTGTACATCAGGTTCAGTGGGCAGTGCCCACCCTACGTTTCCTCCCCTTCTGCCCTCTGCCCCCTGCCCTCTGCCTTTTCTCCCCCTCTGCCCCCTGCCTTTTCCACCCCTCTGCCCTCTGCCTCCAGATGATAATCCTCGGGGTCGTAGCCAATGTCACCAACAAAGCAGAACGACAGAGCCAGATGAAAGTTCTCCTGACCGATCTGGCTCAGGGTTAACGGGTCAGGAACGATCTTGTCCACATCGTGGAGAAATTTCGCGCACTCGCGTTGCAGGTAGGGATCGTCAATACGGTCCAGATGGGTTAAGGATGACTGAAAATAGTCTTTCAGGTACGCCGGTTGGCGCTGTTCGGGTTGCTTGTCCTTCGGTTGAGCGGCTTGGGCAGCCTCGGCGGTGGAGTCGTCCGGTTTGGGTTCCGCCTCAGGGGTTAGGCTGGGTTGAGGGGAATCGTCCTGGCGTTCTTCATAAAAGCGCGCCATCTCCGCCAGGACTTCCCGCATGAAGCTGGGATACCGTCCAGAAAGCACAAGCAGGGCCAGCACTGCTTCTTTGATCGGGTCAGCTGTTGAGACTCCCCGATCTTGTTTTAAGCGGAACCAGAGGATTTTGAGGATTTTGTAGATGTTGATCAGGCGCTTGGCGGTGCGCGGCGAGAGATCCACTTCCTGACAGAGTTTTTTCAGGGTTTCAAATTCCTCCTGGGTGAATTTGGCCACTTGAGGGGGTGGCAGTTCAATTGGAGCCGTTCTCGGAGGTGGCTTGTTGCCAGTCTCCTCACCAGAGTCTTCAGGAGATGTCATTTCAGACGATGGCTGGGTTGCCTCTGTGCCGGGCGTATCCTGGCCTGAACCTGTGTCCGAGGCAGAACCTGTCACGGTTTTTTGGGACTCTGCTTTTGGGGACTCCACTATTTCGGGTTCAAGGTCAATATGGTTTTTGAGGTAGGTTTCGATGGCACTGCTTGCAATCGGACGGGTGCGATAGGGGATTTGAATGATTTTTTCCAGATAATCAATGCCGGAGGGACTGCCCCGGCGTTTGAGCACGCCTTTGTAGGCGTTTTCCAAGGCGCGGGCGATGTAGCGATCGTCGATGGCGAGAACGACGACGAAGAGGGGGGTATTAATCAGCAATTGCACTGCTTCCAGGACATCGACGACGCGATCGGGCGGACAGCGGTCGAGGTCGTCGATGTAGAGAATCACCCGTGCCGGGCCTCTGGGGAAGAGGTCGCGAATATGCGCTCGATCCTGAGCAACCAGGCGCTGGGATAAGCCCTCCAGGTCGCGACCGATCTGGTGCATCAAGCCGAGGCGGCGTTCGTAGGAGTCTTCCTGGAGGCGATTGTTGACGAAGTCGAGCAGGGAAGACTGGTTGGCCAGGATGCCGACCTGACGCCGTTTTTGCTCGGCTTGCAGTCGCAGTCCTTCGACGGTTTGGGACAATTCTGACAGTCTGGCATTCTCTTGCGCTTCTTGCAGCCAGGTTTGATAGTGGCTCTCCAGCTGAGTCTGGGCTTGTTTGACCTCATTCAGATACTGTTTGGCGGTTCCCCAGATTCTTTGGAGCAGCACCGCTGTAATCGGGAATGAGGCGGGCCACCAGGCAGCGTATTTTTCCAGCAGCCAAACCCTGGCAATGGTGAGGTTGGCCCAGACTATACTGTGCAGAGCTGCCATCCGGGCTGACCAGGCTGGCGAGTGTCCCACCACCAGGAGGGCGACGATGCAGGCCAGGACAACATAGGCTCTGGGGGAATGTGGCAGTTTCTTCAGCGCTGTTTTCCAGCTGTCAACCTGGGCGGGATCGATGTTCAGCAGCTTGTAGGCTAGGTCGAGTAAGGGTTGCCAGACAACGGCGATCGTTTGACGCTCCAGTTTTTTCTGGGCCGCGAGTTCGGCAATTCGGCTCTGGCTCGCCAGGGCTGTCTCGCTGGCTTGCAAGCTCTTTTCGATGGCAGCCAACTCTTCTCGATCGTGCTGGCGCAGGTCGCTGAGTTCTTGCCAGATGACTCCCTGGGTTCTGGCGCTGGCAATCTGTTCTTGCCAGATGAGCAGTCCCAGGGTGCCAAGGGAGGTTTGGATGATGTCGTCTCGTGCGGTTGCGGTCAGGTCATGGTTGACGATCTGCAAAATGTCCCCAACGCAAAGTTTGGCGATGGCGGATTGCTGAGCTGTTGTCCAGATGTCGTGCAGAGTTTGACAGGAGATCGATTGCCATTGTTCGGTTGCTTGGGCACCCATGATGGTGTCGATCTCTGGTTTAAAGCGCTTCCAGCGGAAATTTGTCCAGGCTGGCGGCTGCGCTGCTTTTTGTTTTCGATGGAGATTGGAACAGTGCTGCCAGAACTGGGGCGAAAGCAGTTTCAGTAAGGCATCTGTTTCCTGACGGTTTGCCATCAAGCGCTTGAGGAAGGTTGCGATCTCGTCGGCGTCTATTGGTGGAGAGTTCTTCGCCTTGGGGATGATGTGAGCGAAGAATTCAGTCACTGCGACCTGCAGGGCAAGGGTCTGGCGCAGGTGTTTTTCCAGGGTGAGCTGGGTGTTGAGGTCGTAGAAGATGGTCTGCATCAGGCTAGACCAGAGGTCGGCTTTGGCATAGGTCCAGGAGTTGAAGTCGATCTGATAGAGGTGACCGACGTAGGGATAGTCTTCACTAGACTTGTTGGCATCCTGACCAGACTGAGCGTCATCCTTCTGGCTCCAGGCTGGTTCTGGAGAAACCCGTTGCTGGTAAATGGCGGTCAAATAGCGACGCATAAGATTCATCACGAAAGATTTGCCGCTGCCCCAGCCGCCTAAGATGCCGACGGCCAGGGGGGGCTTGAGGGCGCGCATGGCCAGGACTTCTGCCAGGGCCTCGACTTCTGGTTCAATGCCGAGGAGATCGTTGCCCTGAGCGGCATCATTTTTGAAGCTTTGGGGAATAAGATTGACACTGAGTTGTGAGGGAGTGGCGCTCTCTTGTTCGCGTTGTTCTTGTTCAACTTCTGCTTCAAAGTCTGCAGCCGCTTCTTGCCAAGCCTTCTCTGAGACCGAAGCCTTTGCCCGTTCAAGGAGATCGTCTTGCAGATTGGGCGCTAGCCTGACCAAAACTCGAGCACGGCCATCCTCATCATCCTCAATGTTCAATGCAGCGTCGAGCACCTTTTGCAGCAGCACAGGGGTAGCCTTGCTTAACTGCGGTGCAATTGCTGCCAGGGCTTCAGCGCGGTAATACTCAATCTGAAATTCCAATGCAGCGTCGAGGATTCGTTGTAGCAGCTCAGGAAGAAACTCGTTGATATGGGGTGCGATCGCAGCCAGGGCCTCGGCGCGGTACCGCTCATTCTCCATGCTCTCTGCGATGTGGAGGGCGTGTTCGAGCAGTTGAGGTTCGCTGGCCGGAAGCTGGGCGGCTACCGCAGCGAGCGCCCAAGATCGGGACCGCTCATTCCCAATTTGCTGTACAGCATCGAGGGCCTGTTGGAGCACAGATTGACGTTCGCTGGCCGGAAGCTGGGCGGCTACCGTAGCGAGCGCCCGTAAGCGGGACTCATCATTCTCAATCCTTTCCGCCACGTGCAGGGCTTTTTCGAGCACGACTTGAGGTTCGCTAGCCGGAAGCTGGGCAGCCACGGTGACGAGCGCCTGCACTCGGTACTCCTCATCCTCAATATTTTCAGCCATCTGGAGGGTTTTTTGGAGCAGTTGGGGTTCGCTGGCCGGAATCTGGGCAGTCACGGCGACGAGCGCCTGCATTCGGTACTCCTCATCCTCAATCATCTCTGCGATTTGGAGGGCGTGTTCGAGCAGTTGAGGTTCGCTGGGCGGAATCTGAGCAGCCACGGCAACGAGCGTCTGCATTCGGTAACGCTCATTCTCCATTTTCTCTGCGATTTGGAGGGCGATGTAGAGCAGCTGAGGTTCGCTGGGCGGAATCTGAGCAGCCACGGCGGCGAGCGCCTGCGAGCGGTTCCACTCCTTATCAATTTGCTCTGCGGTTTGGAGGGCTTTTTGGAACAGTTCGGGTTCGCTGGGCGGAATCTGAGCAGCCACGGCGGCGAGCATCTGCGAGCGGTTCCGCTCCTCCTCAATTTGCTGTGCAGTTTCGAGGGCTTGCTCCAGCAAGATGGGGAATTCGCGCAATCGGGGCGCGATCGCAGCTAAGGCTTCAGCCCTATCCGATTCAGATTCAATCGCTTGAATTGCTGCAAGTTGGGCCTCCAAAGATTCAGGCCCAGTGTTTGGTGCATCCATAACCCGTTGCCACCGTTCAATTACGGACATTGTAGCCTCAGCTCCGTGGATTCCGCACTCAGTCGGATGGGCCAACCCGCAATACTGTTCGGTTAAGGATAGCGGATTCAATCACTTTACGAAAAATAGACCTGTAGGGACACGGCAATGCCGTGTCCCTACGCGAGAAATTAATTCTCGTTTCTAAACCGAACAGTATTGGGCCAACCCGTGCCCATCAGAGGCTGGCGATGGGCACGCTTCGCTTTGCCCATCCTACGAAAAAGCATCAACTGTCCTCCGCCCTCCACCCTCCATCTTCTGCCCTCTGCCCTCTGCCTTCTCCCCTCCCAATTCCGTCCCACGGTTTGCAGTTGGCATTGAAAAGGCTAAATTGTTCAAGGGTAGTGTTTACTCGCCCATCCCTGTTTAATTTACGGATAATTGAACAATAACTGGCCGCTAACTGGCCAATCTCTAACCAATACACTGACCCATAACAATTGTTTTGATGAGGATTTCAATATGATGCGTTTGAGACACATTGCGATCGCGCTACTCCTGGTCGTTTCCCTCCTCTTGGGATCCTGCGGCAACAACCCGCCCTCTCGCTTCGAGCAAGCCCAACAAGCCAGCACCCAGGGTAGCCAGCGCAACCAGGCCGTTTCTAAAGAAGCAGAATCCGGCGGCAGCTTCAACAAATTCTTTCCCCAGGCCGAAGGGGACTTCAAGGTCGTCTACAGCCAGGAAAAGAAAGGCTTCTCCCAGGCCAAACTGAAACGCGACGGTAAAGATATGGCCATGCTCAGCATTTCCGACACCATCAGCACCCCCGACGCCAAAACTAAATTTCAACAAAGCAGCCAAGACATCAATGGCTATCCCGCCGTCGCCCAGGGGAGCAAAGGCACCGCTGTGCTGGTGGCCGATCGCTTTCAGGTCAAAGTCCTTTCCCGCGATGACTCTTTTGTGGCAGGCGACCGCGAAACCTGGTTGGGCAAATTCGATCTGGACGGTCTTGCCCAACTCAAATAAGGGCACAGAGCACAAGGGCACAGAGCACAAGGGCACAGAGCACAAGGGCACAGATCTCAGGGGCATAGAGCCACGTTAGCCCAGGCAAAAACAGCACCAGACAAAACAACGCAATAGGAAACATTCATGAGCAAATCCATTTTTGAACTGGTCGACGACCTGCCCAAAAACAACATCACCACCATGATGTTGAAATCGCTGGACTTCGTCGTCCCCGGCCAATGGGAAAATATCATCGGCTTTGAAAACACCATCCGCGACGTCACTGGCGAAACTGACGACGACCTGATCCAGCAAATCGGCGATCGCGCCGTCTGGCTCTACAACGACAAATCCCAGGGCTATCAGCGGGCCCTCTGGCTCTACCAGACTGTAGATAGCGCCGACGCCGCCTTGGGAGCTGCCGCCCTGGCCAACCAGGCCAGCGAAAAAATTCCCCTGCTGGGCTTCCTCAATCGCGTCACCCCCAAACCCGACAAAGCCCAGGCCATCGACCTGAGCCTGAAACTGGTGGTCGAACTGGTCGCCTTCTGCCAGATCAACGGCATCCCCGGCGACAGCATCGGCGACTTCATCGCCTCCCTCGTCGACTACAGCGGCACCGAAATCATGCGCATCGCTGCCCTGATCTGCATCGACGGCCTGATCCCCCTCGGCCCCGACTTCATTTTAAAAGTCGAGTCCACCCTCAGTAATATGTCCCCCCCCGATTTAGAAAACAACGGCACCTTCAAACGCATCAAGGACTTCATCCCTGGCGGCGACTCCAGCGGTCGCCTCGCCTTCATTGGCGACAGTTTCAATTCGGTCAATGGTTGGATGAGCAACTTCATTCAGGAACGGGACCTCAGCCCCGACAAAATCTTCAGCAACCTGAAACGATTTGTCGAACTATCCGACGACAAGCTCGACTGCGTCGCCGGCTTCCTGGACGTCACCACCAACTACTACGAACACACCGGCACCCAAACCATTGCCCGCCAGTTGATCGACCGCGCCTACGGCGAAATTTAGGTCAGGTTGTTTGTGGCTCATGGCCCATAGCTCATGGCTCATAGCTCATGGCTCACCATGGATTGTTTGTTGTTGAAGGTTTCCTCGTTACTAAAGGCCTGACAACGCCCATCTAGAGAAGGTAGGGTAAGCAAAGCTGCGGCAAATCTTGTTTGCCAACAACAAGGCTTGACTCTAGCTTTGCCTACCCCTATCCAGGATGCACCACCCGATCCTCCCACTGCCTATTCTCCAGCTCTACACTGTGTAACCCAAAAGATCGAAGGGAGCAAAAAAGGAAAATCAAGCCCGATAAAGATTGAAGATGCGGCTGGATGGGTCGTCAACGTTTGTATTTAAGCTCCAAAGTCCCAGTCAAAATGGGAGGATACATTTACCGTCGAAATTGCCGGTACTCGCATTTCCACACTCCAGTCCAGAGCAGCAGGGTGGCGAAGAGTCGGTAGATCCACACGGCTGACCCAGACCACTGCAGGGAGGTCTACAAATACCGGGGGCACCACCGTTGTTCGCAACGTCCTCAACCGGTTCGCATGTCAGGCTATTGCAACAATGTACCCAAGAACTGTTAAATCCACAGGGCTGTCCAATACCCGTGCAGTAAGAACACACTTTTTGCTCGCCCGTATCCGCACAAAATGCTCCACTGCAACATGAATCTGGATTAGAACACTCAGCTCCAAGCTCCACGCAACCCGGATAATTACACCGTCCTTGGATACACGACATCCCTCTGCAACACGCTTCTCCAGCAGAACAAGCGTCACCCTCCTCCTTACATTTGGGCGGTTGAGGAATACACAAACCCTCTCGACACATCGATCCTTCACAACAAGGTTTTCCAAAAGGATCGCAAGGGGATTCCGGTGGTTGGCAATCGCCTTGCGACACAGTATGACAGGTTCCCTCTAGACACACCGATGTGGCTCCACAACAAGGGGGTGTAGAGGCAGAGCAAGGGAATCCCGTGGGTAGGCAATTGACTTGAGACACAAGCCGATCGGGTTGATCGATCAACCCTGCAAGGGGGCCAGCATGGGTACTGGCAGGAGCAGTCATTAGAAGAGTGATTGCGGCAAAGAAAGCCAAAATGGCAACACAGAATTTTTTCATTTCCCAATCCTCCAATATCAAGAATTGAGACCAGACATAGCATCTTTATCGGAGCAGATAGCTACTCATGAGACAAAAATTAGGGCGAGACCTCTAGACGTAAGGATAGACTTTGTTTAAGCAGCGATTCCTCTCCAAAACAATGCTGAACTGCCTGAACTGCGGGAGCGGAGACAGTCGTCAGGTTAACAGCAGTAGGGTGGAATGGTGCTTACTTAAGCAAGAATTGGGCACTGAAAGTCCTGTAGATTCGTAGGGTGAGCATTGCCCACCAACCTTATGTAAGTACCATTCAGCAGTAGGGTGGGCATCTCCTGGCTATGTCTTGCTTGTCAAAATAGAAAATGACCGCTGGGAAATGCTCACCAACCGAGTCTTGCGCTGGTAGGCATTGTTCAGCACGGGCTGCGATCGCAATCCCTCCCACCCTTTGAGCAGACAAGCACAATTCCCAGCCAACGCAAAAGACCGATTTCCCTTTCTCCTTTGGCAACCCGAAAAGACTTAAGGAATGCTACAGTAAGGCTGAACTTAGGAATCCTGGCGTGGGTCAATCCTGGGATGAAGACAAACTCCGTTTTCCTTACAATCCCGGCGAACTCATCCCTCGGTTTGCTCACTCTGGATTCGTTGACCAGGCAATTTGGCATCAAGGGTGCGAAGCAAAATTGAACCTCTGAAAACCGTTCCTTAATAGGGGGTATGCCGTGAAAAAATCTTCAACGCTCTCCTGGCTCAACCTAACAGCCAGTGTTCTCCTGGGTGCGCTTCCCGTTTGGTTGGCCGCCGCGCCCGCCGCCCATGCCATGCTGGATGTGCAATGGTCAACGGGAGGAGAAACCGCGCCCCACTATCGCCTGACTATCCCCTCCGGCACCTGCCAGAAATGGCGTGCGCCCAGCGGTTCCACCTCCCACACTCGCATCGGCATCGGCACCCTCGACATCATGCGCGGTGTAAAAGTCGAACGCCAGCATCGCGTTGATGCCATCAACGATGGCAATCGGTTAATCTTATCCGTGCTCCCCACCCCGTCAAAGTGGGTGTTCACTGTACAATGGGATCGGATGTTTGAGCGAGTGGAAACCGCTACATCCATGAGTATGGGACGCCGGGGAACGATGACCTACTTTGCCGCCAACGCTGAGGGCAAACTAGAGGAAAAGCAGAATTGGCCGGTATTCGTGTCGCTGGCCTGCAATTCCAGGCTGTGACAATTCAAAATCCCATCATTGTTCAATGTTCAATCATTATGTCATTCGGTCAATATAAAAATATTGCAGATGTTATCCAGAAATATCCGCTAAAAATAGCCAGTCAACGGTTCTTGCCCAATCGGGAAAAGGAACTGCCTGAACTGTTTCTTGATAATATTGATTTTTCTCTTGAGCAAAAAACGGCTTATGACAATGAGACGTTTCTGGCTGAGAACTTTATTTATCCCTTCTTACATTTCACCTGGAAACACCACCGTCGACTGAAGGTTTGGTCCCGGCGTACGCTCAACTACGACGAAGATTTGTGTGGCGAACCGGATTATTTTGTGTCGTACTGGCCTAATGACATTATCGATCGATTGGTCATTAGCCCATTGCTCGCCGTCGTTGAAGCGAAAAAACAAGATTTCGATCAAGGCTGGGGGCAATGTTTAGCAGAAATGATTGCCTGCCAGAAAATAAATCAGGACGATCGAGCGATCGTTTATGGGATTGTTTCTACGGGAACGATCTGGGAGTTTGGACAATTAGAGAAGAGCTGTTTTACTCAAGAGAAGGTTGCTTATTCATTAGCTAATCCTCAATTATTAGCCGGTATTTTAGATCATTTGTTTGCAAATTGTGAAGCTCAAGCCCAAAACTTTGCAAAAAAAGAGGTTGCCCCAGCTGAGAGTCAATGATGAATGGCTCAATGGAACTGAGACCAGAAGCTTTCAAAGGTGTACGCTCTCGGTGACGCTGCAGATATTCCAACCGGGTAGTGGCTGAATTTTTCCTTCTCTCTACTCTGATTGGGTTAAGAAACGGCGAAATCGGTGATTTTGCGTCGTTCGAGGGTTTTGTAGGCGAGGACAATTTGCTGGGGAGAGATGCCTAATGCGACCAGTTCGTTGGCGATTCCGTCTTCAGTACCGTCTTGTTGGATCCAGATTTTCTCGTTGATGATGTCGATATGAATCAGGGTACCGTAGAGACGTCTGCTGTGATGCCAGCCGACTTCGACGAACAGGTAGCGATCCCGAACTTCATCAATGACGAGCTGGCTCTGGGTTTCGGGGTCGTCGCCGAGAAATTCGAGATAGTCTTGTAAGACTTTTAAAATTGCTTGTTTGAGATCGGCATTTACGCTATCCATTTGACGATGACCTCTTCAATAGGGTTAAAACTGAAAAGACGGAGTATGCGATCTTCGATTCAGACAGTTCCCGCCTCTTCTTCAAAAATCGATTGACGTGCTTCTTCTGGAACAGCGAGATATAAGGTTCGATCGGGATCGTAGCGTTTTAGAAGACGTTCGTATAAAACGAATTGCCCCAAGGCTCCTTCCAGGTCTCTGATTTCTGAGACATTGCGAAAGCTTTTAATTTCAACTGCAATTTTGTCTATGCCTTTTTCTGCCGCAATCAAACGTTCTGCACCGAGATCGACAAATAAGTTTTTGCCCCGTGCGAGTTTGAGGCGATATGGATCGGGGGTAATTTCCCAGCCATCTTTTTGCATGGCGGCTTTGGCAGCGTCATGGTAATAATCGCGGGCAGGCATTCCAAATCGTTCGCTCTAGCAGACTTTTTGCAAGGAGTAATTGAAAAGAATATCTATTTGATTTTACTTTAATCCAATCTCTTGACGCTGCTTATGGTTCTCAGGCTAATTCAGGCGAAGAAGTATTCGTACAGTCCCAAAGCAATCAGCAACAGGCCGGAGAGGAATTCGAGGCGGTTGCGGGAAAAGTTTGCTAGGCCGTTACCCAGCCAGGCACCACCGCCGATGGTCAGCAGGCTGGAGAGCGTGCTGAAACTGCTGGTCAGCAGGGGATCGAGTTGGGCCATGCCAGCACCGATGCCAGTGCCGAAGTTGGTCAGAGTGAGGGCGAGACCTAAAATGCAGGCCGCTTTCAGGCTCAGGTTGGATTGGGGGAAGTGGGGGTTTGCTGCTTTCAGGCTCAGGTTGGATTGGGGGAAGTGGGGGTTTGCTGCTTTCAGGTTCAGGTTGGATTGGGGGAAGTGGGGGTCTTCTAGGGAGGAATTGCTGTTGGCGGTTGTGAGGATTGTGGGGGCAGGGTTGGAGGCCAATCCGAATCGGGATCTGAGTAAAGTCCAAAGGGTGAAGCAGCCGATGGCGATCAACAGACCGCTGCCCAGTTCGCGAGCCAGGGGAGGCGATAAAAAGCGGTCGAACCAGGTGCCCATGGCCATGGCGGTAAAGGTGCTGAGTCCAGAGAGCAGGGCAATACAGCCATTGGCGGGCAGGCTGATGGAAACTTGTTTGATGCCATAGGCGATGCCCACAGCCAGGTTGTCTGTGTTGGTGGAGAGGGAGAGCAAGATTGCGGCCAGGAGGTGCTCCATGGCTCAGGCTGCGAGGTTGAATACCAGGATACTGTGCCAGATGGAAGCAATGATGCTGGCCAGGGTGGCAGCTAAACAGGCGATGGCAACCCAGAAGTGCCCTTGGGTTTCTGGGAAACGGGGATCTAAACCGGGCAATTTCGTCACGGCGTAGCCGCCGAGAAAGCCGCCAAAATGGGCCCAATTATCGACTCTGGGAATGATGAAGCCGAAGGCAAATAGAGCGACTGCGTATTTGAATGCTTTTTTTGCGATCGCAACGTTCTGGGTCATTTGTCCATAAGCAACGAGCGCGCCAAAGAGCCCGAAAATTGCTCCAGACGCTCCCAGGGCCAACTCCGCCCCGCGCAATAAGCCCGGCACATTGGTCAAATAGTGTCCGGCGGTACTGCTGAGGGCAGAGCCGACAATGGCCGCAACTGTGTAGATAATAACCAGGCGACTGGCCCCGTAGCCATGGGCCACGACTGGGGCCAGATCTCGAATCCAGAGCAGATTGAAGGTAATGTGCAATAAACTGCCATGCAACCAGGCGGAGCTTAATACCGTCCACCAGCGGCCAAATTGAAAGACAGGGATTGCACCCGTTGCCCCCACAAAAAAGATACTTTCAGTACTGGGGGAAAGGAATGCAAGCGTTCCCCTCAGTCCAATTCCCTTGAGGTGGAGAACTAAGGTAGCTATGTATAGCACTATGCAGGCTGCAATCACCAGTTTCACAAATCCAGCATCAGGCCCCAACCCTTGCAAAAAAGAGGGATACAGCCAAACTTTTGGTGGGGGTGGGGTTTTACCAGGGGGAACATCCTGGGGAGGGGTTGCAGCAGAGGAATCAGCAAGCGGGGGGGAGGGATCGATCTCTTCGGAGGACATTCAAGTTCAAGCATATGCCAGTCAGGGCTATGGCTGCCATTCTACCGCTCTGACTTGGTGAATAGGGAACTTGACTCTAGAAAGATCTTGAATGCGATCGCGCTCAACTCAACAGCCCAGGAATAAGGCATATATAGCGTTCAAATATTTTGCTGACGCCACTGATAGTGTTGAGCCTGTTCAGTGCCCCTGTTTAATGTTTACTGCTCAAGCGGGAATGGTATGATTGCGGAGAAAAGTTAAACAGAAGGGCAACTTAATATGGCGCAAGCTGTCTCTCCTATGGTGCTGGTCATTCTGGATGGCTGGGGTTATCGGGAAGAAATCGACGGAAACGCTATTGCTGCCGCCAAGACGCCGGTGATGGACAGCCTCTGGGCAGCTTATCCAAGAACGCTGATTCGTACCTCTGGCAAGGCTGTCGGTTTGCCTGAAGGACAGATGGGCAACTCCGAAGTCGGTCATCTGAATATTGGTGCCGGGCGGATTGTTCCGCAGGAATTGGTACGCATTTCAGATGCGATTGAAGATGGCTCGCTCCTGTCCAATCCAGCGCTGGTCAAAGTCTGTCGCGAAGTGCGCGATCGCGGCAGCAAGCTTCATCTGGTTGGGCTTTGTTCCGAAGGCGGAGTTCACTCCCATCTGAACCATCTTTTTGGGTTGCTCGATCTCGCCAAAGCAGAGGCAGTGCCGGACGTTTGCATTCATGCGATCGCTGATGGACGCGACACCCTTCCCACCTCAGGGCAAGCCTCTCTGCAAAAGTTGCAAGATTATCTCGATCGATTGGGAATAGGCCGCATTGTCACCCTCAGCGGTCGCTACTACGCCATGGATCGAGATCGGCGCTGGGATCGCGTTCAACAAGCGTATGACGTCATGACCCAGGATGGCGGCATTGTCCCCAAAACAGCGGTTGAATTCCTGCAAGCCTCCTACGCAGAAGATATTACCGACGAGTTCGCCATCCCCACTCGCATCGCTCCTGGAGCGATCGCAGCAGGCGATGGCATCATTTTCTTTAACTTTCGACCCGATCGCGCCCGACAGTTGGCTCACGCCCTGGTGACTCCAAATTTCAATGGCTTTGAGCGGCAGCAGATTCCAGATCTGACTCTGGTTACCTTCACTCAATACGATCCCGACTTGCCGGTTTTGGTCGCTTTTGAACCCCAGAACCTGAATAATATTTTGGGACAAGCGATCGCGCAGCACGGTCTAAAACAGTTCCGTACTGCAGAAACTGAGAAATATGCCCACGTGACCTACTTTTTCAATGGCGGGATTGAAGAACCCTTTGACGGAGAGGATCGGGAACTGGTGCAGAGTCCCATGGTACCCACTTACGATCGCGCTCCAGTAATGGCAGCTCAAGCGGTAACCGACGTTGCGATCGCAGCCGTCGAGAAACGCATCTACGCCTTCATCGCCATCAACTACGCCAACCCCGACATGGTTGGACATACCGGTAACATGGAAGCAACCATTGAAGCCCTCGAAACTGTAGACCATTGTGTGGGGCAGCTCCTGAGCAGCATCAGTCAAGCGGGTGGGACTGCGATTATCATTGCCGACCACGGCAATGCAGAATATATGCGGGACGAGCAAGGCAACCCCTGGACAGCCCACACTACCAACCCCGTTCCTTTCATTCTGGTCGAAGGCGAGCGCCTGAAAATCCCAGGCTATGGTACCGAAGTCATGCTGCGCGACGATGGCTGTTTGGCCGACATCGCTCCTACAATCCTGCAAATTTTGCAACTGCCCCAACCGCCGGAAATGACTGGTCGCTCCATGCTAAAACCGATCTCCTTAGAAGTCCAACCCCAACGAATCCCCGTCCAGGTCACCTGATCCTGTGAGGCCCCTGGTCATGGTTGGACAAAACTTAGCACCCGGTTGATGCAACCTGCCCAGTCATGCCCAATTCAGAACACTATATTGGGATGTTGGAATTTGGCATTGCGAACCAACACGATTGAAGATTTACTGTTTCAATGACCCGTAAATCGCTACACTGAGAATGTAATGCGTGCGATCGCGCCCATCCAAACCTGAGCTTTTCTATGAACGTTAACGATATTCTCCAAATTGTCTGGGCAGTTTCGGCCTTCTTGTTGATTATTCTGGTCTTGCTCCATAGTCCCAAAGGCGATGGCATTGGAGCCATTGGCGGTCAGGCCCAACTCTTCAGCAGCACCAAAAGCGCCGAAACCGCTCTGAATCGGGTCACCTGGACCCTGGCCATTATGTTTCTAGGCTTGACAGTCGTCCTGAGCGCCAACTGGTTAGGCAACTAGCTGATTTTGGATGTTAGACTTTTGGATTTGCTGCGATCGCCAGCATCAAGGCTCACCAGCCAGAACTGCCCTTGCCCATCGAACGCTGTGACTGCCTGAAATTGCGCAAAGTTTGGTGTTGGCCCTTTAGCGCTGCAGAGTCTCCCGCCAGCGAGATCTTGACATGGCTGATTTTTTCCATCGGAATTGGCAACGAAAGCGATGGCCATGGGGCGTGATGTTCTTCCTCCCAGCGTTGATTGTTGGGATCCTGACCCTCGCGAGTCACCCTCCCTCTCCCGCCTTTCATGCCGCAACAGATCTGGTCGCCGACCCCATTGCCGCACCCTCAATTCTCTCCCAGGCCCAACCCTCATCTCCGCTCCAGGGTTTTCCAGCCCCGCAGCCCCATCCGTTGCCGCCAACGCTGGCCAACTGGCAAGACCCCAACCCTGCAGGCGACTATTTCTCCCAGGTCAAACCGACCAAACTGGGTTATCTAGTCTGGTCTCAGTTTCCCGTTAAAGTCTATGTCGAGCATGCTGCCGATACTTCATCCCCGCCTACCCGGCAGCTCCAAGTCTGGGCCGAAACCGTGCAACAAGCCGTTCAGGAATGGCAAGCCTACCTGCCTCTAACCCTTGTCGAGCAGCCAGACCAGGCCGATATCAAAATTTTGGCAGAAACACCACCGCTCCGCCGTCTTGCCCCCGCCGCCACCGACGACGCTGCAAACCGCAATTCTCTCTTACCGCTCCCCCGGGCCCGCGCCGCCGAAACCCGCTACAAATTCTATCTGCAGCGCTCAGACACTGCCCCTCCAATCCTGGCCCACCGCTTCACCATTTCCCTCAAACCTGGCCAATCGATTCGCTCGATCCATGCCGCCGCCCGCCACGAACTCGGTCATGCCCTGGGCATTTGGGGCCACAGCCCGCTAAAGAGCGACGTACTGTACTTTGCCCAGGTACGACATCCGCCGCCAATTTCCGCCCGAGATCTCAACACCCTGAAACGCATCTACCAGCAGCCCACCCGACTGGGATGGCCCTTACCGCGTTAGAAAAGACGGAAGAGGGAGGACGGAAGAGGGAGGACGGAGGAGGGAGGACGGAGGAGGGAGGAAAAGATTGAGGACAAGCACAAAGAATTAAGGCGATTTCTGGAGAAGATTGTACCGAAATTGAGCGGTTGTAGGGTGCTGTATAGCCCTGCGGGCAATAGCCTGACGGCATGGCTTACGCTAGGGCTGCGCTAAAGCGCTAGCGTAACGCACCTTATCCTGAGCTTTGCTGGGACATTCATTCTAAGAAATCACCTAAATTGCCAATCACAAAGATCTCAATTAACGCTCTTCATTCCTCCCGATTCCGTCCTCCGCCCTCCGTCCTTCCAGTCTGTTTCCAACAAGCCCGGATGAAAGAAAGACGGAAGATTGAGGACGGAAGATTGAGGACAAGAATAAAGAATTAATTACCATCACAAAGATCTCAATTAACGCTCTTTCTTTCCTCGTTCTTCCGTCCTCTGCCCTCCGTCCTCGAATTCCGTTTTCAACAAGTCCGGTTTAACCCAACCGGTAGGGCCTGATTGGTTTCCGCAAAGTGAAATAATGCCCCTCACGGTTTTCAACAAGTCCGGTTTAACCCAACCGGTAGGGCCGAAAAACAATTCATTAACGTCATCAAGACTGGTGACGTTTTCAACAAGTCCGGTTTAACCCAACCGGTAGGGCATGAAGCAATAGACATCCATCACATCAGCAATGAGAGTTTTCAACAAGTCCGGTTTAACCCAACCGGTAGGGGATTCCTCAGCACCGATCCTGAACGCAAACAATTCTGTCATGTTTTCAACAAGTCCGGTTTAACCCAACCGGTAGGGTCGCTGCCGACTGGCGACTCACCTCCGAAGAGGACACTGGTTTTCAACAAGTCCGGTTTAACCCAACCGGTAGGGTTTATGACTTTCCAGCAGTCCGATGTTTCCTCATTGTTTTCAACAAGTCCGGTTTAACCCAACCGGTAGGGGCGATCTCGATCGGCTGGTCAACCATCTCGATCGGTTGTTTTCAACAAGTCCGGTTTAACCCAACCGGTAGGGTTTAGCTTTGCCAGCACCTCACGCCCTAGCCCAAAAGTTTTCAACAAGTCCGGTTTAACCCAACCGGTAGGGTTTTGAAGAACCAGTTATCTGGCAGGATGCCAGCCATGTTTTCAACAAGTCCGGTTTAACCCAACCGGTAGGGGACAGGATAAGAAATTGACCCCAGAGGTGTTGTACAACGATGTTTTCAACAAGTCCGGTTTAACCCAACCGGTAGGGCTCAGGTAACCCAATCGACCAGCAAATCCTAGACGCGTTTTCAACAAGTCCGGTTTAACCCAACCGGTAGGGTCGGATTCCCATCCTAGCTAATCCTGGCAGTCTCAAGTTTTCAACAAGTCCGGTTTAACCCAACCGGTAGGGACCTACTGAGCAACCTGAGTGCAGCAACCGAATCATTGTTTTCAACAAGTCCGGTTTAACCCAACCGGTAGGGAACAATGCAATCGCTTTTCAGCGATGTATTCGCAATACATGTTTTCAACAAGTCCGGTTTAACCCAACCGGTAGGGTCGACTCGGACAATTTGGAGGTAAACCATGATTAATGTTTTCAACAAGTCCGGTTTAACCCAACCGGTAGGGGCCAAAATACGGTGCCGGTGTGCGAAGTCTATCCTGGCAGGTTTTCAACAAGTCCGGTTTAACCCAACCGGTAGGGAGCAGATCCAACAGGCCATCCAGACCGCCCAGTATCGTTTTCAACAAGTCCGGTTTAACCCAACCGGTAGGGTGGAAAGACCCGCGTCAGACCCCTGGCGAGCTAATGGAGTTTTCAACAAGTCCGGTTTAACCCAACCGGTAGGGATCCATGGCGCAACATCTCGCGTTCGAATCCTCCCTGTTTTCAACAAGTCCGGTTTAACCCAACCGGTAGGGTATATACAATAATAATTTTGGTAGCGATGACTAAGCGGTTTTCAACAAGTCCGGTTTAACCCAACCGGTAGGGTCGAATTTTCTGACCTTGATGAAACAGAGCCATTCAAGTTTTCAACAAGTCCGGTTTAACCCAACCGGTAGGGTTGATATGGATGCCCAGGCAAAACTAACCAAAGATTTTGGGTTTTCAACAAGTCCGGTTTAACCCAACCGGTAGGGCTGAGGTGATTTAGGGTGTAGCGCGTTACTACTTTGTTTTCAACAAGTCCGGTTTAACCCAACCGGTAGGGCAGGGTCTGGAGACAAAAATTGCTGTAGCCAGCCGCAAAGGTTTTCAACAAGTCCGGTTTAACCCAACCGGTAGGGTTTGGGAACCGGGCGGACGTAAAATTCAGCGGGCAATTAGTTTTCAACAAGTCCGGTTTAACCCAACCGGTAGGGGCTCAATAGTCAGGGTTGGCTCCGAGCGGTTGTTTTCCCAAGTTTTCAACAAGTCCGGTTTAACCCAACCGGTAGGGGCTGGAAACGGTGGATTTGGATCCAACCGACCCAGAGGAGGTTTTCAACAAGTCCGGTTTAACCCAACCGGTAGGGATGAGGCAAAACTGCTTGGCCTCTACCGCAGACCAATGGTTTTCAACAAGTCCGGTTTAACCCAACCGGTAGGGCATATCAGAAGGAGCTGGATGAGATTTCTTTGGCGGAGGGTTTTCAACAAGTCCGGTTTAACCCAACCGGTAGGGAGTTCGTCTACAACACCTTACCACGAGCGGCTTCCAGCTTGCAAATCGACGCATCTCAATTTTACTGTCAATAAAGTGGGGGTCTTTCTCAATAAGGGGTTGGGAATAACGTCTGAAACCCTTGTCTGGCAAGGAATCGACGCATCCCAACGAGAGAATGAGGCTTTCAGCGTTTTGTCGGATTGCGTCGATAGATCGGGTGGATAGAGTCTGCAAGCTTGGCCAGGTCAGGGTTTGGTGCTTTAGTGCTATGGCAAACATCCCTCTTTAGCGAGCAGACAACAGTATTTATGGGATAGGGGTGGAGTGTTGGCAGAATAGCAGCACCGAGTTAAAGAACTTGGGTAGCACTGAAGTGCCGACTACACACTTTGCCTCACTTTGCGATCGTCCTTCATCTTGCATTCTTGCTTGATTCCTCGTTCCTCCGTCCTCCGTCCTCCGTCCTCCATCCTCCATCCTCCGCCCTCCGCCCTCCGCCCTCCGCCCTCCGTCCTCCATTCTCCGTCCTCCATTCTCCGTCCTCCATCCTCCGTTCTCGTTCCCTGATAGGCTAGAGGAGCATCAATTTTTGCAGTGTCTATCATTTCTGCTAACTGAGAGCCTGTGTTTATCAGCATTATTATTCCGACTTATAATCGCAAGAAAATTCTGGGCAAGTGCCTGCCGATGCTGGAGCGACAGCAGTTGTCGGCTCATGCCAGTCTGGACGGCTATGAAGTCGTACTGGTCGATGATGGCTCTACGGATGGTACCGTGGAGTGGATCGGACAAAATCGAGCCGAGTTTCTCCATTTGCGGCTGTTGCGTCAAGACCATCAGGGCCCGGCAGCGGCGCGCAATCTGGGGGTAGAACAAGCCCGGGGCGATACGATTATCTTCATTGATAGCGACCTGGTGGTGACGACGGGGTTTCTGCAAGCCCATCTGGATGGATTGGCGCGAGGTCGGTCGCAGCTGGGACACGAGCGGCTGTTTACCTATGGACGGGTGGTCAATACCTGCAATTTTGAGGATCCCTGGTCTGAACCCTATAAGGTGACTGATTTTTCGGCGGCGTACTTTGCCACGGGGAATGTTGCGATCGCGCGCATCTGGCTAGAGAAAGCAGGACTCTTCGATACCCGCTTTCAACTCTACGGCTGGGAAGATCTGGAACTGGGCGTGCGCTTGAAGCAATTAGGTCTCAAACTGATCAAATGCCCAGAAGCCATCGGCTACCACTGGCACCCCCCCTTCACCCTCGACCAGATGCCCCGTACCATCGATCGGGAAATTCAACGCGGTCGGATGGGCGTCCTCTTTTACCAGAAACATCCCACCTGGGAAGTGCGACTGATGATCCAGATGACCTGGCTGCACCGCCTCCTTTGGGGACTGCTCTCCCTGGGCGGGCGGCTCAACGAACGTACCATGGCCCCTCTACTGCAATGGCTAATCGATCGCGGCCAATCCCAGCTAGCCCTGGAACTTTCTCGCATTTTCCTCAACTGGTACAATGTCCGGGCCGTGTATTCTGCCTATGCTGAATTGAAACACCAAAATTGAATTTTGCAATCTGACGCAAATCTCTAATACACTAGTATTGGACTTTTTCAATACCTCAGTCGTGAAAACTGATAGTCTTTTCTACGAAATCTTTCAAACCTATCCAACCCTATTTTTTGAGCTGATCGGTTCCTCTCCTCCCAGTGTTGGGTCATATCAGTTCCTCTCTCAAGAAGTCAAACAAACCAGCTTCCGCATTGACGGTGTTCTCGTACCACCTGACGCTGACCCCGATTTACTCCTCTATTTTGTTGAATTTCAGGGATACCGAGACCAGGACGGCGACCTCTATCCCAGCTTCTTCAGCGAGATTTTAATGTATCTGAATGACTACCGTCCGATTCATGATTGGTGCGGGGTGTTGATTTTCACCCAACGTTGCTTCGACCCCGGCCTCCCAATCCAGTATCACGACTATGCCAACAGCCCGCACTTTCAACGGTTTTACCTGGATGAAATGGTCGATATCATGGCCAGCGGTTCCCTAGAACTCGGCATTGTGCGACTGCTCGGCCTCGCTGAAGCAGCCGCTCCGGCTGAAGCGCGAAAATTACTTGCCCGTTCAAGCACCGAATCGATCGACGCCAGTGCCCAGCAAAAAATCATAGAATTAGTAGAGACAATCCTGGTCTACAAATTTCCCACCCTGAGCAGCAAGGAGATCTCAGACATGCTACAGCTAAGCGATTTAAAGCACACCCGCGTTTACCAAGAAGGCAGAGAAGAAGGCAAAGAAGAAGGCAAAGAAGAAGGCAGAGAAGAAGGCAGAGAAGAAGGCAGGCAAGAAATGATCTTGTTCCTGCTGCGGCATCGATTGGGGCAGCTCGATCCGGAGCTGCAGGCTCGGGTGGAGCAGCTCTCGTTAAGACAGTTGGAAGCCTTGGGAAAAGCCCTGTTGGACTTCTCGAAGCCGCAGGATCTGGTAGCCTGGTTGCAAGCAAATCCTACCGATCGCGATCGATAGCTGCTGTTTTAGCTGAGAATCCTACAGTTCTATTCCATCTATGTTGTCCTCTAGATGCGGGTTCAAGCCGTTGGGAGGTTTATTCATCCAGATCGAGAGTAAAATTTCTGGGATGCTGCAATTCCCAACCTTCAAGTGTTTTGGTTAAGTCACCATAGCAAGTGACTGGACAACGATCTTGAAAAGCCTTGAGCGCTAGGTCGAGCGCAGGCGGTGCGAATTGAAGCTTTATTTTCTGGGGTATGCCAATTGCAAAGCCAAGCAATGTTGTCTGGTGGGTTTCCACAACTGAACGTATTTTCGATACCCAGATGCGAGTGGTAAGCTAAACGTCAATATTCTAGTCCAAAGGGGATTTTTCCGATGCTTGCCAATCCAACCCTGCTCCATTACCAGAAATCGCTGAGAGTTCAGACAATGGGTAAGTCCCTGTCCCGGATTACGCCGCAAGTCCGGGACGCAGTTACAGAGTCGGGCATCACGATTGGTCTCTGCAACCTCTTCCTTCGTCATACGTCGGCAAGTTTGCTGATCCAGGAAAACGCCGATCCGGATGTGCTGGTAGATCTGGAGAATTTCTTTGCCAAATTGGTTCCCGAAGACAATCGCTATATCCACAGTGCCGAAGGGCCAGACGATATGCCGGCTCACATTCGCAGTGCTCTGACCCACACATCAGAGCAAATCCCAGTCGCACAAGGTCGTTTGCTGCTAGGGACATGGCAAGGAATCTACATTTGGGAGCATCGTCAGCGTCGCCATAATCGGGAAGTTGTTATCCATATTTCAGGTAGCTGACAGACGGTGCCGCTGGTTAAAACGGAATGGAGAAGCCAACGCCTACCGCCAGATCGTTGTCTGCTCGTACGCGTAAATCGTGAAATGGCGATGCACCAACCCGATTGGTGAGATAGAGCTGCAGGTAGGGAGCAGACTGCACATCCTGCGGGTCGATTCCCAGCAAAATCGTTGGATCCCAGCGCAAGCCAACGCTCCAGGGGATGGCGTTGGCTCGAGTATCGCCAAAGAACGCATTGCCCTCTGACGCAAAATTGGCCCCAATCTCGCCCAATATACTTACATCGCGCGCTACGGGGACTGACCCACCCAGATTAAAGCCAGCAATTTCTGTCCCGTTGCGCTGCACGAAGCCCCAGGTCGGCGTAAACCAGACAGCAGCGCCGCTATCAAACTGGTATTGCAGCGGCAGCGAAACCGTGGCCACAAACAATTGTCCCCTGGTGCCGTCGTCTCCCTGGAGTATGAAGGGAACCCTCTTATCCAGATCCAGCCGCTTAAATTCATCTCGCTTATTGCTGACAAAGTTGACAAAGTTTTCGTTAGTCAGGCCCAGGGTAGTGGCAAGGCTCAGGGTCAGCGGATCGCCTGCAGCTTGATTGAGCAAACGCACCTTGCCGCTGAAGCCCTGTTCGGATTCATCAACCTGACCAGAGACATAATCCAGGTAAACGCCAACTTCCAGATCTTCAACCAGGCCATAACGCAAAGCCGCGAGTACCCCCTGGCTGCCCCCCTGGACATCCAGATGAGCGCGTCCACCTGGAATGGTACCGCCATCAAAAAAGGCCAGACCATCCACTGTTTTTGGCGTTGGTGTTTGGTTAGACTGAGCGCCAAACTGGTTGGGATAACGACGATTGCCAGGGATAAAGTCTGGCATAAAGGACACTCCCACTCCCAGTGCTGTCCTGCCTCGATCGGCAGTGAGTGCCAGCGGGCCGGTGCTTCCCAGGGTATTAGAGGCAAAGAGATCTAAGGCCACCCGGGGATTCACCAGATAGCGCAGACCAGCATTATACGCAATGGTCTTGGCTGTTTTACCGGAACTACGGCTGACGCTGTTATTGCCTGTTATCGGGAAAAAGGCATCTCCCCATAGGATTAGATCGGGAGTAATGTTGTAAGACAAGGCACCTCCCAGACCAAAGGTCGTGCCAAAAGAGCCAGGATCGTCAATTGGGGACTGGTGCAAATGGAGGGCGTTTCGCTGGTTAAAGAAGGCGACAGTGGGAGAAATGGTAAAGCGAAATTTATCGTTCACTGTGGTGGTGAAGGGGAATTGTAAGGCTGGAGTGATGCCTTGCTGTTCTCCATCTTCAACTAATCTGCCATCCTCTTGCCTGAAAGAGAAAGGACGACTGCCCCAAGCCAGGGATAGGACACCGCTCAACGCTTGGGTCTGGGAATCGTTTTGCCAGATCTGCTGCTTGATATCTAAGGCAAGTTCCTGGAATTCGAAGAATAGTTTGTTCTCGAAGTCGTCTCTGTCTGGGTTGCGATTTGCCAGGAAGCTACCTTGTCGCTGGGGAGAACCTGGATCGACTCGCTGGGCCTCAAGGGTTAATTCCAGAGTATCAGTGACGCCCCAGGTAAAGCCAATATTGGGGTTAGCACCAGTGCCGCTTTCCTCTACGGAGCCGGGAAGGAAGAAGAGCCGATTGCGGACATTAAAGGTGACTTCGCCACCGCGCAGGTGCTGTGCGGTGGGCATCATGGGGTGACGGGAGATGAGGGGGCTATCGCTGGCAGCGAACTCTGTCATGGCTGGAGCTGGAACGATCTCCATTGCTGGAGCAGCGGGGGAACTGTCGGGTTCGACTGGGTCAGAGGCAGTTGGTGACTGGAGTTCTGTGAGGTCTTTGTCAGCTCGCAAGCTTTCAGTTGGCTGGGCGTGAGGTGTGACAGGGGTTGGTGGTTGAGCATTACGATCCCGATCTGAACCATACTTGTTGCTGACGACAGGCTGAGAGTTGGAGGGTGCGATTTCAGCAGGGAGTTGGGGTTGTGTAGAGAAGGGTATGTTCGCGATTGGCGGGTCATTATTAGTTGAAGGAGGTCTGTAGGCTTTGGAGCGTTGGGCAGTGGGAGCAGGATGAGCTGGAATGGGGAAGGGATCTGCTGGGAATAACGAGGAACGAGGAGCGGTTATCGATCGAGTGAGTTCGTCGGATTGAACAGCAGAGCGGGAGGGCTGTAAGGATTGGGTTAGCCCGTCTCTGCTGGCAGGAGGAAACTTTTTTTCGATGTCGGCAAGGGACAAACTCGATCGTTTGGGCGTCACGGGACGGGAGGAGGCTGAACCTGCAGGGGAAGGTTGAGGGTCATGAGGGGTAGCATCAACGCTCGCAAATAATTGCCTGGTTTCTGCAGTGGCTTGATTTAAGGCAAGCGCTTTCTTCCTGACTGATGTCGTTTTCTGGGGAACAGGGGTGGATGTTGTTGCGTGATGTTTTATTCTGCTGCCAAATACATGCCACAATCCGATTGCGATCGCGATCGCAATAAAACCCCATAATTTTGGAGATGTCAGCCATGCTTTCCAGAAAGGGAACTGTTTAGCCATTTATTGTTGCCTCATCCTCACACCATCAGACATCAGTTAGTAGAGGGATAAATTGAAACCTGGCACCGAAAGCTCTAGATTCCAATTCATTCTTAAACTTACCAATACCTACCATCATGCGTCCATTTCCCTGGGAAAAATTATCATCCCAATAATGATATTTTAACTATCTATTACCCGTTTGAAACTCATAGTGGAGTTAGACTATCACTCAATCTGGAGCATCCCTAAAAACCTTGATGATTTTACTTTCCCTATTGCCTCTAGATATAGTGCAACATTCCCAAAAATGCACTACAGCTAGCGGTAAAACCCTAAATATCTGACCGACCTGTGAATCCAGTCCATGGTTAATATTTAATATTAAACAAATTCAAGCTATACCCTTTAATCAGCGTTATATCTGGAATTATAAACATCCCAGCAGATATGTAAAAATAATTAGATAGTTCTGCTCAGGGAAATGATTTAACTGTTTCTGCCTGGTGACTTAAACCCTATTCATTTTGAAAATCGCAATTTTTCCCTGTTGATTTTTATCTGAACTCGTCCTGGTCATCATCAGGGTTGCATCCGCAACTTCAAACGATGAGGAAAGATGATGCATTCTAAACTGTGGCTTCCTATTTTATGTTCAGCTTCGATTGTTCATCTCTGCTTGGCTGGCCCGACAGTCGCTACTGAAACTGGTGCAAAGCAAGAATCTATAACAATTTCCCAGGTTCAGGTGATTACGGATAGCGCTATCCGACAGACAATAGACTCTATCCTTGATGCAGCTAATCATCGAGATGCCGAGGGTGTAGCTGGCTTTCTGGCCTCTAACGCTACTATTGAAATGATAGTGGATGTGCCGGGTAAGCCCCAGAATTTTCGCTTTAATCGCGACCAGTATCGTGCTTATATTCAGCAGGGCTTCGGTCAGGTGAAAACCTATCGTACCAGCTATTCGGACTTTGAGACGCAGATTGCTGCTGATGGTAAGCGTGCGATCGCAACCTTCAAGATGACTGAAGAGGCAACCATCCAGGATCGCACTCTTCGCAGCACCTCTTCCCAAACTGTCGAATTTGAGTTAATCGATGGCCAGATTCTAGTCACCACCATCAAAGTTGTCGTACAATTTGTATCAGCGCAGCCCTAGAAACCTGACAGCAAGCACCGAGCTATGTTCAAGCTTTTTCTCAAAAGGAAAAGATGGGTGTTCCTTCTGTTGATTGGTCTACCATTAATATCTGGATGTCGTACTCCAGACACCAACGAATCGAGCCAACCTGTCTCACCACCCCCAACTCGTTTATCCCCAGAAGCCGCTGATAGCGACCCGAATTCTATCCTCTACGGCAAGTGGAAACGTATTGCTTTTATTACTCCTAATGGGGAAGAGATCGAAGTCGCTGGAACAGGGCCAGACGAATCATTGATTTGGGAATTTACGAACGATGGCAAACTCATGACCTCTGATATCTACGAATATCAGGTGGCAGGTAATAAAGTGATGACAAAAACGCGAGAATCAAACTCCACGAAAAAGTCTGAGTTTGAGTTTACAGTGTCAGACACAGAATTGGTTATCGTAACCGCCGAATTCGGCATCAAATTCGCCAGAATTGAATAATCTTTGGACTTGGGACAAAATTTGAGTTTTGAGTGTTGTGCGATTCAGACCAGTAGGTCGGTTCCCAATACTGTTCGGTTTAGCAACGAGAATTAATTTCTCGCGTAGGGACACGGCATTGCCGTGTCCCTACAGATCTATTTTTCGTCAAGTGATTGAATCCGCGATCCTTAACCGAACAGTATTGGGTCGGTTCCCATTTTGTGCCAGGTGTTTTTGTATTGCACCCATAGCACTAGATCGTTAGGATTGAGAATGGTGTTTTGATGCAATTCTATAGCGGTACGGTATGGCAGCACGGTCTCACGCAAAAAATGGTTCAGGGGAGTGGCGATTTCTGCACGACCACCTGAAAACTGTTGCGGCAGCAGCGGCGGAGCGGCTCCCCAATATCCAACCCCTGGCCTATTACACGGGTCTCTGGCACGATCTGGGAAAGTATCATCAGGACTGGCAGCAACGTCTGGAGGCAGTGGCAGACAACCGTGCTGATCGGATTGCGATTCCGCATTCGCGACCGGGGGCAGTGTGGGCGCTGCGGCATTGTTGGCCGCTCGCGTTTCCAATTCTGGGGCATCATGGTGAAATTCCCAATAAGACGGAATTGCTCAAGCTCAAAGGCCCTGAGCAGCAATTGACCTGCGATGTGGCTGTTTTTCAAGCCAGGGCGGACTTTCATCAGGGGCTGTTGCCAACGGAGGCGTTGCTTGAGGGTTGCCCGCGATCGCAATTGGCGATCGACTTAACCATCCGAATGTTGTTCTCAGCCCTCGTCGATGCTGATTGCATTGATGCTGCAAAACACTTCGGTCATTGGCAAGCAGCAAACATTCCCTCGCTTGAGGAACTCGATCGACGGTTGCAGGACAGCGAACCACCCTTGTCACAGGGAGTTCCCCCCGCTGCGATCGCTGAGATGAGCACCGAAATTTATCGCTTCTGCAAACAAAAGGGTGCGATCGCAGCAGGATTCTTTTGCCTGAACGCACCTGCAGGGCTAGGAAAGTGGCGCAATGAGATTGCGTTTGGGCTAAACCATTGTCTGACCCATGGCAAACAGCGCGTTATCTACACCGCTCCCTTCATGGCAAGTCTAGAATCTGCAGCGCAAGTCTATCGCAACCTGTTGGGCGAAGATGCAGTTCTGGAACATCACAGCAGCTTTGATTTCGATCCTCTAGAAGACGATCGATCTCTGGATCGCTACGGTTTAGACGGTTTGCAATGGCAGCACCCAATGGTCGTCACTTCACCCAGACAATTGTTTGAAAGTCTGCTCTCAAATAAAGCCTACAAGTGTCGCAAGCTTCACCAGATCGCCAACAACGTCATCATCATTGATGAAGTTCATAGCTTGCCGATATCGTACTTAAATCCAATCGCGGACATCCTCAAAGCACTAGTCAGAGACTGGGATTGCACAGTGCTTTTTGGCTCGTCTAGCCTCAATCCTGTGGGTTGGTTGAGGCGCTTATTTGATATTGATTGTCAGGAGATTGTGCCAGGGGAAACGCGATCGCGTTACTTTACCCAAATGAAACAAAGCGTCACCTATCGCTATCAAGGCGAACGGCTCTGGCAATGGGCAGATATTGCCAACGATATCCAGGAACAAGCCGTTCGTTTCGTCTTAATTACAGTCAACTCCTCCGTCGATGCCCAAATTGGATTCGACGTATTGCAACAACGCTTCGACCCCAACCATTGCTTTCACCTCTCCACCCACATGTATCCGCACCATCGCAAACAAACCCTGACGCTCGTTCGCCAGCGTTTGGAGAACCAGCAACCGACTTACCTGGTTGCCACCCATTTGATTGAGGCCGGGTTGGATCTGGAATTTGCCGCTCACTATCGAGCGCTTGCCCCGCTCGATCGCCACATTCAGGCAACGGGTCGCATGAATTGCAGTCGCAACCCTCCAGCCGTGCAAACCATTTTCCGGTTGCGACGCGGAAAATCTCCCGCCGGCGACTACCGCGAGCGGGTGAATCTGGCGCAACAGGAGTTGGAACAAGGGTTAGATCTGACCCGGATTGAGGACTGCGATCGCTACTTCGACCAACTACTGGAGAAGATAGAACGGGACAGCCAGCACATCCAGAGAAAGCGCCAAAGACTGCAGTTTCGCGCCGTCGCGGAAGCGATTGAATTTATTGAAGAAGACGGCAGGTTGACGGTGGTCGTCGGCACGCCTGAGGCCCTCGCCCTGCTAGACAAACCCTATTTAACTCAAAGCGATTACCAGCAATTACAAGACTACACCGTCCATCTGCCCAGACGTCTGGCCCGTCAGTCCGAGCTGCGCAAGGGGATTTTTGTTTGGAGTATGGAAAACTATAGCGAGGTGTTTGGTATAGTCGGCTAAAGCAACAGAGACACTCTGGGTTCAGTTTCTGTTTTGGAATCGGGTTGAAGAACCCGCATCTTTCGACAAAAACTGTTGTCTGGTTCTGGAATATCAGAGGTAATGATTAAACCATGGTTATCGTCTCTGCTTTCAATAGACCTTATTGGAAATAGTGTATAAGACTTCAGAAGAGTAAACTCCTTCCCTGAACTTTTCAGATTAGGCAGCTGCTAGTTCAACTCCCTTTTTTGAACGGTGGCTTAAGCGAAAATTGTGTAATCCACAGGCCGTCTCCATGACATCATCAACGTAATAATCGGCCCAATTGCGGAATTTCTGCACC
>Ga0207422_1000843_pt1 | contig 80027 bp, 65 predicted proteins | sample MarCyaLeptolynsp_FD_187757 | JGI IMG/M metagenome (GOLD analysis project Ga0207422, IMG submission 187757) | Marine cyanobacterial communities from Panama - species 1 Leptolyngbya sp. (SPAdes) | ecosystem: Environmental > Aquatic > Marine > Unclassified | place: Panama: Panama City | collected...
AGTTTGAGAGAAATGGGCTAAGTCCAGATCCGGTTCTTCAGGACGAGGGTAGGTTTAGGGTGACGGGCGACAGTGCCGATCTCTATCACTTCAAAGTCCCTTCCTTGCGGAACCTTAAATATACCTACCCGTATATGCATGATGGCAGATTTTCCAGCCTACGACAGGTTCTAGATCACTATTCTCCCGGTGATGGAAATTTAAGTAGCAGCCCCTTATCAGCTCCACTCAGTGATAGGGAAAAGGCCGACCTAATTGCATTCTTAAAAACATTAAACGATCCAAATTTTGTTTTCAATACCAGACATGCTTATCCCCGATGGGTACTGTCTTTTAATTCTCAATCCAATGACTAAACCTTTTATCTACCTCGGGCTGCTGCTCCTTAGCTGTTTCAGTTTGCCCGCTCAATTAAGCCCCGCGATTACTTCCTGGTTACAGAATAACACCGAGACTGGGACCTACTACATGCAAGGGAATTCCACGGCTATTTCTAATGGTATTTTGGTGAATTGCCAACAGGTATCTTATACCAGTACCTCAGTATATGTGGAATCTACGGGCGTGCCTGCTTATCCCACCGGGCCCTTTTTAGACGGTAATCCTAGTCAGGCCACAAATCAGAATGGAATTTTTGAAATTCCTTTGAGTCCTAGCCCTAATACCACCAATCCCAGTGCCACCACTCCGGGTAATATTGGGATTTTTATAAACGGCGTGGCCTTATTCGATTATCGAGATGGTGTAGGTTGGAATAGCACCACTAATTCATTATGCGGAGGTCCAGGGAATCCGCCTTGTCCCAATATGCAATCCGATTGGAATCGTGATGCCGTACCAGCGGAAATGGCGGGATTTGATTGTTCCAAAGGACATCCTGCTATGGGAAATTACCATCATCATCAAAATCCATCCGCATTTGATTTAGACCTGAATGTAGTTTCGAATATCTGTAATCTTTATGATGCTGATGGATTGTATGTGCTAGATAGTACTCAACATTCACCCCTTATTGGATTTGCCTATGATGGCTATCCGATCTATGGCGCCTATGGCTATGCCAACGCGGATGGCACAGGAGGAATAACTCGCATTCGATCAGGCTATCACCTTAGAAACATCACTCAAAGAACACATTATGCGGATGGAACGGATGTAGACGATGGACCTGCCGTGGATGCCACTTATTACTTGGGATACTTCCGGGAAGATTACGAATACGTGGATTCCACCTCCATCCCGTATTTCCTGGATGAACACAATGGGCGTTTTTGTGTGACCCCAGAATACCCGAATGGTACATATGCCTATTTCTGTACCGTAGATAGAGATTGGAACTCTGCATATCCATATGCGGTTGGCCCTACTTTTTACGGAATTGTAAGCGGTGGGAGCGTGAATACTGTACCTGCCGGGGCAACGGTGTATACTTCGAATGTGAGTTTGGCAGAATCCAGTTTACCCGAATTGAACATTTTTCCTAACCCTAGTTCGGATTTGGTCACCATTCAGGCAAAAGGTTTGGTGCAAAATCAGCTGAGTATTTCAATACGTGATGCCAGTGGTAGAGTATTGGAGGAGAAAACGATCACTGCCGGTCAAACTGTTGCCTTTTTTGAAACGGATACCTACTACAACGGTGTTTACTTTATCGAGATTAGCGACGGTCACAATCATTGGCAGGAGAAGTTAGTTATACAGCACTAAATGGTTTGCTAGCTGCTGCATAAGTGCCGCTCGATAACTTTTGTTGGCAGCACAGTTAAATCATCTTGGGGAGCAAGGGCTTTAGGGTCCTTGCTTTTTTTTTGTTTGCCATTAGGAAGAAGGATAAGTAAAATGTTATGCATGCATAATTTTTTATATCTTAGCGAACCTCTAAAATGAAAGCCTTTGAAACCTGAAGAAACGGTAGATTTTCACATCAAGAAAACTTGGCAAAGCATTGCCAAGATGTACAATGAATTGGCAGCAGGCTACGGGGCGACCATGGCCACTGGCTACGTGCTTTTAAATATAGATAAGGATAAAGGCACTCCTTCAACGGCCCTTGGTCCAAAAATGGGCATGGAGGCCACCAGTCTTTCTCGTACCCTCAAGGGTATGGAGGAGAAAGGCTTAATTGAGCGCCGGCCCAATCCAGCCGATGGTCGATCGGTATTAGTCTTTCTCACTCCTTTTGGAATCGAAAAGCGCAGGGATGCCAAGGCCGCGGTAATCAATTTTAATACTCAGGTGTTTAGTCGTTTTCCTCAGGCCGATTTAGACACCTTTTTTAAGGTAATCATGGGTATAGAAAACCTCTTACAAGAGAATAAACTCGCAACTCAAGAAATTAAATAATCATGAAAAGAACCATCAAGCATGCCACGGTAATTGGCTCCGGTATTATGGGGAGCCAGATTGCATGTCACCTCGCGAATATCGGGGTGCGCGTACTTCTTTTAGACATTCCTCCTCGTGAACTTAATGAAAAGGAGGAGAAGGCAGGTTTAAGTCTGGACAGTCCTCGGGTTCGCAATCGCATTGTTAATGAGAGTTTAGCAAAAGCGGTGAAAATGAACCCCGCACCTTTATTTGATAAGGCTTACGCTAAGCGCATTAGCACGGGCAATTTAGAAGATGATTTGGCTCAAGTCTCCAAGACCGATTGGATTATTGAAGTTGTGGTGGAGCGATTGGATATTAAGCAGCAGCTCTTTGAAAAGATCGAAGCGTATCGGAAACCAGGTACCTTGATATCTTCAAATACCTCGGGGATTCCCATTCATCTAATGACCAAGGGTAGAACAGAAGATTTCCAAAAACACTTTATTGGGACTCATTTCTTTAACCCTCCACGCTATTTGGAGCTACTGGAAATTATCCCTAGCCCCGAAACTGACCCGGCTGTGGTGGACTTCTTTATGCACTATGGTGATCGTTATTTAGGAAAGACTACCGTCTTATGTAAAGATACCCCGGCTTTTATCGCTAATCGGGTTGGCATATTCGCCATCATGGATTTATTCCATAAGGTGAAGGAAATGGGGCTCTCAGTTGAGGCGATTGATAAACTCACAGGCCCTCTTATTGGACGTCCAAAGTCTGCTACTTTCCGTACCGCGGATGTTGTGGGTCTGGACACCCTAATACACGTAGCGAATGGTTTGGCAAGTGCAGTGCCACATGATGAGCAAAAAGATAAATTCCAATTGCCGGAGTTTTTGCAAAAGATGCAGGAAAACAATTGGCTGGGTTCCAAAACTGGTCAAGGGTTCTATAAAAAGGTAAAAGGGGAGAATGGTAAATCCAAAATTCTCAGTTTGGATTTAGATACTCTAGAATACACTTCCCAGCAGAAGGCCAAATTTGCCACTTTAGAGCTGACCAAAACTATCGATGATGTTCGCGATCGCTGGAAAGTTCTAATTGGAGGTAAGGACCAAGCTGGTGAGTTTTATCGTCGCACCGTAGCAGGTGTGCTCGCCTATGCCGCTAATCGTATTCCAGAAATCGCCGATGATCTATTTCGAATTGACCAAGGAATGCGCGCCGGTTTTGGTTGGAAGCACGGGCCTTTTGAAATCTGGGATGCCATTGGTCTAGACAAAGGGATCGCATTAATTGAAGCGGAAGGTCTAAATCTGGCCGATTGGGTGAAGGATATGAAGGCGGCAGGCCATCAGGCATTTTATAGCGTGAAGGATGGTCAGGGTTATTTCTATCAAATTTCATCTCAAGACTATCAAGCCCTTCCGGGTGGAACTGATTTTATCGTCTTAGACCACATCCGACCCACAAAAACCATTTGGCAGAATAAGGAATGTGCTATAGAGGATTTAGGTGACGGTATTATTAATATCGAATTCCGGTCCAAAATGAATTCCTTAGGATCGGGTGTATTAGCCGGCATAAACAAGGGGATTGAATTAGCCGAGAAGGAATACCGCGGGGTGGTTATTTCGAATCAAGGAGATAATTTTTCCGTTGGTGCAAACCTGGGAATGATCTTCATGATGGCCATCGAACAAGAATGGGATGAGTTAAATTTCGCTATCAAATACTTCCAAGATACCATGATGCGGGTTCGTTATTCTTCCATTCCCGTGGTAGTGGCTCCTCATCAGATGGCATTAGGTGGTGGCTGTGAAATGTCTTTGCATGCAGATGCGATTCAGGCAGCCGCTGAAACCTATATTGGCTTGGTGGAATTTGGCGTTGGGGTAATCCCCGGCGGAGGAGGCACTAAAGAGCTTACCCGACGCGCTGGCTTGCGATATGTTAAAGATGATATCGAAACTAATGCCTATCGTGAGAATCTTTTTATGATTGGACAGGCCCAAGTGGCTAAATCGGCGAAAGAGGCCTTTAATATGGGCATCTTCGTTGAGGGTCGCGATGGAATTTCCCTAAATAGACACCGTTTAATTGCGGATGCCAAAGAACGTGCCATTGCCCTAGCTGAGACGGGTTATACAATGCCCGTTAAGGAAAAGGACATTAAGGTCTTAGGCCGTCAAGGATTAGGGATGTTCACCGTCGGTGCCAATACCATGTGGGAAGGTGGTTACATTACTCCACATGAGAAGAAGATGGTAGAGAAATTGGCCTATGTAATGTGTGGAGGAGATTTATCGGAGCCAACCATGGTTTCAGAGCAGTATCTCCTCGATCTGGAGCGGGAAGCCTTCTTGAGTTTGTGTACCGAGAAAAAGACTTTGGAGCGCATTCAGCATATGTTGAAAACAGGAAAGCCGCTCAGAAATTAGAAGGACTGAGCTTTCCAACAGAAGGATATTCTTTAAGGTAAAAATGATAATCTCGTCTATATTCTAAGTCTTGAGTACCTGAACTCAATTGAATCTAGACACTAAAATTCTAAAATATGGATGCATATATAGTAGCGGCAAAGCGAACAGCAGTGGGAAAAGCCCCTAGGGGAGTTTTCCGGTTCACCCGTCCGGATAATTTGGCTGGAACCTTAATCCGGGAAATTATGAAGGATCTACCCCAGCTGGATAAAGATCGCATTGATGATGTAATTGTCGGCAATGCTATGCCCGAAGCAGAACAAGGCATGAATATGGCTCGCTTAGTTTCATTAATGGGCTTAGATACGGTCAAAGTCCCCGGGGTGACCGTGAATAGATGGTGTGCGAGCGGCTTAGAAACTATCGCGATGGCTTCCGCTAAAATTCATGCCGGTATCGCCGATTGCATTATTGCTGGCGGGGTAGAAAGCATGAGCTACATTCCCATGGGTGGCTTTAAGCAGGTGCCTAGCTACGAATTAGCGAAGGATCATGCCGATTATTATAACAATATGGGCCTTACGGCTGAGGCAGTGGCGGAAAAGTATAAGGTTTCCCGTACTGATCAAGACCAATTTGGTTACGAGTCGCATATGAAAGCCTTAGCAGCCATTGAAAGCGGGCGTTTTAAGGATGATATTGTCCCCATTGAGGTGGAGGAGATTTATTTAGATGCCAACGAAAAACGCCAAGTACGTACTTATACTGTCGATACGGATGAAGGACCTCGATTAGGGACCAATGTGGATTCCATGGGTAAACTACGTCCGGTATTCGCCGCAAAAGGTTCGGTTACCGCCGGTAATTCATCGCAAATGAGCGATGGTGCTGCTTTTGTGGTAGTGATGAGTGAAAAGATGGTAAATGAATTAGGTCTTAAGCCTATCGCTCGCCTTATCAATTATCAGGTGGTGGGCGTAGAACCACGCATCATGGGAATTGGTCCGGTGGATGCGATTCCTAAGGCTCTAAAGGCAGCGGGAATGAAGAAAGAAGATTTAGATCTGATCGAGCTAAACGAGGCTTTCGCGTCTCAGTCATTGGCGGTAATCCGCGAGTTAGACCTGGATCCTTCTATTGTTAACGTTAATGGAGGAGCGATAGCTATGGGCCATCCATTAGGATGCACCGGAGCAAAACTATCCGTGCAGATTTTTAATGAATTAAAGAAACGTGATCAGAAATACGGCATGGTTACCATGTGCGTTGGAGAAGGGCAAGGAGCCGCTGGTATTTACGAATTACTTTAAAACATTCATGGGCAACTTTTACTAGTTCGAAATGAAGCTTATTTACATGAGCCTCCGTCTAAATTGCACGGAGGCTCATTTTTTTTGGTCCCTTAATTAGTCGGGTATGGACTTTATTAGCCTTGCACCTAGTTTTAGCTGCAACTAATTAACCTGATATGATTCACTCTGCTAGAACCCTTGTCTTATCCTTTTTACTGCTTTTTAATTTTTCAGCTTTTTCTCAAGCGAGCCTAAATTTAACCATCGATAGCGCCGGTGCACCAGTGCCAGATTTGGCAATCTTCATCTACGACTCTCCTAGTCAACTCTTTGGCAATGGGAGCTCATCAAATCCCAATTTCAAGAATTTTAGCGATTGGGCCTATACCGATTCACTTGGCGGCCTGGTCTTCACTTGGCAAAATGCTAGTGCCTTAGATACGGTCTATTGGGCCAGCCAAGACTGTAACGGAAACTGGGTTTATAATTCTACTATCCTTTCTCCAGCAGGGCTCAACACAAATGGGAGTTTAAGTTTAACATGTTTGCCGAATTATTGTGCCGCCTTAAGTAAAGCTATCTATGACACTTCTACCGGCACATTGGCCCGACAAGCAGTGGCTTTACGTACAGTTTATAATTACAATATTGGTTATTGGATTTTTGGTCAGGATACAATCCGGGGCAATTATGGGCTTATTCCATATACGGCAAACTTAACGGGTACTTATTGTTACCGCCGAGATCGCAGCTGCTCTTATTCTTGTGATACCCTAATATATGGTAACTGGTTACTTGGAGGCTCTTGGAGAGCTACCTGTACCCCTTATTTCACGAGAATAAATTTGGGTCAAACTAATGGAGGCTATGAAATGAAGTTTGTCGATAATTCCCAAACCAATGGGCAAATAATTAGTCGCACCTACGATTTCGGGGATGGGAATAGTTCTAATCTTTTAATGGATACCCTAAATCATGTTTACGCCAATGCGGGATATTATAATGTTTGTTTAACAGTTACCTCCGTCCTCGGGCAAGATACTTGTACCAGAACATATTGCGATACGGTACACGCGCGTATTGCTTGTACTAGCCAAACCTATTTTCGGGCCGTCAGTTCCGGGATTAGTGCTACCGGGCACCGAGTTACCTTTAGCGATTCATCCATCGTCACGGGAAATATCCTAAGAACACACTTGAATTTTGGAGACGGGAATTTCGTATGGCAATCAGGACCGATTGGCACCATAAATCACAGTTACACCTTTCCGGGTACTTATTATGTATGTATTCATCTCAAATCATTTAATGGCATTGATACCTGTTATGCTCAATATTGCGATTCCCTGGTAGTAGGCGGCGGGGGCAACGGTCGCTACAGCCATCAATGCAGTCCCTTCTATAGTGTGGATACCCTTAATTCGGGTCTTTCTCAAAATCAGATCGTAGTTTGGGAGGGTTCTTCTTCTACAGGTACAATCATAGACTATGAATGGTCCTTTGGGGATGGTACTATTAAGAAAGGACAATATCCCAGCCATACTTACGCTAGCAGTGGTATTTATGGCTTAAACCTTACCATAACCTCGATATATCCAACGGTAATTGGGTTCGACACCTGTCGATCTACTTATTACGACACGATAGGTTTCGATAATAGTGGAAACTTGGTATATAAAAACGGTTTTACCGTCAACGTGGTGAACCCCTCACTTTTAGAAGAAGTGATTTCCGGTGAATCTTGGCTTAAGATGTATCCCAACCCGAGTCAGGGCCGGGTTCAATTAGAATGGGATCGAAATATACATGTACAGCAAATAAAGGTATTAGACGCTCAAGGTCGATTGTATAGAGAAATGAAACCCGAGGATAGTCGGCAATATATTGAAGACCTTCCTCCGGGCCCTTATCTAATACAGCTAAGAAGCAGCATGGGCAATCAATTTTCAAGGCTGATAGTTCAATAAATCTTCTTCCTACAATGGATTAATTCGCTTCACGATTATTGTAATTCAGTTCATTTTAGAGCCCGATCGAGACACTTTTGTCTGGGTCGGGCCTTTTTTAGGGTGTTGATTTTCAAGTGATAATATATTTATTTAACCTACTTTGGCCCCTTCTTAGATCTAGTTCCGTATTAGCTAGTACAAGAATCAAAATCTCTATCGAAATGAAGAAATTAGTATTAGCAATTTTCAGTTTCCTGAGCTTTTCCATGGCGGCTCAAGGAACTTTAACGGTTACCGTACAGGATAGCGGAGTAGCTGCTCCTGGGGTGGCTGTATTTTATTATAGCTCTCCAAGTCAGTTTTTTAATGGTGGCAACTGGATGAGCCCGGATTATGGTAACTATGATTCATGGGCATATACTAATGCCAATGGTGTAGTAAGCTTTAGCCTTCCTCCCGGTGTAGCTCCTTTGGATACCATTTTTTGGGCTGCTCAAGAATGCTCAGGTAACTGGGTATGGGGTGCTGGTAACATTCAAAGTACCATGATTCCAAATATTACCGCAACCATGTGGCTCTCCTGCTTACCTGGTGCTTGTGATGCCTTTACCCAGGTGGATTATGACTCTGCATCAGCATCCATCTTTTATAACGCGGTGCCACTGCGTGATTCTAGCGCCTTTACTTCAACTCCAGGGGCATTGGTAAACGAATGGACCTTCGGTAATGTGGTTATCAATGCTAACAGTGGTGTTTTCCAGCTTACGCCGATAAGTCCTCAGCCTTCGACATATTGCTACAAAGTGTATTCCAACTGTACCGCCATTTGCGATAGTATCTCTTACGGGTCTACTGGTGGTTCAGGTGGCGGTTCTGGTGGCTCTAACCTTGTTTGTCAGCCTTATTTCCAAGCTTTCAATATCAGTGGTAATGACTATACTTTTATTGATTCATCGTACACAAATGGAACCATAATTTCGTCACAATTGGATTTGGGTGATGGCAATTTGGTAAACATGATGCAAAGCACTGGTGGCATCTATACTCATACTTATGTTAGTGCCGGAACCTATTTAGCATGTTTGAATATCGTATCTGTACTTGGTCCTGATACTTGTAGCAGCTTCTACTGTGATACCATTGTAGTTGGTTCCGGTGGTGGCGGTAACCAGCACCTTTGTACAGCCTCTTATATGGTGGATACCGTAAACTCTGGCTTGTTCCAAAATCAATTAATTATCTGGGAGTCTTCAAGCTCGAACGGGAACATTGTTAGCTATAGCTGGGACTTTGGTGACGGTACCACAATCAATGCTCAATATCCTAGTCATACTTATGCTGCGACTGGTGTTTATGGAGTATGTCTTACCATTACCTCGGTACAAACTACTGCCGCTGGTGTTGTTGATACCTGCATTAGTACATTCTGTGATTCAGTAGGTTTCGATGCCAATGGAAACTTGGTTTACAAGAATGGATTTACCATTAATGTAATTGATCCTTCTACCGTAGGAATCGAAGAAATGCTTCTGAACGAGAGTTTGGCTCTATATCCTAACCCTAGTAATGGAAAGGTGAATTTGAGCTGGGATGAAAGTGTAGAAGTAGAGCAAGTGTCGGTTCTTTCTATGACAGGTCAAGTGGTGCGTAGCCTTGCGGCTGATGGAGCTCAGATGGAGATTGATAATCTTCCAGCAGGAGCTTATTTAGTGCGGGTGGAAGCGGCAACGACTAGTAAAACCTTGCGTCTAATTATACAATAAGTCAGCGAACTCATTTTAAAGTAAAGCATCCTGGAATTTTTCCGGGATGTCTTTCTTCCCCTAATTGATGGATAAACGGCTTCATAGACTCATTAAGAAGTGTCGGAAGAATGATCGGCAAGCCCAGTTTGATTTATATCATCACTGCTTCGATTATCTTCTGGCAATTTGCTTTCGCTATCAGCGACAGCGTGAGGATGCCGTGTCTTTACTCAATGACGCCTTTTTAAAGATTCTCCTGAATCTTGATGCCTTTGATACCCAAAAGGAATTTATGCCTTGGGCGGCTACCATTACCGTGCGGACCGCTATTGATCAGTTTCGATCACAAAAGGCTTATCGCGAGAATACCGAATTCACGCCCTATGATAGTGATTTAGAGGAAATTGAATTTGGACCCCGACAAGAGGCGATTGTTAACAGTCTTAATGAGGAGGATGTCAAAGAATTAGTTTTTAGTCTTCCCGAAAGGGAGCGAATGGTTTTCGTGCTTTATGAATGGGAAGGCTATAAACATCAAGAAATAGCGACTAAGCTCGATTGCTCGGAGCGAAGTTCAAAACGTTACTTAAACGGAGCAAAGCAGCTTCTACGGAAGCAAATATTAGAAATGCAAGCCTTAAAAAAAGTCATCTGATGGCCAAGGAATGGGATAATATGAAAGCAAAGCTCGGCAGCAATGCCGGCGGCGGTCCGACCCCAGCGGACTGGGAAGCTATGCAGGCGAAAATTGCGGCTCAGCCCGCTCTGCAGCCTGCGGCAACTGGAGGGAAAGTATGGTTATCATGGCTTTTGGCAGGTTCTGTTGGATTGGCGATAGGTCTTGGATCATGGTTCTTATGGCCAAATGCTGCTGGGGAGCAGTCGGCAATTGAACCAATGAGTGAAATTCAAGATTCGGATTTGGTGATTAATCCTTCGCTTCAACCGGCGGAATTAAACCAAGGATCAATTTCGGAGTCTAAGGCTAAAAGTATAGAGTCATCAGTTGGAATTGACCTAGATCCAAGCGAGACTTTAGGCGATAACATTACATTCCAAGCTTCAGAAAATGGGGAGCTGGAGGAAGATTTAGGGGGGAACCTTTCGGGAGATGAGTCTTCGCGGTCTCATTTTCCTGAAAGGTCCATTAGCGAGGTTTCGGAGCGGGCCAATAAAGCTGTCTCGCAAGAACCAAGTATTCAAAGGGATCAAATAGGGGAGTTGCCGGCTCGTGATTTAAGCGGATTGGCGGGCCCTACTAAAATTAAGAAGGCTTCTGATCTCGGTAATATTGAAGAACCTGTTACCGAGAATCAGGAGCGTTCAGAATTAGGGGATTCTGATCAAGCTTCTACAGAAGGACTGCCGCTTTCGCAGTTCGATGGAGAACGAAAAGAGAGCCTAGTCAGTGATGAGGGGCGCCAAGGAACCGAAGAAATTGAAAGTAGGCAGAATCAGAGTTTAAAGGAAGAGTCGGATGACTCAATGCAAGAACTTAGCGATAGTAATGTTGCGGAAATGGATACTGTGCCTCCGATTCGCGGCGAACGGATGAGTGCGGAGGACGCGGCGCTCTTTTATGGTATGGGTCAGCCGGTGGCAAACCCCATCCTAAATCCAAAGACCGGCTTTCATTTGCATCAAGCTAGTTTATATTCCTCTTATTTGAATGAATTCCGACCAAATTCCCCTTGGGCCCTGGGTCTAGGGGTGGATTTGCAATGGTCTAGAATGCGACAGTTTTTTAGCGCCGGTTTAGCTTATTACCGAATAGAGCAGCCTTTTATTTGGGAGTCGAACCAAATAAATACCAGGGTAGATAGTCTCTGGACTAGCGAAATTCGCAACCGGGAAGTCATAAATGTGACCAGGATTTGGGTTATTGATTCCTTCCAAGCCGGTCGTTATGTTTATGATACCACCATTACCATGGTAACAGATACTGTCTATAATTTCAGCTTGGATACAAACCAATCCAGCATGAATATCGTCAACCAATCAGTAAGGACCTATTACTATGCCGAATTGCCATTGATGTATGGATATCAATATCGAACAGGTAATTGGACTTACCAATTGGCAGGTGGCGTGGCTTTACAGCAAGCCGTGGGATTTGCAGAAGGCGAAGGGAGAGCGAAATCCTTCTTTGGTGTTTCTGCCTTGATGCAACCTGCCCTTAATTGGCATTTAAGCGACCAGTGGTCGATACTTGCCCGAGCGCAAATGCGATATCCTCTACTTCAGGATGTGGCATTGTTCGAAGAACAAAGGTTACGGTATTCTTTCCAGATGGGCGTATCCTACCGCTGGTAAGGATTTGTAGATTACAAAGGATACTCTGCAATGGAGGTGCTTCTTGAAAAAGGGGCACCTTTATTTTTTTATAATTCCCATCAATAAACTATGCACGCATAATAAAATTTACTACTTTTGGGCAAATCCTAAATTTTCCCGCAATGGCAGAAGTAGCAAATAAAGAATTCTTAAAAGGAGGCGAGTTTTTAGTTCGCGAGGTAACAAGTGAAGAAATCTTCATTCCCGAAGATTTTAATGAGGAGCAAAGAATGATGGCGGAAGCAACCACCGACTTTATTGAAAAGGAGGTAGCACCGCAAAGGGAACGCTTTGAAAATAAGGATTATCAATTCACCGAAGAGGTTATGAAGAAAGCGGGTGAATTAGGTTTGTTAGGAATATCAGTACCAGAGCAGTACGGAGGCTTGGGAATGGATTTCAATACTTCTATGCTCGTTTGCGATCGTATTTCCGGTATTTCAGGCTCACTTTCCACGGCTTATGGCGCGCATACGGGTATTGGTACCCTACCCATTCTTCTTTATGGCAGCGAAGAGCAGAAGCAGAAATATTTGCCAGGTTTGGCCAGTGGCGAATTGATGGGGGCCTATTGTTTAACGGAGCCTGGTGCGGGATCCGATGCTAATAGTGGGAAAACCAAAGCGGAGCTTTCGGCCGATGGGACTACCTATAAGATTAATGGCCAGAAAATTTGGATTTCCAATGCGGGTTTTGCGGATGTCTTCACAGTATTCGCCCGTATTGAAGATGATAAGTATTTAACTGCTTTCATCGTGGATAAGGGAAATCCAGGGATGAGTTTTGGCGATGAAGAGAATAAACTAGGGATTCGGGCAAGCTCCACCCGACAAGTATTCTTCAATGATTGTGAAGTTGCTGCATCGGCGATGCTCGGTGAGCGAAATGGAGGCTTTAAAATTGCGATGAACGCTCTGAACTATGGACGGATTAAATTGTCTGTGGCCTGCTTGGATGCCGCTCGTCGGGTTACCACCTATGCGGTTTCTTATGCTAATGAGCGCAAGCAGTTCGGGACACCTATTTCGTCTTTTGGGGCCATTCAGCAAAAAATCGCTGATATGGTAACGAAGACCTGGGTAGCGGAGGCGGCTACTTACCGCGCTGGGCAGGATGTGGAGAATAATATTTCCCGCCTGATGGAGGCCGGAATGGATCAAGGTGAGGCGAAATTGAAGGGTGTTGAGGAATTCGCTATCGAGTGTGCTATTTTAAAAGTCTTGGGTTCTGAAGCCGGGACTTTTGTGGCCGATGAAGGTCTGCAGATTTATGGTGGAATGGGCTACAGCGCGGATGCACCCCTGGAGGCAGCTTATCGTGATATGCGGATTTCGCGCATATATGAAGGTACCAACGAGATAAATCGTCTTCATTCGGTAGCCATGTTGCTTAAAAAGGCTCTCAAGGGAGAGTTAGATTTAATGAGTCCAGCGATGGCCGTTGCGAGCGAGTTGATGGAGATTCCGTCTTTCGATACCCCTGATTACGAGGCATTATTCGCCGAGGAAAAGGAGCAGATTGCCAAAATGAAGAAAGCTATACTGATGGTCGCTGGCAAGGCGGTAGAGAACTTCGGGATGGATTTAGAGCAAGAGCAGGAAATTATCATGAATGCCGCTGATATGATCATTGAGGTCTATGCAGCAGAATCAGCTATTCTAAGGGCCGAGAAATTAGCGCATCGCAATGGAGAAGAAGCTACCAAAGTGGAGATTGATATGGCTAAGCTCTATCTGCACTGGGCGCAAGAAAATGTTGCGACGAAGGGTCGCGAGGCGATTTATAGCTTTATAGAGGGCGATGAACAAAGAATGATGCTCATTGGATTAAAGCGGTTTACTAAACCTGCTAATCCTGTAAATGTCAAGAGCTTACGCCGGAGTATTGCCGCTAAAGTAATTGAGAGTGATAAGTACCCTTTTTAAGATGTAGATACTTTTTCAAGTAAAGGGTAAAAAAAGCCTCCCAGGATTGGGGGGCTTTTTTTGTTAAATGTCATTTCGACAATATTTTGCTAAATTAGTATATATTTGCTAAAATAGTATACTATATTAATGGAGCTAATTTGTCCGAATTGTGGGTCTGATAAAGCTACTAAAAGTGGAATTGTAAAAGGTCGTCAGCGATATAAATGTAAGGATTGTTCCTACCATTTCACCGTATCCAAATTAGGGAAGAAAATTGATGATTACTATGTTACCAAGGCCTTACAGCTTTACCTTGAAGGACTTAGCTATAGGGAGATTGAACGAATTCTGGGAGTCTCCCATGTAAGTGTGATAAATTGGGTGCGACAGTATAAACTAAAGCGCCCCTTTAAATCCAATTATCATCCTACCTATAGGATTCTTACCCATGATGAGCTGCTCAAATTCTATCAAGATCCAGATAACCTCAGTGGAGCCGGGATGGTGGTCACTGAATTAGGCGATAAGTATATGCTAATTCGCTGGGAGCGTTTTAGAGACTAGCTATTATGCTTGTCACTAGCACTTAAATTACCAAAAAACTATACCACTTTTCATTCTCAAAGAGATTTGTGAAACCTTGGTCCAAGCTAAGCAAGGTCATATTGCTTAATAACCAAACTCTTTGATCTTATGAAAAAATCATTACTTATCCTTCTTGCGGTTTTCTGTGGAGGTCTGGCTTATGGTCAGGGTTTTGCCGATTATTCGGGAGGATTGAAAGTGGGTCTAAATGAAGACGGCTCCAAGTATTTCCGCCTTATTACCTGGCATCAGGTATGGGCACGTTACAATCAAAACAATGAGGGTAGTACACGCGCAGGGCTTGCCCAGGACGCAACCACCGATGTAGGCTTACGTCGTTCTCGTTTTTTGATGTTTAGCCAAATCAACAAGAAGTTTCTGATTGTCACTCATTTTGGTATTAATAATCAAAATGCAGTAAGCGGTGGTATCAACGGTCGTGATGGTAAGAAGCCCCAAATTTACATGCATGATGCCTGGGTAGACTACACTGTATTACCCAAGTATTTGCACATTGGTGGAGGACTGCATTATTGGAATGGTCTCAGTCGTTTAACCAATGCTTCGACCTTAAACTTAATGACCTTCGATGCTCCTATATTGAACTGGGCTACCATTGAGGCTACGGACCAATTCGCTAGGAAGTTGGGGATATTCGCCAAGGGTCGCCTAGGTAAATTGGCTTATCAAGTAGCGGTAAATGATCCCTTCGAAACTAATTTAGGAGGAGCTATTGCCGTGGACCGGGCCAATTACAGTCCTAATAATACCTCCAAAGTTTTTGAAGGATACTTCCAGTATGAATTTTGGGATGCAGAAGGCAATCTCTTGCCTTATCGCGTAGGTTCCTATTTAGGGACTAAGAAGGTATTTAATATCGGAGCGGGATTTATCAATAATGCCGATGCCATGTGGTACATGAATACCCAAGGTGATACGCTTAATGCTGATATGAATTTATTTTCCATTGATGCATTCTTGGATTATCCCTTGAGCAATGGCGGCGCTCTTACTGCCTATGCGGTGGCTTATTTCAATGATTTCGGCCCCAATAATGTGCGAAACATTGGCATCCTTAATCCCGCTGATGGATCAAGTATTAATGCTGGTTTAAGGGGTAATGCCTTCCCAACTCTGGGGACTGGAACCAGCTTCTATACCCAGGTAGGTTATATGCTTCCCAAAAAGCGCGATGACCTAATTTGGCAACCATATGCAGCCCTCATTCTCAATGATTTTGAAGGGGTTCAAGACAGCAATGGCGATAAGGTTTCGGTAAGTGTCTTTGATCTGGGCTTGAACATGTACATGGCCGGCCATCATTCCAAATTGACCCTTAATTATCGGAGCAGACCTGACTTTACCAACGCGGATGATGTAAGTCGTAAGTCGGAAATCACGCTGCAAGCGATGATATACCTATAAGCATAAACAACCCTTTAAAATCAAGGTTTTATGAAAGATCATACTCAAGCGCATAAATATTGGCGCGCTAATCTACGTCTGCTGACTATATTACTAAGTATTTGGTTTCTAGTCTCCTATGGTGCAGGTATTCTTTTTGTGGATTTCCTTAATCAATTCCATATGGGCGGATTCCCGGTGGGATTCTGGTTCGCCCAGCAAGGTTCGATTGTCACCTTCGTGATTCTAATCTTCGTCTACGTTCGTAAAATGAATAAGCTCGATGCCAAATATGGCTATACCGAGGAATAATATTTAAAGCAGCAAAACATGGATATTCAAATTATGACCTACATCATCGTAGGTATCACTTTTGCCCTTTATATCGGTATCGCCATTTGGAGCCGTGCCGGATCAACAAAGGAATTTTATGTAGCCGGTGGTGGGGTTTCTCCATTGGCAAACGGTTTGGCCACCGCGGCCGACTGGATGAGTGCGGCCTCCTTTATTTCTATGGCCGGATTAATTTCAACTCAGGGCTATGATGGTTCGGTCTATCTCATGGGATGGACCGGTGGTTATGTGCTACTGGCCTTATTGCTGGCGCCTTATCTGAGGAAGTTTGGCAAGTTTACAGTGCCCGACTTTATTGGTGATCGCTATTATTCAAATGCGGCCCGGACGGTGGCCATTATCGCGGCACTTTTCGTTTCCTTCACCTATGTTGCTGGACAAATGCGGGGCGTAGGTGTGGTATTCTCACGTTTCTTGGAAGTGGATGTTACCACCGGGGTGATTATTGGGATGGTAATCGTGCTGATATATGCTGTTCTGGGGGGTATGAAAGGAATTACCTATACTCAGGTTGCCCAATATTGCGTCCTCATTTTTGCCTTTATGGTTCCGGCAATATTCATTTCTATGATGCTTACCGGAAACATTATTCCTCAATTGGGAATGGGAGGCAAGTTGGAAGATGGGACCTATCTTCTCGATAAATTAAACCAACTCAATACTGAGCTGGGCTTTGCCTCCTATACGGATGGCTCAAAATCTAAAGTAGATGTGTTCTTTATTACCGCGGCCTTAATGTTAGGTACCGCCGGATTGCCACACGTAATTGTACGTTTCTTTACCGTGCCCAAGGTGCGTGATGCCCGTAAATCGGCAGGATATGCCTTATTGTTTATCGCCATTCTTTACACCACAGCGCCTGCTATCGCGGTTTTCGCCAGAACCAATCTGATTCAAACCGTGAATGACAAGGAATATGCTGAGCTACCTGATTGGGTTGGAAATTGGGAACAAACAGGTTTATTAGCCTGGGAGGATAAGAATGGGGACGGCAAAGTTCAAATGCGTAACGATGCTGCATTGGACGAGCTTAAGGTTGATAAGGATATCATCGTTTTAGCCAACCCTGAAATTGCCAACTTACCAGTTTGGGTGATCGCCCTGGTGGCGGCGGGTGGTTTAGCTGCCGCTTTGTCAACAGCAGCCGGATTATTATTGGTGATTTCTACTGCGATTTCTCATGATTTGTTGAAGAAGCAATTGATGCCCGATATTTCTGAGCGTGGTGAGCTACTTTCTGCTCGTTTCTCAGCCTTTATTGCCGTAAGCGTTGCGGGATATTTCGGGATTAACCCTCCTGATTATGTTGCGGCCGTAGTTGCCTTAGCCTTCGGATTAGCGGCAGCTTCTTTCTTCCCTGCAATCATCCTTGGAATCTTTATGAAGAAGATGAATAAGGAAGGTGCTATCGCGGGTATGATCGCTGGTTTAGCCATTATGTGTTGGTATATCTTGAAGTTCAAGTTCGGAGTATTCGATGGCGGTAAAGAAGCCGTTGCTGGTCTCAAAGAAGATTGGTGGTTCGGAATTAGCCCCGAAGGCTTCGGTACGGTTGCTATGCTCATCAACTTAACCGTTAGTTTAGTTGTGATGCGTTTTACTCCGCCTACTCCAGACGATGTTCAGGAACTGGTTGAGGATATCCGTATACCTTCAGGTGCCGGAGAGGCCCATAGCCACTAACCAAACCTTGTGAAGAGAACCGGTCCGATTTGAGCTTCTTCCCCCTCTTGTCTCAAATCGGACCCTTTCTTCACCTTTCGAATTCCCCGAAGAAATACGATATTTATAATCTTTGAAAATGGAGAAGTTAATTGCGAGAAATGCTCTTTTTGTCATTCTTAGCCTAACGGTTATCTCTCCAATCTTTTGGTCTTTTTTCGAAGGCTCACTCGGCTTCGTGCTTTATCTGTTTGGTCTGTTAATTTTTTGGATATTCTATCTAAATAGAACGGCTAAAAAAATTGAAGAGAGAGAATGACTGTTCTCCTCATTGTCATAGCAACCTCCTATCTGGGCTTCATTTTTGGGGCGGCATGGTTTTTCGAGAAACGTCTTTCGAATCTCGGTTTCCGGAAGTGGATGCCTTATATCTATGCTTTGGCATTGGCGGTATATTGTACAGCCTGGACTTTTTATGGAAGTATTGGTCGCGCAGCAGAGTCTGGTGTCGACTTTTTATTGATTTACATTGGTCCAACTTTGGCTTTATTTCTTTGGTATCCCATTGCGAGAAAACTCTATTTCTTAAAGGTGAATCAGGGTATCGGTTCTTTGGCCGATCTACTATCTGCTCGATATGGAAAGGATGCTGCCCTGGGAAAGCTGGTGGCTGCCCTATCTCTATTAGGTATTCTACCATATATATCCCTACAGATTAAAGCCATCAGTGAGAGTTTTGGCATTTTAGGAGAGCGGGAAATTGCTTCCAGTACCAAGCTGTCGTTTGAAGATCCGGCTTTATATGTAACCTTAATCATGATTGCATTCACCATATTGTTTGGGACTAGATATGTGCAAAATAACCGACCCAAAGCCGGGCTAATTGGCACTATTGCCTTCGAAAGTCTATTCAAGTTAATTGCCTTTCTGATTGTAGGCATAATTAGCCTTATTTCCTTTTGGGGGGACTCGCGGTTATTAAAGGCAATGGATTCATTTGCCAGTCAATCTGTTAATGTTCCGGCTGCCGATTGGTTCAGTATTCTTTTGATTTCGGCTTTTTCATTCATGTTATTACCTCGGCAATTTCAAATGGGGGTGGTAGAGAATACCAATGTTAAGAATATCAGTAAGGCCTTATGGCTGGTGCCTCTGTATATGCTAATAATTAATCTTTTTGTTTTGCCTATCGCCTGGCTAGGCCCCGAAATAGCTCCGGGGACAAATCCAGATTTTTATCTCTTGCAAGTAGGATTGGAATCAGGGGGACCCATAACAGCTTCAATTGCATTTTTAGGAGGATTGTCAGCGGGTACTTCCATGATCATTGTATCTACCTTGGCCTTGGCAAACATGTTTAGCACCCATGTCTTAGTTCCACAAATTGTATGGAATAAAGAAAAGCCATTGGACCGAAGAATTATTGGACTACGTCGTTGGACGATCTTGGGAATCCTGGTTTTGGCATATTTCTATTACCATTATATCGCCTCAAAAGATTCTTTGGTGAGTGTAGGGATGGTTTCATTTGTGGCGATAAGCCAGTTTGCGCCAGCTTTCTTTGGCGCCTTGTTTTGGAAACAGGCTCATCGTCGTGCGGCTTTCGAAGGGATTTCCATTGGTTTTTTAATCTGGTTTTATTTCCTGGTTTTGCCAGAGCTGCTTTTGGCCATCGGCTTAAGTCCTGACATTTTAGGACCCATGTCGCCTAGTCTAATTGCTCAAAATATGGAGCTGAGTGTCCTTAGTGCGGCTACGATCCTCAGTCTACTTTCCAATTGCTTACTCTTCCTAAGCAGAAGTGTGAATTTGGTGGCAAGTCAGGAAGAAGAGAATCAAGCCATGCTTTTTATTAAAGCAGACAGCCTGCTTAGGGATGCTAATGGTCCCGAGGTGTACCGGGGTTCGGCGCCTTTTCCAGATATTAAAAGTCTGCTTATTAATTTCTTGGGTAGTAATCGTACCGAGCAAGTCCTTGATCGGTACGCCCGCCTTAATAATATTGATTGGCATAGTTCACCTTTAGCGGATAGCCGGGTAATTAGTTATGCGGAGCGATTGCTGTCGGAGGCCATAGGACCTGCGAGTGCGAAAATTATGATTGGCTCAGTAGTGCAAAGGGAGGAATTGAGCAGGGCTGAGCTCTTGGGTATTTTAGAGGAAAGTCAAAAGGTATTACAGTTAAACCGTGAATTAAATTCCAGAACCGAAGCCTTGCATCAAGCGGGTGAAGACTTGCGAAAAGCGAATGCCAAGTTGCAAGAGCTAACGGAGCTTAAAGACGAGTTTTTATATACGGTAACACATGAATTAAGGACACCGCTCACCGCCATCCGCACCCAAGCAGAATTGGTGCAGGATGATCTTGATATGCCTGAAGACGATCGTCAACAATTTATCGATAATATCGTCCGTGATTGTGACCGGCTTACCCGTTTAATCGGTAATGTTTTGGACCTGGAGAAATTCGAGTCAGGTAACCAAAAATTGTCTCTGAGTCGTTTGGACCTAAGCACTCTATTAAATGAAACAGTTGAGCAATTTCAGGCCCTAGCGGAGAAAAAGGGACATGCGCTTCGTTGTGAGGTTTCAGCCATCTTACCCCTTACTTATGCGGATGCTGATCGAATAGCGCAAGTATTGCATAATTTAATCGGGAATGCTCTAAAATTTGCGGACCCAGACTCCGGTGAAGTACTAGTAACCGCCTATCAACTTAATCAAGATTTGAAGGTGAATATCCAGGATAATGGACCTGGAATTCCAGAAGAGGACCGAGATTTAGTTTTTGATAAATTCTATCAGGTCCGCAATCAAACCCGACGCAAACCGTCGGGCAGTGGACTCGGATTAGCGATTTGCAAAAATATTATCCAGATGCATAAAGGGCGTATTTGGGTAAGTGAATCCGCTGACCGAGGTACCAAAATAAGTTTTACCCTTCCTCTATATACTAACGAATCGCAATTGATTGCAAAAGAAAACTCTCCCCATGCGCAGTAAAATACTCATTGTAGACGACGAGATTAATATTCTCATGTCGCTGGAATATCTATTCAAACGAAAAGGTTTCGAAGTTTTCATTGCCAGGAACGGAATGGAGGCGAAAAGCTCAGCCGATCAACACCAACCCGATCTGGTTTTATTGGACATCATGATGCCAGATGTAGATGGCTATGAGGTTTGCGATTATTTAAAAGCGCAAGTACCAGCACCTAAGGTGGTTTTCCTTTCTGCAAAAAGTAAAAAGGATGATGTCCAAAAAGGCTATGACCATGGTGCCGATTTGTACCTACTCAAGCCATTCAGTAATAAAGAACTACTACAGCATATTCAAGAACTAATTTAAAATTCAAATGTCTTACCAAACCCATTACCAAAACAGTCTGCAAGATCCAGAGGGATTCTGGGCGGAGCAGGCAAAGAGCATTGATTGGTACCGGCCAGCCGATCATGTATTATCAAAGGATGATCAGGATTTGTACCGCTGGTTTCAAGGTGCAATGACCAATACATCTTATCTAGCCCTTGATTATCACGTGGAGAATGGACGCGCTGATCAGGTTGCCTTGTACTATGATTCACCAGTAACCCAAGCCAAGGCTAAGTATACCTTTCGCGAGATGCGTGACCAAGTAGCTCGGATCGCTGGAGGTCTAAAGAGCCTCGGGGTTAAAAAGGGGGACACCGTTATTATTTACATGCCCATGATTCCTCAGGCGGTGATGTCGATGTTGGCATGTGCTCGTCTAGGAGCGGTGCATTCGGTGGTTTTCGGTGGTTTTGCACCACATGAATTAGCAATTCGTATCGACGATGCGCGCCCCAAGGTCTTGATTACCGCCTCATCGGGTATTGAAGTGGATCGTATAATTCCATACAAGCCTATGGTGGATAAAGCCATGGAGCTAGCCGAGCATAAACCAGAAAAGGTTCTCATCTATCAGCGAAAGCTAGGGGCGCTGGTTCCCAGTCAGCCTTATGATGTTGATTTTGAACAATTAGTAAACTCTTCCGAAACCGTCGGCTGTACTCCGGTAGAAGCCACTGATCCTCTTTATATACTTTATACTAGCGGTACCACTGGGAAACCCAAAGGTGTGGTTCGTGATAATGGTGGTCATGCTGTAGCTCTCCGATACAGTATGGAACATATTTATGGCATTAAGCCTGGTGACGTTTATTGGGCGGCCTCCGACATTGGTTGGGTTGTAGGGCATTCCTATATTGTTTACGCCCCTTTAATCACTGGAGCAAGTACAGTTCTCTTCGAGGGAAAGCCCATTCGCACTCCAGATGCTTCTACCTTTTGGCGGGTCATCTCGGAGTACGGAGTGAAGGTTATGTTTACCGCCCCCACTGCAATTAGAGCAATTCGTAAGGAAGATCCACAAGGGTCTTTTATCAAAAAATTTGATTTGTCCTGTCTTAAATATCAATTCTTAGCGGGAGAGCGTTGCGATGTGGATACCTTGAATTGGCTGGAAGGGCAATTGGGTATTCCAGTAATTGATCATTGGTGGCAAACCGAAAGCGGTTGGCCCATGCTCTCCAATTTCCCTGGTATGGATTTTATGGAAGTCAAGCCTGGTTCGGTTACCAAGCCGGTGGCTGGATACGAATTGCAAATTCTAAATGAGCAAGGAGAAATTGCTAATGCGAATGAAGAAGGCTATGTGGCAGTGAAATTACCCCTTCCTCCTGGTTGCTTACCGAGTCTATGGAAAAATACCGATGGATTTAAATCATCCTATTTAGAGCGCTTTCCCGGCTATTACTTTAGTGGTGATGGAGGATTTAAAGATTCTGATGGATTCACATACATTACCGGCAGGGTTGATGATATAATTAATGTAGCCGGTCACCGTCTGTCCACCGTAGAAATGGAAGAAGTAGTGGCGGCCCATCCTTCAGTGGCTGAGTGCGCAGTGATCGGCGCTAACGATAGCCTAAAAGGCCAGATTCCTTTAGCCATGGTAGTTTGTCATTCTGGAACAAAATCCTTCCAAGAAATTGCGGAAGAAATAGTGGCAGCGGTTCGTTCGGAAATTGGCGCCGTTGCGGCATTGAAGAAGGTTGTGCTCGTACCGCGCTTACCCAAAACTCGTTCAGGAAAAATTCTACGTAAACTTCTCCGAGCAATCGTAAATCAAGAATCATTTAAGATTCCTTCTACCATTGATGATCCTGCAATTGTGCAAGAAATTGATGATATTATACACCCAAATACTAAACAAATAACCAGCTTATAATGGACGCTAAATTCAGAATTAACTCTCTGGAAGAGTATCAATCACAATATCAATTAAGTACCGAAAAACCCGAGGATTTTTGGGCGCAAATTGCTTCTCATTACCAATGGCAAAAGCCATGGGACAAAACTTTGGAATGGGAATTTGATAGCCCAGATGTAAAGTGGTTTCTAAACGCTAAGCTGAATATTACTGAGAATTGCCTGGATCGCCACTTGGAGACCAGAGGTAATAAATTGGCCTTAATCTGGGAGCCCAATGATCCAAAGGAACGCTTTGTAAGAATGACCTATCGGGAATTGCATGAAGAAGTTTGCCGAACCGCTAATGTTTTAAAAAAGCACGGGGTAGGTAAGGGTGATCGCGTAGCTATATACATGCCAATGATTCCTGAGCTCACCATTGCCGTTTTGGCTTGCGCTAGGATTGGTGCAGTACACTCCGTGGTATTTGCCGGCTTTTCGGCTCATGCCTTGGCGGATCGGATTAATGATTCATCCTGTAAAATGGTAATCACCGCCGATGGTATGTATCGCGGAGCTAAGGAGATCCCTTGTAAAGCAGTGGTTGATGAGGCTTTAAAGACTTGCCCTAGTGTGGAAAAAGTAATCGTGGCAGAACGAACCCGTTGGAATGTAAATATGGAGTCGGGGCGTGATTACTGGTTGCATGAGGAACTTCTGGGAGCCGACCGCGATTGTCCTGCAGAGCCCATGGATAGTGAGGATATGCTCTTTATTCTTTATACCTCAGGTTCAACAGGAAAGCCCAAAGGGGTGGTTCACACCTGTGGCGGCTATATGGTTTATGCTGGTTACAGCTTTGCGAATGTTTTCCAATATGATGAAAGTGACGTTTATTGGTGTACCGCCGATATTGGTTGGATAACGGGTCATAGTTATATTGTTTATGGTCCACTTTTGAATGGTGCTACCACTCTGATGTTCGAGGGCGTGCCTACCTATCCGGATGCCGGTAGATTTTGGCAGGTGTGTGATAAGCATGGAGTAAATCAATTTTACACCGCGCCTACAGCGATTAGAGCTTTAATGGCTAAAGGTGAGGACCATGTATTAAGTTATGGTCTTTATTCGCTTAAAGTCCTGGGAACGGTAGGAGAGCCTATTAATGAAGAAGCTTGGGAATGGTATCACATTCATGTTGGCAAGGAGCGTTGCCCAATTGTTGATACTTGGTGGCAAACTGAAACTGGGGGTATCATGATTTCCGGTCTGGGAAGTCACAGTCCAATGAAACCCTCTCATGCCGGTTATCCATTACCAGGTATTCAGCCGGTTTTATTGGACCAAGACGGTAATGAAATCGAAGGGAATGACCAGGAAGGCTATTTGGCGATGCGGTTCCCCTGGCCGTCTATGTTGCGCACGACTTATGGTGATCATGAACGTTGCAAGAATACCTATTTCTCACATTATAATGGTTATTATTTTACTGGTGATGGTGCCCGAAGGGATGAGGATGGTATGTACCGGATTATTGGCCGGGTGGATGATGTAATCAATGTTAGTGGTCACCGCTTTGGAACCGCGGAGATAGAGAACGCCATTAATGCCAATGATCACCTCGTAGCAGAGTCAGCGGTGGTTGGCTATCCTCACGATATAAAAGGGCAGGGGATTTATGCCTACGTGATCACCAAGGAGGCTCCCGATAACCCCGATAAATTACGGGCTGAAATCGTTGAAACTGTGGTGGAGGAAATTGGTAAAATTGCCAAGCCCGACAAGATTCAGTTTGTAAGCGGATTGCCCAAAACGCGTTCGGGTAAAATTATGCGTCGTATCCTCCGCAAGATTGCGGAAGGCGATACCTCGAATTTAGGTGATACCTCCACCTTACTCGATCCCGATGTGGTGGAAGAGATAAAAGGGGGAGCGCTTTAGTTTTTTAGTTTGTAGTGTTGATTAAACAATTGAGCCGCGGCAATTTTTGTCGCGGCTTATTTTTTCCAACTAATCATCGGTGACCTGCGTTTACTCATTAGTGACCTTATTCACCATTTAACTGCGCTTTCTCATGTAATTTAGCTTTATGCAGCGTTGGCCTCTCATACTTGCATTATTTGGACTGCTCCTTAGTCATCTGAGTAATACCCTACTCTGGTTGGATTTTGAAGCACAAAGAGAATACTATGCGGAGGAATTATGCTTGATGAAGGAAATCGAAGGGAATGATTGTCAAGGCTCCTGTCAAATAAGAGCCATTCTGGAAGCTGACTCACGAGAATCGCCAGCTTTGCCTGCCTACCAAGAGGATATTTTATTGGCCTTGGATTTTGAGAGATCATGGACTTTAGAACACTTTTCGGGGCTTAAACCTGAGCTTTTCCATTTTACCCCCTTAGGACTAGGTACTAAATCTATATTGGGAATTTGGCGGCCTCCAAGGGTCTAATAGTTTATCTGCGAACTATTTATATAAACCAAAATCCTATTAAAATGAAATTCAAATTTATTTTGGCCAGCTTCCTGAGCTTGGCTCTTTTTACTGCTTGTGATGATGAGGATGATAATCCACCGGTTAATCCAAGCCCGGGTTCGGCAAGCGTTCAACTAAACTATGATTTTAAATACGGCTCGGAACCCTTTGCCTTAAATCAGATTTACACCACCGATAGTGGCTATGTGATTCGGTACACCTTGGCAAGTTTTTATTTGTCTAAACCCATGATAATGGATGATGCAGGGAACGCGCAAGCCTTAAGTCCGGAGTACTACATTATCCGCCCGGATGTTAGCCAAAGCGATTTGGGAACTATTCTGCCTGGGCATGCCCATATGTTCAAAGTAAGCATCGGTATAGATGAGGAGAGCAACACAGAAGATGGGTCTAGCGGGGTGCAGCCAACGGACTTCACCGACGCGAATCATCCCTTAGCTCCTCAACCGGAAGGAATGTACTGGTCATGGGCCTCTGGCTACATCTTTGTTAAAATCGAAGGAGAAGTTGACTATGAGGGTGATGGAACCTTTGACCAAAGCTTTAAGTATCATTTAGGTACAAATGAGTTTCGTAAAGACCGCAGCTTAATGCTTCATGGTGATGTAGCGAATGGTGAAACTTTAAGTCTTACCATGTCGGTCGATTATAAAAAGTTCTTTGAGGGTATAGATTTACAATCGGAGTTAATCTCTATGTCGATGGGAGCAGCGAGACCATTAGGTATCAAAATGATGGACCAGTTTGATGCAGCCACGACTTTCAGCAAGAACTAATATTCTTGTTGGGTTTCGCTAAATATGAGACTAGGTTCGGCACAGTAGTTCCATCAGGGGGGAAGTACCTCTTGATGGGATTACTTTTGCTGATCGTATTAGGTGGATGTCGTAAGGATGAACCTCCATCTATTGCAAATAGTGATGAGGTTTTAAGTTTTGATATTCCTCACTTCCCAAAAATGCCCCTAGACGAGGATAAGCAGCTTAGTCGGGAAAGGATAAGACTTGGAAAAGCTCTATTCTTTGATCCTATTTTAAGCCGGAATCGTGATATTTCATGCGCAAGTTGTCATCTGCCCAATTTGGCTTTTAGCGATGGCTTGCCGGTTTCGATCGGTACCGAGGGGCGTAAACACAATCGCAATTCCCCGACCCTTTTTAATGTGGCTTGGCAGCCCTATCTCTTTATGGATGGCGGTAACCCATCTTTAGAAAGCCAGGTCCTGGGTCCTATTGAAGAGCATCGCGAAATGGATTTGCCTTTTCCGGAAGCATTGGCTAGAGTAGCCAGTCAAAATTCTTATCAGGAGTGGTTTCAAAAGGCTTTTAATCAAGATGTTAACCCTTACTCCTTAAGTTTAGCTTTGGCCACTTATGAACGGTCCTTGGTTTCGTATAATTCTGCTTTCGACCGATATGAATATTTCGGCGATACCTTGGCCCTTAGCTTCAATGCACGGAATGGTCTGGAGCTATTTAAGAGTAATCGACTAAACTGCATAGCCTGTCATCAATTGCCTCTTACCACCGACTTTTCCTTTCAGAATAATGGCCTGAAGGAGAATTATACTGATGTAGGCCGGGCCCGGGTAACCAATAATTTAGCCGATGATGAGGGTTTGTTTAAGGTGGCAAGTCTGCGAAACATTGCTCTTACCGCCCCTTATATGCATGACGGAAGTCTAGAAGACTTAGGAGCGGTAATCGATCATTATGCTAGCGGAGGCAGCGCTCATCGTTTGAAGAGTGGTAAAATTAAGGCCTTCACCCTTAGTGCTAAGGAGAAGGCCGATTTAATTGCTTTCTTAGAATCACTTACGGATACCCTATCTTACCAAGAATTTGATTAAGGGTTTTCCAAGCGATCTTTCACAAAGCTCACTTGAGTTTTACCATGAGGTGCAGGTTTTCCGTCGGCACCGAGATTTACAAAAACTAATTTCTCAATACTGAGAATAGCCTCGCGGGTGAGCTTATTTCTCACCTGCGCTCTCATAGTTATAGAGGTTTTGCCAAATTCAGTGGCTTCGATGCCAATTTCAATAATGTCCCCTTGTTTAGGTGCACTGATGAAATTGATTTCGGAGACATATTTGGTAACCACATGTTTGTTCTCTAATTGGATAATGGCATAAATCACCGCTTCCTCATCTATCCAAGAAAGTAAGCGGCCCCCGAATAAGGTTTGATTGGGATTCAGGTCTTCGGGTTTGACCCATTTGCGAGTGTGGAAGTTCATAATTTTGCTTTTTTAGGGATCTATACATTGGGCTAGCAGCCAGGGTCTAGCCTTAGCTCCTCTTGTTTGATGGGACTTAGGCCAAGAAGGCGCTGTACATCCAGACTGATTTCTCTTGTTCACGGATATAGTCGCTCATGAGAGCATTGGTGCCTTCATCACCTGCCTCTCCGGCTAGGTCCAAAATATAACGTTCTATTTCCAGGAGAGTTTTGTAGCCATCTAATACCACTTGTACTGTTCCTTTAGCATCGCCAACATCGCTTGCTTCTTTTATGGTAGCTGCTTTCAAATAGTCACTAAAGGTATGACTAGGGCTGTGGCCTAAGGTCAATATTCGCTCGGCGATTTCATCGATTTTTTCAAAAGAGTCTAAATAAAGCTCCTCGAATTTTTGATGAAGTTCGAAGAATTTTTCACCCTTTATATTCCAATGTATTGCGCGCGAGTTGGCATAGAAGACTTGATAATTGGCTAATAGCACATTTAATTTTGCCGCTAATTCTAAACTTTTGTCTGGGGCTAGCCCGATATTATTATTGCTCATGATGATCAGATTTAAATTCTCATCAAAAATAATTATAATCTATCGTTTTTCAGAAGTGATAAGCGGTACTTATATCTATATCTTTAGCCTAAATAAAAACCCCGACTGAAAGAGCCGGGGTTTAAATATTATCTCGTTTAGTGCATTATTCTACACCATGCATGAGTTTCTTCAGTGGTTTGTTGAAGATCATAATAACCACCGAGAAACCGAGGAGGACGTAACCGATGTTTGAGAAAACATCAGTGTACTTATTTAAACCAATCTCCATGCGATCTAAGCGGTGTTGTTCATACACATCTTGCAAATTGGTCTCCGGACCATCAAAGTCCTCGATAGCTTCCCGGAAATAAATCCAAGTTTCAATATTGATGGGGTTTTCCGCTTCCTCATCCTCGGCAACCAGAGCATCATAAGCGGAACCCAAATCTTTCCATTCTTGGGCGTTTAGCCATTCTTCGGATGAACTGATAGGGCTGTTTAAGCTTCGATTAGCTTTCCAATCAGCGAAACTTTCGTTTGCCGCATAAGCCTCACGGAACTCTACCCAGTCAGCGATATCCATATACTTTCCAAGGGTGATATTTACCGGCATGTCCTCGGTAAGAGGCGCCCAATCAGAGAAGTTAACCGTCTCCAAATCATCCGCGGCGTTCATCACGGTAGTAGTCATGGCATATTCTAACTTCGGACCATTGTCATCACCATGAGTACCGGTTAGGGTTGCGATTTGACCACCTAGCCAGTTACCGATGGCAAAGCTCAAGAACCAGCCACCCATTGCGGTACCGGAAATTTTTGCTGGTGCCAGTTTGGTCACCATACTCAATCCAATCGGTGATAGGAAGAGCTCACCAGTGGTATGAAGTAGGTAAAGGAAAACTAGGGTAAGTAATGGTACTTGGAAACCTTCAGCGAAGGTCAAGCCCAAAAGTGTAACCAAGAAACCAAGGCCTAATTGCAGAATACCAAAGGCAAACTTCATAGGAATACTGGGGTTCCGACCTTTTTCAGAAAGCTTTACCCACATTACCGAGAAGATCGAACCGAAAACTACGATAAAGAAAGGGTTAAAGAACTGAGTCATGGAAGCGGGCATTACCCAACCTAAGATTTCACGGTTTACATTGCGGTCCGCAAACAAGGTTAATGAGGTTCCGGCTTGCTCAAAGAAGGCCCAGAAAACGATATTGATCAAGATAAAGATTACCAAGGCAATCATTCTATCCCGCCAAATTTTGCCTTCTTTGGCCCCAGCGCTGATTAGATTATATGCTACTAATACGAATAAGCCTAAGAGCAAGTATTTCAGGATTTCGTTGGCGCTAATTAGGATGTAGCAAACAGGTATTAGGGCTACACTTAAAATGGTAATTAGAGTAACGTAATTAATAGGGCCGATTTTCTTCTTGCCCTTTTCGGTTATATCTAGACCGTCTGCGGCAGCGTAGCGTTCGCGCCCGAACCAAAAGATAAAGAAGCCTAATAGCATACCTACACCCGCAAGAGCAAAGCCATATTCAAAACCAAAGGTTTCGCCTACATATGCAACTACAGAGGTCGCTAATAAGGCGCCTACATTAATACCGATGTAGAAAATGGTAAAGCCCGAATCTCGCCGGGGATCGTTCTCTTCATAGAGCTTTCCTACAATTGTCGAAATATTGGCTTTGAAGTAACCATTACCGATAATGATTGCTCCCATACCAATAAAAAGCCACGATTCGGTTCCGCCGAGAATCATAAATTCTCCGATCGACATCAAAATCGCACCCAGGATAATAGCAAAGCGATAGCCTAAGAATTGATCCGCCATACGGCCACCCAATACTGGAGCGGCATAAACTAAACCGGTATAGGCACCGTAAATTAAGGCCGCGTCTGCGTCTCCTTTAAATAATGATTTTACCAGATATAAGGTTAATAGGGTACGCATTCCGTAGTAACAGAAACGCTCCCACATCTCTGAGAAAAACAGAACGTACAAACCATTAGGATGGCCTTGTTTTGCTAGATCGGTGTTTGACATATGTGTTTTTTTATTTGACCGTCGAATTAACAAAAATTAATCCAATGATATTTGGGGATTAAAGGTTCTCTTCAATGAAGCGAGTCATTTTGGTGTATAGGTGTAAAGTTGCATTACCACCATAAATGCCGTGATTTCTATCAGGATAAATAAAGAGATCGAATTGCTTATTAGCTAAAACTAAAGCATTAATCATGCGCATGGTATTCTGGACATGTACATTGTCATCCGCACTACCATGTACTAGAAGATAGGCACCTTGCAGTTTCTCTACATGGTTAATAGGGCTGTTATCGTCGTATCCCTCAGCGTTTTCCTGAGGAGTGCGCATATAACGCTCGGTATAGATATTATCATAGAAGCGCCAGTTGGTTACCGGGGCAACCGCCATAGCCATCTTAAATACATCAGCCCCTTTAGTAATCCCTAGGCTACTCATATAACCTCCATAGCTCCAGCCCCAAATACCAATACGGCTGGCTTCAACATAGTCTTGACTAGCCAACCATTTAGCCGCTGCAATCTGATCCTCGGTTTCCAGTTTTCCCAATTGCTGATAAGTTTGGGTGCGGAAGTCACGCCCACGCGCTCCGGTTCCTCGATTGTCCACGCTTACCACGATATAACCTTTGGAAGCCAACATTTGATACCAGAAGCCGTTTCGCCAGTCCCATTGATCTTTTACCGTTTGGGAACCTGGCCCACCGTATACAAACATTAAAACGGGATAGGTTTTGTTAGGATCAAAATCCTGTGGTTTGATCATATAGGCGTTCAATAAAGTACCCTGGCCATTTGGAATTTGAATAAACTCCTTTGGTGATAAACGATAATCTTTAAGAGCTTCAGCTAAACCTTTGTTATCATTCATTACTCGAACCTGATCGCCATTGGAGCGATGTAGACTTTCATAGGTAGGGGAGATGCTCGATGAATTTCGGTGAATGTAGAACTTAAATCCACTGCTAAAAGTGGCGGTGTTCCAGCCGCTTTTTTCGCTTAACTTCTGTTTACCACGTCCATTCAATTTAACACGATAAACTTCTCGTTGTAAGGGAGATACTTCGGCACTTTGATAGTAGAGGTAGCCGCTTTCTTCGTCAATCCCATAAAATTCGGTTACATCCCAATCCCCTTTAGTTATTTGACGCTTTAATTTACCCTTATTGGAGTAATGATAGATATGCATGAATCCACTTTGCTCGCTAGTCCAAATAAAGCTACCATCCTTTAGGAAGCGTAGGTTGTCGTGAATTTCCAAGTACGCAGGTGCTTCTTCCACTAAAAGTTCGGTAGTGCTAACACCCTTGTCTCCCACCATTACTTTTTGCAATTCCAGGTGGTTTTGATGACGGTTCAGGGTAGTGATTACCAACTCATTATTGGCCTTAGTCCATTTGATCCTAGGGATGTATTCATACTGCTCACCCTTTAAGGCTAAATCATGATCATTTTGATTCTTTAAATCGTAGATATGAATACTCACTTTGGAATTTACTTCGCCCGCTTTGGGATACTTAAATACATCCTGTTGTGGATACAAGTCCTTCCCAAATACGTCCATGGAAAAAGTAGGAACTTCCGACTCATCAAATTGATAGTAGGCGATGTAAGTCCCGTCGGGTGACCACTGAAAACCTTTGTGAAAGCTAAACTCCTCCTCATAGACCCAATCGACCGCCCCTGCGATAAATGCATTCTTCTCTCCGCTGCCTATGCTAACCGTACTATTATTATCTAGATCTTGGATGTGCAATTTGTTTTCGAAAACATAGGCCACTTTGTTTTCTGTCGGCGATAAATCTGCCAACTGCTGTTTGCCTTCTGCATTGATCTTATCCAGTTTTCCGGTTTTCAGATCATAGATATAATAATAGCTCTTGCTAGAATGGCGATAAATACTCTCAGTTTCTGTGCCTAAAAGAATTTTGTCCTCCGTAGCATTAAACTGGTAGGAGTCGAAACGAATTTCGGTGCCCGTTTTTTCCTTAATCTCTGCACTACTTACTACGGTTGAAACCTTTTCCCCGGTTTCATAACTGTATTTATCGATACTTCCATTACGCCCATTCATCACGGTGAAATGCAAGCCATCATTCATGCTGCGAATACCACCCGTGCTTCGCGCATAAAAGCGCCCCCGCATAACATCCTCAAGTTCAACGGTTTTTTCTTGAGCTTTAAGGCCCGAACTTGAAAATAGAATTACAAATACTAATATTAAGTTGCGATAGAACATTGACGTAATTTTAAGCGCCCTAAAATAGAATTTTTTAGATAGACCTATGGACTACTCTTCCCTTGAAAAAGCCGATTTGCAATATTTTCAAAGCATCCTAGATAATCGAGAAATCATTGATGATTCTGAACGGATGGAAGCCTATGGACGAGATGAAACGGAGGATATTTTTCATGCCCCAGACTTGGTCCTTAGGCCCGCTACTGCTGAGAAGGTGGCTTTGGTTTTAAAGTACTGTAATGACAGGCGAATTCCGGTGTATAGTAGCGGAGCCCGCACGGGTTTAAGTGGCGGTGCAATTCCGGTATTCGGAGGAGTGGTCCTATCAAGCGAAGGCTTAAATCGCATTATTGAGATTGATGAAAGAAACTTGCAAGCGACAGTAGAGCCGGGGGTTATAAATCAAGTTTTCCACGATGCTTGTAAAGAAAGGGGTTTGTTCTATCCCCCCGATCCGAGTTCTTGGGGTTCTTGTACTCTTGGTGGAAATTTGGCCTTGAACGCCGGGGGACCTAAAGCAGTAAAATACGGCGTTACGAATGCCTATGTAATAGATTTAGAGGTAGCCTTGGCCGATGGGAGTTTGATTCGCACCGGAGCTAAAGTGTTGAAAAATAGTACGGGCTACAATCTCAGTCAATTGATGATAGGAAGTGAGGGGACGCTGGGCTTTATCACCAAGGCGATTTTTCGTCTTATTCCCTATCCAAAGCATGATCGCTTGATGTTAATTCCTTTTAGCTCCGCGGAAAAAGCCTGTGCAGCTGTGTCGGCTATTTTTCAGGCCGGAATTACCCCATCCGCCATGGAATTTATGGAGCGCGATGCTATAGACTACACTTTAAAATTCGTAGAGGACGTGAGTTTGCCGATCGGCCCAGAAGTTCAGGCGCATTTGCTGGTTGAGGTCGATGGCAACGATGAGCAGGTCTTGATGAACGATTGCATGGCCATTGCTGATATTGTCGAGAAATATGAAGCAGGAGAGGTGCTCTTTGCGGAAAGTGCTCATGAGAAGGAGTCCCTTTGGAAGTTGCGACGTCGGGTAGGGGAGGCGGTGAAATCACACTCTGTTTATAAGGAAGAAGATACGGTGGTGCCTCGAGCGGAATTACCGGCTCTATTAAAAGGAGTAAAGCAGATTGGGGCTAAGTACGGTTTTAGTTCGGTTTGTTACGGTCATGCGGGAGATGGAAACTTGCACGTGAATATTCTTAAGAATGAATTGAGTGATCAAGCCTGGAGGGAAGATTTACCCAAAGGAATTCGAGAGATTTTTGAGCTCACTAAAGGTCTAGGTGGAACGATTAGCGGTGAGCACGGCATAGGATTGGTTCAGAAGGAATATTTGGACGTGGTCTTTACTCCGATTGAGATCGCCTTGCAGAAATCCATCAAACAACTATTCGACCCCCGGGGCATTTTAAATCCGGGAAAGCTATTTCCGGAATCCTAAACAATCATGAATTAGGCTCTTACAAAATTGGGAGCCTATTGAGTCAATGCGTCTGATCATAGAAGTTCACACTTAAGGTTTGCGTATTTTTAACACTTTATATCTCAATTCAAGCCCCATCTGGCATTCCTGAATTTGCATATTCAAAAAAGATAGTACCTTTAGAATGACATTTCTATTACCCCTTCTTCAATGCCTAAAGCCGTCTTACTTGTCGATGACAATCCCATTGACCTGATGATCAATGAGAAAACCCTCCAGCGATATAAGCCTGAATTAATCATTTTTAAGGCCAGTGGAGCAGAGGAGGCATTGAAAATGATTCAATCCAAAGAATGCGAACCTGATTGCATTTTATTGGATATCAAAATGCCCATAATGGATGGTTTTGAATTCTTAGAGGCCTTGGAGCAGAGCAGTGTAGAGGTGAATTTTGAAATTCATATGCTATCCTCCAGTATTGATCCTTCGGACCTACGTCTGGCTGAGGAAAGCCCAATCGTTAAGACCTATATTGAAAAGCCCTTGGCGGTAGACAAGCTCAACAGGATAGCGCTTTAATCAAGACGGTTTATAATCTCCAGAATTTTTGCGCAGGCCCATTTAAGGTCTTCCTCGCTGATGTTTAGTGGTGGTGCAATGCGAAAACTATTCGGGCAGCTAAGAAACCAGAAACTGAGAAGGCCTTCTTCGATCAAAGTGCTCACAACTTCCTGCACCTCCTCGGCCGTTTCGAAATCAATCGCGAAAAACAGGCCCTTGCGTCTTATTTCCTTGATCCGTGGATGCTGTAGCAAGTTTTCAATTAAAGCTCCTTTGCTTTCCACTAAATCTAGGAGCCCTTCTTGTTTGATAGTTTCTAAAGTTGCAGTAGCCGCGGCACAAGCCACGGGATTTCCTCCGAAGGTCGTGATGTGTCCCAGCATTGGACTTTCAGTTAAACTCTGCATAATCGAAAGATCACTAATAAAGGCTCCTAAGGGTAAGCCTCCTCCGAGAGCTTTAGCGGTACAAAGAATGTCTGGACTAATTCCATAATGTTCGAAAGCGAACCATTTCCCGGTTCTCCCAATACCGGTCTGAATTTCATCTAAAATTAGCAGGGCCCCAACTTCAGTACAACGCTGGCGTAAGGCCTGCATATAGGCCTGGTCTGGAATACGCACGCCGGCATCGCCTTGGATGGTTTCCACTACAACGGCGGCTGTTTTGCTGCTTATATGTTGCAATTGATTCTCCTCATTGAAATCTAGGAAACGCACATTAGGAAGTAAAGGGCGAAAAGCTCTTTTTTTGGTTTCATTCCCACTCACGCTTAAGGCTCCATGAGTGCTTCCGTGGTAGGCCCCCCGGAAGCTAATGATTTCGGTGCGTCCGGTATGGCGCTTGGCTAGTTTCAGGGCTCCCTCTATGGATTCTGCACCACTGTTCACAAAGTAACAACAGTTAAGATTTTCCGGCAGAATGGCAACCAAGGTTTCCGCCAAGCGGTTAGGCGACGATTGGATATATTCACCATAAACCATGGTGTGTAAGTGCTGGTCCACCTGATGATGAATGGCTTCCTTAACCCGAGGGTGACCATGACCAAGATTACTTACCGCAATTCCAGAAATGAAGTCAAGGTATTTTTCCCCCTGGGGTCCATATAACCAAGAACCCTCGGCTTTGGCGATTTCAATCCCAATTGGGAAGGGAGTGGTCATCGCTAAATGCTTTCGAAAAACATCATCCGCTTTACTCATGAAGCAAAGGTAGGGAAGATGCTGACCTAAATTTTAAAAAGGAAATAACCATAAATGAAGAAGCGGAGAATTCGGCTTAAAGCTAATAGACTGTAGCGTTTTCTTGAATATTCCAAGCTCCCGGAAATAATGGATATAGGAGAGAACGGCAGGGGAGTCATGGCCCCTAAAACTATCACCAGAGCGCCAAACTTTTGAAACTGCTCAATGCTCTTCTCATATTTCCGATGAATCCATGCGTGGAAGTGAGGAATGTGATTAATCCATCGGCCCAATTGAAAGGATACTTGTCCTCCGATATAACTCAAAACCGCCAGTCCCAATAGACTTATCCAAGGGCTACTTAAATTCTTAGCCCATAAGATGAAAAAGTCGGGTGGCAATAGTCCCAAAACACTCTCACTCAGAAGGAATACTGTATACACCTGCCATTCTTGTAGATGAGAAACCGTATCTACCATTAAGGCATCAATGTCGATGAGATAATGATTAATCAGAAATAATCCCAGGCCTAAAATGGCAATGCTTGAGCCCAGCTTTAAGAAATTGCTACCGATAAATTTATAACTGCCCTTACGGCGGTGATAATGATGTTGAAGTTTCCCGGTTTCAATTAGGCTACGCTTGCGAAGTGGCGGATTTTTGGTATTCATAGCATGCAGAGTAAACTTCAAAATTACTAGACAAATTAGATTGATGATTGTTTACATTAGCACAAATTCCATTCCATGGCGAAAACGCAGAATAGCATCGGTTTACCTACCAGACTTTTTTGGCTCCTTTGTATTGCCCTTCCTCTACTTAAGATAGAATCCCTGCAGGACAGTACCCTGTTGTCGCGATGGATATTACTGGGACTTTATTCCGCTGCCGGGCTCTTTTTGGTAAAGGGTATTTGGCAAGGTCGCTTTCCGCGTTGGACAACTCTTTTATTTATGGGTCTAGCCATATGGAGTTTATTGAGCTTCAGTTGGGCCTATAATCCCTCCGAGTCGTACGCCCTCGCCGCCCGGATCATGGTCTTGCCAGCTCTGTTCTTTGTTCTGTACTATCAGGTAAAATCGGGTGTCCTCAGCAAAGAACATCTTTTAAAGGGATTGATTCTTTTTGCCGCGGCTTCTAGTTTACCCGCCTTGTGGCAATTGTTTAAATCAATGGGCAGCGGCGCTTTCTTCGAGGATATTTATGTGATTAAGGCCAATTATAGCCACAAGAACCTCTTAGCTTCCGCGTTAATGTTGTCTTTTCCATTCGTTATCGCGGGATGGTCGATCTTGAAGGGAGCCTGGTCACGTTTTTCCATGATTTTAGCGCTGATAATGCTGGTGGAGATGTTTGTTTTACGAACACGTGGCGTCTGGTTATCCTTGTTTGTGGCCTCGGCAGGTTCCGCGCTGGCTTTGCGGATTTTAAAGCCAAAAGGGATTAGAATTTCGAAACTATGGACCGGGGTGTTTTTGGGAGGAGCGGCCTTTATACTTCTGGCATTATTTCTGTCCCCTCAAATCAAGGCGGGATTTACCAATAGCAGCAACGTGCAAAAGCGTTTAGCCTTCTGGGACAATTCGATGGAAATGATTCAAGAACATCCGCTAACTGGAGTTGGGGGTGGCAATTGGAAGCTCCTTTTTCCTAAATACGGTTTGGAGGGAGTAGACAACATGGTAATGCAAGGTCAAACGCATATCCAGCGTCCTCATAATGACTATCTATGGATTTGGTCGGAATTAGGTCCGGCGGGTTTGCTACTGTTTATGGGGCTTTTAGCATTGCCGCTTTTTAATTTATGGAAGGCTTTATCTGTCGAAAATCAATCCAATGCCCCCCTTTTGTTGGCCACCCTTTTTAGCCTATTGAGTTTTGCCTCCTTCGCATTTGCGGATTTTCCAATGGAAAGGGCCCCGCATATGTTCTTCCTGGTATTATTTGCGGTAATCGTAGGTGCTTATGCTCAAGCCGGGGCTAGTTTGCCTAAAATAGCGCTTAGTATTCCTATCTTTCTTGCCATCAGTTTAGGTATTAATGGAATCCGTTTTCAACAAGAACAGGAGGCTAAGACCTTAATTGAGGTCGATTATGAGGGTGCCACTTTGGGTCAACGATTAGCAGGGCAAAATCCGCAAATCATCCGTAGAGAACAGGAGCGAATTGCAGGTAATTTGTCTGAGCAAAGTGAAGCTACCTATAACGAGCGCTTTTATACGGTGGATAACTTCGCCATGCCTGTAATGTATTTTGCTACCAAGGCTAACCTATTTAGTGGGAACACAAATTTGGAAAAGGCTAAGCAGGATCTTAGCCAGGCTTTTGAAGATGCACCTTATAACATTCTGAATTATCAGTTATTAATCGAATACCATCTTCGCAAGGGAGCAAGGGATAGCGCTTATTTTTATATCGATCGGGCCTTGGAATTATCGCCTCATTTTAATGAATTGATATTGAAGAAGGCTCAGTTAATGTTGGAGGAAAATCGCCATTTAGACGCCTTGGGTGTTTTGAATTTTTATCCTTTTCAAAGTCAGGATCAGCGTTATTTAGATATGTTAACCCAAAGCCTGGTGAAAGCCATTCAAAGCTATCCGGCCCAACATCAGCGCTATGAACCGATGATGAAGTATTTTGGGCAATTTAATATCGATTCCCCCCAAAAATTGCAGGCGGTTTACCGTCGTTTCCGCGAGGCCAGACTGGCGCAGCAGACTACAAATTAAGTCCCAATCTGTTTAGGATACGCAAGCCTAAAATTTTTAGGCTTTTACTGTCGGCAATCGAATAGTACTGATGCGCTTCGTGATGTTTACCGCGTTTTTGATAAAAGCGCGCGGCTTCGTAATACTTCCTCTGGCAGGCCTTCTCGTATTGCTGTTTTTTTAACTGATTGGTTTCGTAATAATGCTTGTAAACGGCAATTACTTTTCCTAGATGATCATCAATGTTGGTGCTCATGCCACCTTCTTCCCGATAGTAGCTTATGGCTTCGGGCCAATAGGTGAGTTTTTCACCCGCAATTAAAAGCTCTAACCACAGGTATAAATCCTCGGCACCATGATAATCTGGATTGCTTTGGAAAAGGTGTTCTTGTGCAATATCGGTACGTATGATGCTGGCGGAGGGGACTAGTGGGCAGCCCTTTTCAATTAGCTCATTGAGATCCTGAAGAGGGAAGGTGTTTCGGATTCCTTCATCTATACGACCAAAATTGTGTACCGCGTGATAGAGTACTACGGTATCCTTTTCTTTCTTTAAGAAACTATAGCAAGAGGCGAGCTTTTCCGGATGCCAGATATCATCAGCATCTAAAAGAGCACAATAGTCCCCTTCGGCCGATAGAATAGCTCGATTTCGTGCGGCACCAAGGCCCTTATTTTCCTGCTGAATTAGATGAAAACGCAATCCGGTCTTACCTTCAAACCAGTCTTGAAGCCAGTCGGCGCTTCCATCGGTAGAACCATCGTCAACTAAGATAATTTCATAATCGCTAAAGCTCTGCTCCCAAACGGATTCTAAACAATCCTCTAAGGTTTCCCGTGCATTAAAAACGGGGATAATGATACTGTAAAAAGGGCGACTCATTGATTCCAGTATTTACCTGGGAAGAGAAAACCCCGGAATTGCTTTAATGGTTTAAGGATACCCAAAAAGGAAAGGAAGTCTCTTAAATAGGAGATAAGATAGCTTAGAAAAATACGCCAGGGAAGATTATTCTTATAGGCTTTGAACACTTGGTAATGCTTGCGATTGAGGCGGCGATTTTCTCGATTAATACTATGGTAGGGAAGATTCCCAATCCACCAATTAGCAAATTCGTCCATGGCCCTATTGGCAGGCTCTTCTGCATTTTCAAGGCCTGCTCGTAGAAGTTCATTAATTCGAATTAATTCTGCGTAAACCGAAGCTCTCTTTCTTGATTTTGAGCGTTGGGTGCCGGTATGTACCCGGAAGTAATTAAGGATATCTGCTCGAAAGGCTAAATCGGATTGCAGGAGCATTTTGCAATACAAATACCAATCACCATTGAGTCGCATCTCCGGATCTCCACCGCCAACCGATAGATAAGTGGATTTACGAAAAAGGGCCCCGCTAGCATTTGGGATGGGATTGTGAAAAAATAGCCATTCTCGGCAAGCTTGGCTTCCTGGAATGGTGAAGTCCGTCTGCCAGGCTTTTGATTTATAGAGAAACTCAAGATTTTCTTGATACGAGTTAAGTTCATGGCCGTTTTCATCAATCAACATAGACTGGGCATAGGCGATTCCAAGCTTTTCATTTTGATCCAGCAAGGGGACCAGCCGGGATAAAAACTCAGGATGGGCAATGTCATCACTTTCGGCAATCCATAAGTATTCTCCTTGAGCTAGAGCCACTCCTTTATTCCATTGCTTAAAGGGACTGCCGCTATTATTTGCATTAATTTCTAGCTGCCATTGGTGCTTTTCCGCATACTCTCTTAAGATTTCCACACTTCCATCGCCGCTGGCGTCGTCCAATAAAATAACCTCATAATCTTTCCAACTTTGTGCGGCAATACTATCTAGGCGTTGTCGCAGAAAAGCCTCATGCTGAAAATTGGGCACGATCACCGAAACTCTAGGCATTAGTGGAAATAGGTTTTGAGGTTGTGGGCAATTGCTTTCCCGGTGAATTTTTCCAAGGCCTTGATACTTGAAGCTTGGAAAGCACGGAGTTCCTCATAATGCAATTCTAGGTAACGATCACCTAGCGAATCAAAGTTCCGTCCTTGTTCAACATAAGCCCGACAAAGGTCTCGGCAGTAATCAGGGTCGTCTAGTTCAGGTGCTTGCACCTCACCTGGGACCAGATTACGCCTTTGCAGGGAATCTACTACCGCTTGTTCCTCGCGAATAAGATGAATGACCTTGGCGCCGGGAAATTTTTTCAACCACATTTCTAAAGTGAAAGTATTGCGGGGGTCTTTCCAGCCCCAATCTTCATTCTTTAAGTTCTGCTTTATTCGAGCCCATCTTCCATTGAGTCGAAAGTGCTCCCGGTAAAGTTCAGAAGGCGGTATATCATGCCATTGGCTAGGCTCAGGTATGCCGGGTCGATACCAATCGAATCCGCTCTTCCAAAGTACTTGTTGGTTTATACTCAGGAAATGCATGGCCTCATAATTAGGGTCTTTGATGACACCCATGAAGATGCCGGATTTCTCTAGTACCTTTGTGAGAATCGACGTCCCACTGCGGTGCATACCAATTATGATAAAGGGAGGGCGCATGATTTTAAAATGAGTACCCAAAGAAAGATAATTTTTCTCCACTTGCCTAAAACCGGAGGTAGCAGCCTGGTGAATATCCTGCATCAGCAGTATGGATTAAAGCAATCAGCTTTAATTGCTGGTGATGATGACCCAGGTTTGAAGAAGGCGGTTCAGGAGTCAAAAGCCTTAATACATGGACATTTCACCGCGAAGACCCTGCTTGAAACCCCAGATTATTTTAAGGCGACCATGTTAAGAGAGGCAAGCGATCGATTGATATCAAGGTTTGTGCACATTGCCCATTCCGAAGAGGAAAGATTGCGGCTTGAATATACTTCCTACCAAAGTTTTGAGGATTTTCTCGCTAGTACCTATGCTGATAATTGGCAATGTCGAATGCTTGCGGGGATTGGCCATGATGGTAGAGTTAATGAAGAAGTGTATATGAGGGCGGCCGATAATTTATTCGCCATGGATTGGGTAGCCACTGCCGACTGCATGCCCATGGCTTCATTGGATTTGAGCCTTAAATTAGGCTTTAAATCTTTTTACGCACCGCGCTTAAATACCCGTTCTTCTCAGAAGATGTGGCAGGAAATAAACGCTAAGTTCCGCCCGGCTATCGCGGAACTCAATCGCTTCGATGCGCAATTGGTTATTGAAGCGCGGGCCTTATTTCATCGCCATAAAAATATTCCTTGGTCGAGCCGTATGAAGATGACCTTGAAGGACTTGCTTTCAGCTTAGGCATTATTCTTGAAAGTAAGCGGATAAATTGAAGGTCTATGTTTGATCAATATTTACGACGTGCTTTTCCCGCAGTTTTAATATGCGGCTTGTTTTTTAATCTTTCATCGGCTTATGCTCAGTATCGGTTGCCATCTTTAAGCCTATTAAAAAAGGAGGGACTGAAGGAGATTAGAGTATTTAAACAAGCTTTACGCTTTGAGTATTTGGATTCCAATAATCATGAAGACCAGGGAGACTTGGATGCCTCCCGTGATGAAATAATCCGATATTTTTTAGGCGATCACGGGAAACTAGATTCGATTTATCACTATCCCAAAGAAAACACCTACTACTTAAAGGATGAGCTGATTTATGATAAATTAGGACGCCTGGTTGAGCTTAGAACTAAGACTGCCACTGGCGAATTAAAGAGCTTGTATAAAGTCGATATTTCCGATGGAGGAGAGGGCTATTTCATCATTCAGAATCAGGGAGTCTTGAATTATGAGAAATGGTTTAATTCCGATAGTGTTATCACCAAATACATTATGCATCGCATGCCAATTGGCAAAACTTATATGTTATATGAGTACAATTTAGAGCAAGAGATGCGAAGCGAATCATGGTTTATAGATGGGGAGCTCCGTACCAAAAGAACCTATCAATGGTTTGCCCTTGATGGTATTCCTTATCGATTTATTCACACAGCATATTCCTCCGATGGGGAGCAGGACCCCGATGCGGGCGAATACCTAGTTGATTCGTTGGGACGAGTGGTAAATGATCAGATGGAGTTTTTTACGGATCCTTTTATGTCACATAATTATTTCAAAAGACATGAGATGTTTCCCGGAATCCAACATCAGCATCAGCAATTTTTTGTTCTGGATAGTTTAGCCAGCTATGAAGATCGTTCTCAGCTTTGGAGTTTTGATGGTACCACAATCGTTTACCGGTATTCCTTCCAATATCAATAATTTTAGGACCAATGTCCTTCGAGGATGATCCCTGGGTTTTGCCTTTGAACCGCGATTTCATTGCTCTTCCATTCCTCATTAATCACCTCAAAATAGCAGGCCCGACCGAGAAAATCGGCTCGAATTCCATCCAAATAAAGATGGCAATTGAAGAAAAACCTACCGGGCATTAGAGGTAAGTTAGGAATGCTAAGCATGGCTTCGCTTTGCCCAATTGGGATGTCGGAACTAAAACTGCTCAAATAATTGCCACGACTGTTAAATAGGTGTAATTCCACTCTCTGCTTAGGCCCTTGTTCTCCTTGCCAATGCAATTTCACTTGCAAGGCTTCATTGCTCTTTATCAAAGATTTACCTTCAGTATTGCTGGCTTCAATCAGCCTAAAGCGTACTCGGCCATCACCATCTCTGTCGAGACGATCAGCCACGCTCTGATCGGCTTGCAAACTTTCGAGGCCCATTAGGTACTGGTCGATAATTTTTTGCGGTGCTCCATCGCCTTTTAGACTCCCTTGTTCAAGATAGGCAACTCGATCGCAGAGACTGTTAATGGCACCAAGGTTATGACTTACAAAAATTATACTGCGAGCTTGAGCCTTTGCAATATCATCCATGCGCTGCAAACATCGTTTTTGAAAATCCGCATCTCCTACCGCTAAAACTTCGTCGATGAGCAGAATTTCCGCGTCTAGATGGGCCGCGACAGAAAATGCAAGTCGTACGAACATACCGCTGCTGTAACGTTTAACAGGCATGTCTAAAAAGCGTTCGACCCCGGCAAAGTCCACAATTGCGTCGAATTCCTTTTTGATCGCTGAGCGACTCATGCCAAGAATACTCCCGTTAAGGAAAATGTTCTCACGACCGCTTAATTCTGGATGAAAGCCGGTACCGACTTCTAATAAGGATGCCATTTTACCGCAAGCTTTTACGCTGCCCGTGCTAGGGCTGGTAATCCGACTCAAAATTTTTAATAGGGTAGATTTTCCCGCACCATTAGCACCAATTAAGCCTAGCACTTCGCCCTGCTCTACTTGCAGATTCAAATTTTCTAAGGCCCAGAAGGAATCCTTTCCGGAAATTTTATACTGCTTGCCCAATCCTTGGATGTCCAATGCCAAACTCATAATAGGTCCGCCATTTTACGTTCTACCCTTTGAAAATACCACCAGCCACTAAGAAAAAGCAAAAGGCACCAGGCACAGGCCGTTAATAAGTAGGTTGTATGGAGGTTTGGTTCTAAACCGAAAATTCCCCAGCGCCAAATTTCCAATATGCTAGTCATTGGATTTAAGTACAGCCAAAATTGATGTTCAGCGCCTAGGCTATCCGTCCATAACTGGGCGCTATAGGCAATGGGACTAAGGAAAAATAGCATTTGCACCAAAAAGGGAATTAGCTGTTGCAAATCTCTAAAACGAATGCTCAAAGCAGCAAGCCAAAAGGCCATGCCCTGGGAGCTAATAAAACTCAGTAGTAAAGCGGTTAAGAAAAAGAATATAGTTTGGAAATCGAATCTCAAATCGGCAAAAGCCACAATAGCAAAGAGGAGGACAACAAATCCCAAGTCTACCAGGGCTACAAGTCCTTTTGATAAAACCAGCAGTATTCGAGGGAAATAGATCTTCTGTAACATGCTGCGCGCTTGGATTAAGGCGCTCGCACCCTGACTTAAATTATAGCTGAAGAATCCCCAGAAGATTAATCCACTTAGGGTATAGGAGAGAAAAGGGATGCCACTGGTATCAGCCTTCAAGGCACTTTGAAAAACCAGATATAAAACCCCCAAGGACAGCAAAGGCTGAACGAGCGCCCAAATGGGGCCAAGAAAAGTTTGAGCATAGCGAACCTGAAAGTCACGCCGGGCAAAGCTCAGGCCTAAGCCCCGGTATTGCCATAGCTCGCTTAAACTTTGTCTCAAGGAGCCGGAACCAGCCTTAATTTCTATGTAGGAGGATTTTCCGATACCACAAATATAAAGGCCTTGAGCATTTCAATCCTTCTGAAAATAAGGAAGCCTTTGTCTCCCCAAACAAAGGCTTCGCTTGGAACCTCTCGATTCCTCTGAAAAACTCCATGAAAAAGCATGTATTCCATGCCCTGGTATCCTGACTTATACCGCCAGTTTTAAGTCGTAATCAGACTTAATGATTTTTGCAAACTCGCTTTTGATTCCCGCCCTGAGCACCATCTCAAAGAAGCGCTTCCAATTAACCTTACTTTCGGTTGATAATCGCAGGTGGGAGTAGGCGTCTAGGAATCCTTTATGGATGCTTAGGTCTACAAATTCTTTGAATGTTTCTTTGGTCATGCCATTTAACATGGGAATCCAAAGACTCTGTACTTTGCTTTTGATGCGTAATAATTCTTGATCCAAGTGCTGATAGTTTATTTGGTTAGTATCATAATCGTTTTTTTTTCGAAAATTTAGAATCTTCTCAACCTGTGAGATGATGAGGTTATGAGATAATTTCATCTCATTGCCTAAATTTTCAAAGTTTAAACTACCCACTACTGCCGGATGGAAAGCTACCTCAAAGCCGTTTCCAATGCGCAAGCCACTATTTTTTTCGAAAAGTTCTAGTAATACCACTTCAGCCAAATCTGGGTCAATGTGCGGACCTAATATTACCCAGTCGCCTACACTTAAATTTTGACCTATAATTCTGGCGGTATCCTTAATGCTCTCCCAATCCATTTTGGAATAACTAAGCCCGTTGAGATAAAATACTCCGGCCGCTCTAAGTTCCCCGCCGGAAGGAGCTAATTGAAAACTTTTATAATCAGTTTTCAATTCGATACCTCGGAGACTTAAAAATTGATCCAAACTTAGATTTGCCGGTAAGCTGCGGTCAAAAATGTAGGTAGGAAAACGTTTCGCAAATTCGAGACTATATCTTAGCCCTTCGGTATTTAGTCCTAAAACTGCTATTTTACTTTCCCCTCTTTTTAATTGCTCGTACCGATTCATCTTTTTTTGTTTTGGAGATGATTACTGAAGCGAAAGTAGAGCGAGGGAGTATTGGACTGCTTAATATTAGGTGATTAGGATAGGCTTCACGGTGAATGGTAGCTTACACCCGATGAATGATTAGAGGGTTTCGATCCTGGATAAAAGCTCGTTTCGCCGAGATCTGCTCACCGGTATGACTTTCTTCACAATGCTAACCGTCGTTTCTTCGATATCAGCAATGTGGTTGATATTGACTAGGAAACTGCGATGGATTTGCAAAAAGTTTGGTCCTTCTAGTTTGTCAATCACTTTTTTAAGCGTGGAATAAATGATGAAACTTTCCTGGACCGTTTTGATCAAAACGTAATCCCCTTTGGCTTCAGCATAGGCGATGTCCGCTCGATTGATTTTTACTAAACGCTGGTCCACTTTGATATAAAGGTGGTCATTTACCAGCATGGGTGCCGCAGGGTCCTGTCCAGAAATTTCGCTGAAAAGGCGATAATTGGACATGGCAACTTCAATAGCAGCCATTATATCCTTTACGCCATAAGGTTTAACGATATATCCATAGGGGCCTTCGGCCTTGGCTCTAGAAATAGTTTCTTCATCTGCGTAAGCGGTAGTGAAAATGAAGGGAATATTGTATTTCTGGCGGATCAGTCGAGCCAGTTCTATTCCATCCATTTTACCTTTTAACTGAATATCTAAAAGCAACAAATCAGGTTCCTGTTCTAAAAGTTGCATGACCGCTTCTTCGCCGCTTTCGGCAACGGCTAAGACCTGATGCTCCATTAATTCCAACATTTCTTGGAGACTTTCTGCGATCATTGGTTCGTCTTCAACGATGAGTATTTTCAATTGTTCCATCTTATTGATTTAGAGGAATGTCAATAACAAATTCAGAGCCTTCACCTTCGGCGCTGAAGAAACGTAGATTCAAGTTATGCATGTCGCACATCTGTTTCACCAGCGATAGTCCCATGCCGCTTCCTTGTATTCCGCGGGTATTCTCTGCTCGGTAGAAGGAGTTGAAAATATTTCCTTGTTCCTCCTCCGGTATTCCAATCCCATGGTCCTTAACACTGAGTCTTACTTTTGAGGGGCGGAAATCGATGAGCATCTCGGGAGGCTCTGCTTGAGGAGAGTATTTAAAGGCATTATTTACCAGATTTTGGATAATATGCTCTAGCATTTCGGTGTCCCCACTCACTAATTGGGGGCCGCCTCTTAACTTCATCACTAAATTTCGACCATCTTCATAAGGAGCGAAGTGTCGGTCTTTTAAGTCTTGCGCAAAGCTCACCAGATCAATACTGCGCATTTTAATTTTACTTCGCCCTGATTCCAACCGACCTAAAGCTAAGATATCGGTCATGATATTACTCAGCCTATTAGTTTCGCGGTTTAGGCGTTCCAAATATTTTAAGGCCTTGGCCTGATATTCTTCGGGAATTTTGTTGGTCCACATTTCCAGCATATCAGCATTTGCTTTAATGGTGGTTAGGGGGGTGCGGAACTCATGAGAGGCCATGGAAATAAGTCGAGATTTCATTTTGGCCAATTCCTTTTGCTGCTCCAGAGCGGCGGCCATGTCTTCCTCCGCTTGTTTACGATCGGTGATATCGTTTAGGAAGGAGGAGAAATAGTGCTTGCCATCAATCTTGAATGGTACAATACTTAGTTCGATAGGAAAGTGATTTCCAGCTTTATCATGGCCAACCAACTCGATACGCTGATTAAGCACGGGGCCTTCTCCGGTTTCGATATAGTGTTTTATTCCTCGATCATGAGCCGCGGCAAATTTGTCGGGGATAATCAGCTTCGAAAGTTTTTCACCTTTAGCCTCTACCTCGGAGTATTTGAACAGAACTTCGGCCTGGTGATTCCATGATTCTACGATGCCCTCCTCGTTTATGGTTATTACGGCATCTAGGGCATTTTCTAAAATGGTGCGCATGCGTAGTTCGCTAGCGCTGAGCTTCAATTCCACTTCCTTTCGGATATAGTGACCGGCCAGCATTTGGGCCATGAATTCTAATAATTCCCTTTCGTCATCCGACCATTGTTTGAGAGTTTGCACGGCATCAAAACCAATAAAGCCATGCAGCTTTCCATTTCCGAAAATGGGGAAGGTGATAATTGATTGGATGCCTTGAGGCTCTAAAATTTCCCTTACTGGATGGTCCTTAGGCAAATCCAAGACCCGATCATAAATCATTGGTTTCCCGTTGCGATGCGTTTCAATCCAATCTGGTAAGGCGTCTAAGGGAACATCTTGTAAATTGTCTATCTCCGGACTGATGCCTTTGCCGCACCATTCATAAGTATTCGAAGTGCTGTGTTTATCAAGATCATAGTCGAAAATATACACTCGGTCCGCTTGCACAAAACTGCCTAGTTTCGATAAGGCCTTTTGAATTACCTGTGGCTCTAATTCCTTTTCTATTGAAATCAGGGCATTCGCCAATTGCAGAAGTATGGTTTGTAATTGTAAGCGGTATTCTAATTGCTTTTGGAGGCTTTTTAAAGGGCTGATATTATGGTGGATGCCTAATGAACCTATTACCTGCCCCGAAATATCCTTAATCGGAGCACCTGAAATCATCATCCAGAGCTGCTCGCCATTCCTATGCCGAATGGGAAGTTCATAAACACTCGATTCTCCCTTGGAGCGAAGTGCTTGAGTCTCGGCCATTTTTTTAGCGGTAAACTTTTTATCCTCTTCTGTGAGAAACACTTCAGGCGCATGTTTCCCTTGGATCTCTTTTAATTGATAACCGGTGGATTGAAGGAAGGATTCGTTAGCCCATAATATGGTTTCGTCATTGTTGACCTCCATTAATCCAAGGTCGATGTTTTGGATTACCTCACGATATTTTTGTTCACTTTCCTGTAGGGCCTGCTCGGTCAAGGACTTCAAGGTAATATCTCGGTAAACCCAAAGGTGTCCCGCATATTCTTCATCTTGGAACATCGGAATGTAGTCCCTTTCCATCACTCTTTCATCCAGGAGCGCAAGTCTCTGACTTAATCGGTTATATTGACCATCAATTAAAGTGTGGATATCTTGAACAAAGGCTTCAGGCTCGATAAATTGAGGCGCTATATGCCTTGCAATTTCCCCTCCATTCTTCCCTACCAAGTCGATTCCGTGTTCTTTTAGTCTAAAGTATTGGGCGAATTTTTCGTTTGCATAGCGTATCTCTGAATGCGCATCCTCTATCAATATCGCAGCATCGATATGCGTAAGCAGGGTGAGAAGCTGTTGATCACTTTCTCTAAGATGAGCCTTAACCTCTCTCAATTCGCTTATGGGTCGCGCTACCCCGAGTAATTCGATAACTTTATCTCCTTCGCAGACCAATTCAATGCTCTGGCCAATCCAAGTTTCGCGACCTTCAACTACAAATGGGAATTCAAAATAAGTAGAATGTTGTCTCTCTCTAATTTGCTGTTGGTAGAATCGGACCACTTTCTCCTGAAAGTCTTCCCTAACGAAGTGTAGATAGCTCTTGCCCAAAATTTCCTCTTTGGGTAGATTAAAAACCTCTCGAGCATTTTCATTTACATAAATGAACTGCCCTTCAGGGTTAAATCGATATATGAGGTCTATTCCTTCGGGAAGAGTCATTTTGAGCTTAAAAATTCATTGATTTCGATAAAGTTAGGGGAATTCAATTTCAATGGTGGTAAATTTCGAAGACTGGCAGAATATTACGACTAGTGGATTTTTATACATTCGAGCCATGAACAAGCGCTTGCTCATTTTGGCCATGGGTCCGGTGGCCTTTGCCCTGCTTCAATTAATTCCTTTTTCTTCCCCTGATCAGGCTTTTGTCCTAGGGGTTCTGATTTGGATGTTGGTATGGTGGATGAGCAATGAAATCCCCCTAGGGGTAGCGGCGCTTCTACCGATGATATTATTTCCTTTATCGGGAATCTTAGAGGCAAAAACAGTGGGTGCCCTTTACGGTCATCCGATAATTTTTCTCTTTTTAGGCGGCTTTGCCCTGGGATTGGCGATTGAGAAATGGAATTTTCATCGCCGGATAGCCTTAAAGATTTTAATGGTAAGTGGACTTGCTCCTTCGCGGATCATATTAGGAGCGATGGGCTCGACGGCACTATTGAGTATGTGGATAAGCAATACGGCCACTACGGTGATGATGCTACCGATTGGCCTCAGCCTTTTTCGCCTTTTGGAAGATAAACTAGGAGATCCTAAAAGAGCGCGGGGCTTCGGTTTAGCCTTAATGCTAGGCATTGCTTATGCAGCCAATATTGGAGGCATGTCCACCTTAATAGGTACGCCGCCTAATCTTGTATTTGCCAGTTTGAGCAGCAGTAGTTTAGGTAGGGAAGTTGCTTTTGCCGATTGGATTTTATTTGCTCTCCCATTGAGTTTTGTTTTGTTCATCACGGTGTGGCTAATGCTCTGTAAAGTCATTTTCAAATTGGACGGGGTGACCATTGATGGGATTAGGCCTATGCTTCAATCGGAACTCGATAAATTGGGTCCTATGTCAAGTTCTGAGAAAAGGGTAGCGGGTGTATTGTTTACCATGGCTATACTATGGGTGTTTAGAGCTCAGCTCAGTAATTTGTCCTTGTTTTCTGGTTTAAGTGATACCATTATTGCCATTGCGGGTATGATTGCTTTATTCTTGATTCCTTCGGCAAAAGGACAAAGGGCATTACTGGTAGAAAAGGACCTTGGTAAGCTGCCCTGGAATATTATTTTATTGTTCGGCGGAGGAATGAGTCTAGCCAAGGCTTTGGAAGTGAGTCAAGTGGTGCAAAGCATTGCGGAAATCTTGCTGGGTAGCGGTTGGCAATCCCTATTACTTATAAGTTTATTGATTTGCGCTTTTGCCGTTTTCTTAACGGAAGTTATGAGTAATGTAGCTTTGGTTTCGGTCTTTGTACCAGTGGCCTTTATCATTGCCCAACAATTAGGTATGGATGAATGGGCTTTGGCCATACCTTTAACCTTGGGGGCGAGTTGCGCCTTCATGTTTCCTGTGGCTACTCCACCCAATGCCATCGTGTACAGTAGCGGTTTGATTCGGACCAAAGACATGGCCCGAGCAGGATTGATTTTTAATTTTCTGAGTGTCCTGATGATTAGCTTGTATAGCTACTATCTGATACCTCTGCTATTCTCTTAGCTATCGAAGCAAATCCCAAACCTTTTCTTCCTCAATTTCATCGGCAAAGGGGTCATGAAAAAGACAGGTTTGCTTAATGATATACATTTCGAATTTATGGTATCGGAACCGGTAGTAGCAGTAACGTGCGCCATCCCTTTGATACTCATCTTCAAAGCTCTGATGATCGTAGCCAGCAGAGCAATCACATCCTTCATTAAGATCATCGGCCTCATAAAGCACTTCGATAATACTATCTTTTTGCTCCACTTGGAAATCTACCCGAACCGTTTCTCCCCAGCCACGTGATTCGACATCAAAGCGAAATTTGGTATCCAATCCACTTGCGGTTGCCATCAAAATGCCAAAATTGCTATTGAAGCAATAACTACATCCTCTAACCCCTCCGGTAAAAAAGTAATAGCTGGTGTCCCCTTGGCTTCCGAGCGGTGCGATGGTATAATAGCCATCAGAATCTAGGCCTATAACACCTTGATCGCCACCATCATAAAAGCTTGAAAACCTGCCTTGAGGGCCACGGTAATGAAAGTAGGTGATCCGACTGCGATAGGTTCCGCCGGTATTGGCGTCAAAGCTAATTTGCAATAAACGTTTGTCTGAGGTTTGAAGAACGCCACAGTCATTGCAAATCTTTGCCAGAATTTCTTCCTTCATTAAATCCGGATGATCGAATAGCTGACGAATATTGCTATCCACTCTGGAGAGGTAAAACTCCTGGATTGTTATGGGGTCAACGATTCCGTTAGTCTCATCATAATAGCCGGCTCTTATTATTTCCATCTTTTCATCATCCCTAAGGCCCATGCTATCGATATGATAACCATCACTCATGGGATAAATGCTTTCATATAATGAAATGCTCCTTGCGGTTCGGGCCAATAAGGTGTCTAAAGATTGGGCTTTGGTAGAACCGATTAGGCAAAAACTAATCAGGATTAGGCAAGGGAGGCGCATGGGAAATATTTGAATCGAAGTTACAAAGAATCCAGAGGGATAAGCCACATTCCTCTTATTTCGCCGGCGCCATAAGCCCGGGCTGAATCTTCGGGATAGAAGCTCAAGATGTGTTGTTCAAAATCGGGATCCAAGCTTTCGCCGGAAACACCATGGCATTGCAAACACATGGGATTAGTTAAGATGGGATAGAAGGCGAATTTTTGATTTTCCTCTTGCCCGAATTTCACGCCAAGTTCATCACCCGCATCTAATTCCGCCTGGTATTCGCTCAAAATTTTTCTTTGATATGCATTAGCGCGATTTTGGGGGTTACGGGCTTTATCACTAATCCGGGAAATGCTTGTGTTTAATAGGGAGGACATACTATCTGTAAGAGATAGTGCTCTCAGATTGCAAATTTCCAATGCATATTCCTTACCTCCTTTTTCTAAGGCGGCCAGTAAATTTGTGCCTAATACCTTCTTCGTGCTTAAGGCGAGTTCTTTAACCTTTCTCTCTAAACTGCTATCCGCCTCTGGTTCGACTGTTCCGCTTCTAAACTCGTTTTCAAATAGGAAAGTCGCCAAGTTTTGCGTTTCCTCTTCGGAAATAAGCATGGGAGGCATCAAACCGTATTTTTCAACTGCTTTTTGCATCAGGGCATGCTCTTTTTTCGGCGATTCTAAAAAGTCTATTAGAGCCCTTTCAAATTCTTCTTTTTGGGGATAAGCTTCCAAGTAGTGCTTTTGAATAGCGAGAAAAGGAGGGGCTAAACGCATACTTTGTTCACCAGCCGGCGCATGACAGGTTTCGCAATTGATGGCCAGATATTTCTTTGTGGCGGAAATGCTATCGCTAGAGCCTGAACCCGCGGTCGAATTGGAGTTTTGGCAAGCCCAGCTAATCAAGATGATTAGAGTAATAAGAGAGGTGACTTTCGTTCGCATAATTAATTACACAAAGATGCAAGTGTTGAACATATTATAAAGTAGTTAAAGTTACAATAGCGTACCTTGCATAGAAGCTTTACTCTTCGTTTTAATGTACGACTTAATTATTATCGGTGGGGGGCCCATCGGATTGGCAACCGGGATTGCCGCGCAAAAAGCAGGTTTAAAATACTTGATTATTGAGAAAGGTTATTTAGTGAATAGCCTCTATCACTACCCCCAAAATATGACCTTCTTTTCTACCGCAGATAAGGTGGAAATTGGCGGGGTCCCCTTTATTTCCCAAAGTACTAAGCCTACCAAAACAGAAGCCTTAGAATACTATCGCCGAGTTTGCTTGCATTTTGACCTTAATATTCACTTAAAGGAGCCCTTGCGGGAGATAAAAAAAAGGGAGAGTGATTTTCTCATCATTACTAAGGAAGGTGAGTATCGAAGTCGCAACATCACCTTGGCTACCGGTTTTTACGATTTAGTAAATCCTTTGGGAGTTCCTGGAGAAAAACTCCCTAAAGTGAGTCATTATTACCAGGATCCACATCCTTATTTTGGTCAGAAGGTTTTGGTGGTAGGTGCCGCTAATTCGGCGGTTGATGCGGCTTTAGAACTTTATCGCAAAGGAGCCGCAGAGGTAACTATGTTGATTCGTGAAAGTGAAATCTCCAAACGGGTAAAATACTGGGTTAGACCAGACGTCATTAATCGAATTGAGGAGGGCTCGATAAAGGCCTATTTCAATAGCTACCTGATCGCCATACGAGATAGAGAAGTTGAAATTCACCATCAAGGGAGGCATTTAACGATAGCTAATGATGCAGTTCTAGCCATGACAGGCTACCGTCCCGACTTTAAATTATTAGAAAGCCTAAATATTGAATTTAGTCCTGGTTTTAGTCGTAAGCCATACTATAACGAGCGAACTATGGAAAGTTCAGTTCCCGGAATATTTCTAGCCGGAGTGATTTGTGGTGGTTTAGAAACCAATAAATGGTTTATTGAGAATTCCAGGGTTCACGCCGAGATGATCGTTAATACAATTGTGAATCGTGCTTAGCTAGCGCCTAATGATTCGCATAGTTTCGGCTTGACCGTCTTGGATGACGTGAATCAAGTAGATGCCAGATTCTTCGGGAAGCTCAAATGTTAAGTCACCATTGCTTTTAATTTCTTCGCGCCAGATAATTCTTCCCATGATATCGCTCAGGCTAATTTTCGATCCATGCAGACCTCCGGGAGCATGGAGCGTGACTTGGCCATTCGAAGGATTAGGGAAGATGGAAAAATTCAAGTTGCGCTCTTCCTCAAGGGAGAAGTCATTGTGCTCATAGAATACACAATCACTGGTATCTAGGCAGTTGGGAGTGCGAACAATTACGGCATAATTTCCCGTGACCATGGGGATGAAATTTTGTTGATTCGCACCGGGTATGGGGACCATACTATCACAATCCAGCCACTGGTAGGAAGTGGCGAAACTTTGGCCAGACCTAAAGGTGGTATCATTGATTTTAATCACTGTCGTGTCGACAAAATTCATGACCAGATGGAGGAATATCAAGGAATCGCAGCCGCCCGCACCTTGCATAATATAGCGGTCTCCAGAGCGAGAATCTCGATAGGTATAATTATTTATCCAGGTATGTCGATTACATGCATAGACGGTATCATAACCATAGCCTTCTTGGCAATAGGTAAGCTTTAGCATAAAGGATTCTAAACCTAAAGCTTGGCCATTATCTACAATGGCAGGATCGGGGTCAAAGTCCACTATGTTCTGGAATCTTCCCGCGACATAAAATTCTCCATTACTACCTATGAAGGCTGCTGCGGGGTATTCAAATAGACTTGATCCCCAGGCATTCCCATATTGATAGACACCGGCTGAGTCAACATGCACGGCGAAAATATCCTGCATTCCCTTGGATGTTTTGATATTCACGCCATTGCCTGGGTCCAAATCAAGACTTCCGGTGAAGGGTCCACTAATGGCAATCCCCTCGGAGCCGTCTTGAGCCAATGAAATACTATTCTTACCTAAAGAGGCTTCGGGCCATTTAATTGCCCAATCCACGGTCCAGCTGCTGTCAAGTTTCCAGAGAAACAAAGGGGTTTGATTGCCTACCGCGCTGAGGTTTAGTGTTGTGGAAGAGTCCGGGTCGAAGTCTTGGGTCCCCGAGAAATAACCGGAAAAGAAGATATTCTCATCATTCTGAAGTTCCATTTTTTGGGGGACCAATTCATTATTAAAAGCAGATTCAAATCTTCCAAAAGGATCTAGCTTAAGGTAAAAACCCGGGCCACCTGCTTTCTCATCCAGCCAATATTCAGCACCAGCCGTAGTGTCAGGGTCAAAATCAACTGAGTCCTCAAAGAAACCTTGCAGATAAACTTCGTCATTATTGCCAATGCGAACATTTAGTGCCTGATCCTCCTCGGAACTACCAAAATCACGAACCCACCATAGATTTCCCCCTGGATGTAATCGCATTACAAAAATATCGGAGAGGCCTTTGGAGCTTACCGGGTAATAGGCAGTGCTAGGGTCCATGTCTCCGGTTCCCCAGAAATAGCCCGCAATAACTATTTCCCCATTATCATTAACGTCAATGGATTTTGGACTCTCAAGAGAAGCGTCGCCAAAAGCTTTGGCAAAGCGAAAGTCACCATTTGGCTTCAAGGCCCATAGGAAAACATCCGCATAACCAACTACGCTCAAAGTACTTACCCCAGGCCCTGGATCGAAATCCATGCTCCTAGTAAATTCACCCACGGCATAAATGTTACCCTGAGCATCCACATCTAATGCGGTAATTTTTTCGGGATTATTATTACCCAAACTATGCACCCAGAGCATATTCCCATAAGCATCATACTTGGCAATGAACATGTCGAAAACCCCAACTGCGGTATCAATTCGGTCATGAGGACCGTGATCAAAGTCAACTATACCGGTAAAAGTACCGGCAACCACAATATTCCCCCAGGGGTCCATTTGGCTATCAATGATGTTAAATTGATCATTTTGAGTAAACCAGGCTAATTGTAAGGATTGAGCAGAAAGTCCAAAAGAGAATAAGCAGAGAATCAGAATGCGATGCAACATGTCTTCGTTTAAGGCATAAAGATATTGAGCTTTCTCTATTTTAAAAATCTATCTCCGATAAAATGTGTAAACGGTGAAGCCTATCAATATCGGCAAGAAAATTTGGTATTCACGCTCTATATTTGTGATATGTCCATCCTCAGCACGGCGATTGAATATCTTAAGGGAGTAGGTCCGGCGAAGGCAGATTTACTAAAGAAGGAACTCGGTATTTTCCGTTATGCCGATTTATTACAGTTGTATCCCTATCGCTATGTTGATCGCAGTAGGTTTTACAAAATTTCGGAAGTGGGCGGTAGCCCAGTTGAAGTACAGCTCAAGGGACGTATAAGTCATATGGAAACCTTGGCCGGAAAGGGTCGTTCAAAAAGGCTAAGGGCAATTTTTCAAGATGATACTGGAGAGGTTGAACTAGTCTGGTTCAAAGGCGCGCAATGGATTCAAAAGTCATTAAAGCTCAATCAAGAATACGTGCTTTATGGAAAGCCAAATTTCTTTAATGGATCTTTAAGCTTTCCTCATCCTGAATTGGAATTGGAGGTGGACTTCCAAAGGAGTCCGATTCAGGGATTACAGCCATTTTACCCAAGTACTGAAAAGCTTAATCAGAAGGGTCTTAACAATCGTGGGATTGCAAAGTTGACGAAGGTTTTATTGCCCCAGGTAAAGGGTTTGTTGCCTGATTTTTTCCCTGAACATTTTCGAAACCGATACCAACTTATGTCTCGGGAGCAGGCGATCTTTCAAATTCATTTTCCATCCTCCCCCGAGGAAGCTGAGGCCGCCCGCAATCGCTTGAAGTTCGAGGAGCTTTTTTTCTTCCAAATGGAAATGGCGGCCCAAAAGCGCCAACATGAAAGGGCATTCAAAAGCTATGCTTTTGGAGAGCTCGGCGAGATCTTCCATCAATTTTATCAGGAAGTACTGCCGTTCGAACTGACGGGCGCGCAAAAGCGAGTTTTAAAGGAAATTCGGCAGGATATGCGCTATGGCAAGCACATGAACCGCCTGCTACAAGGGGATGTGGGTTCGGGAAAGACCATGGTGGCATTAATGGCTATGCTGATGGCGATTGACAATGGTTTTCAGGCCTGCTTAATGGCACCCACGGAAATATTGGCCCAACAACACTTTCAAGGTATAAGTGAACTTATTGAGGTTCTGCCGATCCGCGCAGCTCTACTCACCGGTTCCGTTAAAACCGCGGACCGGCGATGGATTCACGAAGGTTTAGAGGAGGGAAGCGTACAGATATTGATTGGGACTCATGCCTTATTGGAGGATAAGGTGAAGTATAAAAATTTAGGCCTTGCTGTAGTAGATGAGCAACATCGCTTTGGTGTGGCACAACGTGCTAAGCTCTGGAAGAAAAATTCCCTTCCTCCCCATATTCTGGTAATGACGGCCACTCCAATCCCCCGAACATTGGCCATGAGTATTTATGGTAACCTGGATCTTTCGACCATAGATGAATTACCGCCAGGCCGAAAGCCAATTAGCACAAGACATGCCTATGATAAGGACCGAAATAGTCTATTCGGCTTTTTGGAAAAGGAAATTGCCAAGGGTCGACAAGTCTATATAGTCTATCCTCTTATTGAAGAGTCGGAGAAGATGGACTATAAAGACCTGATGGACGGTTACGAAAGTATCTGTCGGGCATTTCCCCGCCCTCAGTATCAAGTGAGTGTGGTTCACGGCAGAATGAAACCCGAGGATAAAGACTTTGAAATGCAACGCTTTGCCGCGGGGAAAACGCAAATTATGGTTGCTACCACGGTTATCGAGGTTGGGGTCAATGTACCCAATGCTTCGGTGATGGTAATCGAATCGGCCGAGCGATTTGGACTTAGTCAATTACACCAATTAAGAGGCCGAGTAGGGCGTGGCGCAGAGAAGAGTTATTGCATATTAATGAGCAGTCAAAAATTGAGTCGCGACGCACGCACCCGAATGGAAACCATGGTGCGAACCCAAGACGGATTCGAAATTGCGGATGTTGATCTGAAATTGCGGGGGCCAGGGGACTTGATGGGTACCCAACAGAGCGGCATGCTCAATTTGAAGCTGGCGGATTTGCGCAAGGACGGACCAGTGATGGATTTATCCCGTCGGGCTTTACAAGATCTGTTAAATGCTGATCCCAGTTTACAAGATCCTCAACATCAAAGCATTTTGGCTGAATTCCAAAAAAGAAAAGCCGGAAAAGTGGACTGGGGAAGAATCGCTTAATTAGTGATCCCAAATTTTTTGGCACGATATTTCTAAATAGAATATCAAACATAAAAACCATCATCATGAAAAAGCTAATTGTCCTATTACTCGGTTTATCCATCGCTTCCTGTTCTTATAATAGTAATGTGCCAGGCCCTGTTGGACCTCAAGGCCCTCCTGGACCAGGTTTAAGTTATCGAATTATTGATGCTATCGCTTTACGTGAGGACTGGTTACCTTTCAATAACCCTGGTGACGCCGATTTCCAGTACTATCAGGAATTCAATGCTCCAGAGATTGATCAGTTCACTTATGAGAACGGTATAATCATCGGGTACCAAGTTGATGGTGGAACTACTTATACCTTACCCAATACGGTGAATTTTAATGGATATACTCGTGAGTTTAGTATGTATTACGGTGTGGGTTATGTAGGTTTTATGGTTAAGGATTCCGACTTGCAAACTACTGCTCCAGATGTGGATCAATTCTTTAAGGTGTATGTGATAAACCCAAGTGCCGGCAAACGCGATTTGAGGGGCATGTCTCAACTAGAGCTGGAATTGTATCTTCGTGAGATGAAGGCCGAAGGCTCGGCCAGAGAAGTAAGTCTGACTCGCAAGAAATGATAAAAATAAAGTGCTCAAAATATGGACCGATGTTATACAGCATCGGTCTTTTTTTTGTCTTTAATGGCCAAATTTGGGCGCAAGACTTTTTAAGCCTGCATTTAAAAGCACGTTTTGACACCTTAAATGAGCAGGTGATAGGAGAGGTTAGTCATCAGTTTATTGTCCCAGAGACTATGGATCAGGTGACTTTGAACGCTAAGCGTATTGAGGTTGAGGACCTGCTCCTAAATGGGCAGAAGGTTGATTACAGCCAAAATGATACGGCCCTGTTTATTCCGGTAAGCTATACCGGTCAAGTGCAAAACCTTTGGATTTCATATAGAGCTAAGCCCCGAAAAGGCCTATACTTTATTGGCTGGCAGGATGAAAGTCGGCGCGCACCACGGCAAATTTGGACTCAAGGTCAAGGCATTGATCATCGACATTGGATTCCACATCATGATGATCAAAGAGACAAGATTATTTTTTCCGCCGAATGGATATTCCATAAAGACTATCAAGCCATGAGTAATGGTTTATTGGATTCGGTTGTGTTAAAGGAGGGCGAAAATCATTGGTTTTACCATATGGATAAACCAATGAGTTCCTATTTAATCGCGCTGGCCATAGGGAAGTACGACACTACTTCCCAAGTGGTTAAGGGAACACCGCATTTGCTATACCATTACCCCGATCGGATAAAGGATAGTGCTTGGTATTATTATCGGCATCATCGGATTGCCCAATTTCTGGAAGAAGAAATCGACTATGATTATCCATGGACCAATTACAAACAAGCTCCAGTAAGAGATTTTAGGCATGGGGCAATGGAGAATACCTGTGCTACCATTTTCGGTGATTTTTTCTTGGTGGATTCCATTGCCTTCAATGATCGGAATTACACTTATGTAGATGCTCACGAGTTCGCCCATCAGTGGTTTGGTAATTTGGTGACTGCTGCGGGCTCCAAGCATCATTGGCTTCATGAGGGCTTTGCCACTTATTATCAGTGGTTATCGGAAAGGGAATTATACGGACAAGACTATTTTGAGTGGGAATTAGAAAAGGCTAGGCAAATGGTCTTTTTTGCTTCTAGGATGAATAATAATCCCCTAGCACATCCCGAAGCCGGCGTGGAGCGCTTTTATCAAAAAGGTGGCTGGTTATTGTACATGCTTAGGAATTTTATCGGGGATTCCATTTATCGAGAGGTTATTCATGAGTATCTGCATACTTACGCTTACCAGGTGGTTAGAAATGAGGATTTTATAGCACTATGTAAAAAGCATAGCGATCAAGATATCGATGCTTTTTTTAGAGTTTGGCTTTATGGTGAAAAGGAACCTGAATTACGGGTCTATGAAAACAACCTTAAACCCGAAATAATATTGGCACTGGAAGGTGAGCTTCCTCAAGCCATCAAATTGCGTGTTTTTACCGGAGGAATTTGGGAAGATTATAGCCTTAAATTAAAGCCTGGAATTAATTCAATACCTAGGCCAAATGAATATACGGGCCTACAAATTTTAAACTCCGATCAATTATTAATCAAACTTCAATTTGATCAGGCCATTCTTAGGGCTGATTCTGCCGTATATGGTAATGGTTCCTTGTTAAATCAACTGGAGTATTTGCTTAGGCTTGAGCCTCAAAATAATCAAGGCTTTCTCCAGGGTGTTATCCTGGATAAAGGTTCGCATTATAGCTTAAGAATTAGAGCTTTACAGCTTTATTTGCTGGCTGATGATAATCGTTCAATCGATATTTTAACTCAGCTTTTAAAGCAGGATTCTTTACCTCCGAAATTAGCCATTGCCGCTCTGAGTTCTGGGCCAAGTAGTCTTAGCTATGATTTAATTGAGCCTTATTTATTCTATTCACTTAGTTATGATGTTAGAAGTGCAGCCCTCGAGCACTGTGCTAGTGCTATGAGGGCAGATCTCCTTGATAGCTCCGTTGTTAATTTTCAATCTGGCGCATGTTCTGACCTTGAGCGATGGCAGGAGGAGCCAGGTTTTCCATCTTACAAGAATTATTTATTGAGCCTGCATTATTCATGGCCTAAATTTGATTCCCTAGGTCCGCAACGGTACAAGGTTCAAGATTGGAAAATTAGAAGGTATTCTAAGTCCTATCCAGCAAGGCCCACACCGACAGAATCCTTATTAGATTTCGCGGGTCCATCTTTTGATTTTATGACACGAATAACCGCGATTTCTTATTTGGAAGAGAAGCGAATAACAAGCCCTGCCTACCACAAGGTACTTTGGCAGGCCTTTTTTGATAAAAATTGGAAGCTATCCAAGGCTGCAAGAGAATCACTTTTTAAACTTAGGAGCAATTTCCCAGAAGTTTGGGCGAAAGACTATCAAAGTCGTAAATCTCAATGGGACGATTTTCAAAAGCGCAAAGCAGCTCGTATTTTTGAGACTAGTTAAAGTATGCCGGCCTACCACCATAGATTAAGCCAGTTTCTGGTAATTTTGGGAGATGTATTTCTCTTAAACGCAGCTTTTTTCCTCGCGGCATGGCAGCGCTTTAAGGATTTGCCTTTTTTCGATACCCCCTATTACGATTATTACGTTCAACTTTGGTTTATCCTTAATCTCCTTTGGCTGATGTTGAGCTTTGCCTTTCGTACTTATTCGTCGGCATTAAAACCGGAGCCACGGCAGTCGGTAGCGCGCACCTTCAACGTCTTTTTCGGACACCTTTTTGTGGTGCTTTTACTGTTGGTAGCTCTACAGCGCAGTGAACAATATAGCCGCCTGTTTTTCATTTATTTCTATGGCGGAGTCTTTATAAGCATCCTACCTTGGCACTTCTTCTACTTGCGATTCTTGCGCTCCTTTCGCCGCCGAGCCCGACCGCTGCGAAATGTGCTATTAGTCGGTGAGGGAGCGCCTTTTGATGATTTCGTTCAATTGGTTTCTCGAAATCCTGAATTGGGGATTAGCATTCAGCGTAGTTTTCGCAGCGACCGAGCCGAGGATTTCAAAGCGCTCGAATCTTATCTGAAGGAAAGTAGTAGCGAGGAGCTTTTTGTTGCTCTTAATCCTGCGCATGAATCTTTTGCGAAATTGTATCGCTTAGCAGATCGAAACTTAATGCACTTTAGGGCTCTTCCAGATTTGGGGATGCCGCCAATGAAAAGTTTGCGAATAGATTTCTATGACGATTTACCGGTCTTGAGTTTCCGACCAGAACCTCTTCAGCAATGGCATAATCGTTGGCTCAAACGGCTGGCCGATATCTTTTTCTCCCTGCTTTTGATTCTAATAAGCCTCCCCATCCTTTTTCCTATTCTGGCAATTGGGGTTCGACTTTCCGGTAAAGGCCCCATTTTATTTAAGCAAGACCGTAGCGGTTACCGCGGCGAGGTATTTAGCATTTATAAGTTTAGGAGCATGGTGGTGAATGCAGAGTCGGATATTAATCAGGCGAAGACCGGGGATAGCCGAATTACCCCTTTCGGGAGATGGATTCGGGCTTGGCATTTAGATGAGTTACCGCAGCTTTTTCAAGTACTCAAAGGGGAAATGTCATTAGTTGGTCCTAGACCACACATGCTTGCCCATACCGAGGAATACCGTGATTTAGTAGATCGCTATATGCTTCGTCATCTGGTGAAGCCTGGATTAACTGGCTTGGCGCAGGTGCAAGGTTATAAAGGAGAGCATGATTTACCCTCAATGGAGGCGCGGGTAAGGGCGGATGTGTACTACCTGGAGAACTGGAGTTTATGGCTGGACCTGAGTGTGATTATTCGCACCTTGGCTGCTTGGCGCAATTAGGAAACAAAAAAGCCGGTAACAGGGGTACCGGCTCTTTCATCTTGCCAAAATTCTCTATGAGGTCTTACAAGTCTTAACCCCAAAGAGGGCGTATAGAGGGCAGAAACTTATAAAGCTCGTTGCAAGGAAAATTCCTGCCACTACTAATAAGGTAATTCCAAGGGCTCCGGCGATAGTTCCGCTGAAATATAGATAAGCCACCACGGCGGCAATTAGAAAGCGTACTATCCGGTCAAGATTGCTCATGTTTCTTTTCATGGCTCAATGTGTTTGATTATTCATCAAATCTAAGAGAGCCTGAGAAGCTTCGCAGTAACTGCAGTTACTAGAGAAGTTTTATATAGCCATTTTTCTGCTCGAGATAAGCCTCGTTTTCCAATTTTTTAATCACCCGACTAACTACTTCACGGGCCGTCCCGAGGTCCTGGGCAATCTCGCGATGAGTCTTTTTAAATGCTGCGCCTTGGTGACTATCGGCGATGGTCTTGAGGTAGTTCAGTAATCTTTGATCCATTCTCCCAAACAATAAGCCCTCAATGGTCTGCAGCATTTCGGAATAGCGCAGCTGATATTGGTCGAAGAACATTTTATTGAATTCTGGGTAGAGTTTCATCCAATCATTGACCGAGCCGCTGGGCATTAGAAGTAAATCAGAGTCTTCATCGGTAATAGCCTTAATTTGGCTAGGAGAATTATGCAAAACTGCGGAAAAGGACATAGCACAGGACTGACTAGGCTGGATGTGGTAGAGCAGTAGTTCCTTCTCATTAAAATCCGCTAAGACCTTCACACTTCCCTTTACCACCAAAGGAATGACTTTTACATATTGGCCTTCACGCAATAATTCCGTTTTAGGTGGAAAACTAGCATAATCACTTTCGCGCCAAATAGATTCGAGGAGTTCTGAACTTAAGTTGGGAAGAGCCTTATGAAATTCCTCTTTGCTGATCATGCCAATTAGTTTATGGACTAATTTAAGAAAGTCGAAATGGACTAGGTAGCCTTACGAATTAGTCCCTGTTGCAGGGTGATTTCATATTCTTCAGCGATAAGCTGCCAATTGTACCGCTCTTCAATTTTGCGACGGTTATTTTTAACTCGTTCAACATGTACTTCTCGCTTTTCCAAGTGATCTAGGTGATTAGCGATATCAACCGGGTCGCTAAAATAGAGGGCATCCTCAGCTAATACTTCGTAATTAAAGCGGTTTCGATGAGCAATTATCGAGCAACCACAAGCCATGGCTTCTAATAAACTAGGATTGGTGCCTCCAACGGTATGGCCATGGAAATACCAATTACAGTAATATCTTAGATTATTGATCTTTTCTTTTTTATAAGTCCCCCTTACGAAGCGAATCCGCGCATCTTTGAATTTTCCCTTCAGGTATTCGCCATAAGGTGTATCGTGGTTTCCCACAACTAGCATAATCTTCTGACTTTCACTTTGCAATACCCCTTGCAATATGGTCTCGATATTGTTTTCAGGTTCCAGTCTAGCCACTAATAGATTGTATTGGCCTTTCTCTAGGCCATAGCTCTCCAAGATGCTCGGGTCCCCTGATTTAAACTGATTGGCCCCATAGGGTATAAATACTGTATCGCTGGGGTATTTAGACTCGAGGTATTCCTGAATGACTTTAGAATCGGCGATTAATAAATCACTTCGTTTGGCGGCCCAGGCTTCGGCGTATTTCAAAAAATTCTGAACTCTTCGGCTGTACTTGCTGCGACGCCACTCTAAGCCATCCATGTTATTGATAATTAAGGCTTTAGTGGGGAGTAGCCTTTGCCAAACGCTACTGCTGGTATATCCCAAGACTAAGACCACTTCGAAGTCACGACTGCGACTGTCAATAATGCAATTGAGATCGTAGATAAATTGTCCAAAGGTGCCAAAGCGATGCTCTGGGTCATACTTGTGAATGATATCTATTCCTTCGTAATTTTTCTGATCATAAGGATGGCGATGGGAGCTATAGACTGAGACTTTGTGTCCCATGGCTACAAGTCTTTGACCTAATTGCTGGGCGCATTCCTCAAAACCTCCATATAGGTTCGGGATGCCCCTGGTGCCAATGATGCCAATTCTCATGCTTGATCCTTTAATACCTTTCGGTAGATGCTGGAAATTTTCCTCGCTGCCTCGCTCCAGGTATAATGTTGGCGAATCCAGAGACGATGATCTTCGTTTGATTTAAGAGCATCTTCAATAGCTCTGCGTAAGTCTTTAGGATCTTCTACATTGGCATAAAATGCCTGATCACCAAATAACTCACGCGATATGGAATGGTCGTTTACCACAATTTGACATCCAAAATGAAGGGCCTCGAGGCTTACTAATCCGGTGGTTTCGTATAAGCTGGGCAAGACATGAACCTTTGCTTTATTATACATAGCCGAAATCTCTTCATGATTCCGAGCGCTATGGAAAAGTGCTCTGTCACCAGCCGCTGCTTTACAGGCTTTTAGATAATCCTGATGAGCCGGGGCAGCATCTCCAACCAAATGTAATTTCCAGTCCGCATCTGCTTGAGCCTTAATTAAATTAAGCTGGTTTTTTAATGGTTCTACTCGGGCTACGCATAGGACTCCCTTTTTATCCGTAACAGGATTTAAAGGCGGTAAATGTTCCGTGCCTAACTGAACTATACTATGCCTGCCAGCAAATGGAAAGTCCTTAACAATCTGGCCTAGCTCCGCATTAGAGGCGGTAATCAGATAGTCGCAGGAATCTAATATTTTGCGAATACTTCCTTTTTGACCCTCACTTAAATAGGCCCACGAGGGGAAAGTCTCGCGACCTTTTAAAGCACGACCCAGAAGCTTTAAATATTCCAGGCCAAACTGCCCTAGTAGGCGCTGTAAAAAAGCTCTTAGTTTTGAGCCCTTGCGATCTGCTGCACTATAATCTACATAGATACTGCTTACCACAATAGGTAGTCCGGACTTTAGCAGGGGCATGATGCTCGCCGGACGAGTAAGTCCATAGAAGTGAATAAGATTAAACTGACTTAAATCCTGCTGGCCATCCCATATTTCACTCTCTATGCCCAGTTTTTTAAGGAAGATTCGATTTTGCTGTAAGTGCAAAGTGTCACCTCCAGCTTGGGTAATTAAATTAGGGCGTGAAACAAATAGGACGCGAATGGCTTTCATTGTGGAGGCCTAAGCTAATTAATAGAATAGGAATCCGGAAGTAATGCTTTACGAATTTGAGAGGCGATAATTCCGCCAAGAATACTTTTTATCAGTAGGCCGGGCAGCAGTTTAACCAGGGTCGACCACAAGTCGGCCTCAGGAATTACAAGATAGAGGACCAGAAAGCCTGGGATTAGTAATAGGAGGTGGGCCCTCAAAAAGACTAAGATGGCTTTAAAGAAATGGAATTCATCCTTTGCGCTCTCTCTTGCAATATAGATAGCACAGACAATAAAGCCCCAAAGGAATCCGGAGGTAGCGCCGTATAGTTTTTCATAGCCAGAAGTATGACCACCAAATACCGGTAGCCCTAAGGCGCCAATTAGCAAATAGGCAAGCACAACTCCGCCCGCCCAGGGCCAGGATAATAGGCTCGCACCGATAAAAATGATAAAGGTTTGCAGGGTAAATCCTACTTGTCCCAAGTCAATACTCCAGGGGGCAAAGACTAAAATGGCAATTAAGAATACAAAGGCAATTTTAGGTTGATCTGTCTGATTCATAGGCTTGGGCAAGTAATTGCTTACTGCGTATTTCAAAACGCCAAGTTAATAAGCAAGAGGCAACTATTAAACCGAGGGCCAGACCATACCAAATGCCTAAGGCGCCCATCTCAAGGATAAAACCGAAATAATAGGAGCTTCCCAAGGCAATAAACCAATAGGAAACCATCACGATAATAGTGGGTATGCGCGTTTCTGAAAGGCCTCTAAGGGCCGCCAATACTGCCACTTGCATGCCGTCGAACAGTTGGAAGGCTACCGCCACTATAAGCAGCTGGGCCGCAAGATTTAGGACTTTTGGATCCTCGCTATAAAAGCTGGGAAAATAATTCCGCCCAAAATAAAAGGTAAGCCCTGCCACTAGCATTAAGGCGATCATCATGTAGAAATTAGTGTGGGCAGCTTTTCTCATTTCCCCAATATTTCCTGCTCCTAACTGATTGCTTACCCTGACATTAGTTGCGGCACCGATACCACTAGCTGCCATGTAACTTACCGAGGCCAAAGAAATGGCAATTTGGTGTGCGGCTAAGGACTCTGCATTAATCCAGCCGGCCATAACTGCCGCCAAAGCGAAAGCCGAGACTTCGAAAATAAATTGTAATCCAGAAGGTACCCCGATGTCCAAGAGGGTTTTGAAATGACTCCATTGGGTTTGAGCCCACTGAATCCCTTGCGTATAGATTTTGAAAGCAGGCTTGCGAAAAACGTAGAGGACCATGGTAATTGCCATAAGTATTCTCGCCGTCAAAGTAGCAACTCCGGCACCCTCTAGGCCCAAGGCAGGGAAGCCGAAGTTTCCGTAGATTAGGAGATAGTTGAGGCCAATATTAATAAGATTGGCGCCTAAACTCGCTAGCATGGCTATACGTGTATCGCTAAGACCTTCCGCGAATTGCTTAAAGGTTAGGAAGATCATCAGGGGGACGAGGCTAAAGCAAATTATCCTGTAATAGCCTTTGGCCGCTTCTAGCACTTCAGCTTCTTGCCCCATATGATGTAGGAAATGCTCTAAAATTAAAAGCAGGGCGAAAATGATAAGGGCAATACTAATATTTAGGTAAATCCCATGCTTGAGAAAGCTTCTGGCTTTTTCCGGCTTTTGTTCACCATCGGCATTAGCTACAGGAGTTGTTAATCCAAAGGCTAAGCCAATGCCAAAAACCATTGGCACTACGAATACCGAGTTCGCAAAGGCGCCTGCCGCCAAAGGTACCGTACCTAAAGCGCCGACCATGATGCTATCGGCCAAACCAACCATCACGTGACCAATTTGGCCAAGCATTACGGGCCAGGCCAATTCTAGGTTCTTCTTAAAGTGTTCGCGGCGTGTCATAGGGTGGGTAAAAGTAGCTATTCGCCTTACATAGCAAAGCTTGAATAGCATCTAATTAGAAAGAAAAATATTCCTAGGTAGGGCCGACAATTCAAGGCCTAGACCAAGTCTTGAATCTCAGAAGGAGGCTGTATAAATGGCCTTTTTTGAAGACTAAAAAGCAGGGGGAATGGCTTGCTTGAAATTAAGCTTCCGCCTCTAAACGTTTCATTTCACGTTCATAAAAAGCCTCCGCAGTTTCCATTAAGGAGGCGATTTCATTAACGAGTTCTTCTTCGCTTTCTCCCTCAAGTTCGTCAAGCCATTCAACATCATCTCCCTGGATATCCCAAACAAAGCGAGGATATTGCGTGTGGAAAATATACAGGCTATCAGGATGGTCCGTATTGTCGGCTAATAAAAAGTGAGGTAGTTCCATGGCTTAGTAGGTTGTTTAGGAAAGGTAGGGAAAAAGAAATAGTCGCGATTATTTACGGGCAAATTTCTCTACTTCCTCCGCACTCACCTCTTCGCCACTTAAAATTATAAGGCGCTCTATTACATTGCGCAACTCGCGAATGTTACCCGTCCAATCGAGTTGTTGAAGTGCTTTAAGTGCTTCCGGACTAAATTTTTTAGCTGCATTACCGTATTCTTTGGCAATTTGCTTGGCAAAGTGTTCGGTAAGTAAGGGGATGTCTTCTTTCCGATCATTTAATGCGGGCACCTTAATAAGGATCACACTTAAGCGATGGTATAGGTCCTCGCGGAAATTTCCATCGGCAATCTCTTTTTGTAAATCTTTATTGGTCGCGGCCAAGACTCTTACATCAACCTTTACTTCCTTATCACTGCCTACCGGACTAACCTTTCCCTCTTGCAATGCGCGCAGCACCTTAGCTTGAGCCGATAAACTCATGTCACCAATTTCATCTAAGAAAATTGTTCCTCCATTGGCCTGTTCGAATTTACCTGCCCGATCTTTTACCGCAGAGGTAAAGGCTCCCTTTTTATGACCAAAAAGTTCACTCTCTATTAGTTCGGATGGAATGGCGGCGCAGTTTACCTCCACCATTGGGCCTTTATTGCGTTCGCTTTTTTGATGTATCCAATGTGCCACAAGCTCCTTACCAGTACCATTGGGACCAGTTATTAAGACCCGAGCATCTGTTGGAGCCACTTTTTCGATGAGGTCCTTAATTTCCTCTAAAGCAGCGCTGTTGCCAATCATTTGATATTGACGGCTTACCTTCTTTCGTAAAGTCTTGTTTTCTTTTTCTAGGTTGTTCCGATCTACGGCATTGCGCACTGTATTTAAAAGTCGATTTAAATCTGGCGGCTTTGAAATGTAATCGAAGGCCCCCTTGCGCATACTGTCTACCGCCGTTTCAAGATCACCGTGTCCTGAGATCATTACCACGCTGGTTTCGGGATGTTTGGCTCTTATGTGTTCTAAAACTTCAATGCCATCCATACCAGGCATTTTGATATCACAGAGTACCAGGTCATGTTCTTCCTGAGCAAGAATATCAATCGCTGCCTTACCATGCTCCGCTTCTGAAATTTGATACGCTTTATTCTCGTCCTGTAAAATATTCCGCAGGACATTACGAATAGCTTTCTCGTCTTCTACAATGAGGATTTTTGCCATTGGTCCGATTCATTTTCAAGTGCGTAATATAAGCCTTCTTTTAGTGCATAATTGCATTGCTGTAAAAGCCGGATCCCATAGCGCTTAATGATATAATTGATTTCAATGCAGGCCATTACAATCATATCGGCACGCATAGGAATCATCCCAGGGGTATTGAGGCGTTCTTCGAAGGTCGAGTCGAGCATTTTTTTAGCAATCTGCATATACTCATGCATGGAGAAGGTATAGCTGGTTTCGTCTTCTTCAAAACGAGAGGTTCGATAGTTTTCGGCACACATCTGGGCGAGAGTGTCAAAGCTGCCACTACTGCCAATCAGTACTCGGGGAAGGTCATCCCCACTAACTTCCTTAAGTGGAGCTAGGACCTCGTCAAGATGATTTTCAATCGCTTCAATTTCTTCCTCTAGAATAGGATCCGCCGGGCGGAAGCGATTAAGCATAACACTGCTACCTAAGGGATAGGAAGCTTGCCAAACCGGTTTTTTATCGCGCAGCAGAATCAACTCCGTACTTCCTCCGCCAATGTCCATAATTAGGCTGGGAGCATCCTTGAATTCAATGCCCTGTTTTACGCCTTCATAGATTAAACGTGCTTCCGTTTCGCCATCAATCACATTGATGTGAATGCCTAATTCTTGCTTTGCTCTTGCAACTAGGTCTTTCCCATTTGGCGCTGTTCTCACCGCGGCGGTGGCCAGGGTGTACAAAGCTTCGGCTTCCCATTCGCGGGCCTTCTTTAGATGGCTAGCTAGGGCCTCTAAGGCCCGGTCCATCGCGGCTTCAGAGATATTGAAGTTTTCGTCGGCATCCTCCGCTAAGCGTACGGGAATTTTGGTATTAAAAAGGGTGCGATTTTCCTCCTGAGAGCGCACCAATAAATTGAAGGTATTGGTACCGCAATCGATGATGGCGATTTTCATTAAGATTCCTGATTAGGGTAGTTACGTAACCACAGATCCCTTTGAGGGAAGGGTATGGTAATATTGTTTTCGCGAAATTTTTGATCAATGGCAAAGCGTAAATCACTTTTGGTGACTTCAATCCGGAATAGATTTTCGGAGTGGAAGTATACCACAAAATCGAGTGAACTATTCCCGAATTCTTTGAACAGCACCACTGGAGCGGGCTTAGATTTTACTTCGGGATGCTCCGAAACGGCCTCTACCAAAATCTTTTTTACCAAAGCTGTATCACTTCCGTAGGCCACGCCCACCGAAACGCCAAACCGAGTGCTGCGATGATTCTGACTCCAATTAATCACATTGTCCGTGGTTAGCTTTGCATTAGGCACTATGAGGATGATATCTTCCCGGGTCAGCAGAGAAGTGGTGCGTATGCCAACGTCCTGTACTTCGCCAATGATGCCGTCACATTCCACAATATCACCCGCAGTCACCGTTCGCTCGAAAAGAATGATGAAGCCTGCCACCATATCTTTAAAAAGATCTTGTAAGCCAAGTCCTAGACCTACCAATAGGGCAGTGGAAGAGGCAAGTAAAACGGTGATATCGAATCCTAGGGAATCAATGCTAGAGATGATAGAGACTACAAAAATGATATAGGAAGCGACAGAGTAAATCGCATAGGACTTGCCAGGGTCAATGCGTCCCTTGTGCTGTTGTCGATCCAAATACTTACGAAACAACCAGCGCAATAAAAAGGCTAGGCTTAAGATCAGTATAACCCAGACAATGTTGCTTACATGAAGCTGCCAATCGTCTATGGCGAGCAATTCAAATTCAAAGAATCTACTGAGGCCTTTCATCTAGAGCTTGTAACGTGTCCAACGATATAGTTCTTTGAAGGTAGGCTTTTTACCATACATCAAAATGCCCACGCGGTAGATTTTGGCTGCTAACCAAACGCAGAACACAAAGGTCACCGCTAATATGCCCATGGATAATAGCTGTTCCCACAAGGGAACTTCGAAAGGAATACGAGCCATCATCACCAAAGGGGAGGTGAGTGGTATTTGTGACATCCAAAAGGCAATGGCTCCATCCGGATTATCTAAGGCTCGAATAATAACCAGTAAACTTAAAATCAAAGGGATGGTAAGGGGCAACATGAATTGTTGAGAGTCCGCTTCTTTATCAACAGCAGAACCGATTGCGGCGAACAAAGCGCCGTACAAAAGATAGCCTCCTAAGAAGTAGAAGATAAAGCTCAAAATCACATTGGTGAAAGGGACCGTTTGGAAGCTCCGGTATATTTCAAACACCGGTGTGTCTTTTAGGGCATCGAACTGTTCGGTTCCCGCAGCCATATTTCCTGAACTCATGGCTGGATCGATAAAAACGGCGCCAAAGACGCTAAAGATGATAGAGCCCAATATAATCCAGACCAAGAATTGCAATAGAGCCAAGGCACCAATGCCAATAATTTTTCCCATCATCAACTCGAAAGGCTTGACGCTGCTAACCATGAGTTCCATGATGCGATTAGTTTTTTCCTCAATCACTCCTCGCATCACCTGCGAACCATAAATGAAAATAAACATGTAAATGGCAAAAGAAGCGACATAGCCAATTCCCATCTTAATTAGGGTGGCATTCTCGGTTTCTAGTCCGGCCTCGGTATTGATTACTCGTAGGTTGACTTTGGTTTTAGTCCGAGCTAGAATCTCAGGATCGACCCCTTCCGTTTTAAGTTTTTCCTTTTGGATGTACTTCTCCAAACTTCCCTCTAAGAAACCTTCAACGGATAGACTTACATCTCCATCTCTGAAAAGACGGATATTTCGGGCAACGAAATCTGGATCCCCGCCTTCGCTAAGAGGCACATGCAGAAAAGCATAGTCTTCATTTGCTTCTGAATAAGCCTTGGCTGTTTCAAAGTTGAAATCGCGGGGATTTAAATACCTCAGTCGGAGTTCATCATTACCCTTATCAAAGTTCATTAGAACCGACTCGTCCAAAACACTTATCACCTTCTCATCTCCCGGAAGTGTGGCCAAGTAAGCGGGAAGAAAGAGCAATGCCGCCATTAGTACGGGCGCCAGAAAGGTAAGGATGATAAAGGATGGTTTGCGGACCCGGGTGACGAATTCCCGGCGAATAATTAGGCCTAAATTCTTCATACTTGGGTACTTTGGATGAAAATATCGTTCAAGGAGGGAATCTCCTCTTGGAAGCTGATTAAGCCGAGAGGGTTTAATTCCTTTAGTAAATCCTGTTTTGAAGCTTGACCAATATTGAAACGATAACGATGACCAAGACCTCGACTCTTTAGTTCTTCCATTTGCCAATCAGGGCCTAATTCCTGGTCCCAGGCTAGCTCAGTTTCGACAATCAACCATCCACTCTTAAACTTTGATTTTACCGAGGCCAAGTTTCCTTCCAGCAGCTTATCTCCTTGGTTAATCAAAACAATATCTTGGCAAAGCTCTTCCACTGATTCCATGCGATGCGTGGAGAAAATGATGGTGGCTCCTCGTTCGGAAAGTCCGAGAATTTCTTTTTTAATCACCTCAGTATTTACCGGATCGAAGCCCGTAAAAGGCTCATCTAAAATGAGCAGTTCAGGTTCATGCATTACGCTGGCAATAAACTGAACCTTTTGGGCTAATCCTTTAGAAAGGGCTTCGACTTTTACATTTCGACGATCTTCAAGCTCAAATCGCTCCAACCATTCATTGATACACTTTTTTGCATCGGCTTTGGAAAGTCCTTTGAGTCGGGCGAGATACAGTAATTGCTCCTCTACCTTCATTTTTGGATAGAGTCCCCTTTCTTCCGGCAGGTATCCAATATTGGAGATGTGCTCAGACCTGAGCGGCTGTCCTCGAAATTTAAGCTGCCCTGCATCGGGAGCGATAATTTGATTTAGGATGCGGATAAAGGTGGTTTTGCCTGCACCATTGGGCCCGAGAAGTCCGAAAATGCTCCCCTCCTTTATCTTGAGGTCCAAGCTTTTTAGTGCTTGATGATTCCCATAAGATTTGGCAATTCCTTCCGCTTCAATCATCCTAATTGAACATTTCTTTTACTTTTTCAAAGAAGGACTTATCGCTGCGATCTGGTTTCGGCTGGAAACTCTCATCATTCTGCATCTCTTCAAACATCTTGCGATACTTAGCGTCCATGTTTTTGGGTGTCCAAACATTGACGTGGACTAATAAATCGCCCGTTCCGTAGGAGTCTACACTAGGCAGACCCTTATTTCGCAAGCGTAAAATTTTGCCGCTTTGGGTACCTGCGTCTAATTTCACCCGGGCCTTCCCGCTTACGGTAGGTATGTCCACTTTAGTACCTAGTACCGCATCAGGCATACTTATATAAAGTTCGTAATGCAGGTTATTTCCATCCCTTTGTAGGCTATCATGTGGAATTTCCTCGATCTGAACTAAGAGGTCACCGTTAACCCCGTCTAGAGGACCCGCATTTCCTTTACCCGCTACTTTAAGTTGCATTCCCTCTGCAACACCAGCTGGAATTTTAACTTCGACTACATCTTCTTTGCGGATCATACCATGCTCATCGGCTCCCGCAGGCTTCTTATCGATGGTCTTACCCAATCCATTACAGCTTGGACAGGTACTGGCCGTTTGCATCTGACCAAGGATGGTATTGGTAACTCTGTTTACCTGGCCGCGACCTCCGCAGGTTTGGCAAGTGCTGAATGATATGCCTTCCGCTGGAACCAAACGTTTAATACGCAGCTTTTTATTTGCGCCATTTGCGATTTCCTCAAGGCTTAATTTTACTCGAACTCTAAGATTTGATCCTTTAAACACCCGACGACCGCCGCCACGACCACCGAAGCCACCTTGTCCGCCAAATCCGCCAAAGGCGCCACCGAAGATATCTCCGAATTGCTCAAAGATATCATCCATGCTCATACCTCCGCCGAATCCACCGCGTCCTCCGCCAGCGGCACCGCCTAGTCCAGCATGACCAAACTGATCATAACGCTGACGTTTTTCCTTATCACTTAAAACCTCGTATGCTTCTGCGGCCTCCTTAAATTTGGCCTCAGCTTCATTTTCGCCGGGATTTTTATCGGGATGGTATTTGATAGCCAATTTGCGGTAGGCCTTTTTAATTTCGGCTTCCGTAGCATTCTTGGACAATCCTAATACCTCGTAATAATCTCTTTTTGCCATAGTCCTTTTATTCGCCTACGACTACTCTTGCGTAGCGTAGTATCTTATTTCCTAGATGGAAGCCCTGTTCAATTTCATCTACTACCTTTCCCTTTAAGTCGTCACTAGGCGCTGGGATGCGGGTTATAGCTTCCATGGTGTCTACATCGAAGTCCTTGCCCACGGTGCTCTCCATCGGTTTTAAACCCTTTTGCTTTAAGGTGTTTTCAAATTTGCTAAAAATGAGGTTGATACCTTCCCTTGCCGCTTCGTCCTCTGTATTTTGTAGGGCTCGTTTGAAGTCATCCACAACCGGTAACAAGGCTGACATTAATTCCTGATTAGCACTGCCAAAGAGTTCCACCTTTTCCTTGGCGGTCCGCTTACGATGATTTTCAAAATCGGCATATAAGCGAAGCTTTTGATCCTTCTCAGTTTTTAAGGCCTCTTCTAAGTCGCTAATTCGTTGCGCGACCTCTGCCATCTGATCCAAACTTCCGTCCTGATCAAGGCTCTCTTTTTCAGGTGCTTCTGTCTGGTTTTCGCTTTGATTTTCCGCTGGCATGTCTGCGGTATTATCGTGTTCTTGTACCTTGTCTTCAGTACTCATCTCCTTCAATTTTGGACATTAAAAGGCAAAATTTTTGCCAGTGCTTGATTTATGACAGCATGACACTCTTTGCCCTCATTATTTTGCTGGGGCGAAATTACGAAAGCTCTACAGGATTTACTGATATCCGGCGGCCTGAAGTTGAAAGAGCTCGGCGTATAATTGCTGGTTGGCCATCAATTCTTCATGACTTCCTAGCTCTAGAACCTTACCCTCTTTCAAGACCATTATTCGGTCGGCAATGCGAACGGTACTGAATCGATGGGATATAATTACGGCGGTTTTCCCGAGGGTCAATTTTATGAAGCGATCAAAAGCTTCAGATTCGGCTCTGGCATCGAGGGCCGAGGTGGGCTCATCTAAAATCATCACCGGAGCGTCTTTCATATAGGCCCTCGCCATGGCCACTTTTTGCCATTGTCCGCCCGACAAATCTTTGCCCGCTTTAAATCGCTTTCCCAATTGTTGATTTACCCCTTCGGGAAGCGAAGATACTACCTGGTCTGCAAGACTTTTCTGAGCCGCATCTTGAATTCTGAGTTCGTCCTCAATTTGATCAATGGAACCCACGGCAATGTTTTCTTTCAAGGTTAACTCAAAACGCACGAAATCTTGAAAGATTACCCCAAAATAAGCTTGGTACTCGCTTGGTTGATAATCTTGAATGGGGCGGCCGTCTAATCGTATCTCCCCTTCAGTAGCCTGATAAAAACCTAAAAGTAATTTTATTATGGTGGTTTTACCTGCGCCATTCTCTCCCACAAAGGCCATTTTTTCTCCCGCCTTGAGTTTAAAGCTTAGATTTCGAACCACCCATTCTTCACTATTTGGGTATTTAAAACCCACCTGGTCAAATTCAAAACCTTCTTTGATGACCTTGGGCATAGGAAGGTATTCCTTGGGACCCTTCAGGCTAGGGCTGAGGTCTAGGAAATCGAAATAGTCTTGAAGATATAGAGCCCTTTCAGTAATTGCCGTAAATCGTGTGAAAAAACCTTGTAAACGGGCCCTTAGACGATTGAAGGAACCGGAGAGGAAAGTCATGTCCCCCAGGCTTAAAAACCCCAGGGCGGTGCGATAAACTATATAGACATAGGCTCCGTAATAAGTTCCGGTGCCCAATATGTTGAAGAAGGAACCCCAAGTGGCCCTTTGGGCGGCTAACTTTTTACTGGCCCGGTAATAAATATCCGAAAGTTTTTCGAAGCGGTCAGCGATATAAGTTGATAGTCCAAAGAGCTTTACTTCTTTAGCGGTTCGATCGCTGGCACCCGCATAGCGGAGATAGTCCAATTCTCGTCTTTCTTGGGTCCAACTTCGAGCCAAGGAGTAACCGGTCCCACTAAATTTTATCTCATTAAGAATTGTCGGTATTACCGAAAGGACGAGCAAGACAATCAGCCAAGGCTCAAAAAGGATAACCCCACCTAAGAGGGAAGCAATAACGATAATGTCCTCCCCTTGGGATAATACGTTCGACATTAGCGCTACACGACCCGTGGTTTGCCTACGAGCCCTCTCCATTTTATCGTAAAAGTCAGCGTCCTCTAAATCGGCCAACTGAATTTCATCGGTTTTCCGAATAATCGCCACGGATGATTGAATGGAGTACTGGTCACCGAGTAGGGCATCTGTATAGGTGATAGCCCTTCTCAGTAGATCAGAGCCGATTGCTAGCAGAAATTCGATGGAAATTAGAATCCATAGCAATTGGAAATCTTTTTCCAGCAAGCCCATTTGTAAAAGTACCTCGTCGACTATCAGCTTGCCAAAATAAAGTAGGGCTAAAGGAATAAAAGCACTAATTATTCGGGCTGTAAGATTAGTGTAGAACAGCTGAGGGTTTACATTGCGGATTTCCCGGAAGAATCTCGGTATAGTTCTAAGTGATTTAAAACTTTCCCGAAGATTTATTTTTTGAGGTTCAAGAGTTGGACGCGCCATGGCCCCCTTAAATCAAAAATGCCACCAATGGTTTTTGGCTGCCATTGCGTCATTTCAAACTTGAATTGACTCACTGCTCTTGGGCGATACGATTCCAAATATCCAAATAGATGAACCACTCCCCATCAACCTTTTTCCAAACTATTACATATTTACCCTTCCAACTGTGCTCTTCGCCATTTGCATCAAGGCTGCGGCCCTCGTAATAACCATAATCATAGGCCTTGTCGCCCATCACCGTTATTTCCATTGGAATAATCTTGTGATAGGGGATTTTGCGGCCATTATCGAAAGTCCAATACTCGGTTATGGCGGCTCTCCCCATGATAATGTCAACATTATTGGGGAAGATTTTGGCGTCCAAGGAGTAGGCTTGACCAATTCCCTCCGCATCACTAGCCATTACGTTTTTTGAAAAGGCTTTGATGTTTTCAAGGATTAATTCGATGTCTTCTTCCGGGCCGTTATAATCTTGAGCTTTTAAATTCAAGAACCCGCCAAAAACGAGGCTTAGGCTAAGAATGGCTGCTGATAGGTTTTTCATATCGATGGAATTTTCATTTAAGAGTTTTGAAGTTCTATACTCAGCTGAGCTTCTTTTATCACGGAGGACTGACCAAGGTAAATTTGGTAGGGTCCTTCTTCTAATGTCCAGGCCGAGCTCTTTTCATCATAATACATCAGGCTATTTAGGGGTATTTTAAAAACGAGGTTTTTGGTTTCCCCTGCTTTCAGATTTACTTTTTGAAAGCCTTTAAGTTCTTTCTGCGCCCTTTCAACCGCCGAATTAGCCTTCCCCACATAAAGCTGGACTACTTCCTGACCATTGAATTGACCAATATTGCGGACTTCACATTTTACAATTAGTTGCAGTTCGCCCTTGGCGTATTCAGTACTAGACTTAAAATTTGAAAGTGCAAATTGGGTGTAGGATAAGCCGAATCCGAAGGGGAAAAGTGCAGGGATGTTTTTGGTATCGTGCCAACGGTAGCCGATTAAAATGTCTTCGAGGTAATGTTGTTCAAGACTATCTCCTGGATAGGATATTGCGCCGAAGGAATGGGCCGCATTATCCCGCAATTTTTTGGGGAAGCTAAAGGGCAGCTTTCCGGAGGGATTTACCTTACCACTGAGGATATTTGCCAGGGCTGGACCCGACTGACTTCCTAAATACCAAGCCTGAACTAAGGCGGGGACCTTATTCAGCCAAGGCATAGCGACCGCGTTCCCGGAGATTAATATAACCGCGGTTTGCGGATTTAGAGCGGTGATTTTATCGATTAATTCACTTTGCCCAAAGGGTAGATCGAAGCTCAGGCGATCACCACCCTCACAATCTTGATGATGATTTTTGTTTAAACCTCCAATAAACAAGACTATGTCAGCTTCTTTAGCTTTTCTAAGCGCATCCGCGACCAAGGAGTCCGCATCATAGGGGCTAGCGATAACCTTTCCGTAAACAGGTGGTCCTGAGGCATAACCCATGCTAAAGCTGATTTCTGCATTGGGGAAGGCCTCTATCAAACCCGTCAAAGGAGAAATTTCAATTTTCGCTTTTAAGGCGGAAGAACCACCGCCTTGCGTCATGGAGCGAATGGCATTTTCTCCTATTACGGCAATCTTTATATCACTATTTGTGTCTAGGGGGAAGAACTGATTTTGATTTTTCAGCAGCACGATTCCAGATTCCGCTACTTCTTGGGCCAGAGCCAGATGTTCAGGATTGTTCATCTTTCCCCGAGGTCTATTAGGAGCCAAGGAAGTACGCATCATTAACCTTAAAATTCGCCGGGCTTTCTTATTCAACTCCTCTTCATCGATTTCTCCCAATTTTATTTTTTCCAAAAAGGGGGAGGCTAGGAAATAAGAATCATAAGCATTGGCTTTCGAGCTCGTAAGACCATTGGTCCAGGTTCCCATTTCTAAATCCAAACCGTGATAGACCGCCTGCAAGGTGTTATGGGTTCCGCCCCAATCAGAAATGACTACTCCATCAAATCTCCAATCTTCTTTCAGGATGTCGATTAGAAGCGTTTTGTTGTGACAGCAATGCTGGCCTCTAAATTGATTATAAGCGCCCATCAGACTCCAAACTTCAGCTTCTTGAACGGCGGCTTTAAATGCAGGAAGATAAATTTCGTGTAAAGCTCGATCACTAATTTGGACGTCGATGTGTTCCCGCCATTTTTCTTGATTATTCAAGGCGAAATGCTTCACGCAAGCCGCTACTCCCATCGACTGAACCCCTTGAATATATGGCACCGCTAGGCAAGAAGCTAAATAGGGGTCTTCCCCCAGGTATTCGAAATTTCTCCCATTTAAGGGGCTCCGATAAATGTTTACGCCAGGGCCTAGCAGTACATCTTTATTCCGATATCTAGCCTCCTCTCCCAATGCCCTGCCATACTCATAGGCCAAGTTTGGATCGAAGCTGGCGGCTAAACAGGTCAGGGCCGGAAAGGCAGTAATCGAATCATTTGTCCAAGCGGCCGGAGCCCAACTATCCCAACTTATTTCTTCGCGAATGCCATGTGGCCCATCGGTTAACCACAATTCTGGTATGCCTATTCCGGGTACTCCTGCTGAACTGAATTTAGATTGCGCATGGCAGAGGGCAATTTTTTCTTCGGTGCTTAATTGCGAAAGAATGCTATCAATTTGAACTTCTACCTTGGTGTCTTGGGCGGAGGTAGAAGTGCTTAGGCCTAATAGGAAGATGGTGAGGAAGGAAATGGGGAGGAGTCTTTGAATCATTAGTTTAGAGCTAGATTAAAGATCTTTTATAAACCACAAATTACAGCCCGGGTGTTGTTGGCTTAAAGGGCTTTCCAATGGGCGAAAACCTTGTTTCTTGTAAATCCGAACCGCTTTTTCAAATTCCGGTAAACTTTCAATGTAAAGCTGCTTATAGTTCAAATTATGTGCCGCCTGATTACTTTTCTCCATCAGTTCCCGACCTAGTCCAATTCCTCTTGCTTCGGCAGCTAGATAAAATTTCACTAATTCCGCGCAGCCCTCAGGAAGTCCCTCGGTGGGGTAGATGCCGCAAGAACCAAGGATTTGACCTAGGTCCGAAACTGCCACGTAAAAAACGGCCCGGGAATTTTGAAATAGTTCGAATAAAC